>ENA-ORCR01000416-ORCR01000416.1-marine-metagenome-genome-assembly--contig:-NODE-416-length-25212-cov-7.486851_pt1 | contig 25212 bp, 20 predicted proteins | sample MGYA00237782_ERZ508514 | MGnify/ENA primary metagenome ERZ508514 (study PRJEB26185, sample SAMN06268960) | marine metagenome | isolation source: Eden Landing Ponds, San Francisco, CA, USA | place...
CTCGGCTTCCAGTTGGTCCCACGAGGTCCGCCGTTCGGCGTCCGTCAGCCGCCGTTCGTCGAGGCCCTCGATGAGCTGGGTGATCGTCCGGAGTTTCGCCTTGATCGTCTTGCGGTGGGCCTCAGTGGGGTGCGCGGTGAACGTGGGCTGGATGAGCACGTCGTCGAGAACCCGCTGGACGGTCTCGGCGTCGGCGTCGCGCTCGACCAGCGAGGCGACCGTCTCGGTCTGACTGTCCTCGATCCGACCCTCCTGCTCGTCGCGACGGATGGCCCGGACGCGCTCGCGTTCCTCCGCGAGGTTGATGAGTTCGAAGTACGCGGTGAAGGCCCGGGCGGCAGCTCCCTCCATCTCGGAGTCGAGTGATCCCAGCGTCGTTCGCAAGGGCTCACGCGACGGAAGCGGGCCGTCGCGGTAGTCGATGGCGGCGGTGCGGAGTTCTTCGACTGCCTCGAACGCGGCCGTCGAGGACTGTACCTCCAGCACGTCGCCGAGAAGCGTCCCGAGTTCCCGGACATCCTGGCGGACCGTTCGGTGGTGGAGATCCATTATCCGTTGGTATCGGGAGCATCCACATTAAACGCCGGGATGGGGCAGAGTTAGCGCCGAAGCGCCCGGTTCGTGGATGTTCGATCGGGATAGATTGGGAACGTCTACGACTCGTCGCACGTCGGCACCGGCTGTCGCCGTCCCCGTCGCCGTCGACAGCTCGGAACCGGTTGCGGCAACCCGTCTCATACGGATCATGGTAACTGTTCACCGGTGGTTCGTCGGACCGTCTCGATGAACCACCGGCAATGACTTACAATGGACCGTCTCACTCCGCCAATTCGTCCGCGTCCGGCGGACGGCCCGTCGTGGGATCGAGGGCGACGAACTCCAGCGATTCCCGATCCAGAAGCGCCGCCGCGCGGTCGGTAACCGAGGGGGCAACGAGGATGCCCCGCACCTCCGCCCCGTCACCGAGTTCACGACCGAGCGCGTCGACGTAGCGGCGAAGTTGGCCGACGGCGTCCGGGCCGACCCGCCGCCGCTTCAACTCGACGACGACCGGCCGTCCCTCCCGGTCTTCGCCGAATACGTCCATCGGCCCCGCCTCAGTCTCGCGTTCGGTCGCGTGCGGTTCGAAGCCGGGATCGATCCGCTCGGGATGGGCAAGAACGTGTTCTTTCAGGTCGGCCTCGCTTCCCTGCAGGTCGAGGTCGTCGAGGTCGGTCACGTCGTACGCCACGAGGTGGTGGATGCGGTCGAAGCGCACGTCGAGGAGTTCCTCGGGCGAGCGGCGGACGCTCCGGACTCGCAGACGCCCGTCGCGGACGCTGGCGAAGTGGTCACACCCCGGTGGTTGCCAGTTGACTGGCGTCCGCCCCTCGTCGGTGTGGACGAGCGCCGACCCGTCCGGTTTGAGCAGGAGGAGTCGGTCGCCGGAGCCGAGACTGCTCGACGCGCGGCCGTCGTACTCGACGGTACAGCGCCCGAAGACGGTTATCAGATCGCCTCGTCGGAAGGCGTCCTCGAGGTGGGTCAGCGCGTCCCGATGGGCCGGGCGGTGGAGGGTCGTAACCGACATCGATCCGTCGGCCGTAGGCCGGGGGCGTACAAAAGGGGCGCGTCGGAGACGCGTCATCGAGTCGGCATAAAAGCACAAATAGCGCGCGCTCGTGTGTTCGGCCGAATGGGGCTGTTCGAACTCATCGCCACAGTCGACGACGAGGAAAAGACCTTGACGGTCTTCAATCCCGAGGCGGGCGCGGCGACGGCGCTCCGCGCCGGTCTGCTGTTCCATCGCGCGCTGGACCTCCTGTGAGGGGCTCACCTCGCGGACCTCGACCGCCTCGACGCGGATCCCCCACTCGTCGGTCGGCTCGTCTAACTCCTCGTTGATGCGGTCGTTGATCTGGTCGCGTCGGGAGAGCGTGTCGTCGAGTTCCATGTCTCCGAGGACGGCGCGGAGGGTCGTCTGTGCGAGGTTCGAGACGGCGTTCTTGTAGTCGTCCACTTCGAGAAAGGCCTTCTTGGCATTCATCACCTTGATGTAGACGACCGCGTCCGCCGTCACCGGCGAGTTGTCCCGCGTGATCGCCGACTGGCTCGGCACGTCGATCGTCTGGGTCCGCATATCGAACGCGTACGTTCGAGAGACAAACGGCGGAATGATGTGGACGCCCGGCTCCAGCAGCTTCCGGAACTCGCCGAACACGGTGAGCGCCTCCTTGTCGTAGGCATCGACGATCTCGACCGCGCTGACGACCGTGACGGCCGCCAGCAACACGGCGAGCGCCCCGACGCCGTAGACGAGGCTCTGACTCAGGAGGGCGAAGCCGACGAGGAGCGCGCCGGCGAGCGCGGTGTACTGCCAGACGGAGTCCGGGATACCGCCCATCGCGTCCTCCAACTCGAAGGTATCGCCGCGCGGACCTTGGGTTCCCATAGCCTAACGTTACGCTTCGACGCTGTTAACGGTTCGCACGAGTCGGTCGGCGGCGCTGACAGCGCGAGCCGGCCGGGGGCACTGACGCCACGTTCGCGCGCGCTCTCAGAGGGACTTGCATCCCCCGGCTCTTTCGACCGTTTTTAAATACCTGGTGACCGCATGTTGGCTTATGCCATCCGACGAAGACGACGTCGACCGCGAGTTCAGCACGCGAAGCGTCCACGCGGGATCGGACCCGGACCCGACGACCGGCGCGCGCGCCACGCCCATCTACCAGACGACCTCTTACGAGTTCGAGGACGCCGATCACGCCGCCCGGCTGTTCGCCTTAGAGGAGGCGGGCAACGTCTACTCGCGGATCATGAACCCGACGAACGCGGCCCTCGAAGAGCGGATCGCCTCGCTCGAAAACGGGGTGGGCGCGGTCGCCACGTCGTCGGGAATGGCCGCGTTCGACCTGGCGACGTTCATGCTGGCGTCCGCGGGCGACAACATCGTCTCCTCGTCCGCGCTGTACGGCGGGACCTACACCTACCTCACGCACTCGGTCGAGCGCCGGGGGATCTCGACGCGGTTCGTCGACCCGCTCGACTACGAGGGGTACGCCGACGCCATCGACGAGGACACCGCCTACGTCCACATCGAGACCATCGGGAACCCGGCCTTGGTCACCCCGGACATCGAGCGGATCGCCGACATCGCCCACGACCACGGCGTCCCGCTGTTCGTCGACAACACGTTCGCGACCCCCTACCTCTGCCGCCCGCTCGACCACGGCGCGGACCTCGTCTGGGAGTCGACGACGAAGTGGCTCACCGGTAACGGCACCACCGTCGGCGGCGTCCTCGTCGACGGCGGCTCGTTCCCCTGGAGCGACTACGCCGAGAAGTACCCCGAGATCGCGCAGGACAACCCCGCGTACCACGGGATCAACTTCGTCGAGGCGTTCGGCGACGCGGCGTTCACCTTCGCGGCGACGACCCGCGGCCTCCGCGATCTGGGCGACCAGCAGTCGCCGTTCGACGCGTGGAACACCCTTCAACAGACCGAGTCGCTCCCGCTGCGGATGGACCGCCACTGCGAGAACGCCGGCATCGTCGCGGAGTACCTCGCCGACCACGACGACGTGGCGTGGGTGAACTACCCCGGGCTGGAGAGCCACGAGACCCACGAGGAGGCGAGCGAGTACCTGGAGGGCGGCTACGGCGGCATGATCACCTTCGGGCTGGAGGGCGGCTACGAGGCCGCGAAGGGGACCGTCGAGCACGCGGATCTGGCCTCCCTGCTCGCGAACGTCGGCGACGCGAAGACCCTCGTGATCCACCCGGCGTCGACGACCCACCAGCAGCTGACGGAGGAGGAACAGGAGGCCGCCGGCGTCACCGGCGACATGGTGCGGCTCTCGGTCGGCATCGAGGACCCGGCCGACATCGTCGCCGACCTCGAAGCGGCGATCGAGCGCGCGTCGGAGTAGACGGTCTCGCGGCGGTCGTCTCCGATTAGAGATCGTCGCTATCGAACTTCCAGAGCCCGGCCAGCGGCGGCGCGATCGTCCAGAAGACGAGCATCGACACCGCCGATATCTGCTGGTTGACGGTCTCGCCCGAGAGCAGCCGATCGCCGAGGAACGCGCCAGACAGCAGTTCGACGCCGGTTATCGGGTTCGCGACCTGCAGGAACACGCTGACCTGCTGTCGGGAGACCGGAAGCGGGTCGATCAGCCCGCTCGCGGCGTCGAGGAACTGCCCGGTGACGAGGCTCCACAGCACCACGAACAGGACGAAGACCGCGACGCCCCCGATCAGCGCCCGACGCTGCGTCTCCGCGGCGGCCGAGCAGCCGACCGCGATGGCGACGAAGACGACGCCGAGCACCGCGGCGAAGACGGTGTATCCGAGGAACGAGCCAACGTTGAACGTCGCGAGGGCCCCGGTCTGTGCGAGCGCGAACAGCACGATCCCCGGCAGCAGGAAGCCGGTGACCACTGCAAGCGACAGCGCGGCGCCCCGGCCGAGCACCTTCCCGAAGACCACGTCGGCCCGCGAGTGCGGCAGCGACAGGAGCAGCTTCAGCGAGCCCGACTCGCGCTCGCCGCTGACCGCGTTGTACCCGACGACGATCCCGACCAGCGGGACGAGCGTCGTCACGAGAAGGGGACCGACGAAGAACTGCAACAGCACCTCGGTCGCGAACTGATCGCTGCCGTCCCCGGTCGGCCTGACGACGACGGCGAACGCCGCGACGAGCACCGAGAACAGCGCCACGAGGATCAACATCCCGCGAGAGCGCACGGTGTCCTGAAAGTCTTTTTCGGCGATGGCGGGGAGGCTCATCGGCTTACCTCCTCGGCGTCGGTGGCATCGGCGGCGTCAGTGTCGGCGTCGGTGGCGTCTTCACCAGTGCTCTCCTCCGAGTCTTCGCCCCTCGCATCCGGCGCGTCGCCCTCCGTGTACGCTAAGAAGAGGTCTTCCAGCGACGCCTCGCGGGTGTGGAAGTCGGCGACGGCGACTCCGGCGTCCTCCAGCGCGCCGATGACCTGCGTCTTCGCGCCGTCGGCGCAGCTCACGACGAGCGCGTCGCCGTCGCGGTCGACGCGACTGACGCCGTCGAGGTCGCGGACCGCGTCGACGGCCGCGTCGGTCGCGCCGTCGGCGCCGTCCGCGTCGCCGCCGGCGATCGCGATCTCCAGCGTCTCCTCGCCGCCGACGGCCTCGCGGAGCCCCGCCACGGAGTCCTCGGCGACGAGTTCGCCCTCGCGGAGGATGCCGACGCGGTCGCAGACGGCCTCGACCTGTTCGAGGATGTGCGAGGAGAAGAAGACGGTCGCGCCGCGGTCGGCCTCGGTCCGGACGATCTCGCGCATCTCCTTCGCGCCCGCCGGGTCCAGCCCGGAGGAGGGCTCGTCGAGGATGAGCAGGTCGGGGTCGCCCGCGAGCGCCATCGCGAGGGCGAGCCGCTGGCGCATCCCCTTCGAGTAGCCGCCGGCCGTGCGGTCGGCGGCGTCGAGGATCCCCACGCGGTCGAGGAGGGCGTCCGGGTCGTCGTCCGCCTCCTTCGATCGGACCGCGAACTCGACGTGCTGTCGCCCCGAGAGCCGGTCGTACACCGCGAACCCGTCGGGGAGCACCCCGGTCCGCTGCCGGATCGCCACGCCGTCGGCGGTGGCGTCCTGGCCGAGCACGCGCACCGTCCCCTCGGTCGGCCGGACGAGGTCGAGCACCATGTCGATGGTCGTCGACTTGCCGGCGCCGTTCGGGCCGAGGAAGCCGTACACCTCTCCCTCCTCGACGGTGAGATCGAGGCCGCGAACGGCCGTGACGTCGGCGAACTCCTTGGTCACGCCCCGCAGTTCGATGGCGGTCATACCGCCCCGTTTCCGCGTCGCCGGATAAAGGGTTGTGGGACGGGACGAGGCGACGGGAATCGGGAACGGCGAGTCACGACCACCGCCGGTCACCGTCGCAGTCGTCGACCCATCCGTCGGAGGATATGATTGCGAACTTTTGATTAATTTAAAAACATATTCAATGTCCCTTATATTTAAACTCCACTTCCTATTTTCGTATTATCCACGCACAGCCTCTGAAAATCCCTTCATGGGGAAGCACGAGATCCTAAAACTGTCTTCACAAATTTTAATTAATTATATTTTCGATGGTAGATCGGATGATGTTGTCTCTACTTCAGTCGAACATCCAATTTGCGCACAGTCCATTATTAACGTTCCTTATAGGGTTGATAATCGTCATCGCGCTGCTCGTCTGGCTGGACCTCCCGGCGTTCATCGGGCTGATCATCTCGGCGTTCCTCGTCGGCGTCGTCAACACCGTCTTCGTCGAGGACTTCAGCGCCGCAGACGCGGGAGGGCAAGTCGCGACCGCCTTCGGTGACGGGATGGCGGGGATCGGGATCCCCATCCTGATGGCCGCGGTCATCGGGAAAGGTATGTTAGAGAGCGGTGCGGCCCAGCGGATCGTCCGCGGGTTCCAAGGGGTGCTCGGCGAGAGCAACTCGGACATCGCGCTGCTCGGCAGCAGTTCGGTGCTCGCGATTCCGGTGTTCTTCGACAGCGTGTTCTACCTCATGGCGCCGCTCGCGCGGTCGATGCGCGCCCGCATCGGCCGTGACTACACGCTGTTCATCGTCGTCGTCGGTACCGGTGCGGCGACGACGCACGTGTTCGTCCCGCCGACGCCCGGTCCGCTCGCGGTCGCCGACCAGATCGGGAGCAACCTGTTCACGACGATCGTCATCGGACTGGTGACCGCCATTCCGGTGGCGATCGTCTCCGGGCTCGTGTACGGGCGCTGGATCAACAGCCGGCTCGACATCCCGCTGCGGGACACGATGGCGACCTCGACGGAGGAACTGCAGGAGGTCGCCGATCGTCCCACCAGCGAGCTTCCGGGAGTGCTCGAATCGCTGGCGCCGATCCTGCTGGCCGTCCTGCTGATCGCGTCGTCGACGTTCGTCAACACGTTCCACGAGGTCGTTCCGGCGCTGGCCTCGCTGCAGCCGATCACCGACTTCATCGGTGACAAGAACGTCGCGCTGACGGTCGCCGCGCTCGCGGCCGCGTACACGTTCTACCGCTACGACGACATGAGCCGGAGCGAGTGGAGCGACGAGCTCACCGAGGCCCTGAAAAGCGGCGGAAACATCGCCGCGATCACGGCGGCCGGGGGGTCGTTCGGCGCGCTGCTCGCCGCCTCCGGAATCGGCGACTACCTGGCCGGCGCGCTCCAGGAAGTGGGGATCGGCCTGCTCGTCACGGCCTGGCTCATCGCCGCGATCGTCCGAATCGCGCAGGGGTCCGCCACGGCCGCGATGCTGACCGCCGCGGGGATCATGGCGCCGCTCACCGGACAGCTGACCGTCAACCCGGCCTACCTCGTGATGGTCATCGGCGCGGGCGGGAACATCTTCTCGTGGTTCAACGACTCCGGCTTCTGGCTCGTCAGCGAGATCGGTGGACTCACCAAGACGGAAACCCTGAAGACGTGGACCGCGCTCACGACGATCATCTCGGTGGCCGGGCTCGTCACCGTGCTGATCGTTTCCACGATCTTCCCGCTCGTCTGACGCTGGCGGCTCGGCTTCCGTTTCTTTTCCAGCGACGCCGACGGCGCGAGCCGCGGCGCTACGCGTCGCCCTCGGGCGGCCACGCGACCCCGCGCTCGGCGAGGAGGTCGGCGAACGCCGCCTCGTCGATGACCGGCACGCCCTCGGCCTCGGCGTCGTCGCGCTTCGACCGGCCGGGGCTCTCGCCGGCGACGAGGTAGTCCGTATTGCCCGAGACGCTCGACGTGGCGCTCGCGCCGTGCGCCTCCACGTGCGCCTGCGCCTCGCCCCGGGCCGTCGACAGCGACCCGGTGAACACGAACGTGAGCCCGTCGAGCGCGTCGCCGGCGTCGACGTCGACCGGTTCGGGGTCGACGCCGCGCTCGCGGAGCCCCTCGATCGCCGCCCGGTTCTCCTCGGCGTCGAGGAACGTCCGGATCGACTCGGCCACCTCCGGGCCCACGTCGTCGACCGCGCGGAGCGCCGCCTCGTCGGCGTCGAGGATCGCGTCGAGGTCGCCGAAGTGCGCCGCCAGCGCTCGGGCCGTCGTCGCGCCCACGTCCGGGATCCCGAGCCCGGCGAGGAAGTCGTCGAGCGGCGGTTCCTTCGTGGCCTCCAGCTCTGCGATCAGGTTCTCGGCGCTCGTCTCGCCCCATCCGTCCAACGCGGCGAGGTCGTCGACCGTCAGGTCGTACAGGTCCGGCAGCGACTCGACCAGATTCGCCTCGCGGAGCTGTTCCACACGCTCCGGACCTAGCCCCTCGACGTCGAGCGCGTCCCGGCGCGCCCAGTGTTCGACCGCCCGGTCCAACTGCGCCGGACAGCCGAGCCCCCCGGTACAGAACGCGAGAGGCCCGTCGCGCTCGACGGGGGCGTCGCAGATCGGGCACGTCTCGGGGAAGGCGTAGGTCCCATCGGAGCGCTTCTCGACCACTTCGGGGACGTAGGGGATCACGTCGCCGGCGCGGTAGATCCGCACGCGGTCGCCGACGTTCACACCGAGCGCCTCTATCTCGGCGGGGTTGTGGAGGGTCGCCCGCGAGACGGTGACGCCGCCGACGTCGACCGGGTCCAACTCGGCGACGGGGGTGAGTCGACCCGTCCGGCCCACCTGTACCGTGATTCCCCCCACCGTCGTCGTCGCGGTGCAGGGCGGGAACTTGTACGCGAACGCCCAGCGCGGCGCCCGCGCGGTCGACCCGAGCGCCTCGCGGTGCGCCCGGTCGTCCACCGAGATCACGACGCCGTCGATCGCGTAGTTCAGGTCCTCGCGGTCGGCCATGAGCCGGTCGCGGTACTCCAGCGCGCGCTCGATGTCGTCGACGCGCTCGACCCGGTCGGTTCGCCGGAGCCCGAATGCGTCGAACGCGTCGAACTCCTCCCAGTGGGTGTCGGGGCGCTCGGAGGGAGCGGCGCCGACTTCATCGGCGTCGGTTTCGGCGCCTCCACCGACGGTCTCCCATCCCAACACGTCGAAGAAGAACACGTCGAGCGGGCGCTCCGCGACGACCGACGGGTCGAGTTGGCGGAGGGTCCCGGCGGCGGCGTTGCGGGGGTTCGCGAACGGCTCCTCGCCGCGCTCCATCAGCTCCTCGTTGTACGCCTCGAAGGCGTCTCGGGGCATGTACGCCTCGCCGCGGACCGCGAGCCGGGCGGGCGGGTCGCCGAGCAGTTTCCCGGGGACGGACCGGACCGTCCGGACCTGCTCGGTCACGTCGTCGCCCGCGGTCCCGTCGCCGCGGGTGGCGGCGCGGACGTATTCGCCGTCCTCGTAGAGCACCTCGACCGAGAGCCCGTCGAACTTCGGCTCACAGACGTACTCGACCGCGTCCGGGTCGAACCCCTCGTCGTCGAGCCCCGTCCGAACGCGCTCGTCGAACTCCCGGACCGCCTCGGCTTCGGTCGAATTGTCGATGGAGCGCATCGGCGCGACGTGCTCGACCGTCGCTAACTCGTCGAGCGGCTCGCCGCCGACGCGGCGGGTCGGCGAGTTCTCGGTCGGGAGGCCGAACGCGTCTTCGAGCTCCTCGAGCCGAGCGAACAGCCGGTCGTACGCCTCGTCGGAGATCAGCGGGTCGGCCTCGACGTAGTACCGATGGTCGTGCTCGCGGATCGCTGCCCGGAGCAGGGCGGCCTGCTCGGCCGCCGCCTCGGGCGAAAGGTCCGCGACCGGCTCGAAGTCGGTCGACGGATCCTCCACGTAGGGGTTCTCGTCCGGGTCCGCGTACCGAGGCGACGACCCGGAGTGCGCGCTCGTCATCGACCGATCGTTGTGTCGGCTCGGGTTAAAAACGAGCGTTCGACGGCGGCGGCGAGAACGAGCGGGTCGTCACGTCGGATCGGAAGCGATCGGCCCCGAGCGTCCGTCGCAGTCCATGTCTACTATTCTCACCCATACCTATAACCGGTCGGCGGCTGAGTTCATGCTCATGGCAAATGACAAGCAATCTGCGTCTCCCGGCGGGCTGTACGCACAGCGCATCGGGACTCCGACGACCGACGACGAGGTGAACGGCTTCTGGCTGTTCGGGTTCGGCGTGCTGCTCGGGCTGGCCGGGGTCGTCCTCTTTTTCCTCACGGATCAAGCGACCGTTTCCCGCGGGCTCGGCTATGCGCTCGCGGCGCTGGCCCCGATCTTCATCATGCTCGGCGCGGTGATCCGCTTCCCGCTCCGACGAGCGGGGACGTCCCTCGGCTACCTCGGGACGGCAGTTAGCGTCCTCGGCGTGGTCTGGTTCGTGAGCATCTTCCCGGACGGCTGGTCCACCGCCTCCGGAGAGACTGCCGTGATCGCCGTGTACGGAGTCGGACTCGGGCTCATCGGACTCGCGGGGACCGTCGTCCCGCTCCTGTCGGACCCGGTCTACGAGGACTACGAGCGGATGCAGAGTGAGACGGCGGCCGCGACCGCCGAGCGCGACGAGACGAGCGCCGAACTCGAAGCGACGGAGTCGGACCTGGAGTCGACCCGCGCGGACTTGGAGTCGGCTCGGGAGGATCTGAAAGCGACCCGCGAGGAGCTGTCGACCGCCGACTCGGATCTCGACGCGGCCCGCGCCGAGACCGCGGCGCTGCGCGAGAGCAAGGCGCGGTTCGAGCTGTTCGAGGACGCGGGCGGCAAGCCGCGCTGGCGGCTCCGCCACCGCAACGGGAACGTGATCGCCACCGCCGGACAGGGATACAGCAGCCGCGGAAAGGCCCAGAAGGGGCTCCACAGCGTGCGGCGGAACGCGCTCGGCGCCGGGATCCTCCGGATCGAGACCCCGGTCGCGGAGGCCGAGTCGGTCGCCGACGACGACGGCCCCGAGCCCGCGGACGCCGCGGATCCGGACGTGGCCGTCCCGAGCGACGACGAGGAAATCGCGAGTGAGGCGACCTTCGAGCTGTTCGAGGACGCCGGCGCCGAGTGGCGCTGGCGGCTCCGCCACGACAACGGGAACGTCCTCTCGGACTCCGGCGAGGGGTACGCCTCCAAGTCGAACGCGAAGCGCGCGCTCGGCCGAGTCCGCGACCACGTCGCCGCCGCGGACTACCTCCGGGTCGACCCGACCGCCTTCGAGGTGTTCCGCGACGCGGGCGGCGAGTGGCGCTGGCGGCTCATCCACGAGAACGGGAACGTGCTCGCCGACTCCGGGGAGGGGTACTCCTCCCGGTCGAAGGCCCGGCAGGGGCTCGACAGCGTGCGCTCGAACGCCGCCGACGCCGCCCTCGACACGGACGGTGAGGAGAGCGAGAGCGGGAGCGGGAACGCGACCTTCGAGCTGTACGAGGACGCCGCCGAGGAGTACCGCTGGCGGCTTCGCCACCGCAACGGCAACATCATCGCCGACGGCGGCGAGGGGTACGCCTCCAAGTCGAACGCGCGGGACGCGATCGGGCGCGTCCGCGAGTACGCCCCCGACGCCGACGTGCTGGAGGTCGGGAACGCCGCCTTCGAGATCTACGAGGACGCCGCCGAGGAGTGGCGCTGGCGGCTCCGTCACCGCAACGGCAACATCGTCGCGGACTCCGGGCAGGGGTACGCCTCCCGGTCGAACGCGGTCGAGGGCGTCACGTCGGTGAAGCGGAACGCCCCCGGCGCGGAAGCGGAGACGGTCGACGCGGACGGGTAAGCCGGCGCCAGGCAGAGCGATTTTCGGATTCTTTTAAAAGTCGATCAGGACGCCGCCAAAAGCTTCAGCCGCAGTTCCCGCTCGTCGACCTCGTACTTGAACGCCGGGTGGCCGTCGACGAGCACGTAGGGGACGCGCTCGCCGTACTCCTCGGCCAGTTCGGGGTCCTCGTCGACGTCGACCATGTGGAGATCGATCGTCAGATCGAGGCCGGCGGCGACCTCCTCGATGGTCTCGCGGGCGACCTCGCACAGCGAGCAGTCCTCGCGGGTGTACACCGTGACGGGGACGGGCTCCGAGGCGTCCGTCTCGCTCATACGTGACGAGTGGGTCGGCGGCGTCGAGTCGCTTTCGATCGGTCGAATACGCGGGGATGGTTAGAGCGGTGACCACCTCTGAAGCCTCAGTCGCTCACTTATAAGTGGCTGCTGGCGACAGAGCGGCGGTTAACACCTCCAAAGCCCCAGCCACGAGGACGGCGCACGCTCGCTGTGCTCCTCACTCGGTCGCTAGCGCTCCCTCGTTGTGGTGCTTGCGTCGCCTGCGCCGTCCTCGTGGCTGCCCCTTTGAGTCCCACCCCGTCCCGCACAGCACCGCACCTCTCACCTCCCCAGCCTCGTCGCTGGCGGCGATGCCGCCAGCGACTCCCTCGCACCGTCGGTGAGCGGCCCAGTGGGCCGCTCACCGGGGCGCGCCACCGCACATGCTTTATAAGCGATCACGCATCGCTGTCGCGAACTCGGGCCAGCGCCACAAAAAATCGGGGTGTTGAGATGGAGCGTCGGCAGCGACCGACACGGGTCGAGTCGTCTTTTAAGCGATCTTCTCGTACTGCTCGGAGAGCTTCTCGGCGGCCTCGTCGAGCAGGTCGGCCTCGTACTCGTCGAGGTCCCACTCGACGACCTCCTCGACGCCGTTCGATCCGAGCTTCGCGGGGACGCCGAGCGCGGTGTCCTCGTAGCCGAACTCACCGTCGAGCACGACCGAGCAGGGGAGCACCTCGCCGGTGTCGTTGAGGATGGCCTCGACCGTGTGCGCGACGCCGGTCGCGGGGCCCCACTGCGTGGCGCCCTTCCGGCTGATCACATCCATCGCGGACTCTTGGAGGTCTTCCAGGATCTGTTCTCTCTCGTCGGCGTCGAAGCTCGGGTCGCGGCCGTTCACGCGCACCTTCGAGAAGACGGGCGCCTGCGCGTCGCCGTGCTCGCCGAGAATCGTCGCCTCGACGTTCTTCACGGGCGCGTCGAAGCGCTCGGAGAGGACGTAGCGGAAGCGCGCGGAGTCGAGCCGCCCGCCGAAGCCGACCACCTTGTGGCGGTCGCGGTCCCCCGCCTCGTACAGGTGGCGGTTGAGGAGATCCACCGGGTTCGAGGTGGTGACGGTGACGAAGTCGTCGTTGTGCTCGGCGATGGAGGAGCCGATGTCCTCCATGATCGGCGCGTTGTCGCCCGCCAGGTCGATCCGGGTCTGACCCTCCTTGCGCGGGATGCCGGCGGTGATCACGACGACGTCGGAGCCCGCGGTGTCCGCGTAGTCGCCCTGTCGGACGGTCGTGTTCGAGTCGTAGGCGACGCCGTGGTTCGCGTCGGCGGCCTGTCCGATCGTCGTCTCGCGCTGGTCCGGAATGTCCACGAAGACGAGTTCGTCGACCACGTCCCGCAGCGCGAGGTTGTAGCCGGCCGCGGCCCCGACGGTCCCCGCTGCACCGATGACGCTAACTTTTGTCATACCGTGTAAAGTCGCGTCCGGACGGTGAGTAAACGTTTCGGAACCTCACAAACGTCGTGCGATTTTTCGCGTCGATATCGCCGGACCGTCGCGAAAACCCTAACTCCGGCGGCCTCGCACTCCCACCCAGTGCCGACGTTCCGCTACCCGTGTCCCGGCTGTCGGACGACCAACAGCCTCCACGACGCCGACTGCGACTTCGAGGGCGTGAGCTGGCCGACCATCGAGAAGGCGTACACGGATCTGTTGACCGTCCTCACCGCCGAGCCCGACGGGATGGCCGAGTCGACGCTCCGCGAGGCGGTCCACGGCGAGTGGGGCGGGCTCCACAAGGCCGCGCTCGGCGCCTTGGAACGCGAACAGCGCGTCGTCGAGGACGGCGACCGGCTCCGGCTGCTCACCGCGGCGGAGTTCAAGGAGCGCGTCTCCGAGCCTACCCGCGACCCCATGCGCACCGTCTACGAGTACGGCTCCGTCCCCGGCTGCCACGACAACGCCGTCTTCGCGATGGTGGCGTGGTACGAGATGGTCGGGCTCTCGTGGCCCGAGACGCGCGAGAACGTGATCGACTGGCTCCACGAGTCCGGCGCGTGGGACCGCGGCGGCTTCGAGGAGTCGACGCCCGAGGAACTCGTCGACGCCAAGCGCCACGTGTACGACGAGGGGTACGGCTGGAAGGAGAAGGGACAGGCCGCGAAGCGCGTCATCGAGCGCCATTTATAAACCGGAACTGCCACCGACCGTCGCGGTGTCCGCCCGTGACCCTTTTTAAGTTCCCGCGTGACCTCTCGCCACCGTGACACACCCGGAGGCCGGCGCGGCGTCGATCGGAGACGGGAGCAAGGCCGGCGACGCCGACCGCGACGACGACGCTGACCGCGACCGCGACGACTCCTCGCGACCCCCTGCCGTCGCCAACCCCCGCCGTGCCCTCGCGGTCGTGATCGGCGTCGTGTTCATCGATCTGGTCGGTTTCGGGATCGTAATCCCCATCCTCCCCTTTTACGTCAGATCCTTCGGCGTCAGCGACGCCTTCATCGGCCTGCTGGCGGCGTCGTACTCGCTCGCGCAGTTCCTCGCGGCGCCCACGCTCGGTCGGCTCTCCGACCGGATCGGGCGCCGACCCGTCCTGCTCGCGTCGCTCGCGACCGCCGGCGTCGCGTGGGTGACGTTCGGCTACGCCGGCGAGGCGGGCGCGCGCTTCGGCCCTGTCGCGGCGCTGGCGACGCTGTTCGCCTCCCGGACGCTCGCGGGCGCGATGGGCGGGAACATCGCCGCCGCGCAGGCGTACGTCGCCGACATCACCCCGCGGGATCGGCGGGCGGGCGCGCTCGGACTCGTCGGCGCGTCGTTCGCGCTCGGCTTCGTCTTCGGCCCGGCGATCGGGGGGCTGCTCGCCGCCGACGCCGTGGTGGCCCGAGCCGACGCCCTCCTCCCGGCGTTCGTCCCGGCCACCGCCTACTCCCTCCCGAGCTTCGCGGCGGCGGGGATGAGCTTCCTCGCGGTCGCCGTCGGATTCGCCTTCCTCGAAGAGCCGACCCGGACCCGTCCGGCCGAGGGAGGGGAGGGGACGGCGGGTCGGCGCACGACCGCGATCGGCCAGTTCCGCGACGCGCTCTCCTCGGCGGCGCTCCGGCCGCTGACGGTCGCGTACTTCGCCGTCGCGGTCGCGTTCGCGGGCGTGCAGGTGATGTTCATCCCGTACGTCGCCGACGCGTTCGGCTACGACGCGACGGCGGCGGCGTTCCTGCTCACTTACGTCGGCGTCCTCGGCGCGGTGAACCAGGGCGTGCTCGTCGGACGGCTCTCACGGGTCGTCTCCTCACGGACGCTCGTCGCGGCCGGGTCGGTCGTCCTCGCGGTCGCGCTCGTCGCGATCCCCGCGACCGGACTCGTCGACCGGGTCGCCGGGGAGACGACGCTCGGCGGCCCGCCGTGGCTCACGCTGCCGCTCGTCGCCCTGCTCGCCGCGCTCGCGGCGCTCTCGCTCGGGAACGCCCTCGTGAACGTCTCGCTGGCGACGCTCGTCTCGAACTCCGCCGGGGACGCGGAACAGGGCGCCGCCTTCGGGGTGACGCAGGGCGCGTCGAGCCTCGGGCGGACCGTCGGCCCGCCGCTGATGGCCGTTCTCTACACCGTCGCCGTCGCGTCGCCGTTCCTGATCGGCGCGCTCCTCCTCGTCCCCATGGCGGTCGCGTTCGGGCGGTCGGCGGACTGAAGCGGTCTGCGAACTGAAGCGGTCGGCGGTCGTGGGAGGATCAATGGACTGGGGGGATCGAACCACCGGAGCGCGATAGTTTTACCTCGCGGGTCGCCCTCCGGACCGACACATGTTCGACACCGTCCCCGCGTGGCCCGCCGTCGGTTCGCTCGCGGGCGGGGCGGGGGCGATCGGCCTCGCGCTGGCGATCCGCGAACACCGGGGACGACCCGGCGTCGACTGGTTCCTCGGCGTGTTCGCCGCGCAGGCGACGTGGTGTCTCTCCTACGGGGCCGGCCTCCTCGTCGCGGACCCGACGGTCCGGGCCGCGCTGGAGGCGACGATGTGGCTCGGCGTCGTCTGGGCCGGGATCGCGTTCCTCGGCTTCGCCTTGGAGTACACGGGGCGGAGCGACGTGGTCCGAAGCCGCCTGTTCGCGGCGATCGTGGTTTTCGGGCTCCTCTCGACGGTCCTGCTGGTCACAAACTCGTTCCATGGGGGATTCTGGACTCGGTTCGAGAGCGACCCCGTCTTGGGCGTCGAGACCGTCTCGTACGCGTTCGGCCCGTGGGCGTATCTCGTCGTCGCCGTCGAGACCGTGCTCGTCGCCAGCGCGGTCTTCCTGCTGGTCGACACCCTGCTCAGCTACGGGCCCCTCTACCGGCGGGAGAGCGCCGCGGTCGCGCTGAGTTCGCTGCCGCCGGGGTTCGCCTTGGTCGCGTGGGCGCTGGAACTGGGCCCGGTCCCGCAGCTCCAGCTCGCGCCGATCATGTTCGTCCCGCACATGCTGCTCGACGCGTACGCGTTCGACCGCGCGGAGATGTTCGATCGCAATCCGACGACCAGCCGCGCGGCCGAGCGCACCGCGATCGACGACCTGACCGACCCCATCGTCGCGCTCGCGCTCGACCGCCGCGTCGTCCGGCTCAACCCCGCCGCCGAGGCGGTCCTGGGCGTCGACGCCGAGACCGCTCGCGACCGTCCCCTCGCCGAGTTCCTCGATCTGCCGGTCCGCGTCGGCGACGACTCCGAGGGGGATCCGGAACCCGACGAGACGGTCGAGATCGACGCCGCCGACGGCGCCGGCCGCCGCACGTACGCGGTGTCGGTCTCGCGGCTCACCGACCCGAACGGGGCCCACGTCGGGTACACGGTCGTCCTCTCGGACATCACCGACCGCGAGCGTCGCCGCCAGCAGTTGGAGGTGCTCAACCGAATCCTGCGTCACAACCTCCGCAACGACGCCGGGGTCGTCCGCGGCTACGGCGAGATCCTCCGCGACCGGCTCGACGACGCCGAACTGGTCCGGATGGCCGACGCGATCGAGCGACGGGCGGGCGCGCTGGCCGCGCTCGGCGAGAAGGCCGGCACCGTCGAACGACTCGTCTCCGACGAGGACGCGACCCCCGTCGCGGTCGACGAGGTCGTCGCTGCCGCGGTCGCCGACGCGCGGGAGCGCGATCCCGACGCGACCGTCGAGTCGGACCTCGGCGACGGCGACTGGACCACGCGCGTCAGGGCGGACGCGCTCCGAGCGATCGTCGAGAACACCGTGGAAAACGCGCTCGATCACCACGACGGCGAGGGGATCGAGCGCGAGGACGGGGAAACGTGGGTTCGGGTGTCGCTGCGGCGGGAGGGGGAGCGCGAAGGGACGGCGAACGCGGGCGCAGACGACGCGACCGACGACGCCCGATTCGTCCTCACCGTCGAAGACGACGGCCCCGGCGTCCCCGACCACGAGATCGAGGCGGTCGAGTCGGGGCGAGAGACCGCGCTCGAACACGGCTCCGGGCTCGGCCTCTGGGTCGTCGAGTGGGGCGCCGCCGCGATCGGCGCCGAGGTCGACTACGCCGACCGCGAACCGCGCGGGACGCGCGTGACGGTGTCGATTCCGATCGTGGACGAATCGTGATCGCGGACGCGGAACGACCCGTGAACCGGGGAGAAAATCGAATTGGTGAAGGCGCGAAAGAGCCGACTTCGACCGTTTCAGTCGCTCTGAATGCGGGGGGCTAACATAAACGTAACCTGCCCCAGCCCCTCTGCGAACCCGTAGTGAAGCTTGACGGGGAACTCTTCGCCGAGTTCGATGGTGACCTCGGCGTCGGAGGGGATCGCCTTGTTCATGTCCTTGAGGTAGTCGAGGCTGAACAGCGAGTCGGCGGGGCCGGCGGTGAGCGCGATGAGGTCCTCGCGGTCGAGCCGCAGGTCGACGTCGTCGGTGTCGCCCTCGGCCTCGATGAAGAACGCTTCGTCGGTCTCGTCGACGCGCAGGCGGATGTGGTCCGAGACCATGTCCGCGGCCTTGATACCGCGGTTGATCTGGGCGCCTTCGACGACGATTTCGGAGGCGAGATCGAGGTCCGGGATGTCCGGCTCCTGGCGGATGGAGTCGGGGTCGATGAGCGCGAGAGTGTACGAGAGGCCGTCGATCTCGATGTGGAGCTTTCGGGTCTCCTCGTCGAGTTCGAGATGGATCAGGTCGCCGGAGTTGGCCATGCCGGCGATGTCTTCGAGGCGGGCGAGGTTGACGCCGATGACGCCGCCGTCGGCCTCGTAAGACTCGAACGCGGCGGCTTCGAGGGTGAGATCGACCATACCCACGTTGGCGGGATCGACGGCCCGGATAGAGAACTCCTCCTCGTTCAGGCGGATCTTACACTCGTCGACCAACACGCTCACCGAATCGAGCGCGTCCTGTAGCGTCGACGCGCCCACGATGGCCTTGAACATATACGTTCAGCTAGGGCGGTATCACCTAAAAAGGCACCCGATCGGACCGGCACGGAAACCCTCAAAGCGACCGGATCAGCCGGGCGACGACGACCGCGAGTGTGACCACGGTTCGCCACAGTCGGAGGCGTTCGAGCCGGTATTCCATCGGTTCGGGATCGCGCTCCTCGTCGCGTTTTTCGTCGCACTCCTCGTCGGCCTCCGAGCGATCGCGTTCCGACCGAACGCCTCCCGCCACCTCGGGGGGATCGACGCCGTCGCGGAGGCGGTCGGGCTCGGCCCGGTCGCCCCCGGCTCGATCGGTGTCGGTCCGTTCGGATTCGGTCCGGTCGGACCCATCTCGATCGGTGTCAGCCCGATCGCTTCGGGAGGAGGCCGGCCCGCTGTTTGTGCTCGCTCCGTCGCTCTGGTCGCCACTCGGCCCGTTCGGGGTCGGGGGTGCGGGGATCTCGTCGTCCATGGAACCACTGCGACCGATTCGCCGGTCACACACGACGATACGGTGTTAATTTATAAGTATTTGAGCCGAACGCAAGGTGGAACTGAAAGTCGTCGGAGACGCGTCGGTCGGAACTCGGGCCGGATCGGCTCGGCGCTCAGATCAGCGGCTCGACGATCTCCCGGCCCTCGGCGAGCAGGTCGTTGACTGCGGCGTCCGAGTCGGCCTCGGCGTACACCCGGAGCTTCGGCTCGGTGCCCGACGGGCGGACGAGGAGCCACGAGCCGTTCTCCAAGAGGAGCTTGAAGCCGTCGAGGGTGACAACCTTCGCGACCCCGTGGCCGGAGACGGACTCGGGGATGTGATCCTCCAGTTCGTCGAGGACGCCCGCTTTGCGGTCGTCGGGGCAGTCGAGCGACACCTTCCCGGAGGCGATCGCGCCGTGCTCGTCGAGCAGCCGGTCGACCCGGGCGTCGAACGGCTCCGCGGCGTGGGTGCTCGCGGCCAAGAGGGCCATCAGCACGCCGTCCTTCTCGCGGACGTGCCCGCGCAGCGTGAACCCGCCCGACTCCTCGCCGCCGAACAGCGCGTCCTGTTCGCCCATCGCCTCGGCGACCCACTTGAAGCCGACCGGGGTCTCGTACACCGACTCGCCGTGCGCCTCCGCGATGCGGTCGACGAGGAACGTCGTCGAGACGGTTCTGACGGCGGACCCCGAGTCGTTCTCCAGGAGCCGGTCGTAGCAGGCGGCGTAGAAGAGGTTGGCGTCGAGGACGCCGCGCTCGGGCGTGACGACCGCGATCCGGTCGGCGTCGCCGTCGTTGGCGATCCCCAGGTCGACGTCGGTGTCGGGGTCGGTGACGCGGTCGGCCAGTTCGCCGAGGTGTTCGGCCGACGGCTCGGGCGAGTCGCCGCCGAAGGTCACGTCGCGGTCACAGCGCAGGCGGACGACCTCGGCTCCGGCCGACTCCAAGAGCGCGTCCGTCACACCGCGCCCGCTCCCGTGCATCGCATCGTACGCGACCGTGAGGCCGTCGAGATCGATCCCGTCGCTCCCGGTCGCGGCACCGGCGAGACGGCCGACGACGTCACGGGCCGCGTCGGCGTGGTCGCGCACCAGATCGACCCGCGAGATCTCGCCGCGCTCGGCCTCGGGGAGCAGGTCGGGCTCCGCGAGCCGCTCGACCACGTCTTCCGTGACGCCGGGGAGCGCCGGCGCGCCGTCGTGCGGGATGAACTTCACGCCGTTGTACTCGGGCGGGTTGTGCGATGCGGTGACCATGCACGCCCCGGCGAGCCCGCGGTTGACGATGGCGTACGCGATCACGGGCGTCGGCGCGTCGCGCTCGGGGAGGAGCACGTCGAAGCCGTTGCCGGCGAGCACCTCGGCGAGGCTCTCGGCGAACCCCTCAGAGGTCTCGCGGGCGTCGTAGCCGACCGCGACCGGTTCGTCGCGGCCCGCCGCCGAGAGGTGGTCGGCGATCGCCTGCCCCACGATCCGCACGCGCTCGTCGGTGAAGGTGTCGAGGGTGGCCCGCCACCCGTCCGTGCCGAAGGAAATCTCGTCCATGCCGACCACCTCAACGGCGGGGACAATAATGCCCGGTGTCACTCCCTCCGGTCGGGTGCGGTGTCGGGACGGGCCACCGCGGCGTACAGACGGGCCATCGATCGCGGCTTAGAAACGAACGACGGTGGCGCGTGCCTCTGAGCCACCGATCGCCCCCTTTTCTTGTCCGTCGGCACCCAACCCGACGTATGACTCGAATCGTCGCCATCTCCGGTAGTCGCCGACAACCGAGCACCACCCGTGCCGCGCTGTCGGTCGCGCTCGACGCCGCGGCGGGCGCCGGCGCCGAGACCGACCTGATCGATCTGGGCGCGGTCGACCTCCCGCTGTATCATCCGGACGAGGGCGCGCAGGGCGACAGCGAGGCGCTGAAACGACGCGTCCGCGAGGCCGACGGCGTCCTCGCCGGCACCCCCGTCTACCGCGGCTCCTACTCCTCGACGTTCAAGAACTTCCACGACTTCTGCGGCTCCGACGAGTACGCGAACACCGCGGTCGGGCTGCTCGCGACCGCCGGCGGCGGGTCGTACGGCGGGACGCTCGAACACCTCCGGTCGACGTTCCGGAACGTCCACGCGTGGACCGTCCCCCACGAGGTCGGGATCCAGGGGGCGTCGCGGGTCGTCGAGACCGGCGGAGGCGGGGACGTCGGAGTCCCCGGGACCGGCCCGCGGATCACTGACGACGACATCCGGCGGCGCACCGAGACGCTGGGACGCGTCGTCGTCGAGCACGCGGAGCGGCTGCGAGAGTGAAACCGGTCGCGGCCCCGCGGTCGCCGCGCTCGCCGCGCCGCAGGCGGTAGGGATTTCCCCCGCGAGACCGACCGTCCGTCGATGAGCCGCATCCGCCCGGACGAGTTGGACGAGCGCCTCGGAACGGACGACGAGCCGTCCCTGCTGGACATCCGCCCCGAGTCGGACTACGGGAGCGGCGCGATCGACGGGAGCCGGAACGTGCCCGTGTACGACGACCTCCGGAGCGGCGACGACGCCGTGCTCCGCCGTCGTCTCGACGAGATCCCCGACGACCGCGAGGTCGTCACCGTCTGTAAGATGGGGATCGTCGCCAAGCGCGCGACCCGGGTGCTCGACGAGGCGGGTTACGAGGCGTCGACGCTTTCCGGCGGGATGAGCGGCTGGAACGGGTACGAGCGGGGCTCGCTCGGGTACAAGATCCGGTCGCTGTGGTGGCGGCTGCGCGGGTGACGGTCGATCGCGTCCGCGACCCCGCCGGCGACGCCTCGCGACCCGTCGCCCTTTTGACCGCCTCGCGTCTACGACGTCCATGACCGAACCGGGTGACGACGACCGTGTCCGCTAACCGGAAGGGCGACCGCCGCGAGCGGGAGTTGGTGAACGCCCTCGACGATGCGGGGTTCGCCGTGATGCGCGCGCCGGCCAGCGGCGCCGCAACGGAACGGGAGCTGCCCGACGTGCTCGCCGGTGACGGCGAGACGTTCTACGCGATCGAGGCGAAGTCGAGCGCGGGCGACCCGATCTATCTCACCGGCGAGGAGGTGGAGGCGCTGCTCTTCTTCGCGCGGAACTTCGGCGCGAAGGCGCGGATCGCGGTCCGATTCGACCGCGAGGACTGGTACTTCTTCCACCCGGGCGACCTCTACACCACCGACGCCGGGTCCTACCGCGTCAAGAAGGAGACGGCGCTCGCGGAGGGGACCGATTTCCCCGAGTTCGTCGGTGAGACCGAGAAGGTGACGCTCGGCGAGGTCGGCGCCGGCGGCGGAGACGGCGGGAGCGACGGAGCCGACCCCGAAACCGAGGAGCGCCGGGAGATTCTGACGGCGGTGCGGGACGGCCACATGCCGGTCGAGGACGCGCTCGACGTGTTGTGACTCGCGGTCGGGGCGGCGTTCGACGGGGCTCGACCCCCTCGCTTATCCCTCGCGGCGCCGAACGTCGAGGCGAATGAGCGAGGAGTTCGTCCTGCTAGAGCCCGACGATCAGCCCGGTGACGAGTGGGAACAGCTGGACGTCTCCGACACGGAGGCGGACCGGATCGCCCTCCGGCAGGACCGGGAGTTCGACGAGTTCCGCAAGCGGATCAAAGACACCGAGCAGTTCAAACTGCAGGAGTCGGTGTTCGACGACGCGACGCTGGCGGCCATCTACAAGCTCGTGCAGGACGGCTACGTCGACGCCTTCGGCGGGCCGGTGTCGACCGGGAAGGAGGCGAGCGTCTTCGAGGCGCTCGGCGGGCAGGCGGGCGAGCGACCGGAACCGGGCTCGGCCGCGGCCGGCGGCGGCCCCGAGGGGGTCACGCCGGAGCGCGAGGTCGCGGTGAAGGTCTACCGGATCAACTCCTCGAACTTCCGGCAGATGCGCGACTACCTGGAGGGCGACCCGCGGTTCGACGGGATCGCGAGCGACAAGAAGGCGGTCGTGCTCGCGTGGACCCGCAAGGAGTTCGCGAACCTCGAACGCGCGCGAAAGGCGGGCGTCCGGGTGCCCGAGCCGATCGCGGTCCAGCGGAACGTCCTCGTGATGGAACTCGTCGGGCACGCCGAGGACCGCGCCCGGCGGCTGAGCGAGGTCGACGTCGAGAACCCCGAGACCGCCTACGAGGTCGTCCGCGAGTACATGCGTCGGCTCTACGGCGCCGGGCTGATCCACGGCGACCTCTCGGAGTACAACATGATCATCCACGAGGGCGAGCTGGTGATCATCGACATGGGGCAGGCCGTGACGGTGCATCACCCGAACGCCGGGGAGTTTCTCGACCGCGACTGCGAGAACGTGGCGACGTTCTTCACGCGACAGGGGATCGACGTCGACCCCGACGACCTCTACGAGTACGTGACGGAGCCGGAAGCGGACCCGAGCGGGGAGCCGGGGTCGGGCGAGGAGTCTGTCGAGGCGCCGGGATCGGAGCTGGGCGAGGAGTCGGACGAGTAGGTCACGGTTAAATCGTCCTCAAGCGTCCGAAGAACACCGTCACACGGCCACATACCTCTCTCGGCGGAACACCCTTAAAAGGCTCCGACGGGTAACTCGTGGTATGCAACACGTGACGGTTCCGCAGGACCGGATCGGCGTCGTCATCGGCGCCGGCGGCGAGACGATGCGGGAGATCGAGGAGCGGGCGAACGTGCGGCTCGACATCGACTCCGAGTCGGGCAGCGTCGCCATCGAGGAGCGCGACGATCCCGTGGCGGCGTTGGTGGCACCGGACATTATCAAGGCCATCGGCCGCGGCTTCAAGCCGGAGACGGCGCTGTCGATCCTCGACCACGACCTCCGGACGCTCGACCTGATCGACCTGTCCGAGCACACCCGCAACGACAACGACCTCCAGCGCAAGAAGGGACGGATCATCGGCGAGAACGGCCGTACGCGGGAGCTGTTAGAGGAGCTGTCGGGCGCGAACGTCGTCGTCTACGGCTCGACCGTGGGCGCCGTCGGTCAGCCCGAGGAACTGGAAGTGGTCCGCCGGGCGGTCGGGATGCTGCTCGACGGCGCCCCGCACGGCGCGGTGTACTCCTACCTGGAGCGGATGTCGAACGAACTCGACGACGACGTGAGCTTCAACGCTCCGCAGTGAGCGGTACGGATCGTCGACGACCTCCCAGCGGACTCGCGGGCTAGTCGCGGCTCGCAGGCGCGCGATTACGATGACGAATTTCGCTTCTGTGGTGGACCGTTCTTTGTGATTGGTTCGTACCGATCTGTCTCCTACCGCTCGATCTGGAGTTCTATAAAAAGGGCCGTGTGAACGCACCGCATACCGGGGGATACTCCCCACCGTGTTGCGATTTCGCACGCCCTGGACGAAAGGTTTATATAGAATCACAAACAATCATTGGTTGTAATGTCACAGCGCCAGCGGATGGGCAATCAGCCCATGATCGTACTTTCCGAGGAATCGCAGCGAACATCCGGAAAGGACGCTCAGAACATGAACATCACGGCCGGCAAGGCGGTCGCGGAGTCCGTCCGCACCACCCTCGGCCCGAAAGGGATGGACAAGATGCTCGTCGACAACGGCGGGTCCGTCGTCGTCACGAACGACGGCGTCACCATCCTGAAGGAGATGGACATCGACCACCCGGCGGCCAACATGATCGTCGAGGTCTCCGAGACGCAGGAGGAGGAGGTCGGCGACGGCACCACGAGCGCGGTCGTGGTCGCCGGTGAGCTCCTCGATCAGGCCGAGGAGCTCCTCGACCAGGACATCCACGCGACGACCCTCGCACAGGGATACCGTCAGGCCGCCGAGAAGGCCAAGGAGATCCTCGACGAGGAGGCCATCGACGTCTCCGCGGACGACTACGACACGCTCGTCGAGATCGCCGAGACGGCGATGACGGGCAAGGGCGCGGAGAACTCCAAGGACCTGCTCGCCGAGCTCGTCGTCGACGCCGTCCTCGCAGTCCAGGACGACGACGGCATCGACACGGAGAACGTCTCCGTCGAGAAGGTCGTCGGCAGCTCCATCGACGAGTCCGAGCTCGTCGAGGGCGTCATCGTCGACAAGGAACGCGTCGACGAGAACATGCCCTTCGCGGTCGAGGACGCCGACGTGGCGCTGTTCGACGGCGCAATCGAAGTGAAGGAGACGGAGATCGACGCCGAGGTCAACGTCACGGACCCCGACCAGCTCCAGCAGTTCCTCGACCAGGAGGAGGAGCAGCTCCGCGAGATGGTCGACCACCTCACCGAGATCGGTGCCGACGTCGTCTTCGTCGGTGACGGCATCGACGACATGGCCCAGCACTACCTCGCGCAGGAGGGCATCCTCGCCGTCCGCCGCGCGAAGTCCGACGACCTCAAGCGCCTCGCCCGCGCGACCGGCGGCCGCGTCGTCTCCAACCTCGACGACATCGAGACGGACGACCTCGGCTTCGCCGGCTCCGTCGCCCAGAAGGACATCGGCGGCGACGAGCGCATCTTCGTCGAGGACGTCGAGGACGCC
>ENA-ORCR01000417-ORCR01000417.1-marine-metagenome-genome-assembly--contig:-NODE-417-length-25199-cov-7.858570_pt1 | contig 25199 bp, 17 predicted proteins | sample MGYA00237782_ERZ508514 | MGnify/ENA primary metagenome ERZ508514 (study PRJEB26185, sample SAMN06268960) | marine metagenome | isolation source: Eden Landing Ponds, San Francisco, CA, USA | place...
GACTTCGTCCGCGTGCGCTCCGAGTACGTCACGGCGGTGAAGGAGGCGTTCGACGACGCCGGCATCGACATGCCGTACGTCCACCGACAGCTCACCGGGAGCGTCGAGATGATCGAGTCGGTCGCCGACGACGAGTAGGGGAGGACGGTTAGTACGGGCACACCAACGATGGGCGATTTCGGGAGTGAGTATCGCAGATCGGCGGTGGCAAGAGCACATTTAAAAAGGTCATTAGTGACTGCGCCGATCGCTTATAAAGAACTGTGCGGTGGCGTCGCCGGCGCGAAGCGCCGGTGACGAGGCTGGGGCTTTGGAGGTCTTCTCCGCAACACCACTCGATCACGTATAAACAACCGACAGCAACACCACTCGATCACGTATAAACAGCCGAACAGCCAACTCGCTATACCCACTCCCACTATCAGGCAGAAAAATCCGAAACCGGATCGAGCCGAATCGCCGTCTCGTCTACTGGTTCAGCACGCTCGACCACTGACTGGTGTACGTCGCCTGCGCCGGCTCGAAGGAGACGCGCTCGCCGATCGTTCCGTCGTCCTCCTCGAACGCGGCGACGTACTGCTCTTCGAGCGACTGGCCGTAGGCGTCGTTGAGGTACAGCGTCCCGGAACTCTCCGCGCCGACCGTGTCGCCCCGCGCGAGTTCGGCCATCGCCGGGCCCTGCAGGAGGTCGGAGGGCGCCGTCCGGAAGATGTAGCCGTCGTCGTCCAGGTCGGTCACGTCCGGGCTCGTCGAGGACGGCGAGATGCCGACGACGGCGTTCTCCGTGAACACCGCGTCGGCCACCTGGAGATTCACGTTCGAGGAGGCCGGCCCGACGACGGCGCTGTAGCCGGCGTCGACGAGCGCGTTCGCGCCCGAGATACCCGCCTGCGGGTCGGTCTGGGTGTCCTCGACGCGAGTGTCCACCGTGATGTCTAGGCCGGCGTCGTTGACCTGCACCGCGGCGAGCAGCGCGCCGTCGCGGATCGGTCCGCCGAGCGACCCGAGGTCACCGGTTTCGGGCATCAGCACGCCGATCTTCGCCTCGAACTCGCCGTCGATTCCGACTGGGTCCGCCGCCGTCGCGTTCAGGTCCTCGTCGGAGAGATCGTTGCCGAACTCCAGGGTGTCGAGCGTGACGATCTCGCCGTCCTGGAAGTCCTGCACGTCGTACGCCGCGGTGGCGATGTCGCCGTTGACGTCGAAGTTGACGCTCGACGACGCCCCGACGTAGTGGACGGGATCGCCGGCGGCGACGGCCTCGACCGCCTCGGGGAGCGTCTCCGGGCCGAACTCCTCACCGCCGGGGTTCGCGACGGTGCGGATCCGGTCGCGGATGGCCTGGCCGTTGTTCTCGCCGGCGGCGGTCGCCGCGAGGATCTCGACCGCCATCGCGTCGTACGCCTGCGCCGTGAACACGCCCGGCGCGGTGTCGTACTCCTCCTCGTACAGGCCGGTGAAGAACTCCGCGCCCGGGCCGCCCGCGGACGGTGCGGTCCCGATGACGTTGTTCATGTCGTTGTCGACCTCACCGGGGAGGTCGGCGTCGATCAGTCCGTCGGGCACGATGATGTCGAGATCGGGCACGTCGCCGGCGAAATCGGAGTAGAAGTCGCGGAACAGTTGGATTCCGGACTCCGGGAACCCGACGACCATCACGGTGTCGGGTGCGCTGCCGCCGTCGCTTCCGTCGCCGCCGTCGCCGCCGTCGCCCCCGGTCGAGCAGCCGGCGATCGCCGCAATACCGGTCGCGCCCGCGCCTCTGAGTACGTCGCGTCGCTGTATCTTTCGCGTCATGCTGTACCGACATACCATACGCGAGCTTATAAGTGTATCCACGCCCACAGAAACATCAGCTGTTAATTGAATTCTGTATGTGGGCGTGTGAAGCAGTCAAAACGTAGTCTGTCGGGATATCCGCCACGTGTCGATCTTCCCGAGATCGCCTTTCTGTATCGAAGCCGAACATGTAGCGGCGACGGGAACGGCGGGGGCCTGCCGACGGCCCAGAGTCAGTACCCCTGTGCGTTCCCGTCCTTCCGCGGCTCGGTCGCCGCCGAGAGGACGCCGTCTCTGGACCGCGCGATCTGGGCGCCGCCGAACATGGTCGGGGGGAGTGTCAACACCTCGTGGCCCTTCCGGGCCAGCTTCGCGCCGATCTGCCCGTCAGCGTGGGGTTCGAGCGCTAACTCGCCGCTCTCGCGGTAGCGCCACCGCGGCTCGTCGAGCGCTCGTTGGAGCGGCATCCCGTAGTCGACGAGGTTGGATATCACCTGCACGTGCCCCTGCGGCTGCATGTACCCGCCCATCACGCCGAAGGCGGCCCAGTCGTCCTCGCCGAACCGGATGAGTCCGGGTAGCAGCGTGTGGAACGGTCGCTTTCCCGGTTCGAGGCGGTTCGGATGCTCCGGATCGAGCGAGAACGACGCGCCGCGGTTCTGGAGCGCGATCCCCGTCTCGCCCGCGACGAGCCCGGAGCCGAACCCGGCGAACCGCGAGTTGATGTACGAGACGACGTTCCCCTCGTCGTCGGCGACCGTCAGCAGGACGGTGTCGGCGTCCTCCGCGTTCGCGTCCGGGACGCCGAAACTCACGTCGTGATTGGCCGTCTCACCGATCTCGCTCGCCCGCCGTTTCGCCCACGACGCGGACGCGAGCGGGGGGATCTCCTCGTAGGCCGGATCGGTGATGTAGCGGTGGCCGTCGTGGAACGCCACCTTCAGCGCCTCCGCGAAGTAGTGGACGCGCTCGGGGGCGTCGTAGTCGTGCTCGCCGGCGCCCACCTCGCTCGCGACGTTGAGCGCCTCCAGCGCGATGAGCCCCTGGTTGTTCGGCGGGAGCTCGTACACCTCCGCGCCGTTGTACGTCGTCGAGACCGGGTCCGGCCACTCGACCTCGAAGTCCGCCAGGTCCTCGACCGTCATGAACCCGCCCGCGTCCTGCACTTCTTCCGCGATTGCCTCGGCGATTTCGCCCTCGTAGACGGCGTCTGCTCCCTCCTCCGCGATCTGCTCCAGCGACTCGCCGAGCCGCGGGAGCGTCACCCGTTGACCGACCGAGGGCGACTCGCCGCCGAAGAGGTACGCCTCGCGGGCGTGGTCGCTCTCGAACAGCTCCTCGCCCTGGGTCCACGCGTCCGCGATCACCTCGCTGACCGGGTAGCCCTCCGTCGCGTACCGGATCGCCGGCCGCAACAGTCGGTCGAGACCGAACTCGCCGAACCGCTCGGCGGTCGCCTCCCACCCGCGTGCGGTCCCGGGGACCGTCACCGTCTGCGCTCCCGTCATCGGCATCTCGACGGCGCCCGGGTCGTCCTCCTCGATATCGTCGTCGCCCGCGAGCGCCTCTCGGACGTTCTCGACCGTGGCGTCGGATGGCGCGCCGCCGCAGGCGCGCATGGCGCCGACCTCGCCGTCCGCGGTTCGGTACAGCGCGAACACGTCCCCGCCGATGCCCGTCGACGTCGGCTCGACGACGTTGAGCGCGGCGGCGGTCGCCACCGCGGCGTCGAACGCGTTTCCGCCGTCCCGCAACACCTCGATCCCCGCCTCGCTCGCGAGCGGTTGGCTCGTGGCGACCACGCCGCGCTGGCCGTACACCGTCGACCGCCGAGAGCCGAACCGGTCCACGTCTGGGTCCATGGCCACACGTTCGCCGGCGGCGGGTTAAACGTCCCCCCGGACGTTTCCGGCGTTTCGGGAGCGATATTCGGTGATAGGTAACGCTTACGGTGCTCGCCCCCTCGGGTCACGGGATCAGATGTCCGGCCGAGACGAGACGGAACGCGGGGAGCCGAGCGCCGAGAGCCCGTCGAGCGCCGAGAGCCCGTCGAGCGCCGAGAGCCCACCGAACGACGTGTCGCCCGAGGAGCCCGATCGGCGCCGCGTGCTCGGGTACGCCGGGCTCGCCGCGCTCGCGGGAAGCGGCGTCGCCGGTGCGTGGTACGTCTCCCGACCGGACGCCGCTCCGGATCCCGGCGACGCGAGCGGGGAAGACGAGAGCGGGACGGACGAGGATGCCCACACCGACGAAGCAGCGGATCCCGCGGACCCACCGGATAGCGAGGTTCCGGCGGTGGTCGGACGGTACGCGCCCGACCTGTACTTCGGCGCGTTGGAGAAGTGGTTCCCCACCGACCCGCGACCGTACGTGGTCGAGACCGATCAGGGCGCCGTCGTCGACGGGTTCACCGCCCTCGACGAGTACTCGGCGGCGTTCCGAGAGAGCGACGCTCCGCCCGCGCCCACCGTGTTCTACAACGTTGTCGAGGCGGCCCCGGGCGTCGACGCGGTGCAGTACTGGCTCTACTCGGCGTTCGACCAGTTCTCGGTCAACTTCCACTGGCACGACTGGGAGCTGTTGCAGGTGTTCGTCGACCGCGAGAGCGGCGACCCGCTGCTGATCTCGGCCAGCGCCCACTCGCGCGCCAGCCCGAACAACGAGTTCCTCGACCCGGAGATATCGGAGGGATCGCGTCCCGGGATCCTCGCCGAGGTGGGGTCACACTCCAGCGCCAGCGAGGTCAACGGGCTCGTCCCCAGCTTCGAGCGGCTCCCGATCGGCGACGTGGTCTCCGACGTGACCAACGACGCGATCGACGTTTCGGCGAGCCTCCGCGCGCCCTTCGCCTACGGGCTCCCCCGAGACGAGGGGGCGCGACTCCCCTTCGTCCTCCCGGAGCTAGACAGCGTACCGCTCCACGAGCACCCGTCGCTGTCGATCGATCGGACCGACCTGATCGACGAGCGGGTGACCGTCGGATCGTGGCGCGGGCTCCCGACCCCGCCAGACGACCTGCCCCTTCGCGAGCCGGGGATCGTGATCGCGCACCCGGACAGCGCCGTCGACGCGGACGCGACCTACGCGCTCGAACCGCTCTCGCCGCTCCGCGAGGCGATCGGCGACTTCGTCGGCCCCCAGTTGAGCTTCGAGTTTGCAGTCCCCGGATTCGCCGAGGACGCGCTCGCGAGCCACATCACGTCGGTCGGGATCCCGTGGGAACAGGAGCGGTTCACCGACCCGCTCTCCGACGTCACCGACCCCGCGCACCGCCGACGGATCGACGGCGCGGAGCCCGACGGGCTCGCGAACCGCGTCGCCGGTCGCGTGCGACAGCTCCGGGCCGGAACCGCCGGGGCGCTCGACGGGGTCACGGACGGGGCCGCCGACGCGGTCGCAGACGTCGCGAGCGTGTCGCTGTTCCCGCTTCCGACGGAGCTGGCCGTCCGGCTCGCGAGCGAGAGTCCGACCGCGACGGTCACCCGCGGCGGGGTCTTCGAGTACCTCCGCGTCGAGCCCGGCCCGCACCTCCTCGTCGCCAACGGACCGGGGATCGCCCCGGTCGCGTCCCGGTTCGTCCACGAGGGGGGACTCGTCCGGGTCGGCGGCGACGGGGGACTCGCGGTCGTCGCCAGCGAGGACGCCGGCTGGATCCGCGGTGACGCGCGGGAGACGGACGGCGTCGAGCGCGTGCGCGTCGCCGAGGACTACGCCGGCGTCGTCTACGACGGCGCGCCGGTCGAGACGGACCGGTTCGCCGTCGCGGTCCACCGCGAGGGCCGGTACACCGTCGAAGTGATCGATCGCGCGGGTGTGAGGGGCGCGTACCGCGTGACGCCGGACTCGTTCGACGACGACGGAAACGCGGTCCGACGGCGCGTCCGCACCGGGAAGGCCGCGCTCGCGCGGTCGCTCCGCGGCGAGCTCGACGAGCTGTACGCGCTCGCGGCGTCGCTCAGTCCGGACGGGGACGGCGATGAAGACACAGCCACCGAAAACGAGACGGCCGGGGACCGGCAGCGCGAGAGAACGGCGTCCGATCCGGTGCGCGACGGGATCGCTCGCGCGAGGGAGTCGGCGATCGGAGCGGTCGAGGCCGCGGAGAACGGCGAGGAGCGGACGGCCGACGACCGGCTCACCGCGGTCGTCTCGACGCTGTGGGACGTGCGGGACGCGTTCCTGCGCGACGATCAGGCGGGATACAGTGACGCCGCGGTCGAGGCGATCGATCCGAAGGCGCTCGCCGGGATCGAGCGCGCCAACGACGCCATCGACGCCCCGCTGTGACCCAGTTACCGGAGTCGTCGGTGGGTGCGCCCGGCTCTCGGAGCCGATCGCACACCGATCGCCCCATCTACCCGGTGACGCGCCGTTCTGCACGCGCCGGACGGGTTCGTTGAGAACGCGTTGTGTGACCGATATGTATCGCTATCAGCTATATGAAAGTCCGTCCGATCGTTCCAGGGGGTGTTAACTTAGAGAATGAGGTGTTCGAGTTTCACGTGCCTACCCCGAAATCGAACGCCTCGGTGGTCGTAGCGACTGGGTCGTATTCGGATTTATCGAGCGAAAACCGAGACCCCCCGAGATCGTTGCATAGGTCGTCTCACGCCTACGTTCCGGTACGGTGCGCCCGTGTGGAAAGGGATGAACCCTGTTCCTGTGACCAGGATCTGGCAGAAACAGAAATTACGAACGTGCTATTTTGATGGTTAATACTGGGTATATATGGTATACATAGATATATAATGAGAACTTATATCCACAGAACACCTATCACGATTACACACAACAAATTTATATATCGGTCAATTGGATCCGCAGTTGGTATGTCGGAAAGACAACCAGACCACGAGTTCCCCCGTAGATTGTACCTCAAATTGGCCGCGGCAGCTGGCGGCGCAACGGCTCTCGCTGGCTGTTCCGACACAGATTCGGAACAATCCGTGTCCAGTGACGAACCGACCGAGTCGGATCCCTCGGAAGAGCCCGAGACGGAGCAGCTGTCAAACGCCATCCCGGACGTTCGGATGGATACCGCGACGTTCGCCTCCGAGCGGTCGTTCGGCAACGAGGCCTACGAGCGCATGCACCTCTACAGGAAGCGGCAGGCGATCGAGACGCTTCTCGAAGATCCGGAAGTAAACGACCTGGTAAGTAGCTGGATCGGAGCCTTCGAGGTGTACGAAGTGTTGACGAACCACCTCGAAGTGATCAGTCTCCAGGGTCCGCCCTCGTTTTCGGTCGAAGAGAGCGGCTTCGTCTATCCCGGCGAGGAGGTTCCGGACGACGCCGAAGCGACGTTCAACGTCACCGCGGAAGACAGGCAGACCGTCTACGGATTGATCGACCGTCACACCGACGAGATCGTTGCCCTGGAAATCACCGAACCGGAGGACATCAGCTGGGAGAAAACGCAGGACGCTGAGACGATGGAGATCGGACGGATGATGCTCGAAAGCGATCTCGTCCAAGAGGAGTTCGGCGACCTCAGCGAGAAGACCTGGTACCCGTCGTTCAAGAGTTCCGGCGGCAGTTTCACCGCCCTCGGCGCCGGCGATCTCCGACACGGGATGGGCGGTTCGGCGGTGCTCAACGTCGAAGATGACGACGGGGAGCGCAACGTCATCAGCGCTTTCTTCGACGGGTCGGGTGAGGAACCGGAGATGATCAACATCACCGTCGTCGAGGACCACGTCGAGTATCAGCCTCCGAGTCTCGCGGAAGAGGTCGCGACGAAGGACGAGTCCGTGCTGGGTGACGTTCCCGGCGTCCCCTTCGAGAAACGGCCGTACTACACGGCAAACGAAGGGTGGCACCGTATCGAACCCCCGGAGAACTCCTTCGAACAAAGCGGTTGGTCGATAGAGTGGCAAGAGCCCAACTACCAGGGAATCACGATGACGGGGTCGTACAACGGCAAGCCCGTCTTCGAGGCGCTGAACACGCCGACGACGATCACCGCCTACTACCTTCCGCCCCGCGAGGGGCGGAACACGCGGGAGTATTACTTCCCCGACGACGATACGGTGTTGAACGGTGATCTCGGGTTCTGGGACGTCCACGGGACCTCCTTCGGTGGGCCGGGATTACTCGGGAAGATCGATTTCCCGCAGGACAACGGCCGGCCGGGAGGGTTCCAGCTCAAAACGCATTACCACACCGGTGCCGTCGGCGCCGAGAGCGTCGACTTCCACTCCGGGTTCCGGTTCGGCCCGTACAACTACGATATCGCCTACGACTTCTACGAGGACGGCGTCATGCGGCCCATCTTCCGGCGTGCCGGTCCGGGGTTCGTCAGGCAGTTCGTGAACAAGGTGCAGGCGAACTCCGAGAGCTACGCCGAGAACGGGAGCTACGAGGAGCGCGTCGTGCAACACTACACCTCCACGCAGGCGTTCGATATCACCCCCGGGACCGAAGACGGGGTCGCCGTCGAACTGTTCGACGGCGACGAGTGGACCGAACCCGAGGAGGAGATCTACGTCGACGGCGAGACGGGAATGAAAGTGCGGTTCAGTAACCCGGACGGCCCCGAAGCAGTCGATATCCCGCTCGACGAAGACAAAGAGGTCGTCGTCGTCCGCCGTCACGAAGACGAGATCGGTCCCGGCGAGGCGACGGCGGAGCGACTCGTCGACGAAGAGACGCCGTCGAGTTTCTACCACCCCGCGCAGTACGTCGACGGCGAGTCGATACAGGGCGAACGCCTGATCGTCTGGCTGCTGATGGTCGGTGCGACCAACCAGGTCCCGTACTCTTCGGGGACGACGAACTTCACGACCGCCGCACAGGTCGAACTCTCGGGTTACGAGTAGACGGATGGAGAACCTTCCGTTCGACGGCGGTTCGGCTCCGTCACGGCGGCAGTTCGTGCGCCGCGCCGTGGCGGTCGGCGGTGCGAGCGGGCTCGCGGCCTGCCTCAATACACAGCAGCGGGAGACGCTCGACGCGCCCGCCGGCGTGAGCGATCCGACGACGCTGCCTGACCGACAGCACGCCTGGAACGACGTGCTCCCGACGGATTCCGACGGCAACGTCGGTCGAGCCACCCACCACGTCTTCCTGGGGCTCTCGCTGTCGAACGATCCGGACCCCGACTCGCGCCAGCGCGTCGAAACCGCGCTCCGGCAGGTCGAACACGCGCTCGAACGGAGTCCGAGTGGCGTGCTGTTCACCATCGGGTATACACCGGCCTACTTCGACCGGTACGACGAGGCCCTCCACGAATCGATCGGCCTCCCCGATCCCGACCCGATCACCGCCATCACGGCCGAAAGTCAGGTCGAAATCGACGACGGGGACGCCATGCTCCATCTCGCCAGCGACGACCCCGCGGTCGTCCTCGCGGTCGAAGAGGCGCTCTTCGGCGACGTCGACTCGCTGAACGGCGACGCTATCGAAGCGACGCTCGCGCCGGTTTTCGACCGGACCAGTCGCCGGACGGGATTCGTCGGGGCTGGCCTTCCCGCGGACCGCCAGGACGACCTCGACGGCATTCCGTCGGACGACCCGGTGCCCGAGGACGCACCCTTCTTCATGGGGTTCCGGTCCGGATTTCGGGAGAGTCAGGCGACCGAAGACCGCGTGACGATCCGGACCGGACCGTTCGCCGGCGGAACGACACAACACTTCGAGTCGATCGAACTCGATCTGGATATCTGGTTCGACGACCACGATCACGAACAGCGCGTCGCGCGAATGTTCAGTCCGGAACACGCCGAAGACGGCGCTGTCGGGGAGGTCGGCGAACGGTTAACTGACACGACAGGCGCTAGAGCGGTGACTGACGACATTCACGACCACGCACGCGAACACGAAGCCGTCGGACACGCGCAGAAACTCGCGCGAGCCCGCGACGACGGAGAGCCCGTCCTGCTTCGGCGAGACGTGAACACGACTGACGACGGTGTCGCCGGCCTGCAGTTTCTCTGCCTCCAGCGGGAGATATCGGAGTTTCGGGGCGTCAGAGAGGCGATGCTCGGCGAACAGTTCCACCAGTACGGCCTCGGCCCCCGACAGCCGAACGGAATCCTCCAGTACATCGGCGTCCGTAACTGGGGGAGCTATCTCGTTCCGCCGCGAAGCCGTCGGGCGCTCCCGCGACCGCGCCCGTAGTCGGATATTTGAATGCCTACGCAGAGAACCAAACTCTTTGTGGACGACCGGAGTAGCATCTGATAAGCAACGACGATGGGACGACGTGAGGATCTTACCCGGCTCTATGAACTCCTTGACGAGGTAGAGCAGACGGCCGGCGGGAAACAGAAACTCAAAGACTGCACCGGCTATATGGACTGGCCCGACCGAGGTGTCTACCTCTTCTTTGCATCAGACGAGCACCGCGACGCCGCTGACCAACTTCGACTCACTCGCATCGGGACGCACGCAGTCTCCGAGGGAAGCAGTACCTCGCTCTGGGATCGACTCAGAACACACCGCGGAGCAGAGCGGGGAACCTACGAAGGCGGCGGGAACCACCGAGGCTCCGTCTTCCGGAAGCGAGTCGGTGAGGCGTTCGTCGAGCGTGACGGCCAGCACGACGAGTATCCGCATTGGGGCGAGGGATCGAGTGCAAAGCGGGACCGTCGACTCGATGAACTCGAGATGGAGCGGCGAGTAAGCGACTATCTCCGGGACCTGCCGTTCCTCTGGCTGAACGTCGACGACGAACCAAGCGCCGAGAGTCAACGGGCCTCCATCGAACGAAACACGATTGCGCTCCTCAGTAACTACCAGCGAGAGGCCATTGATGCTCGCTCAGATAATTGGCTCGGCCACTACAGTCGGAGTGAGAAGATCCGTGACGCAGGGCTGTGGAACGTGAATCACGTCGACGAGGAGTACGACCCGACGTTCCTCGATGATTTCGCAGATGCGATCGCGGATACACACCCTCCGTAACTCGGGTGACACCGGGTCGGGGGTTCGGTACGAGAGTGGCCTCGGTTTCGAGATGGCGAAATACTTCCCACGGTGCGGTTAGTCCTTGCAGTTGCAGTCGGCGTTCTCGGCGCGCGCCCGCCCGGCGACGTTCAGGCCCGACACCACGCCGTCGGTGTCCGTGACGGTGATAGTCAGGCAGTTGTCCCCGGCCTGAAAGAGGGAGAGATCGGTGTAGGTCTCGTCGACGGGGCCGTTTCCGACACTGCCGTCGCCGCTGTAGGTGAGTGACTGTCCGTTCAACTCCATGGCCGTGATTTCGTCGTCGGCCCACGCGCGCAGCTGCAGTTCGGGATTCGTGAACCCGTTGTTGAGACAGAAGCAGTACTCGTACTCGAACACCTGGTCGGTGTCATCCAGCTGGCCCAGGCCCTTGTCGGGTTCGAACGAGATCCACTGGCTGTCCTGGAACGGGTCCGGCCAGCGCACGTCCGGCGTCACGTCGGCATCGCGCGGGGTCGGCCCGAAACTCACCCCGTCGCTGACGACGTCCCAGTCGTCGTCGGGGTCGAGGGGATTCAGGGGTTGGCCCGACGCCTGGTCGTAGCCCGTGCTGATGATGTGTTCGACCGGCGGGCATTCTCTCGTGAGCGTAATCCGGGTGGTGGCACAGTCCTCGGCCTCGACGTTCCCGGCGAGAGACAGTTCCGCACAGTTCGTGATCGAGTGGGGTGGCTCACCCGCGAAATCGCTGGCGGGTGCGACGTCGACGGTCATCTCGAAGGTCAGGCAGTCACCAGGTGCGAGCCCGCCGTAGCTGTCATTGGTCAACTCCACGACCCCGCCCGAGATGTTCGTCGTCCACCCCGTGTCCACCGAGACAAAGGAGACGCCGTCTGGCAGGTCGTCCTCGACGGTAAGCGGTCCGGTACACTCCGCCTCGCTGTCGTTGCACACCTCGAAGACGTAGGACGCAGGCTGGTCGTAGTGGAACTCCCAGCCCACGTCCTTCCGGAGCGAGAGGTCACACGGGTGCTCCGTGATGTCGTGGGTGACACAGTCCTCCGTTACGAAGTCGCCGTCGTGAGATAGGTTCGCGCAGTTTTGCACCTCGCCGGGTGGGTCACCCGGGAAGGTACTGGCAGACTCGACGTCGACAGTCATCTCGAAGGTGAGACAGTCGCCGGGTGCGATCCCGCTGTAGCTGTTGTTGGTCAACTCGACGACGCCGCCAGAGACGTTCGTGCTCCAGTTGCCAGTAACGGAGTTCAGAACGATGCCGTCGGGCAGTTCGTCCTCGATGGTCAGGGGACCCGTACACACCTCCTCGCCGTCGTTACACACCTCGAAGACGTAGGTGCCCTCCCGACCGTAGTGGAACTCGCCGGCGGCGTCCTTCGAAAACGAGAGTTCACAGTCGCCGTGTGAGAGCGGATGGGACACACAATCTTCCGTGACGAGGTCGCCGTCGTGGGAGAGCCTCGCGCAGTTCTCGACCTCCGCGGGGAGTTCACCCCCAGGCCCGACGTCGACTGTCACCTCGAAGGTGAGACACTCGCCGGGCGCGAGCCCACCATAGGAGGTGTTTCCGAGTTCGAGCACGGGCCCGGAGGTGTCGGGCGTCCAGTTGCCACTGACGGAGTCGAAAGAGATGCCGCTTGGGAGGTCGTCCTCGACAGTCAGTGGACCCGTACACTCCCCGTTGCCGTCGTTGCACACCTCGAAGACGTAGGTCTCTTGTTGGCCGTAGTGGAACGGACCCTGCGTGTCCTTCTGGAACGTGAACTCGCAGGCGGGTTCACCGCCGGCCCCGCAGTCGCAGTCGGCGTCGTCGGCGGCCATCGTGCCGGCGATATTCAGCCCGGCCTCCCAGTACTCGTTTTCGAGAACGAGCGTCAGGCAGTTGTCGCCGGCCTGGAAGCGGTCGGGGTCGGTGTAGGTCTCCTCGATGGGGTCGCCGGTGAACTCGCCGTCGCCGTCGAAGGCGAGCGAGGTGCCGTTCAGCCGGATGTCGACGACGGTGTTGTCCGCACGGATCCGCAGGTCCAGTTCGGGGTCGGAGAACCCATCGCGCAGGCAGAAGCAGTACTCGTACTCGTAGGTCGCGCCCAACTCGTTCAAGGCGCTCGCGTCGTGGGATATCCAGCGCGAGTCCTGGAAGGGAGCCGGCCAGTTGCCGGGGGCGGCGGACTGATTCACGACAGTGGCCTGTTTGGGGACCGAACCGGGGGCATCGGTGTCCTCGACGATGGTCCAGTCGTCGTCGTCGACACCGTCACCGAGGGTGGTCCCGCTGTCCTGGTCGAAGCCGGAGTTGAGGTCGAACGCGACCGCCGGGCAGGTGATGTCGTGGGTGACACAGTCCTCGTCGACGACGTCACCGGACTGCAATAGCGTGGCGCAGTTCTCGGTCTCGTGGGGTGGGTCTCCGGGGAACTGATTTTCCGGGGCGACTTGGACGACCAGGTCTAGTGTCAGGCACTCCCCGGGGTCGAGGCCGCCGTAGCTGTTGTTCGTGGCGGTGACCACGCCGCCAGAGGTAGTACCGGTCCAGTTGCCGCTGGCCGAGACAAACGAGATGCCGTCGGGGAGGTCGTCCTCGACCTCGAGTTCGTCCGTACACTCCCCGTCGCCGTCGTTACAGATCTGGTAGCTGTAGGTCGCCTGCTCACCGTAGTCGAACGGTCCAGCCGTGTCTTTCGACAGGGTAGGGGCACACTCACCGGGGTCACAGTCACAGTCGCCGTTCTCGGCGGTCACCGCGCCAGCGAGGTCCAGGTTAGAGTTGTACCCTCCAGCGTGTTTGATGACGACGTCGAAACAGTTCACTCCCTCTTCGAACAGCCCGGTGTCTGTGTAGGTCTCCTCGACGAGACTCCCCAGGGAGGACCCCCCGGTCAGGCTGTACGACAGGGAGGTACCGTTCAGCCGGAGGTCAGCGAAGTCGTCGTAGGTATGGGCCTTCAGCTCTAGCTCCGGGTTCTCGAAATCCGGGTGGAGACAGAAACAGTACTGATAGACGAACTCGTAGTCATCGTCCGGACCCAAGTTCCCCTGCGCCTCCGACAGCGAGATGGGGCTCCCGTCATAGGAAAAGTACTGTGGGGCTCCGGATACCGTGGCAGGTCTCGGGACCGGACCAGCGTTGGTGGGGTCGGTCAGGAGTTGCCAGTCGTCGTCGTCCTCACCCCACGTAATGACTGCATCGGACGACTGGTCGTAGCCGGTGTTGAGGTCGTGCTCGACGTCGGGACACGGACCGTCGCCGCTACAGCCCGCCACCCCGATGAGAGCGCTCGCGCTCGACGCTGCCAGCACCTGACGCCGTGTGATCCCGGCGTTCGTCCTGCGAGAGTCGTCGTCAGTCATTCGTTCCCCCCGTTATTCGCCCCGCGTCCGTCGCCCGGCCGGCACCGCGTCAGCAGTCGCGTCACCTGTCCCACTGTTAGGTGTCGTATCACTGTTCTGCCACCCCGTCTCGTGTCAGCGGTCATGATGTTCGCCTCGTGTACCGTCGTGTTCCCCTATCGCATTCGACTGTCCTGCAAGTGCGCTCTTGACTGGTCCCCCTAGCCATCCCATCGTATCTATCAGGGTCTTATATTATGTTCTAATGTTCAATGACAGCGAAGACAAATAAAAGCACCTCCTGAGACGTACGTCCATCAGTACGAGCGGTACGAAAACCGACGGAACACGGGCTTCGTCCGACGACGGAGTCTGTCGCGGTGGAGACGCACTCTCTGACGTTCGTGCACTTCTCCTCGCAAATGAGTGGATAGAAAGCTGACCTCGGCACTCACGACTCACAATCTATCCATCGTGGATATATTTACAGCGTCTATAGAGCACTCTCCTTCCGTAATTCAGGAAACACTTGCTAATCTCTGTCCCTGTCTTATCGCTCCAGAGACTCGGTCGGCACTTGGTCCATCACTCTCGACAGTCCAATTCGTCGGGGGTTGTCGTCTCTGTCAGTGAGGTCCGAATTGTCTAACAGGCCAGTATCGTCTCGCTTGGTAGATATATCAGTCGGCTCTCTTGCTCCGGATTGGGAGACGTAGGTGTAATGTAAGTTGATTACTAGGGAATCCGCCGACTCACGGTCTTCTTCTCCCTCGGACTCATGCATATGAGCTTTTCTTATCACTTTCTTAAACCACTGGCTCTCTCGCTCCAAAGCGAGACTGGCAAACTCGCCTTCTTGAAGATGAATCGGAGACTCGTGGACCCCAAGACAGGGTTCTGGACCGAACACCCTTCCATTGTCATCTGTATCGTTGTTGACTACCTCAACAGCGGCCTGAAGATAGAGTGCCGGGCCAGGACCGAAGTTACGAAGGCCAAAATCTGTTGGACCTTCTCCGTGTTCATTATCGAAGTCTTCGCGTACAGCTGGCCGCGTTTTATTCGGGTGGTGACGGAGGCGGTAGTGCGCGATAAAGACCGTGAACGCTGTAATAAGTGCAAGGGGTCCGGTTTGGGTGATGAACTGTCCAACTAGGATAATAAGCACAAGTACAATTGCAAACAACGTATCGAACTTGTCCCACCAAGGCGCGTATTCCTGCCGAAGCGACATTTAGTGTTTTCTCCAAAACGAAGCCGTATAATACCGAAGGGCCGGTCGGCTGGAAGTGTTTCTTGCTCTCACGGGATATACTGAGACCGATGTGACGGCTCAGAGTATACTCTATTCGACCTCTAACGACGACTGTCCTCTCAGAGGGTAGCAGACGAGATTCTCTGACGTTCGTACACTTCTTCCCCGCTTTGTATGGATAGAAAGCTGGCCTCGGCACTCATAGGGCTCGTCATCGCTGGTGCCGAGGCAGCTCGGAGCGGTGCATCGTCATCGGCCGCTCGCGACTACTCGCCTCGTCGCCTAAAAGGGTCCGGGCGCGGAGCGGGATCAGTCCCCGCCGTGACACGACCCGGCGTAGGCGTTCCACCGCCCGGTCCCGTTCGGGAGCCGATCGGTGTCCGCCGCGTCGAACGTCCCCGCGCACTGCGCGACCGCCTCGGCCGCGGTCGGCAGATCGTCGTTCGCCTCGCAGTCGCCGGTTTGGTCGTCGGGCGACGACGCCGTCTCCGTCTCGATGCTCGTCTCGCGCGTGCTCGGACCCTCGGGACCGATCGCCGTCTCCGATTCCGAGCCTGGGTCAACAGTGTACTACGGGTGGCACACTCTCCCCGATGTGCGCATCTGAAATAATTGTTCATGTTCATTCGCGCGTTGCGGGCGGTGGGCTCGATCCTCTCTTCCTCTCCTCCCCTTCCCCTCTCACCTTCCCTCCGCTACTCGAACGACTCGGGTTCGATGCCGGAGAGCCGCATCGCGTTGCCGGTGACGCCGAGGCTCATCCCCATGTCGCCGACGACGACCGCGACGGCGACGCTCACCAGTCCCAGCGGCACGCCCAGCGCGAGCAGGGCCTTCACGCCGAGGCTCGCCCAGACGTTCTGGCGGATGACGCCGTTCGCGGTGTGCGAGAGCGCGTACAGGTACGGAAGCTTCGCCACGTCGTCGCCCATCAGCGCGATGTCGGCGGTCTCCAGGGCGGTGTCGGTCCCCGCTGCGCCCATCGCAATTCCGACCTCCGCGGTCGCCAGCGCGGGCGCGTCGTTGATCCCGTCGCCGACCATCGCCACCTCGCCGTACTCGGCCTGTAGCGACTCGACGGCGTCCACCTTCTCCTCGGGCAGGAGCTCGGCCCGGTACTCGTCGACGCCCACCTGCCCGGCGATCGCCCGCGCCGTCCCCTCGTTGTCGCCGGTCAGCATCACGACGCGCGTCACGCCGAGCTCCCGGAGGCGCTCGACAGCCCGCTTCGAGTCGGGCCGCACCTCGTCGGCGACGGCGACGGCCCCGGTCAGCTCCGTCGCCGTCCCGACCAGCACGACGGTCTTCCCCTCGCGCTCCAGCGCGGCGAGGGCGCCGTCGGCGAACTCGCCGTCGTCGGAGCCCTCCGTTCCGGATTCGGCGTCCTCGGTCACGACCCCGCCGTCGGTCTCCGCCCGCGCTCGCGACAGGTCGAACCCGAGCTCTTCGAACAGCGCGGGCCGCCCGGCGTAGTACGTCTCGCCGCCGATATCGGCGCGGATTCCCTTCCCGGTCAGGCTCTCGAAGCCGGTCGGCTCGGCGAGGTCGGTCACGTCGTCTCGGTCGGCGCGGTCGAGGACCGCCGCGGCGATCGGGTGCTCGCTCCGCCGTTCCAGCGCCGCGGCCCGCCGCAGCAGCGTCGCCTCGTCGGCGTCGCCCAGCGGGATCAGGTCGGTGACCGCCAGTTCGCCCTTGGTGAGCGTCCCGGTCTTGTCGAGCGCGACGACGTCGACCTCCCCCATCGCTTCGAGGTGGTTCCCGCCCTTGATCAGGACGCCGTTCTTCGCCGCGCTCGTGATCCCGGAGACGACCGAGACGGGCGTCGAAATGACGAACGCGCAGGGACACGCGATCACCAGCAGCGTGAGCCCGCGGACGAACCACGTTCCCCAGTCGGCGGCGAAGACGAACGGGTATCCGGCGATCTCGACCGCGATCGGGTCCGCGATGACGAGCGGGGGAATCGCGGCCGTCAGGATCGCCAGGACGACCACGACCGGCGTGTAGTACCCCGCGAAGCGGTCGACGAACTGCTCGGTCTCGGTCTTCCCGGCCTGTGCCCCCTGCACCAGTTCGATGATACGAGCGAGCGTGGAGTCGCCCGCGGTCGAGGCCACCTCGATCTCCAGGTACCCCTCCTCGTTGATCGCGCCCGCGAACGCCTCGTCGCCCGGGGCCTTATCGACGGGAACGCTCTCGCCGGTGATCGGGGACTCGTCGACCGCGCTCTCGCCCTCGACGACGGTCCCGTCGAGCGGGACCTTCTCGCCCGGCCGGACGAGCACGGTCTCGCCGACCGACACGTCGTCGGCGGGGACGGTCACTTCCGCCCCGTCTCGCCGGACGGTGGCCTCGTCCGGAGACAGCTCCATCAGCTCGCGCAGCGAGTCGCGCGCCCGGTCCATCGCGTAGTCCTCCAGCAGCTCCGCGACGCTGAAGAGGACGGCGAGCGTGGCGGCCTCGACGAAGTACCCGATCCCCGTCGCCGCGATGATCGCCGTCCCCATCAGCAGGTCGATGTCGAGGCTCCGGTTGCGCGCCGAGTAGTACCCCCCGCGGACGACGGGGATCCCGCTCGCCGCGACCGCGCCGAGGAACAGGACGTCCGCGATCGTGAGCGGGGATCCGAGCACGCTCGCCACCGCGGGATTTCGCGCGGTCAGCACGAACTCGAACAGGAGTCCGGCGACGACGAGCACCCCGCCCAGCCACGTCTTCTTCGCGCGCGGTGTCGTCCAGACCTCGGCGGGGGGCGCGACGGCGACGCCGCCGGACCCCACGTCGGCGTCGGTCGCTTCCCCGGTGTCGCCGTCGCCGTTCCCGCCGTCTCCCGATCGTCCTCCCGTGACCTCGTAGCCGGCGCCCTCGATCGCCGCGACCACGTCGTCCTCGTCGGCGACCTCTGGGTCGTACGTCACCCTCGCCGTCCCGGCGGTCGGGTTGAGCGCGGCGTCGGTCACGCCGGTGACGCGCCCGAGCGCGTTGTCGACCTTCCCGGCGCAGGAGGGGCAGTCCATCTCGGGGACCGCGAGGCTGGCGGTCAGCTCTCGGCGGCGTCCCGCTTCGCCTGCCCCGTCGCCGTCGTTCGAACCGTCTGTCATTACGTGGAGAGACGGGCCGTATCTCGATAAGCCTTGGTTGGAACATTCCAACTGGCCCGCTCCGATCGGATCCGATGTACCCGCCGGCGGCCGATCTCACCGCGAGGCCGGCCCGGCGTCGACGACCCGGCCCTCGGCGACGTGCGCCTTCGCGAGCCGTTCTTCGGCCCGGCGGAGCCGGTAGGTGAGCGTCGACCGCGGCACGTCGAGGTGGTCGGCGAGGTCGCCGACGTCGACCTCGCGGGGGGACTCGTAGTAGCCGTGTTCGACGGCGGCCCTGAGCGCGGCCTCCTGCTCGGGACTGAGGCCGATATCGCTCTCGCTGGCTCCCGATCCGCCGGTCGCGCCGGACGCGCTCGCCGTCTTGAGCAGTTCGGTCCGGGCGGCGTCGCCGACGGCCGCTCGGAGGGCGTCGAAGAAGTCCCCCACGTCTCCCTCGCCGGAGTGGATGAGCCGCCAGGTGTAGTGGCGTCCCTCGTGACGCGTCTCGAACAGCACGCTCTCCCCGAGGTGGTCGCGCGCGATGTGCGGGACGGACGCGCAGACGGGCGTGGGCTCCCAGTCGGTGTACAACACCAGCGTGTCGTCGGTGTGATCGAGGACGCGGGTGGTCTGGGCCGCGCCGCAGTGCTCGGTCGCGAGGCAGTCGGCGTAATAATCGCCGTCGAGGAAGGCGGCCTCGATGTCGTCGAGCGCGGCGGAGGTACCGGTGGCGTGGTCGACGCGCCAGAGGTGGTCGTCGGTGGCGTGGACCGACAGCGATCGGACCCGAGAGCCGGGATGGTCCGCCAGCGCGTCGGCCACCCTGTTACGCCCCGGTTCGTACTCCAGGGCGAAGACGAGTTCGCGCATACCGGGCGATAGGCGCCCGGTGGACATAACACGTGGGCTCGGTCGCGGTCGACCTACTCGAAGTCGCCGTTGACGATGTCCGCGACCCGCTGCCGGTCGAACAGTTCCTCGTCGACGCCGTACACTTGACTGGCGGCCCGCTCCGTCAACACGAGGTTCGTGATCGGGCCCTGGTAGAGCGATCCCCCGCGGTACACGTCCCCGTTCTCGACGGCGGTGAGCCGGCTCGCGACGTCGTGGTCCTCCATGAACGAGACCACGGTGTCCTGGAACTCCTCGGCGGTCTTGGCCTCGTTCCCGCGGAGCAGCAGCACGTCTGGGTCGATTTCGTGCAGCGTCTCGTAGCCGACCTGGCCCCGGTCGCTGTGGAAGTCGCGGACGCCGGTCGTGGCGAAGGCGTCCTCGACCCCCAGGTCACGCCACTGCTTGAAGCTCGTCCCCTCGTCGATGAGGTACGGGGAGAACGCCGTGGGCTCGTCCACCGGCTGCGGCCACATGATCGCCACGGACGGCCGCTCGCCCTCCGGCGGAACGATCTCGTCGACCTCGCTCTGGAACTCGTCGTGGAGCGCGTCGAACGCCTCGTAGCGCTCGCGCTCTTGGAAGACCGCTGCGAGCTTCTCGAAGGCCTCGTACAGCGTGAGGTACTCGTAATCGTGCCACTCGTAGCCGCGCGAGAAGATGCTGTTGCCGAAAAACGGAGTCCCGGCCGACTCGATCTGGTCGATGTCCGCCTGGTCCCAGTTGCTGGTTCGACCGAGAATGAAGTTGGGATCGATCACGAACACGTCGGCGTCCTCGCCCAGCGCGAGGAAGTTCTCGACACCGAGTTCGCTCTCCCACATCGACGTCATTCCGCTCTTGTCGACGCTCAGACCGGGAATGTCGTCGTAGTACTGCGTATGGTAGCGCGACGTGAGGTACACGGCCTCCGGCGGATCCTGTCCGAGCGCGATCCCCATGTCCGCCCAGCTTCCGTTGTTGGCGACCCACGTCTCCGGGACGCCGTCGAACTCGACGGATCCGACCGGCTCCATGGTCACGGAGTACGCGTCGGACGCGGGCGCTTCCTCGGAGTCGTCGCCGTCGGATCCATCGGTCCCGTCGGTTCCGCCTCCGTCGTTCCCGTCACTGGCGTCGCCGGCGTCGCCGGCGTCGCCGTCTCCTCCGGCCGTCGAGCCCGTGCTATCGGCACAGCCGGCGAGCAGCCCGGCAGCGGCGATCGACCCGCCATACGTCACGAAATCCCGTCGAGTCGGCCCGCTCCGTTCCGCCCGTTCTCCTGTCGCGTGGTCTTTCCCCATGTGTTTTAGGCCAGACTAAAAACTAATAACGGCTTCGATTTTTAGGCGGACCAAAATTGCGAAAACACTCGTCCGTCTGCGGCGGACTCAGCCAGAGTCGCCTCGGAAGCGGTTATCGCGTCTCTGACCTGCCGTGTCTAGCCGATTTCATATACCGATAAATGGTGTATGCGTTCGACGTCCGAACGTGTTCGGGCGCGTTTCGCGCCCGTGAGAACGCCCGAAACCGGGTTCGGTGGGTCGTGCGTACTCCGGGTATGGTCGAGAAGACGGACCGAACCGGCGGATCGAACGGGGCGCGCTCCGCGGACGGCCGGCGCTTCGAGGTGTTCGTCCGTGAGGAGGAGGCGGACCCGCTCCGCCACGTCGGCACCGTCGCCGCGCCGACGCCCGACGCCGCCCACGAGGAGGCGAGCAAGCTCTTCGCGTGGTACGCCCGCGACGTGTGGGTGTGCCCCGCCGACGAGACGCACCGGTACTCCGCCGAGTCGCTCGCGGATGAGGAGACGAGCGGCGAGGAGTCCGGAGACGCCGACGAGCCCGCGAGCGGGTCCGACGAGCCCGCGATCGATTCCGACGAGTCGCGCGTCTACGAGGAGACGGAGGGGACCCCGACGGTCTCGTGCGGCGGAGCGCCTGCGGCCGACGCGGCCGGCGCCGACGACGCGGAGGGGTCCCGATGATCTCGGTCAGCAAGCTCCTCTGCGGGCTCGACGCCGAGAGCGACGGGCTCCGGTACGACGCGGCCGACGGGTCGGAGAAGCCGCAGATCACGGACGACAAACAGGAGCGTCCGGTCGTCGTCTGGAACACCACGAAGCGGTGTAACCTCTACTGCGAGCACTGTTACGCCGCGGCCGATCAGGAGGGGGCACCGAACGAGCTGTCGACCGCGGAGGGGAAGGCGCTCATCGACGACCTCGCGGAGTTCGGCGTGCCCGTCCTCCTCTTCTCCGGCGGGGAGCCGCTCGTCCGCGAGGACCTTCCGGAACTGGTCGCACACGCCGCCGAGGGCGGGGTCCGCCCGGTGCTCTCGACGAACGGGACCCTGCTGACCCGCGAGCGAGCCCGGGAACTGAAGGCGGCGGGGCTCAAGTACGCGGGCGTCTCGGTCGACGGCCTCCCGGAGCGCAACGACCGCATCCGGGGGGAGGAGGGGGCGTTCGACGCCGCGGTCCGGGGGATCGAGGCGTGTCTCGACGTGGGGCTCAAGACCGGGCTCCGGTACACGATCACCGAGCACAACGTCGACGACCTGGCGGGCGTCGTCGATCTGCTCGTCGACGTGGGCGTCGACCGGTTCTGTTTCTACCACCTCGACTACGGCGGTCGCGGCGCCGACATCTCCGACGTGGACCTGAGCCCCGAGGCGACGCGGAAGGCGGTCACCGACCTGTGTGACCTCACCCGCGAGTACCACGACGCGGGCGAGGAGATCGAGACGCTGCTCGTCGGCAACTACGCCGACGCGGGCCACCTCGTCGAGTACGCCGACCGCGAGATGGGGACCGATCGGGCGCGGCTCATTTATCAGTACCTCCAGCGCAACGGCGGCGACCCGACGGGCGAGCGCGTCGCCGACGTCGACCCCGTCGGCAACGTCCACCTCACGCAGTTCTGGCAGGGGTACTCGCCCGGCAACGTCCGCGACCGATCGTTCGGCGCGATCTGGGCGGACGAGTCGAACCCGCTGCTCGGGGCGCTGCGCGAGCGCGAGGAACACCTGTCCGGAAAGTGCGCCGACTGCGCGTACAAGAACGTCTGCCGCGGCGGCTCGCGGCTCCGCGCGCTGGCGGCTCACGACGACCCGTTCGCCCCCGACCCGAAGTGTTACCTCACCGAGGCCGAACGCGACGGGGACGCGGCGCTGAGCCGGATCCGCGGCGGGTCGGCGGCGAACGCGGACTGAGAACCCGGTTGGGCCGGTCACCGTCGAGAGCGGTCGACGCCGACGGCCGCGAGACTCACTCGACGCCGTCGAACACGTCGGTGACGAGCTTCGCCTGCGCGCCCCGGAGCCGCTGTGAGAGCGCGGACTTGCTGATGTCGAGTTCGGCGGCCAGCTCGCCGAGCCCCACGTCGCGGTCGTCGTCGAAGTAGCCGCGGGCGACCGCGAGTTCGAGCCCCTCGCGCTGTTTCGGCGTGAGCGCGGAGAGATCGAAGGTCACCTGCTCGGTCGCCTCCGGCCCCTCGACGACCGCGAGCCGGACCAGTCTGACGTGATCGAGGACCTCCCGCAGCGTTCCGACCACGTCGCGGACCGTGTCCCGGTCGTCGACGTAGGCCGTCACGAGCATCGTCCCGTCCTCGACGCGACGGACGTGCGGGACGCAGCCGAACCCCTGGAAGATCTGACAGAGACAGTCGTCGGAGACCTCGCCGCGGGCGCGGACCGGGCCGTCGCTGTCGGTCGGCTGTACGTCGACGGTACACTCGTGGCCCACCGCGTTGACGGCCACGTCGCTCGCGTCGGAGACCTCGGAGACGATGGGACAGTCCCAGTCGTCGCTCGGATCGATGTCGAGGTCGACGCGGAGCCGGCGCCCCTCCCCTTCGACTTCGGCCATGGGCCTGTTTGTCCGTCAGGCGGGTTAGGCGCTCGGCGGATCCTCACTGTCCGAGAACGCGCACGGCGGGCGGTGGCTCGGAACGCCTCGATCCGACCCTGCCCGCTCCCGCCCGCTCCAACCCTGCCCGCTCCCGCCCGATCCCGCGCCGTTTATGTGCCGCGCCGCGGTGAACGGAGACGACGTGCGCGAGACAGCACGCGGAGCCCTCGAACTGGCACGCCCGGGCAACTGCGTCGCCGCCGCGGTTCTCACGGCGACCGGCGCGTTCGTCGCCGGCGCCGGCGACGCCCTCGCTCCGGCGGCGATCGCCGCGGTCACCACCGCCTTCGCGGTCGCCGCCGGCAACGCCATCAACGACTACTTCGACCGCGAGATCGACGCGATCAACCAACCCGATCGCCCGATCCCGCGCGGCGCGGTCTCGCCGCGAGGCGCGCTCGGGATCTCCGGCGTCTGGTTCGCGGCCGCCGTCGCGTTCGCGTTGGCGCTCCCCGCGCTCGCCCTCGCCATCGCCGCGGTCAACCTCGTCGCCCTCGTCACCTACACGACGGTTTTTAAGGGGATGCCGGGGCTCGGCAACGCCCTCGTCTCGTACCTCGTCGGCTCGACGTTCCTGTTCGGCGGCGCCGCGGTCGGTCGTCCCGGGGCGGTCGTCGCCCTCGCGCTGCTCGCGGGCCTCTCGACGTTCGCCCGCGAGGTGATCAAGGACGTCGAGGACGTGGTCGGCGACCGCGAGGAGGGGCTTCGGACGCTCCCCGTCGCTCTCGGCGAGCGCCGAGCGCTGTGGGTCGCGACCGGGTCGCTCGTCGTCGCCGTCGTCGCCAGCCCGTTCCCGTATCTCTCCGGGACGTTCGGCGGCGCCTACCTCCTCCTCGTCGCGGTCGCGGACGCGGTCATGCTGTACGCCTGCTACGAGGCGTTCACCGATCCGACGGCGGCACAACAGCGATTTAAGTACGGGACGTTCTGCGCGGCGGTCGCCTTCGTCGTCGGCCGGGCGGCGTTGCTCGTGTAACACGATCGACGACAGACTCGCGATCGACGACGCCGCCGCTGGCCGGTCGATATCGCTGAAAAATCGGCGAGACGCGAACCGCGAACGCTCGACGGCGGACGGTTAGGTGACGGTCACGCGACGTTGAAGCCCTTGTCGCGGAGGAAGTCCTCCACGCGACCCGAGTGGTTCCCCTGCAGCTCGATGGCGCCGTCCTCGACGGTGCCCCCGCAGGCGAACTTCGACTTGAGATCCGACGAGAGGGAACTCATGTCGACGTCCTTCGGGTCGAATCCTTCGATGACCGTTACCTCCTTACCGTACCTGCGCTCGTCGATGCGGATGCTGATCTGCTGGGACTCTTTCGCGACGTCCTCGCAGACGCAGAGTTCCTGGGGCAGTCCGCACGTCGAGCAGACTTCCGACATTACGGCCGAACCTACAGGGTGACCGTATTAAATAGTGTCGGGAGTGCGACCGCGGCGGACGCCCGTCGCGGCCGGTTCGGCCGGTCGAGCGACGGCGTGCGCGGGAGTCCCGGCCCGATCCCGTCCGGCGCCGGAGACGCGGGGCGGTGAGAGCGGGTCAGGCGAACAGCCGCCCCAGTATCGGCGTCCCCTCCAGCGCCAGCCGACGGACGGTCCGGCGGGCCTCGTCGGCCTCTGCGCGCGTCACCGTCCCGGCGTACGCCGCCCGCTCGTACGCCTCGCCCACGGTCAGCGCCCGCTCGTCGAGCCCGCGGAGCCGGAGGGCGTCGAGGTAGGCCCGCGGGGTCTCCCCGGCGCGACGTTCCCGATAGCGGCGGGCCAGCAGGTGCTCCAGGTCGGCGAACGCGCGCTTCGCGTCGGCGGTCGGGTCGGGCGTGGGGTTGGCGTTCGTCATGAGGCGATGAATGGTGGGGCGACGTACGGTTCCGTGACGATCCAGAGGCTGAGCATGGTGTACGCGACCATGACGGCGGTGACGCCGTACTGACTTCGCACGGCCTGGAGCCGTGACGGGAAGCAGTCGTAAGCGATGGCGTGGGCCACCCAGACGGCGAGCAGGTGGCCGAGGAGGACGAAGGCGAGTTCGAGGCCCTGACGACCGCGGAACTGACCGGTTCGTCCCTCG
>ENA-ORCR01000418-ORCR01000418.1-marine-metagenome-genome-assembly--contig:-NODE-418-length-25198-cov-4.124199_pt1 | contig 25198 bp, 17 predicted proteins | sample MGYA00237782_ERZ508514 | MGnify/ENA primary metagenome ERZ508514 (study PRJEB26185, sample SAMN06268960) | marine metagenome | isolation source: Eden Landing Ponds, San Francisco, CA, USA | place...
GCTCGTGGTCGTCGAAACGGCCGACGGTGCCCGGGGGTTCTCGACCGCGGGCGCGAGCAGTTCCGCGATGACGGAGTACTTCGAGGGCGACTCCCAGGGGACATTCGCAGACGTGATGTCGGGCCCAGTCGCCGACGCACTGGAGGGCGAGCAGATAACGTCGATACACAGGGCCCACGAGTTGATACGCGACTCGAAGGTGCCCGCAGGTGACGTGACGGAAGCAATCTCGGCCGTCGACGTCGCGCTGTGGGACCTGCGCGGGAAGGAACTCGGCGCTCCCGTTCACGAATTGCTTGCCGTCGAGTACGGCACAGATCCGACCCTGGAACTCCCGCTCTACGCCAGCGCGGGAATGTACATGGACCCCGAGGGCTTCGCCGAGCAGGCCGCAGTCATCGAAGATCTGGGCTTTTTCGGCTACAAGTACCGGCCAGGAATCGGCCCGGACGGCGACCGCCGGACCATCGAGTTGCTCGCCGAGACGTTGACCGAGACGGAGTTCATGCTGGACACCCACACCTGGTGGAAACTCGGAGCGGCCTACGGTCGTGAAACGGTCCGCGACCTGGTCGAGTACGCCGGCCAACAGGGTGCCTACTGGGTCGAGGAACCCGTCGAACCGGACGACTACGAGGGGTACGTCGACCTCGCAGGCACTGGCACCCCACTCGCAGGCGGGGAGAGCGAGGAGTCGCCGGATGGACTGGTTGCCCTCGCCGAGACGGGTGCCGTGGACTTCCTCCAGGGCGACGTTCGCCACCACGAGGGGTTCACCGGCTGTCGCGACGCGGTCGAGTACTGTCGCGGGAGCGACGTCGAGTACGTCCCCCACAATTTCGGCACGTGGATCGGGCTCGCGGCGAACGCACATCTCGTCGCCGCAGCACCGGAGGTGGAACTCCTCGAATATCCGGTCTTCGAGAACGATCCGGCGCTCGGATCCGGGTCGGTCGCCGGAATGTACCCGTTCGACCTGGCGTTCGACATCGTCGAGGGCGAACCGGCTATCGAAGACGGGGTGTTGACGGTCCCGGACGAACCGGGTCTCGGGTTCGACGTCGACCTCGACGTCGTGGAAGAGTACCCCTTCGAGCAAGGCCCGTGGACGGAGTTCCACTACGACGACGAGTGAGCGGTGAGCGACCACGCATCTCCGGACAGTCCGTCACTGCGAGCGAGGGACCGATCGGTCTGAGCGACGGAGAACGAAAGTCGCAGTTCGATCACTGGACGACGAACTGAGAACAGCCACGAGAAGATTCCCAACGTAGTGGTGTCAGGCAGAATGACGGGCAGCGTACGGGGCTCAGCAGTTCGAAGAGGTCATCCGACTCGGCACGGGCGCTCGAAGGCCTCGAATCGACGGTTGGGTCGCGCTCGGTCGCAGCGCGGGATTAGATGAGGCGAGCGATATCGTCGTCGAGTCGGTCGTAGAGCACTTCGGCGCGCGCTTGCTGTTCGTCGGTGAGTGGTCGAATCGGTTCGCGGACCGCCCCACCGTGCATGCCGGCGAGTTCGAGCCCTGCTTTCACGACGGGCACGCTCGACCCACCGACGAGACAGTTGTCGGTACCGGTCGTATCACGAAATCGCTGGAAGGGGAGACAGATGTTGCGCAGGTCGCGAGCGCGTTCCCAGTTCTCGCTCGTGAGCGCGTCGAACAGTGCAAGGCCGACCTCGGGGCGAAAGTTGCTGACGCCCGCGGAGAACCCTTCGACCCCCTCGGCCCAGAACGAGACCGCGTACGGTTCGGCGAGGCCGTCGACCCACACCACGTCGTCCGCTCCGGCGTCGATGCCCGCTCCCAGTTTCACCGGGTCTTCGAGCGCGTACTTCACGCCGACGACGCCCTCGATCCGTGTCAGGTCCGCGAGATACTCGACGGACGGGTCGAAGCCCCGGACGTAGGGTATCAACGGTCGGTCGCTGGCGTCGTCGAGTTTCCGGTAGTAGTCCAGCAACCCGCGCTCGTGGAGATAGGTGTGGTCAGGCGGCATCACCATCATCGCGTCGACGCCGTGGCGATCATAGCCGCGGATCAGCGCCCTCGCGTCGGTCGTGTTTCCACCGACCCCCGCGAGGACGCAGGCGTCGTCGGGGAGCGCCTCGACGCAGGTCTGTGCCACCGCGAGGCGTTCGTCCTGCGAGAGGGAGTGATATTCGCTGATGTTCGCAGACGCGAGAAACGTCCTGATACCCTCGCCGTAGAGCGTCTCCGCATTGGCCGCGATTTTGTCGTATTCGATATCTCGGGAGTCGTCGAAGGGTGTCAGGAGACCGACAGCGACACCTCTGAGACGCTCCCGTATCTGGGCAGCTGACAAACGCATGGTGTGTAAATCCGCTTCCTCTTGTATAAACCCATCGTTGGCGACGGCGGAGAATCGCCCGTCAGGGCCGGGACGGCGTCCACGACTCCAGCCGTTGGTAGACGGTTTCGAGTTGGTCGCGGTCGGTCGCCCCGAGGTCGGCCAGGGGCGGCCTGACCGACCCGCCGCGGTAGCCCGCGAGGTCCAGGCCGTGCTTGACCACCGGGACGTTGTTCGCCTTCGGAACGGTGTTCTCCGTTCCTGGCTCGTCTCTGAGGTCTTCGAGCGGACGTAAGGCACGCTCGATCCGATGTGCGCGCTCCCACTGTTCCTTCTCGATGGCTTCGAACAGCGCGAGCGTCACGCGCGGAACGAAGTTGCCGACGCCAGTCGTGTATCCGGACGCGCCGGAGACGGCGAACGGAATCGCGTACCGTTCTGCGAGCCCGTTGATCCAGGTGACCGACCCGTCGGCGTCCTCGACGGTCTGGGCGAGTTCCGTCACGTCCGGCACCGCGAATTTGACGCCGACGACGGACTCGTGGGCGGTCAGGTCGACCAGGACGTCCCTCGTCACCGACTCCCCGCGCTTGTAGATGACGACGCCGAGGTCCGTGCCCTCACAGATGGCGCGATAGTACGCTTTCAGTCCGCGCTCGTGGACGTACGTGTGGTCGGGATGCATCACGACGAGCGCGTCGGCCCCGGCGGCTTCGTAGGCCGCTGCCAGGTCGAGCACCTCCGGGACGTTCCCGGCGGCCCCTGCCGCGATGGTCGACTCGTCACCGGTCGCCGCCACGTGCGTCTCGACGACCGCAACGCGTTCCTCGTCGGTCAGCGAGTAGTACTCGCCGGTATTCCCACAGGGGAGAAACGCCCGGGCACCGGCGTCGAAGAGGCCGCCGACGTTCGTAGCCAGGCCGTCGTGGTCGACCCCGCCATCGGGGCCGTCGAACGGGACTGGCGTCGTAAACACGACTGTCTCGAGGGCACTCCGCAGTCTCGGCACGTCCATACGACTCCGTTGCACGAGCGAGACAATAAACGTTCACCGGGCCCCGCGAGTCCGCGAGTCGTGCCCGCTTCGACGCAAACTATTTGCTCCACGGGGCAGGCCTGTGTGACATGGAGATCACTGATCTCGAAGTCGTCGGGTTGTCCCACACGTTACCGGACGGTGAGGGCCTCGGCGACGCACGCGGGTTCGGTCACGACCGGTCGACGACGCTGCTCAGACTCGAAACCGGCGACGGCACCGTCGGCTGGGGCGAGGCGTTCGCCCCCGGATCAGTCGTCCAGGCGACCGTCGACGAGTTGTTCCGCGAGGACGTCGTCGGGATGGACCCGTTCGACGTGGAGTCAGTCGCTACTCGCTCGTACACCGATCCCTACCACTTCGGCGGGAGCGTCTTCGTCCAGAGCGTCGTTAGCGCCATCGACGTCGCCTGTTGGGACATCCGGGGGAAGACCGTCGGGCGGCCTGTCCATCGCCTCCTCGGCGGGACTGCGTGCGAGGAACTGCTCCCCTACGCGTCGACGATGTACTACACCGAACGGGACCGACCGATCGAGGAGCCGATCCGGGCGGCCGTCGACCAGGGCTTCGAGGCCGCGAAGATCAAGATCGGTGCCGATCCGGAGACGGACGTCGAGCGCGTTCGCACCGCTCGGAACCTCCTCGGCGACGACGCGCGGCTGATGGTCGACATCAACGGCAACTATCGGCCGGACCAGGCCATCCGCACGGCCACCGCCATCGCCGAGTACGACATCACCTGGATCGAAGAGCCGGTGCCGCCGGAGAACCTATCGGGCTACCGCGAACTCAAACGGCGAACCGACGTGCCGCTGGCCGCCGGCGAGGCACACTACGGCCGATTCGAGTTCAAGCGGCTGATAGACGACCGCCTCGTCGACGTCGTCCAGCCGAATCTCGCGCGCTGTGGCGGCCTCTCGGAAGCCCGACGGATCGCGGATCTGGCGTCGACGGAGAACGTCGCCGTCCGGCCACACATCTGGAACAGCGCCGTCGGCCTCGCCGCCGCCGTCCAGTTCGCAGCCAGCGTCAGCGACTACCCGCACACCAGGAACGTCCCCGACCCGATGATGGTCGAGTTCGACCGCAGTCCGAACCCGCTGCGCGACGACATCCTGGAGTCGCCCTTCGACCCGACCGGCGGCCGCCTCGACGTGCCACAGGAACCGGGCCTCGGTATCTCGGTCGACGAGGACGCCATCGAACGGTATCGGGTTGTGTGACGGAGCCGACCGGCCGCACGTCAGTCCCACCGGTTCCGACATTTTCATAGTCCGACGGACCCGGGATACTGTATGGACGTCCTAGTCACCGGTGCGTACGGCCGCTGTGGCACCGCACTCATCGACCACTTGCACGACGAGGACCCGTACGACTTCACCTACTACAATCGGTCTGACAGACCAGACGACCACCCGTACGGTGGCCACGACACTATCGTCGGGAACGTCACGGACGCGGCCCTGCTTCGCGAGGCCTCGGCGGGGCGCGACGCCATGGTCCACATGGCCGCGTATCCGAGTCCGGGCGGCGACTGGACCGACGTGCTCGAACCCAACATCGTCGGCACGTTCAACGCCCTGGAGGCCGCACGGGAGGCCGAACTCGAGACGTTCGTCTTCCTCTCGACGAACCACGTGGTCGGCCTGTACGAGGAAGAACACGCCCCCGAGTTGTACACGCGTGACTACAGTCTCCTCGTGGACCACACCGACCCGGTCCGGCCGGACTCGTACTACGGCGCCTCCAAGAGCTTCGGCGAGGACCTCTGTCGCTATTACGTCGAGGAGTTCGAGTACCCCAAACGAGCCTACGCGCTCCGCGTGGGGACCGTCAACATGCCCGAGTACGACCACCCGTACGGCAACGCCGAGTCCGGCGTCGACGACGGCGACTTCGAGCGCGGCAGTCCCGAATACGAACGCGCGGTCGCTCGAATGAAGTGTACCTGGCAGTCGCGTCGCGACTTCGCCCACCAGGTCGAGTGCTGTCTCCGGGACGAAACCGTCGAGTACGGCATCTTCTACGGCGTCTCCGACAACCAGCGTCGCTGGTTCGACCTCGAACACGCTCGCTCACGGATCGACTACAACCCACAGGACGACGGCGACGAGTGGGACGAACCGCCGGCCTGACCCGGCGCGTCGCCGTTCGACCAGTCACATTCTGGCCGTACGGACCGAGTCTCCTGTCGACGAACGAAACTCCCGACCACTGAGTGGCCACTCAGTGTCAGGACCGGAGACACACGAAGAAAGTCGGGTGGATGCCTCACGACGGGCGTCGGGGCGACGAACGGGTCCCCGTCTCCCGACGACGCCGAATCCCGACTCCCGGATCGGCAAGGGAAGTGAGGTGTGTCGACGACAGCGCCGACCCGGGTGGATGTCACGGCGGGTGATGCCAGCGTATCCCAGGTGGGTCGGTTCCGTCGACGGCTGTCGATAGCAATTCCGGGTTGGATCTGTGTTGGGTGGGGTCAGTTTGTTGACGGTACACGGCTGTCCCGCGTCGAACCGGGACGAACGATCGTTCGAAAGAGTGGTATATATTTTTTGTGGATGATTCCTGGAACGTCGCCCCGGGACCCAAACCGATTTATAGCCGCCAGACGGACGATACAGTCATGGCAACACGTACCCAGACGCACGGAGCCGATGGACCCCGCTCTCGGGTCCTGGCAGCGATCAGTGACTCGGTCCTGGTGAAGGTAGCACTCCTGGGAGTACTGCTGGTCGGGGTCGGAATCGGTCTCGAACTGGCGATTCAGGCCGGCTTCCTGGTCCGCGGACTCTCTGCGGTATGGGCCGTCGTTTTGCTCCTCTGGGGGACGGCGCTGGTCGTCGCAGGCATCGCCGGGCGAACGTTCATCTGGTGGCGAAGACGGTAACCTCGACCGTCCGCGGTCGCTTCATCGCTCGGTCAACTGTGAGACGTCCCGTTCACCAGGCCTTCGAGTCAGTGACAGTCCTTCGAACTGCTCGATAGTGAACTCTCCAAGGACGTTCACCTCACAGCCGTGTTCGAGGTGGCCACCGACGGTTCGCTCGCCGTCGAAGGCGGTCACGTGGAGGTGCGGTTCGCCGTCCGCGATGACGCCGTTCACATTCGTCACCTCCCAGGCACCCTCCAGGGCCAGGTCCACGTTGCGGTCGGACTGGTCCGCCGGCAGATCCGTGCGATCGACGTAGTGGATGTTGAGGTTGCTGAAGGTCCCGATGCCGGAGATCACAGCACCGGTGTCGACGTCGTGTGCGTCGCAGGCGCGCTCGATCGATTCCAGTACCATGTCTCCTCTGTCGAGACGGACGACGACGTGTCCGTCTTCGGATTCGAACGTTTGCATCGGGAGAGAGTGCGGGCCGGGACCGAATAAATCTGGCCCTCGTTCCGGTGCGGTTCCGGACTCACTCCCGCGGGAGAACTGTGAGACACGTCGGTTTCGGGACGTCTCGGCGAGTCCGCTCGTCGAGTCGGCCGTCGGCGCCGACGGCGAAAGTCGCGACGGTGAATCCGTCCCGGTTCTCGACCAGGAGGTGTCGCCCGGTCGGGTCCAGGGCGATGTCTCTGGGATTCGCACCACCGGTGGGCGTGTGACCGACTGCTCGGAGACCGTCTGCGGTCGATTCGAACTCGGCGATGCTCTGGTGACCACGGTTCGAGACGTACACCCAGCCATCGGCGTGAACCGCCACGTCGGCTGGGGCGTTCTCGACGTCCGACGCGTCCTCGGGAAGCGTCCTCGCTCGTGCCTCCACAGTCAGGGCTCCAGTCGTGGGGTCCCGCGACAGCACCGTCACCGTCGAATCGAGTTCGCCGACGAGAGCGGCCCGCTCACCTGCCGGCCCGAATGCGAGGTGCCGGGGACCCGTTCGTGGCGGAAGTGTGACTCCCGACGAGTCAGCCGGCGCGAGTCGGTCCGACTCGCGGTCGATCCGGTAGGTCTCGACGCGGTCGGTGCCCAAATCCGGCACGTAGAGATACTGGCCCTCCGGTCCGGGCACGGCGGAATGGGGATGCGGGCCGTCCTGACGGTCGGGGTCAGGACCACTCCCTCGATGTTCGACCACGTCGCACGCCGGTCCGAGGCCCCCAGCATCGTCCAGCGGATACATCGCGGCCGTCCCACCGCCGTAGTTCGCGACGAAGGCGTAGGCCCCCTGCGGGTCGACGCTCACGTAACACGGGCCGAGACCCTCGCTCGAGTGATCCCGTCGCCGGTCGAGCGACCCGTCGGTCCGGTCGACGTCGAACTCGGTGACGAGGCCACCCGCCGACCGGTTCGCGACGTAGACTCGCTCGTGGGACGGATGCCCGGCCACGTACATCGGATGTTCCACAGGAGTACTCGTGCTGTTCGAGAGCGTCCCCTCGGCCGGGTCGTAGTCGTAGGCGTAGACGCCGCAGTCGCCGCTCGCCGTCGAACAGACGAGTGCTAGCCACGCTGAGTCGGTCATCGCTCGACGCTTGGGTCGGGACCGCCTTGATTCGACCGGTGGCATCGAAAGTGTCATACCGTGTCACGGTGATCCGACGATATGGACCGACGGACGTTTCTCGCGACAGCAACGGCTGTCCTGGCCGGGTGCGGCCAGGAGGGGTCATCACCGGAGCATCGCGACGCCAGCACCGACGAGCAGTCTCCAGCGGAGACCACCGACGAGCCGGTAGCCCACTCTCCGACATCCACACTGACTCCCACACGAGCCCCCGCTGCGATAGCTGTAACTGACCTGTCAGTCCCGTCGAGTATCGAGATCGGGACCCAGGGCACGCTCTCAGTCACGCTCGAAAACACCGGTGAGCGGTCTGGGTCGTTCCAGTCATCCGTCGAGGCCAGGGTCGGGACGGGCGAGTGGCAGACGACGGACGTGACCGTCGAGGCGTCCGTCTCGGCGGGTGACACCGTCACCGTGAGCGTCGACCTGCCAACGCACGGCTACCTCGAACCCGCCTCGTACCGACTCGGCGAGACCGAACCGGTCGTACGAACCCGGTTCGTCCCGCGCGAACTGGCGCTCGGCGAGCCCCATACACTCCCAAACGGCGTCGAACTCACCGCGGCAGACGCCCGGCTTTCCGATACGTACAGCTACGAAGGCGCCGAAGGGTCGACCGAAGCCGACCCGGCCGGCGGGGACACGTGGGCGCTCGCGACTGTCCGCGCAGAGAACTCGACCGACGGGCCTGCGCGGGCCCCGCTGGTCTCGGACATCGCCTTCTACCGCGGCGAGGAAGAGTACTCCTACCAGCACCTCGGCGACAACCGCGACCGGTACCGCGGTGGCGAACTCGCGGCCGGTGGCGTCTCGGAGGGAGATTTGCCGGCAAACGTCCCGGCGGACGCCGAACTACCCGCCCTTCGAATCGTGTACAGCGAGGCCGTCGCGGCGGGCCGGATCACCGTCAACTGGATCATCGGCGAGTAACTGAGCGGACGTCGAGACGCAGATCGAAGGCCTGGTCTCACGGCGCAGTGCGAACCGGATGAGCGGAACGGGAATCGAGAGCCCCGTCAGTCGTCCGAGGGTGCAGCGCCGGCCGAGTCGCCCGTGCTGGCGTCGAAACTGTCGGACTCGTCGACGATGGACTCACTCTGCCAGTACTCGTGGCCCTCGACCATCCGGAAGCAAGTGCCGCGATGGAATGGACTTTCGGTGTCAGCGTCGTACGAAGCCGGCGTCTGCTCGGTGCAGACCTCCCTGGCTTCCGGACAGCGCGTGTGATAGCGGCACCCGCTCGGCGGGTTCGTCGGGTCCGGGATGTCGATCGCTCGGACCGGTGACTCCTCGGCGCGCGCTTCCGCCGGATCCAGTTCGGGCGTCGCCCAGCGGAGCGCCTGCGTGTAGGGGTGCTGTGGATTGTTGATGACCTGTTCGGGCGGGCCAATCTCGACCAGTTCACCCAGGTAGAGGACGCCGATGCGGCCGCCGGTTCGCTGGGCGATGTAGCGGGCGTTCGAGAGGTCGTGGGAGATGAACAGATACGAGGTGTCGAACATCTCCTGGAGTTCGATCAGCAGATCCATCATCTCGACCCGGAGGCTCACGTCGAGCGCACTGACCGGTTCGTCGGCGAGGATGACCTCCGGGTTCATCAACATCGCCCGGATGAGCGCGACGCGTTGCTGTTCGCCGCCGGATAGCTGGTGAGGATAGCGCTCGTAGTAGTCCTCCGGCGGCGTCATGCCGACGTGTTCGAGCATGCTCATGACCCGCTGGCGACGGTCGTTGCCGTCCAGATCCGGGTGCCAGCGTTTCAGCGGCGCTTCGAGGATCTTGCTGTTCCGGCGATGTGGGTTGAGCGCACTCCCGGGGTCCTGATGAACGATCTGGAGGGAGCGGCGGATCTCGCTCCAGGCGACCGAGCCGTCGCCCTTGCCGTCACGGACGTCCCAGATGTCCTCGCCGCGGTAGTTGACGCTCCCGCCGGTCGGGCGCTGGAGTCCGACGGCGGTCTTCCCGAGCGTTGTCTTGCCACAGCCGCTCTCCCCGACGAGGACGACCACGTCGTTCTCGTAGATGTCCAGCGAGATGCCGTCGACGGCTTTGACTTTCGGTGGATCGGAGAACACGTCGAGGAAGCCGGTGTCCTTCTCGAAGTGGACTTCCACGTCGTCGATAGAGAGGACAGGGTCCTCCTGGCCCCGGTCGGGCATCGGTTTGCTGGACCTTGACGCCAGGTCCGCGTCGTCCAGCGTCTCGAACTCGTCCATGGGAATCTCGTCGGCGGCGTGTTCCCAGTGGTGGCAGTGGACGAATCGACCGTCGCCGGCGTCGTACGCACCTGGGTCGGTCTCGATACACTCCTCGTCTGCGAGCGGGCATCGGGGGTGGAACGAACAGCCATCGGGGACGTTGACCGGGTCCGGCGCCGACCCCTCGACCGGGCGCATGTTCTCGATGGGCGATTCGAGATTCGGCGTCGACTTCAGCAGCATCCGCGTGTAGGGGTGTGCGGCCTCCTCCAGAATCTCGTCCGTCGGGCCGAGTTCGACGAACTCGAAGGCGTACAGCACGCCGACGCGGTCGGCGATGTCGGCCACCAGCGGCAGGTCGTGCGTGATGAACACGATGGTGAGGTCGTAGCGCTCTTTCAGGTTCTCCAGGAGCGAGATGATAGAGCGCTGCATCAAGAGGTCCAGCGCGGCCGTCGGCTCGTCCATCACGAGGACTTCCGGTTCGAGCACGAGCGAGAGCGCGATGAGCGCGCGCTGTTTCATCCCTCCGGAGAGTTCGTGCGGGTAGGTATCGAGCACGCGCTCGGGGTCGAGATAGAGGTCCGAGAGCAGTTTTCGCGCCCGTTCCATCCCCTCTGGGACGTCGTAGTCGTGGGCCTCCAGCGTCTCGACGAAGTGCGTCTCGATGGTCCGGACGGGATTGAACGAGCTCATCGCGCCCTGGAAGACCATCGACACCTCCTCCCAGCGGTACTGCTTGCGCTCGCGCTTGCTCAGGTCGAGCACGTCGACCGACTCGCCGTCGGTCGGATTGTACGTGATGTCGCCCTCGAGGTAGCCCGGGTCCACCACGGCGTCGAGGAGCGCAGAGGCGAACATCGACTTGCCCGACCCGGACTCGCCGACGACGCCGAGCACTTCGTTGCGCTCGATGTCCATGTCGACGTTGTCGAGGACGCGCGACTCACCGCGCTCCATGTCGAACGACACCGTCGTGTTGCGCATCTGCAGGATCGGATCACTGTGCGACACCGTTCGTTCGTAGTCAGTTTGGGATACCGTCATCTCAGACACCTCCGACCATCTGTTCACCGGTCAGTTCCGCCTCGTCCTCGCCGTCGCCATCGACACCCTCCGACCGTTTCTCGTGACGAGCGCGGACCCGCGGGTTGAAGACGCGGTCCAGCGACTGGCCGAGGAGGATCAGGCCGACGGAGAAGACCACGATGGCGACCATCGGCACCAGGAACCAGTGGAGTGCACCGGGCCTGTAGTGGGCACCGGATCCGTATGCGAGGTTCAGCGTGATCCCCCAGTTGAGGTTCTCGAACGGCAGGATGCCGAGGTAGTACAGCCCCACGGCCGAGAAGATGACTCGGCGCGCGGCGTTGGTCAAGTTGATGACGACGAACGGCATCAGGTGCGGGACGATTTCCTTGAAGATGATGTCACGCGAGGGGATGCCCATCGCTCGCGACGCTTCGACGAAGGACTCGCCGCGCAGGGTCAGCATCTGCGAGCGGATGGCCCGGGCGAGGCCACCCCAGGCGGCGATACTCAGCAGGACGCCGATGACGTACGGGTTGCCGCCAATGGGCAACAGGAGCGCGAGGACCATTACCGTCGGAAGCCCGGGGAGATTGATGAAGATGTCCGTGATGGAACTCAGGACCGTGTCCACCCAGCCACCTTTGTAGCCTGCGACGGCACCGACGAAGGTCCCGACGCCGACCGTCGCCAGCGCACCGGAGGCGACCATCTTCAGGATCTCGGTCGTCGAGAAGACGACCTGTGAGAACAGATCCCGACCCATGTTGTCCGTGCCGAGGGGGTACTCCCAGTTCTGGAAGGGCTTGGCCAGCGCACCCGCTTCACCGACCTCGGTAGGGTCGATCACGTGCGGGCCGACGATTCCCATCAGCAGATACGTGAAGACGATTGTGAAGCCGATCCGCGCACGCCAGTCGGTCCAGACGATGAAGAAGGGTGCGCGGACGTACGAGTCGTATGCCTTCCGGACCCGGTCGAGGGGGGTCTCCTCGACGGAGGAAACGACCTCGAAGGGCGAATCGACACCGACGTTACCGCCGTCCGGTCGAACCGGCTTCGAACCAGCGTGTGCGTCCGTTCCGGTCGAGTCAGCGACGGTGCTGTCCCGGGATGGAATCGCCGAGAGCGCGTCCGCGTGGCGCGAGGAGTCGGCGTCTGGGGCCTCGGTCGTCCCGTTGAAGTCGTCGGCGTCTCCTGTGGCGCCGACGTTGTGGCCATCGTCGTCGCTGGCGTCAGTCATCCGTCGATCCCTCCGTTCGTAGCGATCCGTTCCTGCTCATTGTCTCAGTAGGTTTCATGTTCCTGCCCCCGTGCCCGCGGGTCGAGATAGCCGTAGGTGAGGTCGGCCAGTAACAGCGCGATGACGACGGCGAGGGTGATCACGACGAACCCGCCCATCATGAGCGGATAGTCGCGCTGGTAGGTCGCCGACAGCATGTACCACCCGATGCCCCGGTACTGGAAGACCTGTTCCAGCACGATAGAGCCGCCGAACATCTCGCCGATGCCGATGAGCAACGTCGTGTACATCGGCAGGATGGCGTTCCGAGCCACGTACTGCGTCGAGATGGTGACGTCAGAGAGGCCCCGGAGTCGCGCGACTCGCAAGTAGTCCTCACCGAGGACGCGGATCGCGTTCCCACGCATCCCCAGGGACGCCACCCCCGAGGCGACGATCATCGAGAGTATCGGCAACGCCGCGTGGTGTATCACCCCCGAGATGTACGGCCACGTGAGCCCGGGCGGGACGCCGGTCGCTCGACGACCGCCGGTCGGGAACCAGCCCCAGCGGTAGGCCATGAAGATGAGCAACATGATCGCCAGGACGTAGAACGGAATCGAGCCCATGAGGATGGCCCAGGAGGTGAGGCCGACGTCGAGTTTGCCTCCTTCCCAGTAGGCCATCAGCGCGCCGACGGAGATGCCGATGAAGAAGCTGATGAACGTCGCCCAGCTGAGGACGAACAGCGTCCAGGGAAGTGCCTGGGCGATGACGTCGACGACGGATTCCTGGTAATACACCGATCGGCCGAGGTTCCCCTGGGCCATATTGACCATGTACTCGACGTACGCCGCCGGAATCGGCTTCGTCGGATCGACGCTCAACCGTAGTTCGACCAGTTGTCGGGCCCGCACCGGATCCATCCCACGTTGTTCTAGTTGCTGGATCATCGCCCCCATCGGATTCCCCGGCATCATCCGGACGATGACGAACGAGAGCGTGATGACGGCCCACGCTGTGAACACTGTCTGCCCAACTCTGCGCAGACGCCAGTCTATGTTTACCATAATCGTGCTATTCGAAAGGTAGTGATTCCGACCCTCATTAATGTATCCCTCCGCGTGCGACATGTGCCCGAGCGCGCACGCTGCGCCCGGGCGCGAGCCCACCGACTCGTCGCCGGTGGGATCCGGGCAGCGCGGTGGTGGTATCGGTCAGTCTTCCCATCGCGAGGCAGACGCAACTCCCCTGACTGTGAGGGCGCTCGCGCACCGCTAAAACGGTTCCCAGCCCGTCCGAATGACGACTGCACTGGCGACGAACGTCAGCACCGTCGGAACGAGCGTCAGCTGTGCGGTGACGTAGGGGGCGGAGCCTGGTTCGAGGTAATACATGGAAAAGCCTAGCAGCAGTAAAAAGAGGATGTCGACCCCGAGGATGACCTTCGCAGCGGATCTCAGCAGTCCCATACGAGGACACTGTCGCCGGTAGTCCATAAGCGTTCGCTCGACGGACGCGTCGCTACGCACGCAGGAAGTGACGTACCAGGAGAACGCGAAAATCGTGGAATCGCAGTCGCAGTCACAGCGAACCGGGGTGGCAAGCGTGAATCGGGGCCGTCGCAGGGTGTGGAGTCAGTTCCCGGTGTAACTGATCCCGTCACCGACTTTCGTCGCGATGAACAGCGCGTCGTCGATGCCCTCGGTGATCTGGGGCTCGGCGTTGAGCGACCAGTTCTTCGTGTTGAACGCCCCGGCGTCCGGTTCGTACATGTTCTCGTGCTCGGGGACGTGCTGGTTCCACCACCACATCAGTTCCTTGTGGTACTTCGAGTCGCCGGTGGTCTGCCAGCTTTTGATGTGGTCGGCGACGTTGATGTCCTTGGTCCCGCTGGAGCCCTCGGGGTCACCGATGGGCATCGGGATGGTCTGGTCGAGGCCGAACTGGGTCAGACTCGAGAGCCAGTCGACGACCAGGCCCGGCGCCCACATCGCGGTGATGCCGTTCGCCGAGGAGCCGTCGGGGATCATCTCGTACTCGCCGTTCTGGCGACGTTCGTCGAAGGTGGCCGAGTCGACGGCGTTCTGCGTCACACCGATGCCGAAGTCCTGCAGGTTCTTCTGGAGCACCTGGAAGTCCACGCGCTCGGTTGCGTTGAGGAACTCCAGTTCGAACTGTTCGCCGTCCGGCGTGATCCAGTTCCCGCTGCTGTCCTGCTCGAAGCCCGCCTTCTCGAGGTATTCAGCCGCACGTTCGGTGTCGTTCTGGCCGTACATCTCGAAGTCTTTGACCCACTCCGTCGACTCGTGGTCGCCGAGTTCGAGGATGCGGCCGGGCACGCGGCAGGGCGGCCACTCGAAGCGCCGTTTGACCCCCTGCAAGAGGTTGTCCACGGCCTTCCGGTCGAACACGTGACAGATGGCCTTCCGGACGTTCCGGTCGTTGACTGGCGTGTCGTAGTCGTTTTTCGCACCGCAGTTGAACGCGAAGAGGTTGTTGGCCGAGCGGGCCTCCCGATACAGCGAGTGGGTGTCCGGCAGTTGCGCCTTGAGGTCGTCCTGGACCGGGAACCCGCCCGCAGTCGCGTCGATCTGGTCGTTCGCGTACGGCTGGACCGGCTGGTTCGTATTCGGGAAGTTCCGCATCGCGAACTCCCGGAAGTTGATGTTCTCGGCGTTGGGGTGGTCCTCGTAGAGCTCGCAGACGATGATGTTGTCACCGACGTTCGAGATCTGGAACGGACCGTGCCCGATGGCGTTGTCGCCGTTGATCTTCGGGTAATTTGCCGTCGTGATCTCCTCGATCACTGCGGTCTTCTCGTCACCCGACGCGTTCCGGAGCCGTTTGTGCCAGTCGCTCCACTTGTCGTCGTCGTGTTTCGTGAAGATGCCGCGGGCGAGGTTGCCGTGGAAGTCCGCGATAGTGTTCTGCATCGCGAACTTCGGCGCGTAGGGCGTGTGGAGATTCACGCGGACCAGCTGGTCGTCGACCGCCTCGATGCTCTCCATCGCGACGTGGGCGTTCTCCCCGTCCTCGGCGCTCGCCTTGAGGATCTCCAGTTCGATCTGTTGCTCCATCACGTAGTCCTGGGCGACGAACTGATCGCCGTTGTGCCACGTGTAGTCGTCGCGGAAGGTAGCCTCTAGCGTGGTGTCGTCAGTCATCTCCCAGTCTTCGATCATCACGTTGATGATCTCGTCAGCCGACGGACTGTAGGCCGCCGGACGGTCCATGATGGCAGCGCCTGGCCACCAGCAGCCCGTCTGGGCGGGGTTCCACGGATTCAGGTGCCGTTCCGGCGGGGCCGCGTCGGCGTGGTCGAAGAGACGGAAGCGAGCGTCCTGTACGCCCGACATCCCGTCGCCTCCGTCACCGCCGCCACCGCCTCCCCCATCGTCGCCGCTGCCTCCGCCGCCACCGTTGCCGTCGCCGTCGCTCCCGTCGCTCCCGTCGCCAGGTGTCGCGCCTTCGTCACCCGAACACCCGGCGAGCAAGATGACGCTCCCGGCCGCTCCGGCGCGGAGAAAGTCACGTCTCGTACTCGCTTCTGATCGCCAGTTGTCATGGTCTGGCATACCCCGACCTTGCACATCGCCCTATATATAATTAACTATATTTCTGTTTCATATTCCGCTGGGACACGAAACGTTGCGTCATCGACTGACGAATCCCGGCTGGTCGATGTCCAGCGGACGCGGGCACGTGGTCCCAGAGCGGGCCCTTACCACGGACAGACCGAAGGTGCTCAGTCCGGCACGTTTAACCTGCCCACTCCCATTGCACGGGACATGGCAGAGGAGAGCCACACGACCAGTCGTAGCGACGAGCGCCGCGCTCGGTCGTCTTCGCGGCGACGCTTTCTCGCACTCGCCAGCGCCGGCGTCGCGATGACCAGCGGCTGTAGCGCGCTCGATGGCGACGGGGGCGACGCAGCCGCCGACCAATCGACGGACTCACCCTCGGACCCAGCCACCGAGACGCCGAACGAATCACCCACCACATCGAAAACCCAGACAGCAGCGTCGTCACCCACTTCGACCACCACACCGACAGCGGTCCCAGATGGATTCGACGCCTCGCTGCTCGGGGAGTCACCCAGTTCCCACGTCGCGCCCACAGACGGCTTCGCAGACGCCTCGTGGCTCTCGGGCGCGTTTCCCGACGTCGTGAAAGTCACGACGCTCGAGGCGTCGGGCGAGGGGTCACTCCGGTGGGCGCTCGATCGTTCCGGGGCCCGAATCGTTGTCTTCGAAGTCGGCGGGGTGATCGATCTGGGCGGGGACACGCTGACCGTCTCCCAGCCGAACGTCTACGTGGCCGGACAGACAGCGCCCTCTCCGGGTATCACGCTGATCCGCGGCGGACTGCACATCAACGCCGACAACGTCATCCTCCAGCACGTTCGGGCGCGGCCCGGGGACGAACTCTCCGGCCCCGTCGACGCCATCGGGAACGACGACGGGTCCAACGTGATCATCGACCACTGCACCGCCAGCTGGGGGACCGACGAGGGACTCTCGACGAACTCCCCAGCGGCCCCCGACGTGACGATCAGCAACAACATCGTCGCCGAGTGCCTCGTCGACTCCATCCACCCCAAGGGCGAGCACTCCATGGGGACGCTCGTGATGAACAACAGCGACAACGTCACCATCGCCGGTAACCTCTGGGCCCACAACGTCGGCCGACACCCGCGACTGAAGGGCGGGACGAGCACCGCCGTCGTGAACAACGTGATGTACAACTTCGACCGCGGGACGAACCTCGGCGGCGGCGTCCCCGACGAGACGACCGCTTCCATCGTCGGCAACTACTACCGCGCGGGCTCGATCACCGACGAATCGGAGCCGGTCCTCGGCGCGACGTTCACGGACGCGGACGGCCCCGTCCGGGCCTACGTCGCGTACAACGAGACCGACCCGTCGATGCCGGTGGTCGACGAGGGGGCGCCCATCGAGTCGCTCTCGGAACGCCCAGTCTGGCCAGAGGACATCACCACCAAGCGCGCGAGCACCGCCTACGAGAGCGTGCTCGCCGGCGTCGGCGCGCGACCCGCCGACCGCACCGAACAAGACCGACGGATCGTCGCCGACGTCCGCGAGCGATCCGGGTCGCCCATCGACAGCCAGGACGACGTCGGCGGCTACCCAGATTTCGAACCGACGACCCGCGAACTCTCCGTCCCCGAGGAAGGCCTCGCGGCGTGGCTCCACGATTTCACCGTCGCCGTCGAATCGGTCTGAAGCCGGTCCCTGAGCGGCCGGGGTCCGGTGCGTGCAGTTTCATTTTGTGAAGTTTCGTCTCCGACGCGCTGGCGCGTTTGCGAGCGTCGAAATGCACCCGGGGTAGGGGGTGCGGCTCAGTCGAACGGAGCCCCAAGATGTGCAGGTGTCACTGGTCACCGGGAGCGCAGCGAAAAAATGGAAACGCGGTCGTGATCAGTCGCGGCGTCGCGCGAACAGGACCGCAGCGAGCAACGCAACGACTGCGAGGGCGACACCGAAGCCGGGACCGTCGTCAGCCGTCGTCTCCGGCGGTTCGTCGGTCGGCGTCGGCTCGGAGTCCGGCGTGTCGGTCGGCGTCGCCGTCGGCTCGTCGGTCGGGGTGGGCGACGGCGTCGCGGTCGCCGTCGCGGTCTCTTCCTGCTCGACCGTGTACGCGAGACTGCCGGCGACCGGCTCACCGGCGTCGGTCATGTACGCGCCGTCCTCGGCCGGGAAGTCGAACTCCTCGTTGAAGTTCGAGTCCTGGTGGACGAGGACGTACAGCGTTGTGTCCTCGCCGACCGGCTCGGAGAGCGTGACTTCGACGCCCTCGTGACTGCCGGGGTCGAGGTAGTCGGTCTCGCCGATGGTCGGCCCCTGCGGGCTGCCGGTGTGGACGGAGACGAACCCACCGTCGCTGAGTTCCACGCTGTCGACGGTGACTGTCTCACCCGACCCGGACTGGTCGCTCACCGAGACGCTCCCGGTGGGGCGCGTCCGGACTTCACCGCTGATCTCCTGAACGATGAGTGGGGACTCGTACTGGTCGGGGAGGTCCGCGACCACCATCGCGTAGGCGGTGACCTCAGTGCCAACCGGCAGGTCGCTCGTGTCGAACGTCGCGGAGATGGTGCCCCATGGCGCGGTCGACGGGCCGTCACAGCAGATCTGTGGTCCGAGACCGCTCAGCCCCATCTCACCGGTACTCTCGTCCATGATGACGGTCCCGTTGTCCGCGGTTGCGACGAGCCTGATGCCCATCGCCGTGCCGCGGGCCTGCGTGGAGTTGAACTGCACTTCTGCCTCCTCGGCCTGCTGGAGGCGGATCTGGTCGCCGGGCGTGACCGCGACGGTCTTGCCCTCGACGATACGGAACGTCGTGGTCTCGGTCCGCTCACCTTGTTCGGTGTCGATGGTCAAGGTGGCCTCGAACTCGTCACCGACGTCGGGCTGGGTCCGTTCGCCGTCCTCGAAGAACGCCATCTCGTTGAGTTTGAACGAGAAGAACAGCCCCGTCTGTTCGCTTGAGTTGTAGATCCGCGGGTCCGAGGACCCGTTGTCGGGCACCACGTAGACGCCCGAGGAGTTCTCCGAGAGGTCCAGACGGAGCGGCGTGCCGTCTTCGGCGTTGGTCTGCGTGACGTTCAGCGAGAGCGGCGAGCTCTGGAACTTCTCGACGGAGTCACGACCCGGCGAGAGGTCGATGGCCTCGAAGATCTCCGTGCTCGTCTCGTAGTGGAGCCACATCTCGTCGTAGTACGAGTTGTTGACGTCCGTGTTGTACGCGATCGTCGAGTCGCCGGAGGCGTGCCCGTCGCCGATCTGGGTGCCGATCCCTTCCGGCGTGTCGTGGTCCGGGTTCGTGTACGCGATGGTCATCGTCTTCGCGTCCCGGATGGTCGCGTTCTCGATGACGTAGTTCGGGTCGAGCACGTCCCGGACCGTCCCCGAACCGCTCGCGATATGGAGGCGGTGTTCGTCCTCCAACAGCACGTCCTGGTCGCGGAAGTCGCTCGTCATCGTCTCGTTGGTGTACCCCGGCGCGTAGAGGTGCACGTCGAAGGACTCCTCGGCCATCCCGCTGAAGTCGAACTTGCCGGTGAGGAAGCCGTAGGGGATGGTCCCCTTGTCGTCCTCGTCGAGGTTGATGTTGCCCTCGGTCTCGATGGTCGCAGTCTGGTTCTCCCGCGACTCGTTGTCGGGGACGAGCACCATCTTCGCGCGCGACCCGGTCATCAGCGTCGTGTTCGCGGTGATGCCCTGATTGAAGGAGTTCGCGGGCGCGTAACTCTGGTTCATCGTCGCGCCGCCCTCGACCATCTCGAAGGTGACCGTCTCGGTCTGTCCCTCGATGTCGAAGGTCGCCTCGTACTCCTCGCCGGGTTCGAAACTGGCGTTCTCGCCGTCCGCGGTCAGTTTCGCGCGGTTCGGGTCGACCCACACGTAGAGGCCGGTGTCGGGCTCGTCGCCCCGAGTGATGTCACCCTCGACCTCTTCGGTGTCGGCGAAGACCATCACCGGCGGGATGTCGGCCGCCGTCGGCTGACTGAGTTCCGGCGCCTCGTAGTTCTCCTGGTTCGCCGCGATGTTGAGCCGCTTCTCGCCGTCGACCTGTTCGACCGTCAGGTCCCAGCTCTCGTTCTCGATGAACGCCTGGGTGACCAGTCCCTTGTCACCGCCTTCCGCGGGCGGGTCGAGGGCCTCCAGCCCGTCGGTCTCGACGTGGAGCGCGAGCATGTCCCACTTCCCGTTCGGGTTTCGCGCGGTCGAGTTGTCGACGATGAGTTCCCGGTCGCCCTCCGCGTTGGTGAACATCTCGATGCCCTCTGACTCGTTGCCGTCGTACTCGTTCGGCGGGACCGGGTACGGCCCGTTTGCCTCACCCGGGTCGCGGAACCACGAAATGGTCAGCGCCTTCGCGCTCCCGTTGTCCAGCGTCGCCGAAGCGACGGCGTCTGTCCCGTTCGATGCGTCTGCGTCGCCCGCTGCGGCGGTGCCTCCGGTGACGACGGCTGTCGCCGCCACCACAGAGACCACCATCAGCGAGGCGAGCACGACCGCCCGTAGCTGTGTACGTGTAGCTGTCATGAACACTCCTCGATGGAATCTACGCGTACCGAGACAAGATTGATATAAATAAGTTGGTGTTGGTTCCGCGGCGAACGGTGTCAGTCAGGCGAACGGACGTCGGCAGCCACCGCCGCTCGAATCCAGAACCGTCAGTCGAAGACGCCATCGAGGAACGGGAACTCCTCGTCGATGGACACCCGTTCGTTCCGGCGGCCGGACTCGTACGCGGCCATCGTCACGACGACGGCTTTCAGGCCGTCGAGCGCGGTCGCAGGCGGCCGTTCGCCTGATTCTATCGCGTCGAGAAACGCCTGGCCCTTGCTCAAGCGGCGGTCGTATCCGGAGTAGGGTTCGTGTTCCGTGCCGTCGGCGTCTATCGTGTATCCGGTCCGATCGTCCCACTCGCGGCCTTCGAGGTAGACGGCCCCTTCTTCGTCCCAGATGTGGACGTGCTCGCGCGTCCGGGCGACGACCCCGGTGTCGGAGACGTTCGCCATCGCGCCCTCCGCGAACTCGATGATAGTCGAGGACTGCTTGTCGAAGACCTGGTCGTCGTCGTGAAAGTCGACGTACGCGTTCACGTGCGTAGGCGTCAGGCCCGTCGTCCACAGAATCGCATCGATAACGTGAGTCCCGACGTTCAGCAGGTGACCGCCGCCGCTGAGATCCGGGTCCATCCGCCAATCCGCCATCGTCTCGTAGTAGGACTGCCAGTCGTGGGTGATCTCGCCGGTGATAAACCGTGGCTCGCGGTCGCCGAGCGCCCACCGCTCGCGAGCGAGGTCGTAGGCCGGATTGAAGTGTCGCTGGTAGCCCACCATGACCGTCCGGTCGGTAGCCTCCGAACGCTCCCACAGGTCGTAGGCTTCCTCGACGTCCGTCGCGAGCGGCTTTTCACAGAGCACGTGCAGGTCCCGCTCCAGCGCCGCCGTCGCTTGGTCGTAATGCAATCCGTTGGGGGTCGCGATCCCGACGGCGTCCAGGGACTCGCGCTCCAGCATGTCCTCGTACTCGAGGTACTGCGAGGCGGCCGGGACGGATAGTTCAGTTCCGGCGGCAGCGAGTCCATCTTCGTCGACGTCCGCCAGAGCAACAAGTTCGGAGCCGGGCAGTTCGTCGAACTGGCGGCCGAGACGGATCCCGAGACTTCCAACGCCAGCGAGCCCGATCCTGACAGTGTCGGTGCTGTCGACCATATCGACTGCCCATAGACCCAATCTCCCAATAACTGTTTCCCTCCCCGCTGGGACCGGAATTTCCGGATTCATACGCCAGGACCCGACCAACGAGAGTCCGTTTCCACGCGCTATTCGTTCCCGACTAGAGAACGTCGAGTATCCCAGAACGGAGACCTGAGCGCACGCCCAACCGCTCACCTTCCCGAAATGACGGCCCTTACCCGATATTCGACAGGCGGGAACGGCCAGTGGCCGGATCGCTTACATATTCGAGGGCTCTACGTCGGCTTGTTCGAGATTACAACGGTAGCAATGTAATTCAACTGGCACGGCATCGCCAGCCCGATTCCAGTCGTAGAACTGTAATTACGTTCGATCAACCCTCATCGTGGGTCGGCCACGGATTCCACTGGCCGTGGAAGGCAGGTGGGCCCCCTCCCTTCGATGGGGGCATTAGTGTGCTAACGCAACCCACGATCGTGGCCGAATCTGTTCCCGTTCGAGGAACGGTTATCACGTCCTCGGGGAGGCTCGATCTGGGCCGCCAATGGGCTAAACCCCTCCAGTACCGTCGCCAAACCGATCGCCAGTCGCGAACGGCGGCCCCGGGCTACAGATATCCGTTCGTCCGTGGGGAACCGGTAGTCCGGAAACCGGCGTCCGCCTGCTCAGACCACTCAGGCACGAATCACTCGGAAGACCACCCGAACCAGACAATTCAGTACGGCCATGAGGGGCAGGCTCCAAAACCGTTAAGTCTCTCCGTCGGGACCGTGTATCACAGACGCAAATGACCCCCGATAGACGAACATTTATTCGAACCCTGGGAGCCGGATCTATCGCAGGGCTGGCCGGATGTTCTGCGTTCTCGAACGACGAGCAAACGTCGACACCGACAGACGACTCCGGATCGGCTGACGGCGGCGACACGCCGGAGTCGACGCCGACAGACGAACCGACGGCAACGGTTCCCGAAACCGAAAGCGACGACCTGAGCGGAGACACGGAGGGCCCGACGATCATCACGATCGAGGCCGCTGGTGCCGACATCTGGAACACCACCGACCTCGGTCACATCTTCTACGAGGAGGTCAGCGGGGACTTCGACGCGCGGGTCGAAGTCACGTCGCTGGAGAACACGAATCCCCACGCGAAGGCGGGACTGATGGTCCGGGCTGCCCTCGACCCCAAGGCGCGGAACGTGATGGTCCGCAAGCGCGCCGGGTTCGGCATCTCACCGCAGTGGCGGCCCCAGGACGGTGCATCGACCACGAGCACGACTTCCGAAAAAGGGGCGCCGCTCAGTCGCGTCGAGGGCGGCGTCATGGAGAACGCTACCTGGCAGCGCCTCGAGCGAGTCGGAGATACGATCCGCGCCTACGGGTCCGATAACGGCGAGGACTGGACGTTGATGGTCGAGCTCACGGCCGACCAGATCGAGTTGCCCGACACGGTCGTGCTCGGACTCGCGGTGACGAGTCACGACAACGCCACCGCGACGATTGCGAAGTTCCGGAACCTCTCGGGCGTCGAACCGACGAAGAACCAGGACCTCGGGAGCCCAATCATCTCGGGAAGCGTCTCCGTCGACCAGGCGGCCGTCGTCGCCGACCTGGGTGCAGAGGCCGCGCCGACGGAGGCGACGCTTCAGGGGACCCTCGAAAGCATGGGCGGCGCCGACAGCGTCGACGTGCGCTTCGAGTACCGCGAGGCCACCAGCGAGGAGTGGGCCGCGACCGAGGCTCAAAGCCTCTCAGAGCCCGGTTCGGTCGAACTCGCCGCTTCCGGACTGACGCCGCGGCGGTACTACGAGTTCCGGGCGGTCGCTGCCGCCGGCGAGCAGGAGTTCGCGACCGTCGCGCAGCTATTCTCGACGCCGAGCGGTTCCGACGGGGCCGATTCGGAGGGGCCAGCGAGCAGTTCGAACGTCGACCCCGCGGACGGCTTCGCTGACCTGGCGCCGTGGGTCGACGACGACACCCCGCTGGTCGTCGTCGACGAACCGACGCGCGAGTCGCTCGCGGCCGCGACGAGTATCCCCGGCCCGCGCATCGTCGTCTTCGAGACGAGCGGGACCATCGACCTCGGGGCCGAGAACCTCAACGTCCGCAACGACAGGTGCTGGATCGCCGGCCAGACCGCTCCCTCCCCCGGAATCACCCTGATTCGGGGCGGGCTCTGGGTCTACGGGAACGACTGCGTCGTCCAGCACATCCGCTCGCGACCGGGCATCGCCGGGCAGGACGAGGGGTGGCAGCCCGACGGCATCGAAGTCGCAGACGACACGTCGGGGAACGTGGTCGACCACTGTACGGCCACGTGGGCCATCGACGAGAACTGCAACGTGGGGTACGACACGAGCGACTCCACGATGACGAACTGTCTGGTCGCCGAACCGCTCAACGACGCCACCCACGCCAAGGGCGAGCACGGCTACAACTCCATCATCGGCGACCGGGCGAAGAACGTCACGCTCGCGGGCAACGTCTGGGCGCTCGGGACCGACCGCAACCCCCGCCTCAAGCAGGGCACCGAGACAGTCGTCGTCAACAACTTCGTCCACCACTACAGCGACGGCATGTGGGCCGACCCGGAGACGAAGCACAGCATCGTCGGCAACGTCTTCGAGGACCCCCAGACCGACCAGCCGAACGTCTTCGGCGAGGGCAGCGTCTACGCCGCGGACAACCTCCAGCGCGACGACGCGGAGGTGCCCATGATCGGCGAGGGTATCACGCAACTGGAGTCCGAGCCACTCTGGCCGGAGGCACTCGAAGCCGTGTCGTCCGCCGACGTTCGAGCGCACAACCTCCAGCACGCGGGCGCCCGACCCGCCGACCGAAGTGCAATCGACGAACGGATCGTCGAGGCCGTCCGCAACGGCGAGGGCGGCGTGATCGACCACCAGGACGAGGTCGGCGGGTACCCTGACCTGGCCGAGAACACTCACTCGCTCGACGTGCCGACGACCGGCCTGAAAGCCTGGCTGCGCGAGCAGGCTGCAGGCGTCGAACCGTAACTGCTCGTCCATCTCTCGTCGCTCTCAGCGTCCAGTATTGCAGCGTCGTCACTGCGGCTGTCCGACGCGAGAATCAAAACTCCCCTTTCAGAACGCAATTCTCCCCTTTCAGAACGAAATTCCCCCCTTTCAGGACGCAATTAGTCTTCGGCAGCCGTCTCGACGCTCTCGGGCAGGTCGCCGTGATTCCCCGCGAACGACAGGCGGCCGTCGTGGTCGCCGCGGATCCTCAGGAACGTGCCTTCGCCGTCCCAGTCACAGCCACGGACGAGCGTCTCGTCCACGTCGCGGAGTTCGACGACGGGCGGCTCCTGGTCGCTCTCGACTTGGAGACCGTCGATGGAGACGCGTCCGGTCTCCTCGAAGGCGAGTGCGGGTGCGTCGGCCGTTCGAATGGAGACGTTCGAGAACGAGACGTCGTCGACCGACTTGCAGAAGAGGCCGTGACGCTGTTCGAAGCCGTCCGCCATCGCCGGCGAGAGGTCGGTCGAATCGAGCGGCCGCGTGGCGTCTATCTCCACGTTCGAGAACGAGATGTTCTCGAAGTGCTGTTCGGGCAAGCCCGCGAAAAAGCCGGCTGTCTCCACCTCGCGCGCCGTGATGTTGGAGTAGGCGACGTTGCGCACCATCGGTGTGGACTCGTCGACG
>ENA-ORCR01000419-ORCR01000419.1-marine-metagenome-genome-assembly--contig:-NODE-419-length-25152-cov-3.513659_pt1 | contig 25152 bp, 22 predicted proteins | sample MGYA00237782_ERZ508514 | MGnify/ENA primary metagenome ERZ508514 (study PRJEB26185, sample SAMN06268960) | marine metagenome | isolation source: Eden Landing Ponds, San Francisco, CA, USA | place...
GGGCGGCAACCCCGTCTCGAACCCGGTCAACCGGGCCGAGACGGCGACCGTCGAGTTCGAGGGCGACGACGTGTACGACATCCGCACGTCGCTGGAACACGACCTCTCGATGTACGGCGACATCATCGAGAGCCTCCGCGAACACGTCGAGCTCGCGACGGACCTGGGCGACCACGCCACCGCGGAGATCCTCCGTGAGATCCTCGTCCAGACCGAGGAGGACGCCCACCACGTCGAGCACTACCTCGAAGACGACTCGCTGGTCACCGCCGAAGCCGTCGAGAAGTAACGCTCGAAGCGACCGTCCGGTCGCGACCCTGCTGTCCCCGTTCTCCTGTCCCGTTCGTGGTCCCGTGATCCTCGTTTGCCGTTCCGTCGAGCGAGCGGCGCCGTCCGTTCGACCGTCGGCCTCGACTCCTCGGCTCGTCCGTCGCTACCGCGCCGGCGATTCCGTTGTAGAAGCGGAGTCCGTTCGGGCCTCGGCGGGGGTCGAGCGCGGTTCGAAGGGGAACGTTCGGCCGGAGTCCCGGGGATTGATTAGCGGGCTCACGAAGGAATTGCCATGAATCCGCTCTCGGTCGGTATCGTCGGTTGTGGGAACATCAGCGCCCGGTATCTCGACGCCGACGCGATATTCGACGCGTTCGAGCTGGTCGCCTGTGCGGACCTGGACGCGGAACTGGCCCGCGAGACGGCGGCCGAACACGGGATCGAGGCGATGGGTGTCGACGAGCTGCTCGCGAGCGAGGAGGTAGAGGCGATCGTCAACCTCACACCACCGAGCGCTCACGCCCAGGTCATCACCGACGCGCTGGCGGCCGGCAACCACGTCTACACGGAGAAGCCCTTCGCGGCGACGCGCGAGGAGGCGGCGACGATCCGCGAGCGGGCCGCCGAGGCGGACCTGCTCGTCGGGTCGGCGCCGGACACGTTCCTCGGTGCGGGCCTGCAGACGGCGCGGCGGGTGCTGGACGAGGGCCGCATCGGCGACCCGGTGGGCGCGACCGCTCACTGGACCTCGCCGGGCCACGAGCTCTGGCACCCCAACCCCGACCTGTACTATCGGGAGGGCGGCGGGCCGCTGTTCGACATGGGGCCGTACTACGTGACCGCGCTCGTCTTCCTCCTGGGGAGCGCCGAGCGCGTGGCCGGGTCCGTCTCCAGGCCCCACGCGACCCGGACAATCGAGAGCGACGCTCGGAAAGGCGAGGAGATAGACGTGGAAGTTCCGACCCACGAGGCCGGAATCGTCGACTTCGCGAGCGGGGCGACGGCGAATCTGCTGATGAGCTTCGACGTTGAGGCGTCGACGCTGCCGTTCCCGGCCTTCGAGATCTACGGCACCGAGGGGACGCTCGCGCTGCCGGACCCGAATCACTTCGAGGGCCCCGTCAGGGTCCGAGACCACGAGGACGACGACTGGGAGACGGTCCCGCTGACCCACGAGTACACCGACGGTCGCGGGGCCGGCCTCGCGGACCTGGCGTTCGCCGTCCGCGGCGACTGGGAACACCGCACGAGCGGCGCACTCGCCGGGCACGTCCTCGACGTGATGTCGGCCGTTCGCACGTCCTCCGAGGAGAGCGCGTTCGCGACGATCGATTCCGATCCGGGTCGGCCCGCGCCGCTGCCGGCCGACTTCCCGGACGTGGACCCGTAGGTCAGCCGGCCGCCGCGGCCGGTCGGCCGCGGTCCGGCCGCCGGTCCAGCGAGTGGTGACGTTTTTTCCGTCGGCCCACGAAGGTCGGGACATGGCAGACGACTCCTCCGACGAGGACCTCGCTCGGCTGGTCGGCGACCTCGTTCGGACGCTCCGCGAACTGGAGGCCGAACTGGAGCCCCCGCGGCCCGACGACGGGCCGCGGCTCCCGACCCCGCGCGACCTGCGCCGGTTCACCAGCGAGGTCGCGATCCCCGGGTTCATCCTGATCCTGGAGACGAACATCCGCGCGCTCCGGCTGCTCCAGCGCGCCCTGCGACTGGCCGACGGCGCCGACGGGGCCCGCCGGGAGACCGAACAGCTGCGCGAGCGCGCCAAGTCGGCCAGCGAGTCGACGCTCTCCCGGCTCGACGACGCGCTCGTCGAACTCCAGGACGCCGTCGAGGGACGGCCCGACGACGACGAGGCCGCCGACCTGCTCGACGACGCCCGCGAGCTGCGCGCGGAGATCCAGCGCCGCATCCGCGAGAGCACCCGCTCGGCGGACGAGGCGAGCGGCTCGGCCGACGACGCCGACGACGAATCCCTCGAAACTGACGGCGACGAAACCGACGACTCCGCCTCGGTCGACGTGGACGCCGAGCTGGAGTCGATCAAACGCGACCTCGACGAGCTGCCAGACGCCGACGACGCCCCGACCGACGGCGAGGGAGACGGTCCCGACGGCACGGGGACAGGCCCCGACTCCTCCGACGATGAGTGAGCGACCCCGTTGACACCTGGTCTCCCCGAAACTCGAATCTCCGGTCCGAATCGTCGAACGCCCGTTCGAAAACGATAGTTCTAAAAACATAATGATTTATTATCCAGCGCGCGCATACTCCGGGTACCCATGACGCCGACCGAGCGGAGGGGGGACCGACGCGTCGTGCTCTGGCTCAGGGAGACGCTCCCGGAGCCGGCGGCGCGCCAGCGGGACCGCCTCGCGGACAGACTGGGCGAACTCGAAGCCGCCGGGCGGGTCGACTCGTTCGAGGTGTCGACCTGTCCGAAGCGCATCCGCCGCGAGAACCCCGAGGCGGTAGCGGCCCGGGACCGCTACCTGGCGTTCTCGCGGTGGGCGCGCGACCGGGGCGTGCGCTTGCGGCCGTGTTTCTCGACCCGCGAGTGCTACGCATCGGACACCGGCGAGCTGTGCGACTGGCTGGTCTTCCCCGCGATCACCCTCGCCGTCTACGACGAGGGCGACCTCGTCGCCGTCTACCCCCACGCCGACGGCGACGACTACCGCTCGGTAGCGGATGGGTTGTCAGCCCTCGCCGCGGATCCCACCGATCCGGTCGGCGACCGCGACCGACCCACCGTCGCGCCCGCCGACTGAACCCCTGCCGTCAGCCACCCCGACCACCCACACCCCTGCCACCCCGGCGAGGTGGACCGGCTCCCCGCCGGTCCGGATTCTCCACGATACACCACGATAGCCGGTGATCCCCAGTTTCGGCATCTCGGGTCGCTCCGACCGCTCGACGACCGCTTCACTCGGAAATACGGATGGAGTACTTATACGTTTGGATATTTCAATCAAACTACTATATTTTATCCCCCGAGAGTCGGTATCTGCCCCCATGGGTTCCGAACCGGAACTGACACGCGAGGAGGCCGTCGCGGACGTGCGGGCGTTCGTCGACGCGGTAGAATCGACACATCCGGCGCCGTTCGTCCGTGCTGGCGGGCGGTTCGCGTACTATCGGAAAGTCCAGTCGGTGGTAGACGACCTGGCGAGGGAGGACCCCTCCGAGCGACGGCTCAGGGACGCGGTCGCCGGACTAGCGGCCGCGGTCCGGGACGCCCACACCTTCGTGGTCTATCCGAAGGCCGACGGCACCCTCCCGGTCCGCCTCGACGCGATCGACGGCGAGATCCGGGTCCGGGGCGTCCGCGACGAGGACCAGCGGGACCTCGTCGGGTCGCGACTCCGGAGTGTCGACGGCATCGCAGTCGGCGAACTCCTCGACCGACAGGGGCGCCTCCGCGGGAGCGAGACACCGCACGGCGTCCCGGTCAACCTCGCGCTCTCGCTGGAGAACTGGCGCGCGATGGCCGCACTGCTCCAGGTCGAGACGCCGTCCGACCGCGCGACCTTCGAGTTCGAATCGCCGGAAGGAACGACGATCCAGGAGACTATCGGTCCGACAGCGGGGGACACGCAGGAGTGGGTCGCGCCGTCGACGCTCGACCGCCCCGCTTCCGAGGGGTGGCCCACCTATCGACTGCTCCCCGAGCGCGACGCCGCCTGGCTGCGCGTCCCGTCGATGAACGGGTACCGAGAGGCGTTCGAATCGATCGACCACCACGGCGGCCTCGACGAGCGGACCCGTCGAGCGGTGCAGTCGCTCTGTCGGGCCTACACCGGTGAGCCGGCCCCCGACGAGGTCGAGGACGCGCTCGAACGTCTACCGGCCGCACTGGAGGTATTCCGGGGCCTCGCGGAGGAGATGGCGTCGGCCGAGACGGGAACGCTCGTCGTCGACCTCCGGGACAACACCGGCGGGAACCGGGTGCTCGTCGACCTGTTGACGTACGTGCTGTACGGCTGGGACGGCGTCGCGACCGCGCAGGGCCGTCCTGGGGCGCTCCGGTACTCCGACCGGTTCGTCGAAAACCGCGGCGACGACGCGTTCGAACACGCGAACGAGGACAGCGAGTGGGCCCTCCGTCCGGGCGAGTACGCGATCGGCGGTGAAGCGACCACCGTCGACGAAGCGCGGAGCGACCTCGTCGAGTCGGTCCCGTCGTTCGAACGTCGGGAGGCGCCCGATTGGCCGTCCGCCGCCCGCTACACGCCGCCGCAAGTCGTCGTGGTGACCGCAGGGACGACGTTCAGCGCGGGCTTCTCGTTGCTCGCGGCGCTGCGCCGACTGGGTGCGGCCGTCGTCGGGACCGCGCCGATCCAGTCACCGACGTACTTCGGCGACGTCGTCACGGTCACGCTCCCGAACTCGGAGATCACGGCGATGACGGCCACCTCGCGGATCGAGACGCTCCCGGACGGTCCCGACGACGTCCTCGAACCCGACCGGCGGCTGACGAACGACGACCTCGGACGCTACGACTTCGACCGGGACGCGAGCGTGTTGCTCGCGCTCGAAGAGTACTGCTGACGCGCGGATCCGCCGCGGAAAAGGGTCGGAACTCAGACCGGCTCGAACCGGTAGCCGTCCCACTCCTGGCTCTCCGGGACCTTGATGCCGGCCTCGGGGTCCCGCAGTTCCTCGACGTAGACCGGTTCGACCTGGTCGCCGGTCTCGACGTCCTCGCTCGTGACCTGGCCGATAGCGCGGACGAACTCGTCGGTCACGTCCTCGTCGGAGAGGTCGAACTCGACGATCGCGATGGTGTTGGGCGCTCGTACGCCGGGCGGCGTCGCCGTGCTCTGGGTCCAGGTGACGACCTCGCCGGTGCGCTCGGCGAGATCGAGTGTGTCGGTCTGTTTCTCCCCGCAGTCGGGACAGAGCGTGTGTCCGGGGTAGGTGACGTGGCCGTTCTCGCAGACGTGTGCGTCGAAGGTCATCTTATCGTGCCTCCATGATGGTGGTGATAACGCAGTTGCCGAATCCGCCGACGTTGCACGCGAGGGCGGTGTCGGCCTCGACCTGGCGCGGTCCCGCCTCGTCGACGAGCTGTTTGTATATCTCGTAGCCCTGTGCGACGCCGCTGGCACCCAGCGGGTGGCCCTTCGATTTCAGGCCGCCGGAGGTGTTGATCGGCAGTTCGCCGTCCTTGGCGGTGTAGCCGTCCATCGCGAGTTCCCAGGCCTCGCCCTGGTCGGCGACGCCGATGCCCTCCAGCTGGAGGAACTCGAGGATGGTGAACATGTCGTGGAGTTCGGCCACGTCGATGTCGTCGGGGCCGAGCCCGGCCATCTCGTAGGCGTCGTCGCTGGACTGGACGACACCGCCCATGACCGTCGGGTCTTCCCGTTCGTGGACGACGTGTGTGTCTGTCGCGCCGGAAATGCCAGACACGACGGCGTAGTCGTCGGTGAGTTCCCTGGCTCGTTCCTCGGTCGTGAATACCATCCCTGCGCTCCCGTCCGTGATCGGACAGAAGTCGTATAGCCGGAGCGGGTCCGCGACGATGGGGCTCTCCAGGGCCGTCTCGACGTCGATTTCCTTCTGGAACTGCGCGTGGGGGTTATCCACGCCGTTCTTGTGGTTCTTGACTGCCACCTTGGCGAGTGATTCCCGCGGCGCGTCGAAGCGCTCCAGGTAGTGCCGGGCCGTCAGTCCCGCGAAGGAAGGGAGCGTCAACCCGTGCTTGTACTCGTCTGGGTGGGTGATAGAGGCGATGATGTCCGTCGCTTCTGCCGTCGAACGGTGGGTCATCTTCTCGCCGCCGACGAGCAGTGTCATCTCGCTCGCGCCGGAAGCGATCGACTGCCAGGCCTCGTAGATGCCCGCCCCGCCGGACGAAGACGTCTGGTCGACCCGTTCGCTGTAGGCCGGCATGACGCCCAGGTCGTGGGCGAGGGCGTTCATGATCCCCGTCTGGCCCTCGAACTCCCCGCTGGACATGTTCGAGACGTAGAGGTGCTCGACGTCGTCGGGGGTGATCCCGGCGTCGTCCAGCGCGGCCTCACCTGCTTGCGAGATGAGTTCCCGTATCCACGCGTCGCGCTGGCCGAACTTCGTCATCGACGCACCGATCACTGCGACTGTCATGTTCGGGTCGTCGCAGGCGTGTCATGTGATGGTTTCGGTCACCTCAGGCGATCCGTTCCCGGTCTTGCAATTTGCTTGCGACACCGTTGCCGTTCCAGCCTGTGATCCGATTCACACGTGCCGCTGCGAGCAAGTACCAGCGGGTCCGACCGAGGCGTTCGCTCAGTAAAACGACCGCGCCGCGGCCTTCCACTCCTCGCCCCGACGCACCGACTTGGGCCACCGACCTTTCCCTCTCGCTTTCATCCGGCCGGCGAGTTTCCAGGCGTCGACTTCCTCGGGGCCGTCGTCTTCGGCCGCTGCCGCGGCCGCGGCCACCTGCCGGTCGTGGAGGTGGGCGCCGACGACGGAGGCGATGGCCGCCGCCTCGTCGCTGTCGGCGTTCGCCGGGATGGACAGCGATACCTCGGCCCCGTCGAGCGTGAACGTCACCGATTCGGTGCCGTCGGATGCACCGGTCGCCGCTGTCTCGTCGCCGGGGGAGTCTGTTTCGGCCATTAGAGTGGAATGTTGCCGTGGTCTTTCGGTGGGCTGTCTTCGCGCTTGCGCTCCAGCATCTCCAGGTCTCTGATGAGTCGCTTGCGCGTGTCCTTCGGTTCGATCACGTCGTCGAGGTAGCCGCGCTTGGCCGGTCCGTACGGGTGCGCGAACTCCTCGCGGAACTCGTCCATGAGCTCCTGTCGTCGTGCGTCTGTGTCGTCTGCCTGTTGAAGTTCTTTCCGGTAGAGGATATTAACGGCACCGCGCGGCCCGAGCACCGCCATCTCCGAGGCGGGCCAGGCGTAGTTCACGTCCGAGCCGAGGTACTTCGAGGACATGACGATGTAGGCACCGCCGTAAGCCTTCCTGACGACCACCGAGAGGAGCGGAACCGTCGCCTCGGCGTAGGCGTAGATGAGTTTCGCGCCGCGACGGATGATCCCGTTGTGTTCCTGGTCGGTCCCGGGCATGAAGCCGGGGACGTCCACCAGCGAGACGATGGGGACGTTGAACGAGTCGCAGGTCCTGATGAATCGGGCGGCCTTCTCGGAGGCGTCGATGTCCAGCGTGCCCGCGCTGACCCGGGGTTGGTTCGCGACGATGCCGACGACGCGCCCGTCCATGCGAGCGTAGCCGACGACGACGTTGCGTGCCCAGTTCTTGTGCACCTCGAAGAAGGAGTCCTCGTCGACCACGCGGTCGATGACCTTCGTCATGTCGTAGGGCTTGCGTGGCGCTTCGGGGACGATGTCCGTGATGTCGTCGAGTTCCCTGTCCGGGTCGTCCCAGGAGTTGACCCGCGGCGGGTCCGCCATGTTGTTCTGCGGGAGATACGAGAGGAGTCGTCGGATGTTGTCCAGGGCCTCCTCCTCGTCCCCGCAGGCGAAGTGCGCGACGCCCGATTTCGTGGAGTGTGAGCCAGCGCCGCCGAGTTCCTCCTTGGATACCTGTTCGCCGGTGACCGTCTCGATGACGTCGGGCCCGGTGATGAACATGTGCGAGGTGTCCTGGACCATGAAGGTGAAGTCGGTCAGCGCCGGCGAGTAGGTCGCACCGCCGGCACACGGGCCCATGATCGCGGAAATCTGCGGGACCATCCCCGAGGCCTTGGTGTTTCGCTCGAAGATTTTCGCGAATCCGACGAGCGAGTCGACGCCCTCCTGGATGCGGGCGCCGCCGGAGTCGTTGAGGCCGATGACGGGGACGCCGGCATCGGTAGCCCGGTCCATCACCTTGCATATCTTCTCGGCGACGACTTCGCCGACCGACCCACCGAGGACGGTGAAGTCGTGGGCGAAGACGAACACTTTCCGGCCGTTCACGTCACCGTACCCAGTGACGACGGCGTCGCCCGGGAACTCCTTCTCGTCCATCCCGAAGGACGTCGCCCGGTGCTCGACGAACGCGTCGATTTCGTGGAACGTCCCGTCGTCGAGGAGGTACTCGACGCGTTCGTGGGCGGTCATCTTGCCGCGGTCGTGCTGGCGCTCGATGCGCGCATCGCCGCCACCCAGGCGAGACTTCTCGCGTCGCCGCTGGAGTTCTTCGAGCGGCGTCTCCTCCTCGATACCCGGCTCTTCCATCCCGTCGGCCTCGGCCGCGTTCTCCGTCTCTTCTTGGCTCATCTCACCACTCCATGCCGCCGTTGACGCCGATGACCTGGCCGGTCATGTAACTCGACTCTTCGCTGGCGACGAACGAGACGATCCCGCAGATGTCCTGGACAGTGGCGAATCGGTTGAGCGGGATGTCTCGCAGTATCTTCTCCTGGACCCGCTCGGGGACTTCGTCCAGCATGTCTGTCTGGACGAATCCAGGGGCGACGCAGTTCGCGGTCGACCCCGACGAGGCCATCTCGAGGGCCAGGGTCCGCGTGAATCCGAACAATCCCGACTTCGTCGTCGCGTAGTTCGCCTGCCCGTAGTTGCCTTGCTGGCCAACTACGGAGGAGATGTTGATGAGGCGGCCGTGTCGTGCGTCTTTGAGGTCGTCGAAGAACGTCTTCGTGCAGTTGTAGATGCCGCCGAGATTGACGTCGATGACGGCGTCCCAGTCGTCGCGGGTCATGTTCTCGAACTTCTTGTCGACGGTGATCCCCGCGTTGTTGACGAGCACGTCGATGCCCCCGAACGCGTCGTGGATCTCTTCGCGCATCTCCCGGACGGATTCCAGATCAGAGACGTCTGCCTGTGCGGCGATGGCCTCTCCGCCGTCTTCCTGGATCGATTCCACGACGGCCTCTGCCTCCGCCGCAGAGGAGCGATAGTTCACGACCACGCTCGCGCCGCGGTCGGCGAGGTCGGTTGCGATACCCTTGCCGATACCTCGGGAACTCCCCGTGACCAAACACGTCTGGTCGTCCAGATTCATGGGGTCGACCCCCGTTCTCGTCGGTACCGTCTCATACGAGACACTGGCCCCCGGAGACGGGTTAATAGTTCCCCTTGCAGGATTTACATAAACGATGAATTTAATCGTCTTGACAGTACCTTTGGGGGTGATCGATCATGATCGATTCGGTCGCAGTATGGTGATCTATCTCAGATATCTAACCGTTCACACCGTTCATATTCCCTCGAAGGAATAGCTCTCTCCGTCAGTCCCGGCAGGTCAGCGTGGCGACAACGACAGATTCTTTAGGGCGACCTAAAGAGATAGTCGCACGAGACCGATGAGCCGGGACATCTGCGTGGTGGTGCCGACGATACGGGAGTACGAGTGTGTCCGAGCGTACGCCGAGAACGCGCGTGAACATGGATTCGACCTCGACAGACTCCAGTTCGTCCTCGTCACCGAGGACTTCTGTGAGACCGAAGCGATGGAGGCGATGCTCGAAGACGAGGGCCTCTCGGGCGACGTCTTCGACGGCAGCGCCCGAGATGCGTGGTACCGGGATCACGGCGTCGCCGAGTACGAACACGTGGTTCCCGCGGCGAGTCACGCCGAGACGAGTTTCGCCCTCCTGTACATGTGGGCCGGTGACTACGAGTACGGCGTGTTCATCGACGACGACACGTTACCCCACGACGACGTGGACTTCTTCGGGCGACACATGGCGAACCTCGCGTACGAGGGCGATATAACAGAGGTCTCCTCCGACGAGCGGTGGGTCAACGTGCTCTACCAGAACGTCGAGGAGCACGAGCTCTATCCGCGCGGGTATCCCTACAGCGCGATGGACGAGACAGTGGAGACGGGACTCGCAACGGTCGACGACGTGGTCGCGTCCCAGGGCCTCTGGACGAACGTTCCCGACCTGGACGCTGTCCGCATCCTCATGGACGGGGACTTGCAGGGCCAGGCTCAGACGCGACTCACCGCCGACGACTACGGCGAGGACTTCGTCGCCGCGCCTGGCGAGTACCTCACCGTGTGCTCGATGAATCTCGCCTTCCGCCGGGAGGTGATCCCCGCGTTCTACCAGCTCCCGATGGACGACAACGAGTGGGACGTCGGCCGGTTCGACGACATCTGGAGCGGCGTCTTCCTCAAGCGTGCCTGTGACGTGCTCGGGAAGCAAATCTACAACGGCGCGCCGCTCTGTGAGCACAACAAGGCCCCGCGCTCGACGTTCGGCGACCTCAACAACGAGGTCCCGGGCCTCGAACTCAACGAACACGTCTGGGAAATCGTCGACGAGGTCGGCGATGATGCAGACTCCTACGCCGGCGTGTTCGAGGCGATGGCCACGGCGCTCGCCGAGGGCGAGTTCGACTACGAGAACGGCGAGTTCCTCAACTACGTCGGCGAGTACATGCACGACTGGCTGGCCTGTCTCGAGGCGCTCGCTACACAGGAACACGCCGAACGTGTCGCTGCAACGGACGACTGACGGGGCGATACCGGGAAGTTTTTATTTCTTTAGGGAGGCCTAAACTGTATGACAGAGGACACGCGGTTCGGGCGACGACGCTTGTTGAAGACGCTCGCAGCAGGGTCTGCGGTCGGGCTGGCCGGCTGTCAGGGTGCGCCGGGCAGCGACGACGGTTCGGGTGACGGTACCGAGACCAGTGACGGTGGATCCGGGTCAATCGAGGTCCCGTCCCTCACCGAGTTCCGTGGGTCGGGAACCCTCGCGTCCGGTCGGCCCGCGCCCGAAGGCACATCTATCCAGGACCTTCCGGACCTCTCGGGCGATCTGAATCTCTACATCGGCGGGGGCGAGGGCGGTATCTACTACCAGTTCGTCGAGATGCTCCAGGAAATCTATCCGGAGTTCCAGGTCTTCTCGTCGGACGCGGGGTCCTCCTCGCTCGCCCAGACCATCGTCGACGAAGTCGAAGCCGGATCGCCCCAGGCGGACGTCTTCTGGTCCATCGACGCCAGTTCGCTCGGCTTCGTGGCGAACAACGACGCGTACGACCCGCTCCCCGACGACGCGGTGTCGGCAGTTCCGTCCGGGTTCCGCGGCGGCGACAACGCCTGGGTCGGCGTCGCCGGGCGCGCGCGGAGCATCCCGTACAATACGAACGAACTCTCCGAGAGCGACATCCCGTCGTCGGTCGCAGCGATTCCCGAGGCGGAGGCGTTTCAGAACGCGTCTGGCTGGGCGCCGACCTACGGCGCGTTCAAGGCGTTCGTCACCGCGATGCGGATTCTGGAGGGCGAAGACGCCGCTCGCCAGTGGCTCGAAGACATGAAATCGGCCGGAATCGAGCGCTTCGGCAACGAGTACGTCGTCTCCCAGCAGGTGGCCGACGGCGCTATCAACGCCGGGTTCGCGAATCACTACTACGCGATGCGCGTCAAGAACCAGCGCCCCGACGCCCCCATCGACCTCGCGTTCACTGAGGGTGACGCCGGTGCGCTCGTCAACGTCGCCGGTGCGCTGACCATCAAAGGGACGGAGAAACAGGATCTGGTCGCGAACTTCGTCCGCCACCTCCTCTCGGCGGAGGCCCAGGAGTTCTTCGCGACGGTCAGTTTCGCCTATCCGATGATCCCGGGCGTCGAACCGGTCGGTGGGCTGCCGACCGTGGACGAACTCGACCCGCCCGAGTTCGACCTCGCGAAACTGTCCGACCTCGAACCGACCCTCGACCTGATGCGGGACGCCGGTGTCCTGTAGATGAGTGGGCGCGAGCGCGTCGGATCGGTGCTCGACCGCATCGCCGGTGACGGCGACGTGGCGGTCGACACCGGGTACGCCGCGCTCGCGATGGGCCTCGTCCTTGCGCTCGTCCTCCCGCTGGGATGGCTCCTGTTCGACGCGGCGACCCTGGGCTCGCGGGTGGTCGAACTCACGCTCGATTCGAAGACCCTCGCGGTACTCGGTCGCAGTATCGGGCTCGTCACAGTCGTCACCGGTGGGAGCATCCTGGTTGGCGTGCCTCTCGCCGTGCTCACGGTGCAGGCATCGATCCCCTTCCGTCGCTTCTGGACGGTCCTGATCGCGTTGCCACTGGCCGTCCCGAGCTATCTCGGTGCGTTTGCCGCGATTTCGGCCTTCGGCCCGAGCGGCCCGCTCTCGGACGCACTCGCACCGCTGGGAATTACCGTCCCGACCGTCGAGGGCTTTCTCGGCGCGTCCGTCGTGTTGACGCTCTACACGTATCCGTACGTCTTCCTCACGACGCGGGCGTCGCTGCTCTCGCTCGATGCGTCTCTGGTCGAAGCGGCGCGGACGCTCAACTGCGGCCGCCTCGAAGCGTTTCGGCGGGTGACGCTGCCACAGATCCTGCCGGGCGTGGCCGCCGGGGCCCTCCTGGTCGCGCTCTATGCCCTCGCCGACTTCGGGACGCCCAATTTCATGAACCTCGAGGTGTTCACGCAGTTCATCTACAGTCGCCACAACGCGCACATGCAGGGCTACGCGGCGCTGCTTTCGATCCAGTTGCTCGCAGTCACGGCCGTGATCCTCGCCGCGGAATCACGGATCAGTGCCGACGATTCCGGGGCGTACGCGAGTCGCGGCAATCGCGGCGCGGCCGAACTCGACCTGGGCGCCTGGCGGTATCCCGCCATGGCGATGCCAGCCCTCGTCGCACTGCTCGCGCTCGTGCTCCCGATCGGCATCTTCACGATGTGGTTCCTCAGGGGCGGGCCAGGCTACGAGTTCGCCCAGTTGAGCTTCTCGTGGTCCTACGGCTGGAACTCGGTCTACGTCTCGATGGCCGCCGCAGCGGTCTCGGTACTCGTCGCCCTCCCCATCGCTCTCCGGTCGGCGACGAAGGGCTCCAGGCTCTCCTCACTGGCTGCACGCGTTCCGTACGTCGGCTACGCCACGCCTGGCATCGTGCTCGCTATCGCGCTCGTGAGTTTCAGTCTCGACGTCGTGCCGGCGTTCTACAAGACGCTCCCGCTCCTGGTCTTCGCCTACGTCGTTCGCTTCATGCCACAGGCGATCGGTTCGGTCCGGACCTCGACGATGCAGGTCGACCGACGGCTCATCGAGGCCGCACGGACGCTCGGGCGCTCCCGGATGGAGGCGTTCCGGTCGGTGACGCTCCCGCTGATCGCACCCGGTATCGTGACCGGCGCAGCACTCGTCTTTCTCACGTCGATGAAGGAGTTGCCGGCGACGCTCCTCCTCCGGCCCCTCGGGTTCGACACGCTGGTCACCTTCATCTGGCGGGCGGAGGAGGCGGGCATGTACGGACAGGCGGCGATTCCAGCGTTCGTGCTCGTCCTCGTCTCGGGGCTCTCGATGGCTGTGCTTTTGGCGCAGGAGGACAACTAAGCGAATAGAACCGAGTTCACATGATCGAACGCACGGTGCCGACGGCGGCGAACGACCGCGTCGAGCACGAGCGCCAGCGCGGTGATCCCGTGCTGGAACTCGACGAGGTCTGGCGGTCGTTCGGCCCCGAACTCGCCGTCGAGGAGTTCTCCCTCTCGGTCTACGAGGGTGAACTGCTCACACTGCTCGGACCGTCGGGCTGTGGCAAGACGACCACGCTGCGACTGCTCGCTGGCCTTGACCGCCCCGACGGCGGGACCATCCGCGTCGACGACGAGACTGTCGCCGGCCCGGAGCGGTTCGTCGCACCGGACGACCGCGACGTCGGGCTTGTCTTCCAGTCCTTCGCTCTCTTCCCGCACCTCACGGTGGGAGAGAACGTCGCGTTCGGCATCGACGACTGGCCGGCCGACGAGCGCGACGAACGCGTCGCGGAACTCCTCGAACTGGTCGGCCTCTCGGAGTATCGTACCAGCGCGCCCGACGACCTCTCCGGCGGGCAGCGCCAGCGCGTCGCGCTCGCCCGCTCGCTCGCACCGGAACCGGACGTTCTCCTGCTGGACGAACCCTTCTCCAACCTCGACGTGAGCCTCCGGACCGAAATGCGCGAGGAGGTCCGCAACATCATCAAAGAGACCGGCGTCACTGCCGTCTCCGTCACGCACGACCAGGAAGAGGCCCTCTCCATCAGCGACAGAGTGGCCGTCATCCACGACGGAAGCGTCGAACAGGTCGGCCGCCCGGAGGTCGTCTTCGAGCAGCCAGAGTCCCGGTTCGTCGCCGAGTTCCTCGGCCAGGCGGGGTTCGTCTCGGGCGAGCTAGCGTCCGAGGCGGTCGAGACCGACCTGGGGACCCTCCCGGCGGACGTGGTCGAAGGGCTCGGACCGGAGTACGACGGTGCGACCATCGACGTGATGGTGCGGCCCGACGACCTCGTTGCCACGCCTGCAGCGGAGGGCCCCGGCGACGGGAACGGGGAAATCGTCCACCGCGAATACACCGGTCCGTCGTTCGTCTACCAGGTCAGACTCGACGGTGGCGACGTGGTGTACTGCGAACACAATCACGCCGACAACCTCGAACTGGACCAGCGCGTCCGCGTCGACCTCCAGGTCGACCATCCGCTGGCCTGGTTCCCGGCCGAGTGAGATGGACCGCCGTCGGACGACGTATGGGACTGCTATCGTCGCACTGGTGGGCGCGCTCGTCGTCTGGGTCGTCGCGACCCACCTCTTTCCGTATCATTCCCTCAATCACGACGAGGGGGTCTACCTGCAGCAGGCCGCCATGCTCCTCGACGGGCAGTTGTTCCTCACACCGCCGGTCGAGGGGATGTTCCGACCCTGGTTCTTCGTCGAGGACGGTTCGCGACTCTATCCGAAGTACAACCCCGTCCCGGCAGCGATGTTCGCGCTCGGGAAGCTTGCAGGGGGGTATCGGCTGGCGCTCGCAGCCATCGCAGCCGGAAATCTGGCGCTGATCGCTGGCGTCGTCAGCGAAGTGTTCGACCGCCGAACCGGACTGGTCGCGGCGGTCTTCCTCCTGGCGTCACCGCTGTTCGTCTTGAATTCCGCCGTCTTTCTCCCGTACGCACCGACGACGCTGTTGAACCTCGCCTTCGCGTACTGCTATCTCCGCGCCGACCGGACCGGCGACCGTCGGTGGGCGGCGGGAGCGGGGGCCGCCGTGGGACTGGCGTTTTTCGCTCGGCCATACACGGCTGTGTTGTTCGCCGCACCGTTCATCGGTCACGCGCTGTGGACCCTCCGGGCCGTTCCCCGAGCGATGGTCGTCGGAGACCGACAGAACCCGCTCCGTGGCGAGAACCAGAATACACTGAGACGGCAGGGAACCGTCGCCGCCCTGGGACTCCTCGGCGTCGGCCTCACGCTGGCGTACAACGCGGTCACGACCGGTTCACCGCTCCTCTTTCCCTACGAAGCGTTCGCGCCGCTGGACGGGCTCGGATTCGGCGAGCGTCGCATCCTGGACCACGAAGTCGACTACACGCTCGACCTGGCCCTCCGCGCGAATCGCCGCGTCCTGGCGCTGTTTTTCAGCCAGTGGGTCGCGGGGGGCCTCGTGGGGACGGCACTGGCTGGTGGTGGGGTCGCGGTCGCTGTTCGTCGGGGCCTCGACGCTCGCCAGGCGACTGTCGCCGGGATTTTGCTCTCTGTCTCCGCGGGCAACGTCTACTTCTGGGGCAACTTCAACGTGCTCGGGGACCTCGACCGAATGGGCGACGGACTCGTCGCGGTGCTGGGCCCGTACTACCACTTCGACCTCCTGGTACCGACCGCGACGTTCGCCGCCGTCGGCCTACTCGCGCTGGCCTCGGCCGTCCACGAGCGAGTTGCCGGCCGCGGGACCGTCGGGAGCGCCGCCCCGCGCATCGCCTTCCTCGCGGTGCTGTTGGTGACAGCAGGCGTCGCGGGCGTCGTCACTGCCGAGGACTTCGACGACCGAGTCGAGCGAAGTCAGACGGTGACCGAGACCTACGAGCGGGCCTACCAGCCCTTCGAGGACGGGCCACCGGGGAACGCGCTCATATTCCTGCCGGATCCCTACGGCGACTGGCTGAATCACCCGTTCCAGGCGCTCAGGAACGACCCAGGATTCGACGGTAGATCGGTCTACGCACTGGACGAGCGGCCGTTCGAGACGGTGGCGGCCTACCCCGACAGACCCAGCTACCGGTACGTCTACCAGGGGCCGTGGGCGCCATACGACGGGTCGCCGCGCGCGGCCCGCCTCCAGCGCGTCGAAGCCGTCGCTGGCCAGGGTGTCAGACTGACAACAACCGTGGGTGTCCCGTCGGGCGCCGAGAGCGGTACCGTCAGACTGGGTGCCGGCAGGCAGAGCGTCTACGCAATCACGGACGACCCATCGAATTCGATGTCTTTCGAACTGCAACTGACACCTGACCGAGTCCATCTCAGTGGTCTCGACGCGCAGGGGTCGGATTCGCTCGCGCTGGCCGGGCGAGTGACGCTGACATTCAGCGTCTTCGTCGATTACGGGCCGGGCGGAAGCTTCACCTACCGGTTCGAATTGCCGGTGGACCCCGGAGATGGCTCGATTCGAGCACTTACGCCCCGCATCGAACTCTGCCGCGGCGCCAGGACCTGCGGGGGCGGGGCGGCCTACCTCCCGGAAACAGCACCAGATGGCGTCTTCGTCGAAACGAACCTGACTGCCTCGAAGGAGGAGCCGACTGATTCATGACTGACAGCGACGCACCGACACTCTCCCGCCGGGACGCGCTCGCAGCCCTCGCTGCTGCGGGCATCGCAGGGGGCGGCGCGTACGCCCTGACCCGTGATTCGGACGACGAAACGGGAGGGGCCACCGAAGAGAACGAGAATGGAACGGACACGGGTAGCGGAGACACAACGCCCCCGGACCCCCTAGAAGAGCGCCACGTCGAGGTCCTCATTGCGGTGGCCGACGTGCTCTATCCGAGCGAACTCGACGGAATCGAACCGTTCGTCTCCGAGTTCGCACACGGGCGAGCGACGGCCCAGCCCGACCACGCCGAAGGAATTGCCGACGCAGTCGCCTATGTCGACGAGTGGACGGACTCGTGGTTCGACGAGGACTTCGTGGCGCTCGACCCGGCCGACCGGGAGTCGGCGCTCGACCAGATGGGCGTCCGCACGGCCGACCCCGACCCCGACGGGTCGGAGGCCGAACGCGTCCGGTACTACGTCGTCAACGAGTTGCTGTTCGCGCTATACGCGTCACCGACCGGTGGGGAACTGGTGGGCATCGAGAATCCACAGGGCCACCCAGGTGGCATCGAGAGTTATCGGCGCGGCCCGAGCGAGTGAACAGGCTCCTCGCTTACCGTCGGCGCTCTTCCAGACAGACCTTGACGATGGACTTTGCGATGGCTGCGCCGCCGGCGAAGGGGTCCAGTTTGGTCTCGCCCTTGCGCTCGTCGTACTCGATCGGTCGCTCGCGAACGTCGTAGCCGCGCATGAGCGGTCGGATGAGGAGTTCTGCGGAGAGTCCGGTGTTCTCAGTCCAGGCGATGTCCTGGATCACCTCGCGACGGTAGGCGCGCATGCCGGTCGTCGTGTCGTGGACGCGCTCGGCCATCAGCAGACTCGCCAGCAGCGCGAACGCACGATTTCCCTGGCGGTTGAGCGTCGGCATCGCGTCGGCACCCGGGGAGATGCGGTCGCCGCTGACCACGTCTGCACCGTCGTTGATCGCGTCGAGGAACGCCGGGAGTGCCTCCATCGGGTACGTATCGTCACAGTCGGTCGTGACCACCACTGGCCGGTCGGCGGCCAGCACCGCGGCACGGACGGCGACGCCGTAGCCCTGCGGTTCCTGTTCGATAACCCTGGCGCCGTGCTCGCGGGCCACCTCCGGCGTTCGGTCGTCCGATCCGTCGACGCAGACGACGTTCGCCCGGCCATCGGTCACCCGGTCGACGTCCTCGAGCACGGTCCCGATGGCCGCTTCCTCGTTGTAGGTTCCCATGACGACCGTCATGTCGTCGAACGTGAACTCGTCGCTCGGTTCGGTTGCGCCGTCGGCGGACTCCGCCCTCGACCCCGAGAAGGTGGATCCGACGATTTCCCGGTCGGACCCAGTGTCGTCCGCTCCGTCTCGCTGTAACTGACTCATTGCACGCAACTCTCGACTCGACCCTCTTGACTTTTTAGGTTCGCCAAAATCGTATCGTTCGAGCGACGAGAGTACGCGAGCAGCCACTCACTCGAAATACCGTGCGATGAACTCCTCGTTCGGGACCGCGCGGTCCCAGTAGTACTCGAACAGGTCCTGGCCCCACGCCATCGCGCGTTCGTCTTCGGCGAATACCTCCGTTCGTGAGTCGTACTGGCCGTCGATTGTCGGGATGGAGAGCATCATCTCGTTTTCGGTGACGGCGACGCCGACGTTCACGTCGAGGACGCGCACGTCCGTCTCCTCCCACTCGCGGGCGTCCTCCGGTGACTCCAGTCGGTCAAGTGCTTCGAGTGCCACCGTCGTGTCGACGACGAGTCTCGCGTCGGAGGAGTCCGGCATCACCGCCTCGTACTCTGCCTGATAGATCGGAGTGACGATGTCGACGGCCGTGCCGGCGCGTTCGACGCGCTCACACACCTCCCGGACGATGGCGTGCGGGTCGGTGTCGGATGCGTGGAACACCTCTGCGTCGGCGAGTTCGGTGAGCCTGAGCCTGAACCGACGAGGGAGCGACGACACGTCGTGGCCCTGCCAGTAGTCGTCCGCGAGCAAGCGACAGAGGTTCTCCTGCTGTTCCAGGAGGTCCGAGACCAGTTGCCCGCTCCCCGTCGCGTCCCAGCCGTCCTCGAGCGACCTGACGAGTCCCTTCCGTTCGAGGTCGCCGACCGCGTTGTAGACGGCCGACTCACTCGCGTCCACCGAGTCGATCAGCGCGTCCATCGGGAGCCGATCGGCCCTGACCGCGAGGAGAACGTCCGTCCTGACCGAGGAACTCAACACGTAGCCGACGACGGACTCCGTATTCACGCGCGGTCCCCCCGGGTCCGTCGACGGCGACTGCTTGTATTTCCCACCATTATCGGATTCCATATGCATTGGAACCACTTCGTTCTTCTGGAACAACTTTGAATACATAGAATCTTTCACCACGGAAAAGTTCAAGATTTATACCGTTGGAGGGCGGAGCACATAATGCGGCTCGATGGGGGATGTAGGGTCCCTGCTGGCAGCTCGCAACCGAGGGGGAGAGCGGCTCACCTGGCAATCACCCGTCACTGCCTCTGACACGTTCGCTGGGTACTCCGCTCGGTATCAGTGCCCCTCCTTCATCATCGTTTCATTCACTAGTCACGCCCACGTCCGAAGAACCGCTCAGTCCGAGGAACCGCTTAGTCCGACGTCTCGGGCGGCGACCCACGTCCGATTCGGATCTCGAAGGATTCGATGTCCTCGTAGGCGGCGACCTGTCCGCCGACGGCGACGCGACCGTTCTGGGATTCGACGACGAGGGACGCTTCTTCGAGACTCGGTGAGATGTTCGCCTCGGCGACCGCTCCCTCGACGACTATCTGTTCGCCGGTCAGGACGTCACGGCCTTCGATCGTCGCGTAGAAATCCCCGTTCAGCGTCGCGACGTCCGAAATCGCGCGTCGAATCGTGCCGTATCGGCGCGGGAAGTCCAGTTCCTCGCCGTTCTCGGTGACGACCTCTGCGGTGGTCCAGAGCACCGTGTTCATGAACATCGAGACGAGAAAGCCCAGTTCCGACCGGTCGAAGATGACGCCGTAGCGGTCGGTGTCGCCTTTCAGGCTCTCTCGCGTGGCGTACAGCGAGTAGCGGCCGTCGGCGACGGCGATGACCGGTGTCGTCACGCCCCGGCGTTTCTTGACCGTACTCGCGAGTGCATCGTAGTCGTACTCGCCGGTGTCCGGGACCTCTGCGGCCGGTGAGAGCAGGATTTCGATGGCGACGCCGTCGTCGTGCTGGCGACGCAGTTGGCTCTCGAAGCGGTCGAGTAGCTCCGGCGTGAGCGACAGCATCAGTTCGTACTCGGCGGAGTCGATCACCTCGGAGAGATACCGGAGGATCGTCGGTCGGGATTTGACGAGCGAGACGGCCTCCGTCCCACGTGCTGGTTTCGTGTACTGCTCTTCGAGTCCGTCGACGAGCGTGTCCAGGGACGTCTGGAGGTCGTCGAACGCTTCCGCGGGATTCAGTGCGAGCACCTTCATCGGCCGCGACTCCTGCAGTTCGACGAGTCCGATGTCGCTGAGGCTCCGGACCGTGTCGTAGACGCGCGGCTGTGGGATGTCGGTGTAGTCGGATATCTCCGAGGCGGTCACCTGTCCGTGTTCGAGGATCGTGAGGTACGCCTTCGCCTCGTACTCCCCGAAGTTGAATCGCTCAGAGACGCGTTCGAGAGAGTCGAGGAGTTCGTCACCAGCCATGTCGGTTGCACGTTTCTCGACCGGCTAAATCAGTCTGTCCCTTCGATACATGGACGTGGTTCGTGACCGACGCCCCTGACGAGAGCCGCTCAGAGCGTGTCGAACTCGACGACGGCCTTGATCTGGTCGTGGCCGTATTCGAACGCAGGCTCGACGTCGTCGGGCGTCGCGACGGTCGTCACGAGCGAGTCGAGCAGCCAGTCGGGCAGTTCCGCGAGCGTGTCGATGGCACCTTCGAAGTGTTTCACGTGAGAGTTGACCGTCCCGACGAGCGCCTTGTTGTGCAAGACGAGTTCGTTGTGGAGGCGGCCGCCGTCGACCTCGAACTCCCAGGAGTCGGGGATGCCGAGCAGCGCACCCACACCATTGGGAGCGAGCGCCTCCACAGTCTCGAAGGCGTGGGGTGCGTAGCCCGTCGCCTCGTAGACGAAGTCCATCGCCTCGAAGTCCTCCGGGACCGATTCGAGCGACGTTTCGTTGGAGTTGACGTAGGTGGCACCGATCTCTTCGATGAGGTCCACAGTAATATCCGGCCGCTCACGGCGGCCGAGACAGTACGTCCGGTCGAAGTCGTGGTCGGCGAACGATCGGTCGCTCTCGACGCCGAACTCCAGCATTGCGAGCGTGATCAGGCCGAGCGATCGGTTCCCGAGGACGAGTGCGGAGTCCGGTGCCCAGTCGAACGCGGAGCGCGAGGCGTAGGCGTGTTCCAGCGCCTTCTCGGTGATGCTGACGGGTTCGGTGAAGAAGCCGAACTCCCACATCTCCTCTGGGAACGCCACCAGGTACTCCGGGGGACTCGTGAAGTACTCGGCCATGTAGCCGTGGTCGCCGACGATGCCGCGTTCGACGTACTTGCCCTCCGGGGCCATGTCGGGTTCCTCACGCTCGAAGTACTCGTTCGAGCCCTCGGCCGGCGGACGCCTGACCGTCGGAACGACCACGTCGCCCGCGTCGAGCGAGGTGCCGTTCGGGTCTTCGACGACGCCGACGGCCTCGTGGCCCAGCACCACGTGGTCGTCGCCTTCGGGGAAGCCCCCGTGCGATCCGCTGATGACCTCGTGATCCGTGCCGTCGACGCCGACGCGCAGCGTTCGCAACAGCGCCTCACCGGCGGCTGGCTCCGGTCTCGGCTTCTCTATCACCGTCGGGCCGTCCGAACCGCGCTCGACTGCGATTGCTTTCATCAGTTGTCCAAAACGAGTACTCTATTCCGAGTTAAGTCTTTCTTCAGCCGGTCAGTCCGTACAGTGAGTTGCTACGCTCGACAGGCTACGGACGAGTCGCACTGCCGACGATGGGCCGACTGCGCCGACGGATCGACGTGGGAGAGAACAGTGCCGATAGACGGTCGAATCGGAAACGCGGTGTCGCTTAGTCGTCGAGAGAGACCGCTTCGCCGCGTTCGCTGGAGCGGTAGATAGCGTCGAGGACGCGCTGGACGGTCAGCCCCTGTTCGACGGTGTTTCGTTCGGGTGTCTCACCTCGGGCGCTGTGTTCCAGGAAGTAGGTCTGTTCGTCGCTGTGTGGGTCGTTCTCGGCGGTCTCGATGTCCGAATCGACCATGTGGCCGGTTCCTTCGGACCCGGACTCGTGCAGGGTGAGGCCCTCGTGCGGGCGGAAGGTCGCACCGGCCTCGTCCCCGCGGAGGACGTACTCCTGTTTGCTCGGGCGGTTGGTCGCCCAGGCGACTTCCAGCGAGATGGTTCGGTCGTCGGCGCAGCGGATGAAGGCCGTCGCGGAGTCGTCGACGTCGAAGTTCTCCGCGCCCTGGTCTTCCCCCCACATGTTCACGTAGGTGTAATCCTCCCGGTCGCCGAACTGTGACCGAGTGGTGCCACTGACGGACTCGACGTCGGGGTAATCGAGCAGGTACAGCGAGAGGTCGACGGCGTGGACGCCGATGTCGATGAGCGAGCCACCGCCCGCGACGTCCTTGCTCGTGAACCAGGACCCGCGGCCGGGGATGCCACGTCGGCGGATGTAGTTCGCCTCGACGTGGCTCAACTCACCGAACCGACCCGCTTCCCGGTGACTCGTGATGACCTCGACCGGGTTCGCGAATCGCGTGTGGAACCCGACCATGCAGAAGCCGTCGGCGTTCCGCGCGGCGTCGGCGATGCGCTCGGCGGCTTCGAGCGTATTCGCGAGCGGTTTCTCGACGAGGACGTCCAGTCCGGCGTCCAGCGCGTCGACGACGTACTGCTCGTGGAACTTGTTGGGCGTCGTCACGACGACTGCGTCGACGCGTTCGTAGAGTTCCTGGTGGTCCTCGTACGCGGAGACGCCGAACTCCTCACTGAACGACTCTCGTGCCGATTCGCTGATGTCGACGCCACCGACGACGTTCGCGCCCTTTTCACTAAATCGGTCCGCGTGATGTTGTCCGATGTTGCCGAGTCCGACGATGCCGAGTCTGACAGATGAAATATCAACCATAGTGTGTCACTCCGAGTAGTACTCACAGATACGTTCTCGCGGACTTCCGTAAACCTCTCGTCACGGGAAGCACCCGCCGGGACGCACGAAAACTGCGCCCTCGGGGCCCAGAACTGCTTACTCGACGTCGACTAACTGGTTCAGCGCGTAGACGGTTCGCAAGACGTCCCCGGCGTCGCCGGGCGCCGCGAGATTCTGGACGTTCACACCCGTCGTGTGCCGATGACGGCGGATATCGATCTGGACCGTCTTGCCAGCCGCACGCACGGCTTCGTCGGCGCCGACCTCGAATCGCTCGTGACCGAAGCCGCGATGTCGGCGCTCCGCCGCGCCAAGCGCGACGGGACGCCGACGGCCGACATCCAGGTGACACGGGACGACTTCGAGACGGCGATGGCGTCGGTCGACCCCAGCGCCATGCGGGAGTACGTCTCCGAGGCGCCGACCGAGGGGTTCGAGTCGGTCGGCGGCCTCGACGAGGCGAAAGCCACGCTGGAGCGGGCGGTCACGTGGCCGCTCACCTACGGCCCGCTGTTCGAGGCGGCGGATGCCGACCCACCGTCCGGTGTCCTGCTCTACGGCCCGCCGGGGACGGGAAAGACGCTGCTGGCACGCGCCATCGCCGCCGAGAGCGAGGTCAACTTCGTCCGCGTGCAGGGGCCGGAGCTACTGGATCGGTACGTCGGCGAGAGCGAGAAGGCGGTGCGGGAGGTGTTCGACCGCGCTCGACAGACCGCGCCGGCGATCGTCTTCTTCGACGAGATCGACGGCATCGCGGGCGGCCGCATGGACGGCAACGAGGTGACCGAGCGGGTCGTCTCACAGCTCCTGACGGAGATGGACAGCGCCGCCGAGAACCCCAACCTGATCGTCATCGCGGCGACGAACCGTCGGGACATGCTCGACGACGCGCTCCTCCGTCCCGGCCGACTGGAACAGCACGTCGAAGTCCCCAACCCCGACGAGGCCGGCCGGCGCGCGATCCTCGACGTCCACACCGAGGGGAAACCCCTGGGAGACGACGTGGATCTCGACGACCTGGCGAGCGAGACGGAGGGGTTCTCGGGCGCGCAGATCGAGTCGCTGGTCCGCGCGGCGTCGATGCGGGCCATCAGCGAGGTCGCCGCCGGCGTCGACCCCGCGGAGGCCAACGAGCGGGCCGACGACGTGGTGATCGGCGCCGACGACTTCGAACACGCGATCGAGCGGATCGAAGCGTCGAACTGACCCGAATCAGGTCACAATCGCACGATCCCGGGCCGATCCGGCCCCCGACGAGTGCCTTTTTCACGTCGCCGGTGCAATACTTGCCGCATGAGCGATCCCGACGAGCCCTTCAGGCACTACGTCGACGGCGAGTGGACGGCCGGGGCGAGCGAGGACACCTTCGAGAGCGAGAACCCCGCGACCGGCGAGCGGCTGGGGGAGTTCTACCGAGGGACGCCCGCGGACGTAGAGCGGGCGGTCTCCGCCGCCCAGGACGCCTTCGAGGAGTGGCGCGCGCTGTCCTACATCGACCGCGCCGAGGTGCTCTGGGAGGTGTACCACGAGCTACGGGACCGCACGGACGAACTGGGAGAGATCGTCACCCGCGAGTGCGGCAAGGAGATCACCGAGGGCCGAGCGGACGTGGTCGAGGCCGCACACATGGTCGAGTGGGCCGCCGGCAACGCCCGCCACCCCCACGGCGACGTGGTCCCCTCCGAGATCCCGAGCAAGGACGCCTACATGCGCCGGAAACCGAAAGGCGTCGTCGGCTGCATCACCCCGTGGAACTTCCCCGTCGCGATCCCCTTCTGGCACATGGCCGTCGCCCTGGTCGAGGGCAACACCGTCGTCTGGAAACCGGCCGAGCAGACCCCCTACTGCGGCCAGATCGTCGCGGAGATGATGGTCGACGCCGGCGTCCCGCCGGGCGTGTTCAACGTCGTCCAGGGCTTCGGCGACGCCGGCAACGCCATCGTCGAGGACGAGCGCGTCGCGACGGTCCTCTTCACCGGCTCGGCCGAAGTGGGCCACAAGATAGACGAGAAACTCGGCGGCGTCCCCGGCCGCGACGCCGCCCTGGAGATGGGCGGCAAGAACGCCATCGTCGTCACCGAGGAAGCCGACCTGGACATCGCCGTCCACTCGGCGGTGATGTCCTCGTTCAAGACCACGGGGCAACGCTGCGTCTCCAGCGAACGGATCATCGTCCACACGGACGGGTACGAGGAGGTCAAGGAGCGCTTCGTCGACCTGGCC
>ENA-ORCR01000422-ORCR01000422.1-marine-metagenome-genome-assembly--contig:-NODE-422-length-24896-cov-4.076715_pt1 | contig 24896 bp, 37 predicted proteins | sample MGYA00237782_ERZ508514 | MGnify/ENA primary metagenome ERZ508514 (study PRJEB26185, sample SAMN06268960) | marine metagenome | isolation source: Eden Landing Ponds, San Francisco, CA, USA | place...
AGGACGAGCGTGAGCGTGCGCTTGATGCGGGTTTCCATCCCGCCGAAGTCGAAGATCACGACGCAATCCTCGTCGACGACGTCGGCGAAGTCGAAGCTCGCGTCGTCGTCCTCCGGAACGTGGTTGAACAGCGGGGCGAGGCGGGCGTCGGTCGCGATGGTCTCGACGCGGGAGATGGCCCCGCCCATGATCTTGGTGAAGACCTCGCGGTCGCGGTCGAGCAATCCCGTGAAGTAGGTCTCGAAGGTGTCCTCCGAAACCGGCGGTGGCGACTCCGTTCCCTGCGTGCGCTGGAGGGCGTCGTAGAGTTTCGAGTGGGCGAAGGCGTCCGAGCCGTGGACCGGGTCGTACAGCGCGCGAAGATGATTGCGGATGACGCGCGGTGATTCGGTGGCGTCGTCGTACTGGCCAGCCGGCATGGCACCTCGGAGAATTTCCTCGTAGTGGCCGGTCTTTCTGGAGCGGGCTTCCTCACGAGGGAGGCCCGCGTCGAGCAGCGGTTCGATGTCGAAAAACGAGAACGCGGGGAGGACGCTCGTGAGGTCGAAGTAGTAGACGTCCTCCAGGTCACCCTGCGTTTTGTAGTGGGCCTGCAGATACTCCTGGGCGGTGCCTCCGCCCTTGTAGTCGAAGAGGATATCTGGCCCGTCCGTGGCGTCGAGATTCGAGAGCATCGCGCCGATGGTGAGGACGGACTTGCCCGACCCGGTATCGCCGACGATCACCTGGTGGCGTGGCTGGTGGTCAGGTGGGAGAACCAGCGGCTGGTCGACTGGTTGGCGGTCGCTGGTGAGCGGCTGGACGAGTGCCATCCCCTCGCCGCGGTAGCGAGCGAGTTTGCTCGGCGGTGGGAGTGCGACGCCGGTGCGTTCGCGGTGGCGGACGCCGACGGCGCGCTGGCCGGTCGGGGTGAGTGCGCTGCCGTCGAGCAGGCACAGGCCCGGCAGTTCGTCCGGGGTGACCACGAGTGCTCGTGTGGTGATGTATCGGCGAACGCGGTCGAACAGGCCACCGTACTCGACAGGGTTGTGCTGGCGGTCACAGAGTTGCTCGAAACAGTCCGTCCCCGGACCCGCTTTGTCGGGGTCGTCGACGCGTATCGTGGCGCTGATCTTGTGGCACGGACCGTCGACCGGGCTGAGTGCGGAGGCCAGGCCCTCCGCGATCTGGCGCGGTGGCTCGCCGCTGTCGTCCGGGAACACGACGGCTCGCGCGGTCACCTGGAACGTGCGCCGCGTCGGTCGCTCGTCGAGGGCGTCGATACGCTGCTGGTGACTGGCCGGTGGTTCCCACTCGCGTTGCTCCTCGACCGATCGCGGGAACAGGAATTCCTGGAGTTTCCCCGTCAGCGTGGCCGTCCCGGTCTCGAGTTCGTGTCTGTACTCCTCGACGTCGGGTCCGATGTCGCGATACGGTCGGCAGAGCACCTGGTAGACGACCGGCGCGTCGGCGTCCCGCATCGTCTCGACCAGCGTCGTCAGCGGCAGCCGGGTGGTCTCGTCGTCGGTCCGGCTGTCGGTCCTGAGCTCGCTGAATGGCGTGAACGGCGTCTGCCAGTCGGCGGCCCACTCAGGGTCGCCCTCGTACTCGACGCCCGCGAGTTGCGGTCGGTCGGTATCGGGACCCGACTCCGTGAGGGTCGCTCCGTACAGGTCCGCCGCGGTCGTGGTCTGGGCGAGTTCGGCCAGGTGTTCGGGGTGCCACGTGACCGTGCGAAGTTCGTACCTGTTCGGAACCGCGGTGCGCAGGATGCGTTCGAGTTCGTTGTGGCGCTCCTCGTCCGTGATGCCCACGAGATAGCGGATTGAGGTGTCGGCGTTGCCGTCCGAGACGAGCAGCCACTCGACGCTCGGCTGAGTCGTATTCCGTCTCAGTTTGTCGCGGAGACTCGACTGCGTTGCGTGTTCGAGCGTGGAGTGCAGCTGTTCCATCGCCTGCGTGACGGCCTTTGGTGAGAGTTGCCTGTCCGTCGGTCTAATTTCGACGTACCGGCGTGGCTGGGGGTCTGGTGGGTCGTCCTCGGTTGCGTGGCTCCCTGGGTCGTCTACTCTGACCGGCAGTGGTCGTCGTGGTCGGTACGACTGCTCTTCCGTCGTGGAATGGGTGTCGCTTGCCATAGCTCGTCAGTCAACTGTGTACTCCTCATGCGATCTACCCCCGGCAACTGTATCTGGTTCGTGTTTATCTAATGAATGTTACGGGCTGGTGTCGTGTGGCGGCGGACGGTCTTCCCCACGCTCGTACCACCGCGGTTCGGTGCGTTCTTGCGTAAGCGTGGTCCGAGAGAGCAGGCTCTTTCGACGATCGGGTCACTTCGCTCAGCTCACCGGTGCCTGGGTTGCGACGAGCGTCCGGTCCCGTTCTAGGACCCGGCCTGGAGTGGCGAGAGCGGAACGGGTGACGGTGGCGATAGGGGTATTGCAGGAGCCACTCCTCAGTCGCTACTCCGACGGACTGTGAGGGTCCTGCCACGGAGTGGTCCGTCTCGCAATCGCTGTCCCCTGTCCCCTCTACACGTGGGGGACGGTCGAATCGTCGGTATCGTCCGGTGTCACCTGAATGTCGAGCTCGACGTGGTCGTACCAAACTCGTGGTTTCTTCGCCCGCCCACTGGCTTCCAGTTCGACGAGGCCGATCGCTTTCAGTCGGTTCAGCGCCGCCGAGACGTTCTTGATGTCGCGGTCGACGAGGCGTGCGAGCTCGCGGACGCTCTCGGGCTCCTCGGTGGCTATCGTTCGGACGAGTTCGAGGTTCTTCGCGCTCAACACCCGTTCGAGCGCCTCCTCGTCGGGAAGGCTGAGGACCCGTAGGGTGGACGCCTACTCACCCATCGACTCGAGTTTCTGGCGTAGCTTCGAATACGTATCCGGCGCGCAGTACCACCCCTCGTCGATCATCGCGTCGACGACCGACTGTGCTTCAGTGGTAGTGATCGTGCCGTCGTTGACGAGCGAGAGGACGAGGTACGCTGTCCCTCGAGTCGGGATGCCCTCCGTCGCAGCAACATCTCGGCCGTACGTCTCGTCCATCACAGCGATCCCATCGTGTGCGTCGGCACAGGCGAGTACCGCGACGTCCGGGTCGCTGAGATGCTGATGACGGCATAGACGGCTTCTTCGTCACGAAACGGTGGGGTGTCTGTACTCAGTCAGACGTATGGTCGGTGTTCGTGCGGGCCCATCAGATCCGGCCCTTTCACGACCGTCCCTCGACCGTACTGGGACTCCGTCATTCGTCGGTCTCACCGTAATAGTCGTCTGTCGTCGATGCGGAACTCCCGGCCTGCTGTGCCGCGTACGAGGCGAGGCGTTCATCGTCCCCCACCGCCCAGTAGCGCCCTTGATGTCGGACGAGTCCGCGGTCTTCAAGACGGGAGAGGACGACCCCGACGCTCCCCCGTGGGATATCTGTGGCCTCGTGGATCTCCGTCTGTGTGAACGCTTGCTCGTCGTTGGTTGCCAAGAAGGTAAGGATGGTATGTGGTTGTGTCCCCGCTTTGAGGTCGAGAGCGTCTTCGGGACCGCTCTCGAATCGGTCGATATTGATGGGCATGTGTAATAGATTGTTGTAAACTGTAATAAGCCGTTTGGTGGGCGAGCCCCTCGCTGCCTGTATCGAGTCGTTCGTTCTTGCGTTTTAGTATGCACTCAGCAATGACTGATATCCGAATCCTCCGACTCGGGGACGATGCCTGATTGCTCGCGTTCTGCGCCCATGTAGACGAACGTCGTCCCGATCCGGCCGAATTACCATCACAGCCCGTGGGTGGCAAACTCATCGAGGTTTGCCTTGAGGCGATCGGCGAACTGACTGGCTGCTGCCCTGGTTTCTGAACTAGTGACGATATCTCCCTTCACGGTGGCCCTGGGGGCTGGCGTTTCCCTGACCACCTCCTTTGACAGCTTGTGGACGCCCTCGACGTGGAGTATGCGGGCTTCGTCGGTGGGTCGCGATTTTCGGTTCGCAGACATCGTTCCGTCTTTAACCTCCCCGGCGTGCTCGCTCTGCGTAAGAGCGGCTTCAGTGGACAGCAAGCGATGAAAGCCGTCGGTGCGCTCGCTCTGAGTACGACTGTCCTCAGTGGACAGCAACCGCTGAAAGCCCTCGGTGCGCTCGCTCACGGGTCACTACGTTCCCCGTTCCCTGTCGAGGCGCTCCCTCCGTCTGCTCACGGGCGGCGAAGCCGCCCGTTCGCATGGTATGAGGGACCTCCGGTCCCTCACTAGTCGCGCCTCGCACTCGCGGTCGCTGTCTCCGAAAATCGGAGATTTTCGGGATGACGAGAGAGCTTCGCTCTCTCGAACCAAGCGACATATCCGCGCGTCGAACAACAGCACCGCACTCGCGCGGATAGGGGTCGCTCAGGCGACTGAATACACGCAAGCGCACCTCACGGTTCGCTCCGCTCACCGTTCGGCCAGCCGTGGCGCTCCCTTCGGTCGCGCCACGCGCACCTCGCCCTTTCAGTCCGCCAGGGTGGTGGTTGGGTCGTCGGAGGTTGCGACGGTGGATTGTTGAATGGTAGGTGACGGCCCGCCCCGCTCGCCGCGTACCGCCCTCCGCTTGCTCACGCCTCCCTCCGGTCGCCGTTCGCTGTCGCGGCGCTCGCTTTCCGTGGTCTCCCTCCGGTCGACCACGCGCCGTTCGTGCCGCGCTTCGCTCGCGACCGACCATTCCGGGCGTGCGGCTCCCTCGCGTGCGCTCGGTCGCCGTTCCGGGCTAAAGTGCATGTGCCATCGCGCCAGCAGGTAAGCGCGGGGGCTTGCGCACCGTGGGTGCTCACCCCCCACGCTTACTCTGCTGGCCGCTCGCTCCGGGCGGGTCGTTCGCGCGGTGCTGGTTGTTCCATCCTCGACAGCGCGTCTCGCTCGCGCCCACCGGGCGCGAGCGAAGGCGCGAGCGAGACGCGCAGACGTGTCTATCGGTCGTCGTCATCGGAAAACCGCGATGCAGGAACATCGCGGTGGCGGCGCGTGAGCGCCTTCGGAACCTAGAGTGATTCCAATGTCTAGTGAAACGCGATTCGGTAGTAAAGTTTCGGACGCACAGACGGATGAACAGGCAGTCGAAGCGGCGGTCGACGAGCAGCCTGAGTTGCGGCGGTCGGTCGACCAGGAGATACAGGGCAAGGTCGATACGAATCATCCCGAGGCAAGGCCGGACGGCATGACCCTGGAAGGCGAGGAACGCTTCAGGGCGCGGGAGGCCGAAATTCGAAGTACACGCCAGCGGATGGATCGACGGCAGTCCTCGGATCGAGAGGAGCGGACGCGCGAGGTGGTCGGGTCACAGACACGGTACGCTCAGGAGGAGCCCCCAACGGATCCACGGACCAAGCTGAGCCAGGCGCAACTCGCGGCGGTGAACAAGCGCGCAGCGCAGATCGTCGAAGACCTCGACGGACGTTCCAGGGCGGGGGCGGCGTATCGGCTCGCGAAACGGGTCGCCGAGGGCGTAGATATGTTGAACGCGGCGTTGCTGGTCAAGGAAGAGTTGCACGCATCGCCTGGGGTGCCAGTCCCAATCGGGACGCTGGAGGATGTTCCACGGTCGACAGTCGACATCGAAGGTGAGGTGGTTCAGTTGTGGGATGCTCAAAGCCCGGCAGTCTGTCAAGTCGGACTGCTCGAAGACGACACGGGGAGAACAAAGTTTACCAGCTGGACGAAGTCAGACCCGAAGCTTGTGCAGGAGGGTGAATACGTAAGGTTGCGCGAAGTCGAGAAGGGTTGGTACGAGGGCCGCGTGTCCGTAGCTGTCACTGGCTGGAGCACCATTGAGTTCCCGGATCGCGGGCGGTGGTGGGCTGAATAGACGTTTCAGAGTTCTCTCGTATTTTGATTGGTGCCGGACCAGCCCGGCCCCGCCTCCCCGCCCTCCGCTCCGTGCTCACTTCGTTGCGCGCGCAGCCACGACCGCGTTCACTCTGTCGAGGAGTTCGTTCCGGTTCCGCCGCCAAAAATCGGGTCGGCGTCGCGCATTTCTCCGAACTCACTTCGAGCACGGGGGGACCCGTTTGTTGGGCCAATACTCACCGTCCCACCTGTACTGGCGGGGAAACGTAATGGGGTCGCTCTGGGCGAGATCGTTCATTCGATTTACCATAAACTGTGCGACGACTGCCATGAGGTTGACACCGTCGGGATACGCGGCGTCGAACGCGTACGGGTCGGTGTCTGCGTCAGGGCTCGGCGGATAGTGGAAATGTTCGAAGTCGTTGTGGTCGTTCACGTGTCGGTCCCAGCGAGTGGCCCAGACTGAGTCGTCCCACGTTTCTTCGTAGTGGGCTGTCGGCTCGGCCCGACGGGCACCATCTGGAGAGGATGCGGTTGCTTCGTCATCTGGGTCGTTCGCGGTATAGGTGATCGCTATCCACACCGCTGTAACCGGTTCTGGAAAACAAAACTGACCGATCCGGAGGCGAACCGCATTTCGTTCAGGCCTCGTGTTCTGGGTGACAGTGTTCTCGGGAAGGTGTCGAGCGAGTTTCCGTCGATACTGTTCGACGGGATGGTCTTCCAGCCCGGCCCCAGCGCCAGTCATCTTGGGTCGGTGGAGCCACGGTACGATGGATCTGAATCGGGATCTTCGTCACTGGCGAGCGTCGAGAGGAAGCGGCGGAACTCCTCGTTCGACTGTAATTCTTCCATCAGTAACTGCCCAATCTCGACCGAGAGTGTGGCTGCGGCTGGCGTTTCGGCCAGCGCAGTCGCCATGGCATCGGAATCTCTTTCCACTTCGTCGGCGGTGGCTGTTTCAGCTCCCGTCGCGGCGTCCGGTAGCTCGGTCGACTCCAGCGGTGGTAGTGACTCTCGCGTTTCTTGCCAGTAGGCCTCGCGAACGTCTGCTGCGCGTTCTATCACACCGTGCCATTCGGAGACTGCATCGCGTCGTTCGGGAGCCGCTCGTTCGTCGTACTCGGCCTCCCGAGGGTGTCCAACACCGAATCGCTCGGCAAACGATTCGTGACGAACTTGCAGCTGCAGGTACTCGTCGACGAGTTCGTTGACCGGGTGTTGGTCGGCGAGGCCTACCCCGCGACGAAACCGGGAGAACGCCGGGGTCCGGTCGCTGTCACCGAAAGTCAGAGATATTCGGGATCGGGGGAGAACAACGCTCACGCTGACGTCTCGAATTTCCGATTCGCTCAGGGACGAGCGAACTTCGAACTCTCGAACCAAGCGACATATCCCCGCGCCGTACACGACCACCGTACTCACGAGGATAGCGCTCGCTCAGTCGACAGGATGTACGCGACTGCGGCGCATGATTCACTTCGCTTGCCGTTCACCAATGGTAGCGCTTCCTTCGGTCGTGCCGTGGTTCGCTCGCACCCGACCCGCTTTGGAGACACATTAAAGAGTCCACCGCTCCTTCTTTCAGGTAGACTTCATGGCCACTGATCGCGGTACTAACGCAGTTGCGGACAAACAGGAGCTTGCGACTACCATCGGGCTCTATGTCCTCGGCGAGATTTCGCTTGGCAAGGCCGCCGAGCGGACGGGCCTGACTCGGTGGGAGATGGAAGAAGTACTTGAGGAGGCCGGCATTGAGCTCCGGCTCGGCCCGCAGTCTATGGATGATCTTGAAGATGAGGTCGACGTGGCGCTCGATCTTGAATGAGCGGGCCGGTTTCACAGCCGGTTGTACTCGACGCAACAGTACTCAGTAACTACGCGAACACCGACTCTGTTTCCTGGCTCACGACGACGCTTGACGGCCTCCAGACAGTTCCCGCTGTCCGAAGCGAACTGGAGCAGGGCTGTGAGGTCGGGTACGCCTATCTGAAGCGCGCTCTCGATGTTCTCGAGTCGGGACGGATAGGGATTGCTGAGACCGCCCCGGAGCAACTCCGGCAGGACTATCCGAACGTTCAGACCCGTCTCGATCCCGGCGAAGCCCAAGCCCTCGTGGCTGCCCACACAACTGATGGAACACTCGTGACGGATGACGGGCCTGCTCGCTCCCTTGCAACCGAGTACGACGTCGCGCTCACTGGGTCAATTGGGCTACTGGTTCGGGGGGTCGTTCTCGATGAACTGTCCGTCGAGACAGCTGATGCATGGCTCGCGACGTGGATTGACGAGCGGAATTACTACGCGCCAGTCGACAGCGTAACTGCGGTCCTTCCCGAGGACTTCGAGGGGTGAAATATCGGGCTTTTGATAGCACGAGACTAGAGGGCAGGCGAGCGCGTACGAGCACGTCCACTGTCGAGTATCTGTGAACCAACCCCGAACGCTCCGGGTCGCTCGTCTTATCTGAGTTCGACCAAAGCGGTAGCTGAGACGCCAAGCCATGGAGCCGGCTGGCACGTGATACGGACCAGCCCGCCCAGTTCACCGTGCGCCGCACGTCGCTCGCGATCGATGAATCCGGGGTGCGTCGAAGAAGATTGCCGGTCCGGGCTGCAATGGAGGTGTCCTCGCGCCAGGCTCAAGCGCGTTTTGAGTTGCGTCTCCTTCGGTATCGGTGGTCGCTCGGTTGACGGACACGGAACGCTCTGGAAGAACGGCCGGGCGCTCCACGGGCCAAGGCGTGCAAGGAAAACTCTTGGTAGTGAACGAGCGTGCAGCGCAAATCGTCATGGATCTCGACGGACGTTCCCGGGCCAGGGCAGGGTACCGACTCGCAAAGAAGGTCGCCGAAAGCGTGGATATACTGAAAGCGGTGTTGCTGGTCAATGAGGAGATGAACGCCTCACCTTGGGTGCCAGTTCCGGTCGGGACGCTGGAGGATGGGCCACGGTCGACGGTCGACATCGAAGCAACAGTCACCCGGCTATGGGATGCTGATAGTCCGAGAGTGCAGCAAGTAGGGCTGTTCGACGACGACACTGGGAGAACCAAGTTTACCAGCTAGAGGAACTCAGACCCGAAGCTGGTCCAGGATGCTTCGACCCGCGACTGGCTGTATCGGTGCGTCTACTCGAACGCGGTGTCATGAGATCTGGGTGCGAAAAAAGATAAGATATTTAACTATTGCACAAATATGTGCAAGTATAGGGAATCATATGTATTCTGCGTGCGGCGAGAAGGCACTGAAGACGATACTCGCCATCGAGCCGGGTGACACCATCGTCGCCGTCGCCCGGAAGGTCGACGAGAACCGGGAGACGATTCGCCGGACCGTCGATCGCCTTGAGGCGGAAGGCTACGTCGAGTACGACAGCGGGCTGTACGTGGTCGATCACACCGTTCGCGAGACGGGCCTGTCGTTCCTCGCGGCGTCGGCGGGCGTATCACCGTCATCGATCTCGGAAGCCTACGTGCTCCCGCATTTCGCCGGGATGGACTTCGCCTACACGTCGATTGACGCCGTCTACGTCTGGACCCGTGGTGGCTATCAGGTCGCTCGCGACCCCGACGACTACCCGCTGTTCGTCGCCGTCGAGGAGGACGACCTCGAGGAGTGGGAGCATTTTTTCGACCAGTTCGGCTTGCCCGTCGCTCGGGAGCGCCAGCCGGTCGACGACGTCGATGGCCCGATCCAGTTCGTGCTCGAGCTGCGCCACGACGTCGAGGCCGAATTGGTCGACGGCCGTCCGGTGATCCCGCTCGATGAGACGATCGATTTCGCCACCGAGCACTACGCGACGTTCCAGTCGGCATTAGATATGCTCGACCGCATGTACGAGGACGTCGACACCGATGCTGACTACCGGATGGAACCGGCCTGAAGATGAGTCAGGAAGACCGAAGCGAGGCGCTCATCGAAGTGCTGGAAGCCCTCCAGGAATCGGACATTGGCTTCGTGCTCGTCGGTGGCTACGCAGTCAGCCAGTTCGAGACGCGCTTCTCGACGGATCTCGACCTCGTCATCGCTCCAAACGAGTACGATGAGGTTGTGACATTCCTCGAAGGGCACGATTTCGAGCGACAGGATCAACTGGAGGTGCCGCCAGATGAAACGATTTACAACCGGGAGATCGAGCTGTTCGAACGGACCGAGGGACTGGTTCACCCGGTCGGCGTGGACGTCCTCGTCAATGGACTTGGGTGTCGGCAGACGGAGGCGGAGTGGTCCTTCGAGTACCTCCGTGAGCACAGCACCGAGCAGAGGATCTCGGGTGGGTCACGGTCGACGACAGCACGGACAGCAGATGGTGAGGTACTCGTCGCGGCGAAGCTCCACAGTGGGCGGCCGACAGACCTCGCCGACGTGTTGGCTGCCGTTCCGGAGATCGACTTCGAAACGGTGGCGAAGCATCTGCACCGCGGCGACGAAGTGGCCCTTCGCTCCCAGCTCAACGAAGCCCGTGAGTTCATCGAAACCGGCGGACTGGATCACCGGTTCAAGAGCCTCTTCGGACGGTCAGCGGCCTCTGAGGATGACGTCGAATCACTGTTGGACTTCCTTGACGCGCAATCGTGATCGTGGACAACTCTCCATGCGAATAGATCTCTTCGAGAACCACGATTCCTATCATTGCTGGCTCCTGCCGAAGGAGTACCGTCCACAGGCAATTACCGAAACTCGCTCATCATCCAGATTGGTGGCGAAGTAGATCACCGGCCAGTCGAGATACTCCCAGATCCACCCTGTCCGTGTCAAGCCCGTTGACGTCCACACTCGTTTGCGCAGGCCAGAGTGAAGGATACTGAGGCCGATGAGCGAAACCAGCGTTTGGCGCATCCGCTGGGCGTGCCTCGACGGTGTCGAAGCGGGCGCTTCTGGCAAGGTGCTCCCCAATCCGGTCCAGAACTTCCACATCAATGGGACCGGTCGTAGGCGGTTCTGCTGGGTCGTCAGGCATCGATGTGACCGGGAGTGCGACCGGAGGCGGGATGGTCACGTTGCGCCGCGTCGAGGAGGGCCGCTCTGCGTTCGAGCGTTTTCCATTCAGAGAGTGTCTCCCACGCGTCTTCAGTTGTCATGTCCTGGCTGGCTACGACGAGGGAAACGTCGTCGGGATGGGTTTCGCCGAACTGTTCTCTGTAGTCTTCTATCTGCTCGATGGCGTCTGATAGCGCTTCGACTATCTCTTGTTCGGTGTATTCGTTGCGAATGCGGTCGATTCGTCGCCACCGAAAGTACGCGTCGTTCCGTTCGTATCGGACCGGGCGACCGTCGTGACGATGAACCATGCCCATCTCAGTGAACCATCCCAGGTAGTCGCGAGCAGTTTCGGTATCGCAGTCAGCGAGTTCAGCGATTTTGGAGACCTTCGTGGGGGCTCGAAGCCCGGTGACGATGTCGAGGAGGCGCTCGCGGATCGGCCCGCCCGTGAGTAGCGATTCAGGCGACTCGAGTTCGTCGAGGTTGGGCGGCGATTCGTCGCCATCGTACGCCCGGTCGGGAATATCAGTGAGGTCCATTTGCGAAGCCCCTCACTGGAGGATACCACTCGTACTGATATATATCTACTCTCTACTGAATTATTTCTGCCCCATACGACTGAAGGAACCCACAGCTCCTCTCCGTACTGTGGGATCCCTCCTTGTTCACACGGAGGAGGAGTTCAATCACTCGAACTCCGGTGGGCGACGGTACGTGATTTTATCCTGCCCCGAGGGGTGGGGGCGCGTTCTCCATTGACGCGCTTGCTCCCGAGAATTCGATGATCACAATGACGAAGACCAGTGACTCGTCGGTCTCCTTCGAGGAGACTGACACACGACGCGAGGAGATGCACAGTACGATCGACGAGTGGATCGACGACCTCGTCGCAGCCGTCGACGAGGCACAGGCCAGCGACGAGTTCCAGGGGTGGCTCGACGTCCAACAGCGCTTTCACGACTACTCCTACCGGAACACGCTCCTGATCAAACGACAGTGTCCCGATGCGACGAAGGTCGCCGGCTACCGAACCTGGCAAGAAGAATTCGACAGACACGTCCAGGAAGGCGAATCGGCGATCTGGATCTGGGCACCGATCATCACGACCCGGTGTCCCGAGTGCGAGAACGCGCCAAGCTACCACGAGCAGATAGGCTGTGAATACGACGAGACCCCTCCAGACGAATGGTCCGAGGGCCTGGTCGGCTTCAAGCCCGCGCCGGTGTTCGACGTCTCCCAGACCGAGGGCGAGCCCCTTCCAGAACTCGACACGGCGGCGAGGGGCGATGCCGGCGAACTCGTCCCGGAGCTGGTCGATGTGGCGGACGACCTCGACGTATCGGTCGAGGTAATCCCTTCCGACCACTGGGAGAGGGGAAGCACAGAGGGCGTCTGCAAGCGGACAGGTGAGAGGGAATCCGAGCTTACTATCGAGGTCCGCGACCGGGAGAATCGAGCAGCGCTCGCCGGCACGCTCATCCACGAGTACGCCCACGCACAGCTTCACTTCGATGGCCTGGACGAACTCGAGCGCTCGAAACGCGAGGTGGAGGCCGAGGCCGTCGCGTACATCGTTGGTCGGCACTGCGGGCTCGACATGAGCGGCTCGGCCTTCTACCTCGCTGCCTGGGAATCGGACAATCCCGACGTCGTCCGTGATCGGCTGCAGCGGATCAGTGAGACAGTGGCGGAACTCATCACTCACTTGGATGGGTAACCGAGATAACGAAATATGGGGTTAGCCAAAACTACTATATTACCACACTTCCAATAAACAGTATGACCGATTCTCTCGACCCCGAGGAGTTCACGGACATCAACGAGGTCGTTAGCGATGAGTGGGAGGCCGAGACGACACCGTACGAGCGAGTTCGAGAAGTTATCAGCCACGTCTACACGCCCGAGTCGGCAGACAACATTGCTGAAACAGCACTGACGTCTCCAAAGACGGCCCGGAAACATCTCACTGCACTCGCCGAGGAGGGGTTCGTCGAGACAGAATCCGGGTCTCATGGGGGGACGCTGTATCGACGCTCGTCCGAGTCACTCGTGGTCGAGCAGGCTGCCGACATCCTCGACAACGTCTCGAGGGCTGAACTTACGGACAGGATCGCGGAGATGCGACACACAATTCGAGAGTTCCAGAACGAGTACGATGCTGAATCGCCGCAGGAACTCGTGGTTGCGGAGACAAATCGCGCGTTCACAGAGACGGACTCCGAGCAGGACGACATCGACCCCGAGACGCTCACCGAGTGGCAGACGACGCGTCGCAATCTCGCATTCGCCACCGCAGCGCTGTCGATCGCGAATGCCGAGCAGTTCGTCGACGAAGCATCGGCTCACTCCGATTGGAGTGTTCCAGTTCAGTGAGCGATGGTGGGAAGAAGGGAATCACACTCGCTTCGTGGCGCTATCGACCGCCCGGCTTTGCTCACTATTCGCGACGTACTCAACGACGAGGAACCCCTCGCAACAGCGGAGTTGGACGACTATCTCGACCCGAGCAAGGTGGCGGCAACGTTCGAAACGGGTCTCTGTGGCGCAAACTCGTGTCGAATAGATATCCAGTGGACGACGCAGGACGACTACAAATTCCACTACACCGACCCAAAGGGGGTGAATCTCCGGTGGGGCAAGCATCGTCACGGCGGTGACTACGTCAACGTAAACGGGCCGGAACACTATGTGTCATTCGACCCGCCCGCGAGCCACGATGAACGGGAATGTACCTGTTACCAGTTCGGAATCGGTTTCAGCAGCATCGCTCGCACAGTCTCACCGAGACACAGTCGAGTACGTCGGTTTCCGCGTTGATGACCAACCCGTCGTACTGAAACTCTCGAAGCATCGGCGACTCTCCCTCGAGCACAGTCTGGACCTCGTCAACCACAATCTCCGTCTCCAACCGAAGCTAATTACGTGATACAGACGTATCACAGTCTATGAGCACTGACAGCGACGCCGGCGGCGACGGTGAAATGGAGAAAATCAACGTCAGGGTGCCACAGTCGCTGCTGGCACAGGTAGACGTAGTCTGGGAGGAGCGTGGCTATGCGAACAAATCCGAGTTCATCCGCGACGCGCTCCGGGACGCCGTCAACCCGCCAACGCAGCTGTCCGAGGAAGCGCTGGAGCATCTAGCCGAGAGCCGGGAGCAGCGGGAGCAGGGTGAGACGGTGTCGCAGGACGACGTGAAGGACCAGCTCGGCATTGATGACTGAGGTCGAGTGGACACCGAAGGCACTCGATTTATTGGAGGGGATCGAATCGGAAGCGCAAGAGCGGTTGGTGAAGAAACTCGACGAGGCGAAAGACTGGACCTCTCACTGCCTAGAATAGCTCAACGGGTATCCGTACTACAAGCTTCGTGCCGGCAACTACCGTGCGATCATCACGTGGGACAGAGACAAAGATGTCCTGATTGTCGAAGCGGTCGGGCATCGGCGGAATATCTACGACCGCCACCTCCCACCGTAATCGACGAACAGACGGAGACGACCCTCGTCGCTGCAGTCGGCTTTCGAAACGTCCTGGCACACGAATACGGCCGCGTCGACCCGTCCGAAGTGTATGAAACTCTTCAAACCGGACTGACCGTATCCGATAGCTAAAGCCGACAGATCGCACAGTGGGCTCGAGACAGAATCTGAGCGCCTGACGGAGACTCCAGTCTCCGATTTCGACTATCCTACTCCGATGCTCCCGGGTCAACGATTCGTTTGAAGTCGAACAACTGCAGGTCGTCACGGTCAGCGGCTGCCTCACGAACAGATGCCGTGAACCCATTCCGGGCGAACAGTGCATACTCGTGTTCGACTTCACTCCCATCAGGCGACCATCGAATCTCTTCAGTGTGGTCTTCAAGCGAGGCGAGCGCGCTATAATCGAGCGGCGCGGACGTGAACTTACACTCTCCCGTCACCATCGTCCCGTCTGCGGCGAGCCCAACCACATCGACCTCGTACTCGTTGTACCACCAGCGGCCGATATCGGTGAATATCGTATCGGGATACAGGTCGGGCAAGATGTCCTGACAGCGGGTTTCGAAGCCTCTGCTCACAAAGTCCGCCAGCTCCGGTTCAATGACCGACTCGTAGGCGTCGGTATCCAATCGTTCGTATCGGTCTTCGTTCCCGTAGACGAACCGGAACCAAAACCGGAACAACGGGTCGAGAATCCGGTACCGACCACGGCGTGACCTGGTCTTAGCCTCGGTCACCGGTACCTCTCGTTCGACCAGTCGCAGTCGCTCCAATTTCTGCGTGTACGTCGAAATTTGCTTCCCATCGATCCCGACCGTTTGCGCGATTTCATTCGACGTCGTGTTTCCGGCCGCAATTGCTTTCAGAATGGCAAAGTACCGGTTCGGCTCGGTCAGCTCGGTACGAAGCACGTACTCGGGTTCGTCATGCAGAAACCCTTGCCGTGACAGCAACGACTGCTGGATGACTGTTCCGAGGTCCGTATCGAGATCGATGCCGTCCAGATAGTACGGCGTCCCACCAAACACACCCCACGCGAGGAACAGTTGTTCAGTGGAATATGTCTCGGGGAAAAACGTGCGCGCAGCAGCAAAATCAAGCTGGCGCAGATCAATCCGCTCGGTGAATCGGCCGTACAGCGGACTGTTCCCGAGAAGCGTTGCCTCTTCCATCATACTGATCGAGGATCCGACGAGGATGAGCGTCGCACTAGTGTCACGCAACTCCTGATCCCACAGTCGCTGAATCACCGATGGAAGACTCTCGTCAGCGTCGATCAGATACGGAAATTCGTCCAGCACGATGACTGCGTCCTGATCACCGAGATACCCGAGCAAGGATTCCCATTCGCGCTCAATCCGGCCGATCCCAGGAAATGACTCTGCCGCCACGTCTATGAACGCATCTAGCTGGATTTGTTGGGTTGTTTCAGTCGCCTGGTACAGAATGGCGTCCTCGCGGTCTTCCAGTGACTCTCGGACGAGTTCGGTCTTCCCGAGGCGGCGACGACCGAAAATCACGACCATGTCAGCGTTGTCCGATTCGTAACACTCTCTGAGCCGAGTGAGTTCATCTTCCCTATCCACGAATTGCTCCATACCCTCTCATTGGCATCATGGCAAATAATACTCCCGAATAGACTAATTGAACTTTGGCTAATTGAGAATAGGCTAATGAGAGATTGTCTAATCGATGTTTGATACCATTATAATCGTGCTGATCGTAGAAACGGGCCTCAATCACCGCTGTTGACGGTGAGGGCGATCGGTATATTGGTTCCGACCGAGAAGCGATCTGACTGTATCTTGATTCAGGGAGAGATATTCGACAGAGTCATCGGCGATTTCCCGCTTCACTTTGCTAGTTCTGACGGTTGATACCGACGGGGTACAGCGATTCACCAGGACCGTGCAGGCGATACACTCCGATGGAGCGTCGACGAGAACGGAGCGCTCTCGGTCGAACTCGTGCATCAACGAGAAATTGTGTGCGACAATTTCGAGCCGGTGGATGTCGGCGCAACGAACGCAGTCGCCATAGCGGCCGAGTTCGGGGCCGAGTGACGCTACTGGCCCTGCCCAGTACGTCTCAGCTGCCCCATAGCTCTGTGATTCGGTCTTCGATTTCGTCGAGGACCAGCGTCACTACGTCCCGATGATCCGCTGGCCACGAAACATCGTCGCCGGGTGTCGTGGCGTTGGGTGGGGGATGGAAGTGGTCTCGCGTATCGTGCGGGTTTCGATGCCGGTCCCACCGACACTCCCAGGCAGACTCCGCGTATTCCTCTCGATAGTGCAGTTTGAAGTCGTCGTTCGTGTACCAGCGGACCGTCAACTGTGCGTCGGTGACAGTTGCCGGGTAATACGATGGCGCGAAGACGACCTGAAGCTCCAGATGGCCACTCTCGTCCGTACTAGCTGCCCGTGCGACCTGTTCCGTGGCCTGAAGCCGCGTCTGAAAGAACTCGAGGAGTGGGCGATCGATAGGGGCAGGGCTCCCGCCATCGTCAGTCGGTGGGACCATCGGAGGTCTACCCGGAGGCCTGGTTGCGCTCGTTACCTGCACGTCGCTGGCGGGCGCGTTCGTAGCGGTCGCGTTCCTCGCGGGCGGTCGTCCAGTCTGCCAGGTCGCTGTACACCTCGTCGATGGTCCGCTCGTCGCTGGCTTCGGCGACGGACACGGCATCCACTGCAGCTGGTGACGTTGCGTCGTACGTCTCCTCGTACTCGGTAACGCGTGTCGTCAGTTCCCGAACGCGATTCTGCAGTTCCTCGACGGAATGGTCGGTCGCGAGCTGGTCGATCCGTCGCCATTCGAAGTACGCGTCGTTCCGTTCGTACGTCGCTGGATGGCCGTCATGCCGGGTGACAACCCCAAGGTCGTCGAACCAGCTCAGATACTTCCGGGCAGTCTTGGGGTCACAGTCGGCGGCGTCGGCGATTGTACTCGCCGTCGTCGGCTCACGCGTCTGAAGCACGGTGCCGTAGATACGCTGTTCGACATCGTCGCCGTCGAACGCATCCTCGAATGCTGGCGGCCCATCGGTGGCGTCTGACCCGGCCATATCCACAGTTACAGTCTGGGAGAAATAATTCTTGGCATGGGGAATAGTTTCCCGAATTGGGATCACAGCGCGCTCCCCCACGACTGGAGCCGCTGGAACTGGCGCGTTCGCTCCGTGACTCGAATGGTCACTGCGCGAAGACAGTCTCTTCCGGGTACTGTTCAGCGACGCGTTCGTTTTGTCACCCCCTGAGGGGTGCGGGGGGCACAGAACAGAGCCTCGCGCTGACTTTCGATGGCTACGACAGAACCCTACGAGCGTGACTTCGACGAGGATAGTGGACGAACCATTGCGGCGGACGCCTGCCCAGAATGTAGCGGTCGACTCGCGACCGACGGTGGCGAAACGACCTGCGGGGAGTGTGGCCTGGTCGTCGAGGCCTGTCGGGTCGAGAGGCGGGGACCTCGCACCTTCGAAGACGATGAGACGAACCGCAAGCGAACTGGCGCGCCGCTCACTGAGGCGCGTCACGACCGTGGGCTCTCGACCGAGATCGGGTCGAAGTTCGACGGCAAGGGCAATACCCTCTCCGAACGGAAACGCAGACAGCTGGGTCGACTGCGCCGCGAGCACTCCCGTGCGAAGTGGCAATCGAAGGCGGAACGCAATCTCGGCCACGCCTGTACGGAGATCGCCCGACTTGTGGGGGCACTCGACCTTGATCGCGACGACCGGGAACAGGCGAGCGTCCTCTTCCGCTCAGCACAGAACGAAAACCTGCTGCGGGGGCGGTCGATCGAAGCCTTCGCTACGGCAGCAGTGTACGCTGTCTGTCGGTGTACGAACGCGACTCGAACGCTGGGCGAGGTCGCGTCGGTCGCACAGGTCCCTCGCGACCGCATCACCAACGCCTACACCGTTCTGAACGACGAACTCGGCCTCCCTGCACCGCCCCAGCGACCGAGGGAGTTCATCCCCACACTCGCCTCGACAGGCGAGGTTCCCCCGGAAACACGGGGCTACGCTCGAAGGATCGCCGAGCGCGCCTGGGAAGCGAACGAGAGCGTGGGCGTCCATCCGGCCGGGTTTGCGGCAGGCTGTCTCGCGGTGGCCTGTCGGGACCACGGTGTCGAGTGCACCCAACAGGACCTCGCTGGAGCGGCCGACGTGACGCCGGTGACCGTCCGCGACCACAGAGACACGATCGAGGCCGAGCGGGCTGGGTGGTCGCGGTGAGACTCCGTTGGCTCCGGGCACGACTTCCGGGCGACTCTGGACTGCCCGATCGCATCCACGAATGTCGCCATTTCCGTACTACGCTTGAGCGTGGGACGAACTCGCGTCGGGCATGTGGCCGGTCTAGGATCACGGTCTCCCCCGGACATCATCAAGTACTGAAGGCCTGTTCATAGCCTCTCACCCATCATTGAGGACTCCAAACCAACTGGCAGGTCGAATACGCTGCTCCAACAGGGTTTGTTATTCCCTCAATTTCGTCCTGGATCAGGTGGTATCGTTGCGGTTCGAACTCAGAGGCCATAGGTCCACAAGCGTTATTACACAATACAAGAATCATGAATTGTATGTCGAAGACTGCCGGCGATCCCGAACGGGCCGTCAACGGGTTTATGTCTGTAGCCAGATTGCTCGAAGAGCCACGCCTGGCGCGTCTCTACAGCCACGTTCTCCGGGAAGGAGAGGTCACGATAGACGAGATTGCTGACGAACTGGACCTGCCGCGGACGACAGCGTATTCAGATGCGGCGGAACTGGTTGACCTCGGTGTCTTCGACCGCGATGAGACGAAAAAGACCCACACGTACTCCGCGGTTTCGGTCGTCCTTTCCGCGAACCTCGACGGTGACGAATACACCGTCACACCAACACTTATCCAGGCGTTCGGTCGTTCACCTCGCGACCAGGATCTTGACTTGCTGATCGAGAAGCACGGCCTGGGGAAACTGGCGGCGGCACTCACCTACGCCGTGCCATACGCGAACGGTGGGATGTCCGAACGGGTTGCGACACGAGAACTCGACCTCCAGCACGCCTTCGGCGTCGCAGTCCTACAGGCGCTGCGTGAGGTCGTACTCGAAATGAAACCGATCGACCCGTACTTCGAGGAGATACGGAACGCTCGCGAGGAATCGCCTGCGGGCAGCGAGTAAGTTGGGAGCGATGAACGAGGGATTCGAACCTTCGGATGAGTCAGTAGCGTGGGTTGCCGACACAGGGTTCTTCGTCGCCTGTGGCCGCCAAGACAACGACAAATTCGCCGCACTCGAGCAGTTCGCGCATCGGAATGACATTACGTTCGTGATACCCGAGCGCGTCTACGAGGAACTTGGCGGTGCACCCGACCGGAGTGCGCCTGGCCAGACACCGACGAACGCTGCTATCGATGCAGGTTGGGTGAGAGTCGCCGACGAACCCGATTACACGAATCCCACCGTCTCAGCGGTGATGGACAACGTTCGCGAGTTTATAGAGAGCAAGGAGAATACCTGACCCATTAGGGTCAGGATGAATCCGACAATCCACTACACGTACCACCGTTCGATGGCATTCCCGAGTTTCCAATCCGTGGTTTTAACTTGTAAAACCTCGTAGAAGAAGATAAGGTCAGGTTGGAACGGAGCGATTCCGAACGGCCTTCGGAGGCGGTCTACCCGCCAGTAATGAGACAATATCCGAAACGCCAACAAGGTGAACACGAACGCAGAAACGTTCGCCTCTGTGCCTGTTGGTCGAGCAAGCCTCAAAGGTACCTCCGATTCCGTTGAAGGGTCAGCGACTCCCTGTTGGCAAAAACAACAGATGGGAGTTAACGACGGCGAGGATAGGAGTAACGGCGGTTTGGCACCGCCAGACAGCCACTGACCACGACGACTGGGTTAAACGGGTTCCCGCAAAGTGGCAGAGTCATGGTTGCAAACCTGAAACTCCCAACGCTCGGGATTCCTGCGTCTTCAGGCGCAGGAGGATGTCAATGCTCAGTCGTCGAACCGAGATCCGGACCAGGTCGAAAAAGCGGACACTGCCCTTGGGGCGGTTGTCGTTGAACTGATCGATCAGGGCGCGAATCAGGTCTGTGTCGTGACGACGGACATCGATGCTGGGAGCGCAGTCGTCGATGCGCTCTCGCGACACGGTTTCGAAGATCGAGTTCGATTCGAGAACGCATTTGAGTTGGTCGAAGCGCTCAGCTGAGTAGCGAATTCGGACTCCCAGCACCACCCCAACGACCCTGCGAGTTCATCCCCACACTCGCTTCGACTATCGAAGTTCCACCGGAAACACGGGGCCACGCTCGACGAATCGCCAGGCGTGCATGGACGGCAATGGAGAGCGTGAGTGTCCACCCAGCAGGGTTCGGTACTGGCCGTCTCGCGGTCGGGTTTCGCGATCTTGGCGTCGACTCCACCCAGCAGGCGCTCGCTGCAGCGGCCGACGTGACGCCGGCAACTGTCCACGACCACAGAGACCCGATCGAGGCCGAGCGGGCGGGGTGGGCGCAATGAAACTCGGTTGGCTCCGGGCGCGACTTCCGGGCAACTCTGGACTGCCCGAATGCAACCTCTCGTGTCGTCACTGTGGCACCACCGTCGAGTGTGGCACCGACTCCTGTCCGGCCTGTGGACGGACTGGCAATGCGACCTACGAGTTCGGATAGGCACGCATCAGCCGGTTTCGAGTAGCGGTTAGGGCCAACATCCCAAACAGCTACTAACCAACAGCACCAACATGTAACTATGTCAGGCGGGACAATCGATATCGAGGAGTTCGAGAACGCCGACGCTGATGACTTCGAGGAGCGGAACGATACCGAGCGGATCGTGGTGTTCCTCGACGAGCACGACGACCGTGCGTGGAAGGCGGCGACGATCGCCGGCCGGCTCGGGTTAGAAGCGGACTCGGTCAGTGCGATCCTCTCACGACTCAAGGAGCGGGGACTGGTGCGGCACAAGCGTCCGTACTGGACGATCACGGACGACGAGGAACGCCTCCAGGCGGCCTACCGGCTTCACCAGCACCACGAACGGGCAAACGAGCAGTACGGCGAGGAGCGTCTCGAGGAGTTGCAAACCGACGAGATGGAGGACGTGAATTGACTGCGTACGAAGCACTGGAACGTGGCGATATCGTCTGGGCGACCGACCCACTCTCGGAGACGGGTCGACCGATGCTCATTCTGGGAACTCCTCGATTTCCGAATCACGGTGCCCAACTCACAGACGTTGAGACTGGTCGTCTCGATGCATGTGGCATTCTAGCCCAGTTCATAAATAGTATGAAGGCGTAGTCTGGGATAGAACGATGGCTCGAATCACCGGCTCCTATCCAGACGATCTCGACCTCCTCATCGATGGCGCTGTCGAAGCTGGTGTGTTTAGCGGCAAGAGCGATGCGTTGCGAGAGTTCGTGCGTGAGTACTTCGAGGACCACGAAAGCGAGCGCATTGCAGCTGCGGTCGCCCTCTACGAGCGCGAGCGGATCACACTCGGTGATGCTGCGAGACTCGCTGCTGTCGATCGGTGGACGATGCGGGATATCCTCCGCGAGCACGGTGTTGAACTCCGCCTCGGACTCGTTGACGAAGACGACGCAGTCTACGAAGTAACGGCAGCCACCGAACTCGAATTCGATGACGAGGAGTCACCTGATGAGGACTCCCGTGCTAAATGACAGCTGAGGATATTCCAGCGAACCCGAGCGTCCTGAACACGACTGTCCTCTCGAATTTCGCCTTCATCGGTCAGCTGTGGGTGGTTGCTGACCTCTCTGGAATCTGTACGGTACCAGTCGTCCGTAAAGAGCTCGAACACGGCGTTGATGACCATCCGTATCTTCAGTCGGCACTCGATACACTCGACGGCGAGATTCACGTTGCGACGATTTCGGACACCGTGGCAAAGAGGGAGTCGGTTGTCAGAGCCCATCTCGATCCCGGTGAAGCACAGGCGTTTGCCTTGGCAGACGCAGCGGACGGTCGTCTACTAACCGACGACGGGGATGCCCGATCGTTTGCGAAAGACCAAGGCGTGACCGTTGTCGGGTCGGTCGGGGTTCTGTTGGCTGCGATCGATGCTGGAAAGATTGATGAGCCAACTGCCGATGAGTGGCTGTCGACATGGATCGATGAAATCGGGTACTACGTGCCATACCAGTCGATTTCGGACTATCGGTGAGGTACGATCACCGCCCCTCCAAAACGGGTATAGTCTCAACTCCCCCAACTCATCACTACCCTCAGCTCCACGAAAACGTACCACGAGGAATCACTCGCACTCCGGGACGAGGATTACGAGGGCGAGCCACTCGGAGAACGAAGTCACGTTCTTCCATGGTCACTCGTCACTTTGAACAGTTCGACAGCGGTCGAATTCCATCTAACTTCTCTTGTGGACGAACGCACCGAGGACGTGGTGACGCAATCGGTCGGGTATCTCTCCTCCTGAGAGGATAGTGTCCTTACGATCGAGTGGAGACGAGTACCGCACGACGTTTTGTTCGCGCCCGCGAGGGGCGGGGCGCACCCGAAAGAGCGTCCCAGAGATTCATGCATCCGCTCGAGAAACTCGACGTCACGAGCAGTGTCGCAAAGCGCGCCCAGTACGAGGCCTTCGAATTCTCCCTTGCATCCGACGGCGTTGTCGTCAGGAACGGGAGTCACGCCGATCCCAGCGAGCACGAGTATCTCGTCAGCATCGAAGACGACCTCCCAGCAGCGTGTACCTGCCCAGCGGACGAGCGCTACGAGGGGGCGTGCAAACACCGTGTCGCGGTCGCGATCCGACGGCCACTCCTGGAGGCTGCGCGGACCCGAACCCAGCCAGTCGCCGCAGATGGCGGGGTTCCCGAACCAGCAGCGACCACTTCAGGGACCGATCCACAGCCACCCGAAGTAAACCAAGATTCTTCTGATGAACCCGAGTCGGACGACTGCGAGGACTGTCGTGAGGAGTTCCCGTGCTTCGAGTGCGTGCTGGCTGGCAGGAAGGACCTTCCCACGTAACGCCTCCGACAACTAGACCGAACCGAATTCACTGGGGCCCATTGTCGCGACTGGTCTGGAATCGAACCACTCCCACTGAAGCCACGACTCGCCCGGCGTGGAGTCAATCGATAATCATTAATCACACAAAGTATCAATTGGGAAGTAAATTTTTGTAGGAAGCGGGTCCAACCCCCGATAGCCACTGGCCTGAACCGGCCCTCCAGGGGGAGGGGTGGACGGGGAGTGGCAACGTTGGAACCATGAGTCGAGTTGGTACATCGTTCGACCTGGGGGAATCGATCACGAACCTACGTCGCATCGACTGGGGGCCGGCGGGGAAACTGGGCCTTGCGGTCTGTTGGCTCGCGCTCCTCGCTGTCGAGCCCGCGAGTGCACAAGCCGTGGGCGATCAGTTCTGTGAGTCCGCGATGGCGGACACGATCCGGAACCTCTTCACGCTGCTTCAGTTCGGCGGGCCGCTCATCGGTGGGGTGATCGCGCTTGGCGCCACCGTGGCGTTGCCCGCCATCCGACGGGCGGATTCGAAGAAGTTGCTGAAGTCAATGCGGGCACAGGGCGTCATCTGGGGCGTCATCGTCGCGCCGCTTGGCACGACGATCCTGCAATTCGTCCTCACGAGCGTCGTCGCAGGTGGTTCGAGTTGCAGCTTCTGATCCGCTCGCTGGGCCTCGGGGTGACCGTGCTCGCGCTCGCGACGGTAACGTCGCTGTTCGCGGTCCAATCGGTCGCACGCGAGTCCGACGGCCCAGCGATCAGGCCACCGAACGAAACGCATCATCTCGATAGCGACCGGGTGCTCTGGTCGAGTGATCCCGACGGTCTCGACGCAAACAATGTCCACAACTGGACCACCTCAGACCCTGCCCGGGCAGAACTCGCTGCCTCGACAGACGTCTCATTCAATCGGCCACCGGATGAGGTCGCCGCGTGGAATCGGGAGAGCCATCGGGACTTCCCGGAGACCGGACGGGACACCTCGATAGCGCCCACTGGCGCTACGTTCGAACAGGGCCGGTTCGTCCGCGATGCCTACGTGGAAATATTCACCGTTCAGCCGGCGACGACGGCGCGAATCACGACCAACCAGACGACCCGGTACGTCGCACCCGAGGGAGCGGTCCTCGCGACACTGGACCACCGAGTCGCAGTCCCGGACGACGTCGAACTCCCGTATTCGCGTGTCACGTGGCAGCTAGAGAATCACTCAGTTTCCGCGACGAAGTTGCTCGTCGACGACGAGCAGGAGACGACGAGTTCGGAAACTCACACGCCCACTTTGCAGTACGACCTTGGCGACAATCCGGGCACTGAGCACACGCTCACTGTCGAGCACAACGTCTCGGTCACTCTCAACCGAACGTTCGAATGGTGTAGTAATTACACCATGGCGGGCAATTGCACCCAGTGGTCCGCGGAGTCGACGAATCTCACGGAGAACGTTACGGTCACCGATTCGACGACCGTCACCGAGTACACACTCCACATCGGTGGCTACTACGCCCGCTATCCGAATGGAGACCTCGGGCTGGTCGTCTTCAAGAGCGACCCGTGGCTGGGGTACGAACTGCCGGGTGGCCGGGTCAACGGAGTCTGGCGATTCTATTCAGCA
>ENA-ORCR01000423-ORCR01000423.1-marine-metagenome-genome-assembly--contig:-NODE-423-length-24868-cov-4.236578_pt1 | contig 24868 bp, 21 predicted proteins | sample MGYA00237782_ERZ508514 | MGnify/ENA primary metagenome ERZ508514 (study PRJEB26185, sample SAMN06268960) | marine metagenome | isolation source: Eden Landing Ponds, San Francisco, CA, USA | place...
TTCGGCGGGATCACCCGCGGCGACGAGGTCGCCAAGGGGATCAACCAGGCGCTCGAACAGTTCGACGAGATCCCCAAACCCGTCGTCGTCCGCCTCGCGGGCACCAACGCGGCCGAGGGGATGGAGATCCTCAACGAGGACCTGGTCACCGTCGAGCAGACCCTCGAGAGCGCCGTCCAGCGCGCCGTCGAGTACGCTGACGACGTCGCCGGCGAGGAGGTGGACGCATGAGCGTCCTCGTCGACGAGGACACCCGCGTCGTCGTCCAGGGTATCACGGGCGGCGAAGGGAAGTTCCACACCGAACAGATGATCGAGTACGGGACGAACGTCGTCGCCGGCGCCGTGCCGGGCAAGGGCGGCCAGGAAGTCGCTGGCGTCCCCGTCTACGACACCGTCGATCGGGCAGCACGCGAGGAGGACGCCGACGCCTCGGTCGTGTTCGTCCCGCCCGCCTTCGCTGCGGACGCACTCTTCGAAGCGCTCGATGCACCACTTGATGTTGTGGTCGCGATCACGGAAGGCATCCCGACCCAGGACGTCAGCGAGGTGTACGCCGAACTCGAAGACACTGACACGCATCTGGTCGGACCGAACTGCCCCGGCGTGATCACCCCCGGCGAGTCGAAACTCGGCATCCTGCCGGGCAACATTTTCAGCGAGGGCTCGGTCGGACTTGTCTCGCGATCCGGCACCCTGACCTACCAGATCGTCGATAGCCTGACCGAACGCGGGATCGGCCAGACGACGGCCGTCGGCATCGGCGGCGACCCGATCGTCGGGACGGGCTTCATCGACGCGCTTGAGCTGTTCGAAGCAGATCCGGAAACGGAGGCCGTCGTAATGTGCGGCGAGATCGGCGGCGAGGACGAGGAAGAGGCTGCCAAATACATCGCCGAACACATGGACACGCCGGTCGTCGGGTTCATCGCCGGCCGGACTGCCCCGCCGGGCAAGCGCATGGGCCACGCCGGCGCGATCGTCTCCGGCGGCGGCACGGGGACGGCACAGAGCAAGATCGACGCCCTGGAGGCCGCGGGTGTCGAAGTCGGCGAGACGCCGAGCGACGTCGCCGACCTGGTCGAAGACATCGCCTAGCCCGACGGCGGAAAGCGTCTAGTAGTGCCGAAACAGCAACTGGCGCACGTCGTCCTTTGTCCGGGCCGATTTCGTCGTCCCGTCGGGTAGATCGACCTCGTAGGGGGCATCGCCTTCGCCCTTGCGCCACTTTTCACTGTGGTCGTCCAGGAGTTTGTTAACCGATGCGAGCGGTGACGTCGGGGTCGATTCAGCCTGGGATTCCGATGCCGATTCGTCGCCGTCATTCGACCCGTCGCTATCAACCGATCCGGCGGTCGTCTCGTCGGCGTCCGTTTTGTCCGTCTCGTCGGCCCCGTCCGTTTTGTCCGTCTCGTCGGCCCCGTCCGTTTTGTCCGTCTCGTCGGCCCCGTCCGTGTCTGTCCCGGCCTCCCTTTGTGAGGACTCCACGGTTGTGGCTGGCGAGTCCTCGTCGATTGACGGTCCGCCGGGAGTCTCGGGAGGACTGTCGGCATCGAACTCCCCAGCCGACGCAGATTCGTCGGCCGCCGACACCTCGTCTTCCTCGGTCTCTGTGTCCGCCGCCCGGAGTCGCTCGGCAAGCGTCTCCGGACCGAGCGCCGCCAGCAGCCGCCCGCGCATCTCCGCGGCCTCGATGCCGCTACCTGGAACCGCATCGACGTCGCTCGCGACGTGCTGGAGCGTCGGGTACGTCGCGGTGGCGACTTCCTCGTAGGCGGCGACGACAGCCCGTTCCTCGGGCGGCGTGTAGGTATCGAGGAGGTACGCAATCGCGTCCTGTGGTCGGGTCTCACCGTACGTCTCGACGTACGCGGCTTCGACCTCGCGGCGCACCGCGTCGAGTCGATCCTGCTGGCGTTCGGTAATGGATAGCTCGGGCATTGTCGAGGGCAACGACGGCCTGTGCCATAATTCCGTCCCCGGCCGCATCACATTCATTAGCATACGGTTCTAATCTCCACTATGGAGTGTCCGCGTTGTGGGGGGGACCTGACGACGTTCGCGCTCGGGGGTGAAAAAGCCACGGCGGTGGTGTGTGAATCCTGTGGGTTCAGTGGGGTTCCGGCATCTCACCGATACGAGGGCGGCGAGCCCGAGAGTTGGGACCGGGCGATGGAACGGTTCGAGAGCGAAAACCTATCGGCGGAGCGCACCTGTCTGATCGGCCGGGAAGCGGGCGTTCGGATTCCGGTCGACGATCCGGACGCCGAGACGGAGCCCGGGATCGATATCGACGACTTCGAAGCGACGGTGACCGTTGCAGCGTCGCTCGATGCAGGAGCAGAAGACGACCCGTGAAGAGAACTCAGTCGTCGTTCTCAGCTTCCGCCTCGGCCTCGGTCTCGTCCGCATCCTCGGCAGACGCGGCTGCAGCCGTCGCCGTGCCGTCGCGCTCTTCCTCCGAGCGGGCTGCCACCAGCGCGCCCTGAGCGACGCTGTAGAGTGGGTTCTCGGCCCGGTCGACCCCCTGGATCGAAAACGGCAGGTCTGCCTCCGAAAGCCGTTCGGCGAACAGTTCCTCGAAGCCATCCGGCGTCGAGGTCCCGCCGGTGACGACGACTGGGACGTCAAGCCCCTCCTCGATGTCCTCCTCGTCGACCTCGTTGATGATGTTCTCGATGACGTAATCGAGTAAGTTGTCGTAGTAGATGCTCAACGCGCCCTCGATCCCGCCGACGTCGGTCTCGAAGTCCAGCGCGAAGTCCTCCTCCTTGACCGAGGTGACCTTGTCGACGGGCGTCCCGGTCGCCTGGGCGGCCTTTTCGTCGATCCAGTCGCCACCCCGAGCGATCGAGAACTTCATGACCGGCACGGCGTAGTACGACAGGCAGACGTTGGTCATGCCGGCCCCGAAGCTGATGCCCAGCCCGGTGAACTCCTTGTCGGCCAGTTCCGAGTAGATGACCGCCATCCCCTCGTTGATCGGTTCGGGATCGTAGCCCATGTCACTGAGCAGCGACTCGACGGTCTTCTGGTGATACAGCGTCGACGTGTCGTCGTCGATCGGATCGGCCGGCACCGAGAAGAACAGTCGCTCGCTCGGATACTGGGGATCACCGACCACCTGTTCGGTGATGAGTTTGATCATCGGGATCGCCGACTTCTCGTCGCTCGAGAGGATCCCAGCCTGCATCGGCCGGCGCGTCTCCTCGTTGAAGATGTTCGCGAAGTTGAGCGCGTCGTCCCCCACGATGTACACCTGGTCGTCCTTTCGGATGTGCAATACATCGCTCCGAGACAGCATCTGATCGGCCATGTCGCTATAGTCGATCTCGACGAACGAGTTGCGCTGTTGTACGAAGACGGTCTCGTCACCTTCCTGTCGGGCGGACAGAAGGTTCATCGTCCCCACGTCAAGTCCCTTTGCCATGAAGGGACATAGCACCAGGGGTTAGAAATAATTTGTTGTCGGCTTGTCGTTCACGAACCGACAGTTAAACCCAATTTGTCAAACTGGAATTGTATCCTCACAGGAGGCCTGTTGATGGCTGCATCGACGATCGCGCCGGTTTCGAACAGAGCGAGAACGTGGCTCGCTCGTTGTCAGTCGAACAGTCGCCGCCGGAGTGCCGCGAGTCGTCCCTCGCCGTCGAGGCCAACCACCCGCTCTCGCAGGCGAGCGAGCACGCCCGGGCGGTCGACCCCAGTCTCGACGTCGTCGTCTGCCTGTTGTTGCTCGCGCATCGCGGCAAGCGCCGAGACCTGATCGTCCGGACTCTCAGTCCGTGCCGTCGCGTCCTCGCCACCCTGGAGTTTTCGCAACCCGTCGACCGCGTCATCGACGGAGCCACTGGCGGATCTGGTCTCCGTGACAGCATCGACGTTGTCCCCAACGTTGCCCACCTCCGCGGCATCAGGCATGTCGAATTCGAGCCGTTTCGTGGTCGGTTCGGCCTCGACGCCCCCCCACGTCAACGAGGAGTCAGCCATCGCGTCGTCGATGTCCGCACGGACCTGATCGTCGCTGACGTCGTCTGTCGCGGAATCAGCCTCGCCGGACTGGGGACCCTCGGTCGGCTGCTCGGTGGCGCGGTCGATGTACTGCGCGACCAGCGCCGCCCCGGTCGCCCCCACCAGCAACGCGACACCAACGGCATAGAGACTGATTACGCTGGTGTCGTTGGCTTCACTCCATTGCCATGGATACACCCGCGTGAACCACAGGATCGACACCAGACAGATGGTCGTCCCGATCGCGCTGACTGCATGCGTGCGACGGCCAACTGGCAACAGGATAACGACCGCCAGCGTGACCGCAGGAACCATGAGCGATCCGGAGACGAGCGCAATCTCACGCAGCAACCAGTAGCGGTCGGTCCCAGCAGGCGCGGTTCCACTGTACAGAAACACGACAAGTGCGGCAAAACCGAACGTAACGCCGGCGAAGAACAGCCCGAAACCGCTGTAGATCTCCGGGCGACTCGTGTCGGCTTCGACGTATCGCCGGTACGTCGCGACCAACCTGCTCTCGCCGCCGGGTGTCTCTGCGTCTGTGTTCGACGATGGCCCGTCCCCACTCATAGGTTCATGGTATGGTTCAAGCGCCATAATTATAGGTATTTATCGTGTTCCATGTCGCTGGCTCACCGTCACGACCGGGGAGCGACTACCGGGGATCGAGTTCAGTACCGCCCGAAAAGCCCTTGCAAGGTGGGGACGGAAGGGCACCTATGCGCTGTATCGCTCACCGTGGCTTCGCTGGGTTATATCCCGAAAACACCCTGACAGCGGTCCGGCAGGCGGCTGCGCAGGCGGACATGATCGAGGTCGACGTCCGACGATGCGCCTCGGGAGAACTGGTCGTCTTCCACGACGAGACTGTCGACCGCCTCACCGACGAGACTGGCGCGGTTGCGGAGTACACGGCCGCCGAACTCGCCGACATGGACGTCGACGGGTCCGGGGAAGGGGTTCCGGAGCTGTCCGCCGTGCTCGAAGCCGTGCCGCCAGACGTGGGCCTGGATCTCGAGCTCAAGGAATCGGGTCTGATCGAAGCCGTCCAGAACGCTGTCGAGGGGGCAGACGTCGACGTCTGGCTCTCGTCGTTCGACACGGACGTGGTCGCGCGGGCGACAGAAACGACGGACGTTCCGGTCGTCTTGATCGTCGACGATGCCTCCGAGGCCGCGATCGAGCGGGCGGCGGGTCTCGGCTGTGCGGGAATCGCCCCCCACTGGCGTCTCATCGATTTTGCACTGATCGAGCGGGCGCATCGCTCGGATCTGGCAGTCTACGCCTGGCCGATCAACGACATCGACCGTGCAGCGTCGCTCCAGAAAATGGACGTTGACGGGATCGTCGCCGAAGAACCGACCGCCTGTACCGGCGACTAGAGTCGGGCAAGATTCTGTCGGAGCTTGATGTTTGCCGTCATCAGCGCTGTGGCTGCCATGATCACGAAGACGATCTGGACGTGGAGAACGATCGCTCGATCGATCCCGACGAAGACGACGAGTTCGATCACGGGAACGAACGCACCGAAGGCCAACACCGGGAGCAGATGGCGCAACAGCGTATCCAGCATCGTCCCCTGGACCATCGATCGTGATAGCTGGGTCCGGCCGTGCCAGTACCCGTACGCGGTGAATGCGACTGCGCCGACGCCTGCCAGGGCAACGACGGTTCGCTCCTCGACGCCGGCCAGTTCGCCGAGAAATACCGCAACGACGACGAGAGATAACGCCAGGACAGTTGGCTCGCGTAGCGTATCTGTCTCGTCAGTGCGGTCGTCCGTCGGCGTCGCCTGGCGGGCGATGAGCCGCATCGTCAGCGCCAGCAGCAAGACGAACCCAAGCAAAACGGTGCGCCGGATGGCCGGCATCGCCGGGGTGACGATCTGGAGGACTCCGATGATACCGTAGAGCGCCGCGGCCACGCCAACGCCGGCGAGATAGGTCCAGATCGACGCCTGGGACGGGAGTTGACTCGCGCGTCGGTTCCAGAGGGCATAGACCCCGAACCGGACCCCGAGGACGCCGATCAACACGAACCCGACGAAGTAGATGAACGTCAGGTTCGGATTCCCGGCAATCTCCTGTAGCGATACCTCCCAGCCACCGATCATGGACGGTCACCGCTGGTTCGGTAAATCATGGTGGATAGCCATCTGTCCGATCGTTCACGGCCGCTCACTTCCGTCACCCTCACGGCCGGTCAGTTCGTCATGCACACGCACCAGATCCTGTCGCAAGTCATTTATCGTTTCGTATCTCCGGAGCGTCCGCTTGGCCATCGCCTTGGTGATCACGCTGTCGATGTCGTCGGGTACGTCGACCACGAGTGAGGGGATGGGCGGGGCCGCGCTCATGACGTCCTCGCGGATGGTTTCGAACTCGCCGAGAAACGGGGGCCGACCCGTAAGCAACCGATAGAGGACGGCCCCGAGGTGGTAGACGTCGGTCGTGTGATCGATCCGGCCGAACTGGCGGTCGTAGTACTCGGGAGCCGCATATCGCGGGTCGAGACACGAGGCCGGCGTGACGTGAAACCGGTAGACCTCGAGCAAGCCGACGTTGATGAGTGCCGCCCCTGACCCCGTCGCCTGCTCGTCAGTGATCCCGGGAAGCCCGATCGTGCGTGGATCGAGCCCGCCGTGGATCACGCCGTGTCGATGGGCGTGTGCGAGCGCATCGGCGATGTCGATCCCGATCGAGATGGCCACGGGAGGATCGACCGGGGTAACGCGATCGGCGAGGGTCGTCTCGTAGAGGTCGGTCGCGGCCCAGGGCTGGGGCGTGGCGTTCCAGTCATGGACCGTTGCGATGTTGGGATGCGCGTCGATCCCTTGCCACCGGTCGAGTGCCGCACAGAGCTCTTCCTCGAAGGACCCGAGTTCGTCCGACGGTGGGCGGTGGAACAACCGCAGCGCAAGTGCGCGCTCGACGCCCTCGTCGACAGTCAGGACGCGGGCCACGTCGGCATACCGGCCGCGGTGCTGGCCCGATAACATCATCAGTTCCTCGAAGCGGCTGTACTCGACGATCTCCGAAAGTCGCTCGAACAGTTGATTCCATCGCTGGCGTTCGGTCGTGGTCATCCTCTCGCCCTCAGTGGCACCTGCCGAGTCCGACTCGTCGTGCCCGGTGAGGTTCGATCCACCACCCAGCTGCTCGCGAGCGGGGTCGTCGTGGCGCTGTGGATCCGCGGGATCGATGACGCTTCGATTCGAGTCGACGTTTCGCGGGTCGAAGCCACTGTTCGGTGGGCGGACCCGCCCGACATCGTCAGCGGGTGCGTTCCCGCCCGCCTCCGTGCGCTCGGCCGGCCGGTCACGGTGACCTGTCGGTGCCTCCATGAGCCCATCGTCGAACCGTCGGGGAAACCTCGTTGCGAGGTATGCAAAGGCGAACTCGACTTCCGCGATATCCCCGTCGAGGCGGTCGGACAATCGACCGGCGATGTACGTCACCGTGTCAGGCTCGGCGAGCGCGATCAGACACAGTGCGAACGCGCTGGCGAGCCGCACGGCCGGATCGTCTTCGTCGAGCAAGCCGATCAGATATGGGAGTTGATCCGCCCCGGCTGCAGGCTCGTCGATGACTGACTGGACCGTCTCGAACGGATCGCGGGTGTCGTTGGCGTTCGCCATGTGGTACCACGTTCTGTGGTCAGTTGAACGTCAGTGGGTAGGAATATGATAGTTGCGGTGCCACGGCGCCGGTCGAACGCGGTTTGCCCGTTGTTGGGTTATCATGGCTGAAAATCGGGAGTGACCATTTACGGTAATTCGACCCATCGCGTCTGGTAATGCCAGAGAAACGTACCGGAGTCCTCCCGTCGTTCGTGCGCGAGCGGTACACCGCACGGCTCGGGGTGGCCCTCGCGTTCGCGGTCGTCATCATGATCGCGTTCGGTGGCGTCATCAGCGCCCAGACGTCGGGTGAACTCCGCACCGATGTCGAGGACGACCTGACGACACAGTCGAATGCACAGGCCGACCAGCTCGAAACGTGGCTGTCAGCCGTCGAAGGTGACGTCCGGACGACCACGAAGCTACCCATATTCGGATCGGGAACCGTCGATCAAATCGATCAGGAACTCGAGGCCATGATCGCGAACGGCGACGTTCCTGCAAACGTGGTCGCCGTCCACTATCTCGACACGGCCGAGATGGAGTTTCTGGTGAGTTCGAGCGACACCATGGAGGGTGTCGATCCGGCTGAACAAGGTGCGGCGTTTGCGACGGATCCGCCGACGTTCACCAGCCCGGACGAGGTCTACATCTCCCAGCCGTTCTCGGTGCCGATCGTCGATCACCCGATCGTGGCAGCCATCTCGCCGATCGAGGGCGCGGAGGACCGCGCGCTCGTCTACATGATTGATCTCGAATCCCGGGCGGCAGCCCTCTCGACGAGCGGAGCCACGTCGACCATCGTGGTCGACGAGAACGGGCAGTACGTGGCCCATCCAAACACGAGCAAGATCCTCGAGTCCTACGACGGGCCGGCGATCGAGACAGCCAATGCGACAAACGGCTCGTTCCTCCGCCAGGGTGACACTGTCATGGGGATGACGACGATGGGGACTCGCGGCTGGACAGTACTGACCCAGCAGCCCGCCGAGGCAGCCTATGCCCTCTCGGCGCAGATCAATTCCGATCTACTGGGCCTGGTGTTGCTCGCGATCATCAACCTGGGACTGATCGGCGTCACTATCGGTTCGAACACGGCCCTCTCCTTGCGCCGACTCGCCAACCGCGCGAGTGAGATGGGCGGGGGCGACCTCGACGTCGACCTGACGACCCAGCGTGCGGACGAGATCGGGACGCTCTATCGGTCCTTCGCGGAGATGCGCGATTCCCTCAGACGGAAGATCGACGAGGCCGAAACGGCACAGGACGAGGCCGAAACAGCCAGGCAGGAAGCCGAGGCCGAGCGAGCGGAAATGGAGGCCCTCTCGTCGCATCTCGAAGCGAAGGCGGAGGCCTACAGTGACGTGCTCGACCGCGTCGCCGACGGCGATCTGACCCAGCGTGTCGATCCGGATAGCGACAACGACGCGATGCGAACGGTCGGTGAAGAACTCAATATCGCGCTCGAAGCCCTCGAAACGACCGTCGCGGACGTCGAAGCTTTTGCCGAGGACGTCTCCCGATCGAGTGATAGCGTTCGTCGGAACGCCGACCGTGTCGGCGAAGCCAGCCGACAGGTCAGCCAGTCGATCGACGAGATCTTCGACGGCGCAAGCGAACAGAGCGAACGGCTCCAGGACATCGCCGCAGAGATGGAGACGCTCTCGGCGTCCGCCGAGGAGGTCGCCAGTTCCGCCCAGGAAGTGGCCCAGACGTCCCAGCAGGCCGCCGAAGTCGGGGAAACCGGTCGGCGGGCCGCCGAGGATGCGATCGAGGAGATGCACGCCATCGAAGAAGAGACCGAACGGACGCGCCAGGCGATCAACGACCTCGATTCGGACCTAGACGAGATCGGCGAGATCGTCGATGTCATCACCGAGATCGTCGAGCAGACGAACATGCTCGCGATCAACGCCTCGATCGAAGCCGCCCATTCCAACGGCGGCGAAGGCTTCGCCGTGGTCGCCGACGAGGTCAAGAACCTCGCCGAGGAGACCAAGGACGCGGCCGGTGACATCGAGGCACGGATCGAGCAGATCCAGGACCAAGCCGGTGAGACTGTCGAGACGATGGAAGCGACGAGCGAGCGGATGGCCGCCGGTGTCGAGACGGTGACCGAGACAGTCGATTCCCTGGAGACGATCGTCGAGCGGGCCGAGACAGCCGATCAGGGTATCCAGGAGATCGACGCCGCGACGGAAGACCAGGCCGAAACGGCCCAGCAGGTCATGGCGATGGTCGACGACCTGACGGCGATCAGCCAGCAGACGGTCACGGAGGCAGACACCGTCGCCACGGCGGCCGACGAGCAGACCGATTCCATCGCGGAAGTGACGACGTCGGCCGGCGACCTCCTGGATCGGGCGGACGAACTCCAGTCGCTGCTCGATCGGTTCACTGTCGAGCAGACAGCGACAGACGGTGGCACTGGGAGGATCTCAGGAGGTGATGCCGCATGATCGACATCGGCATCACGCTCTGGTTCACGCTCGGCACGCTCGGCATGGCGCTCGGGAGCGTCGGCCTCGCCTACGGGTTCGTCACCCTGTCGAGTGACCGACATCGCGAATACGCCGACGTCGTCGTCGTGACGCTGATCGCGACGGTCGCCTACGGGCTGATGGCCCTCGGAATCGGCGAGGTTTCGACGGCGAGCGGGGCGGAACTCTTCGTCCCGCGGTACGTCGACTGGCTGTTGACGACGCCGCTGCACGTGGTCTTCATCGCACTCATCGCCGGGGCCGGGCGACGACTGATCGCGAAAGCCGCGGCGCTGCAGGCAGCGACGATCGTGCTCGGATTCCTCGGTGCAGTGTTCGCGACGCCGCTGAAGGAACTGTTCTTCATCGCGGGTAGCCTGGCGTTCGTCGGCGTCGTCTACCTGCTCGTGGTCGAGGCCGCCGAGACCGCAAAACATCGCGACGACGTGACCGCGGGGCTCTACCGAAAGCTCCGGAACTTCGTGATCGTCCTCTGGCTCGTCTACCCGGTCATCTGGCTGCTCGCGCCGACCGGCTACGGGTTCATGGACAACGAAACCGCGTCGCTGGTCATCACGTACATCGACGTGGTGGCGAAGGTCGGCTTCGGGCTGATCGCACTCAACGGCCTCCAGACGCTCGAATCGTTCGACGTTGCCGATGCCACCGGGTACGGGTCCAGCGACGACTGAACGACACCACGACCGGGACAAACGCTTATCGGCCCCGCCGTCGATCCACTTCCCATGGACGTTGCGATCCTCGGTACGGGTGTGGTGGGGCGTCGATTCGCCCGGGCGTCGTTCTTTGGCACAGCACGCGCCGGACACACTGACGAGTCGACGGATCGATCGCCGTCGGAACCAGTTACGACAGATAGCGGCGACCCTGACACCACCGAGCAGTTCCCAACTGTCACGCTGTACGGGGTCGATGCCACAGCGGTGATGGACACTGTCGACGTGCTCGAAGAGACCTTTCGGGAACGTGGGAATCCGGGACCAGCCGACCACCTCGAACGACTGGACGGCACAACCGATCTCGAAACGGCCGTCGGCGATGCGGACGTCGCCATCGAAACACGGTCGGCCGATCTCGAAACCGTCCGCCATCGCCTCGCCGGCGTCGAGGAACGTCTCGACGATGAAACAATCCTCGCGATCCACACCGACGTCGCCGAACCCACAGCCGCGGCAGCCGCGCTCGAAAATCCGGAGCGAGCGATCGGCCTCTCGATCGTGGACGGCGGTAAGGCCCGAACCCATAATGCACAATCGCCCTCTGGGAACGGAGACCGGGAAGTCACCGAGATCGTCAGAGCGGACCAAACCGACGACGCCACCGTCGATTCGGTGAGTGGGTTTCTCGACGGTCTCGGATGGACCTCTGTCGTTGTAAACGACGCTCCCGGCTACGTCTCCGACCGGCTCCAGCTCGCCCTCGAAGCCGAGGCGATGCGGGCCGTCGAGGCGGAGGTTGCCACCCCCGCAGCGATCGACGACCTCGTCGAGACGGGATTCGGCCACGCGACGGGGCCGCTGGCCGCCGCCGACCGGGCCGGACTGGATAATCGCCTGGAAACACTCGAAGAACTCGCCGTGGAACTCGGCGAGCGCTTCGAGCCACCGGCGATTCTCCGGGCGAAAGTTCAAGCCGGCCAACTCGGCGAGAAAACTGGCTCCGGGTTCCGCGAGTGGGACGACGATCAGCCGGTCGACGAAACAGTCGGGACCGAAAGCTGACCGTCGTGCCGAGCGGCCTCAGTCCTCAAAGCGCGTTTCGACGCTCTGTGCGTGGGCCTCGAGTCCTTCGGCTTCAGCCAGCGTGGTGATGGTCTCCCGGAGCGTCTCGAGCCCTTCTTCAGAGAGTTGCTGATAGGTTGCCGGACGGACGAAGTCATCGACTGAGAGTCCGCTTGCGATCGCTGCCGATCCGCCAGTCGGGAGCACGTGATTGGTGCCGCTGGCGTAGTCACCCGCGGCAACGGGCGTGAACTCGCCGACGAACGCGCTCCCGTAATTCGTGATCCGGTCGAGCAGCTCGCGCTCGTTCGCCGCGTGGACGAAGATGTGCTCGGGCGCGTAGTCCTCGCTGAACGCCACGGCCGCATCCATCGAATCGGCGAGAAAGACGCCGCTGGCGTCGTTTGCAAGGGCCTCACGGACGATCTCCTCGCGTTCGCGCTCGGGTGTCTGGCGGTCGATCTCATCGGCGACCGCCTCGGCGTGGTCGGAATCTGGCGTCACCGCGACAACCCCGGCGTTCGGGTCGTGTTCGGCCTGTGCGACCACTTCGGCAGCGACGATCTCGGGGTCTGCCGTCGCGTCGGTCAGCGTCAGCACCTCGCTGGGGCCGGCAAGCATGTCGATCCGGACGTCGCCGCGGACTTCGGCCTTCGCGGCGGTGACCCAGCGGTTGCCCGGGCCGACGATCACGTCGACGGGGTCGATCGAGTCGGTGCCGTAGGCGAGTGCAGCGATGGCCTGTGCGCCGCCGATCTGATAGACGGCGTCCGCACCGGCGGCGTGCATCGCCGCCATCGTGACCGGATTGATCTCCTCGGCCGGCGGGGTCGCCACGGCGACGTGTTCGACGTCGGCGACCTTCGCTGGCACGACGCCCATCAGCACGCTAGAGGGATAGGCTGCCGTGCCGCCGGGTGCGTAGACCCCTGCCGAATCGAGCGGGTAGTACTTCCTGCCGAGTTCGCGCCCCTCGCTTGGCTCGACAGACCAGTCCTCGGGGACCTGTCGTTCGTGGAACGCGCGGATGTTTGCGGCGGCTGTCTCGATCGCCTCGCGTACCTCGTCGTCGATCGCCTCGTAGGCCTTCGCGGCCTGCTCGGTGACGTCGAAGTCGTCGATCTCGACGCCGTCGAACCGGCGACTGAAGTCCCGAAGGGCCTCGTCGCCGTCCTGATGGACCGTTGCGACGATGTCCTGGACATCCTCGCGGATCTCGCCGATCCCGGAATCTCGCTCGAAGAGCGCTCGTCGCCGTCGGTCGTCGAGGTCGGAAATGGACTGTACGTCCATACACTATAGCCTTCCAAGCGAGGTCACAAACTACTTGCTATCCGTCGATATGGCGATTATCGAAGGTGAAGATCCTGCTGGAATGCCGTCAGCGACTGCGTGCGTACCACCAGACACCGACGATGGCGAGGATGAATACCCCCCCGAGAAAGAACGCAACGGCAGGGTCACCGAGAATCGAAAGCGGACCGGTAGCCTCGGACGCCGACTGGACCGTGTCGGCGTTCGCTGACACCTGGACTGACTCGGTATCCATCGCACCAACGCTACCGCCATTCCCGCCCGTGGAGTCCGATGTCGACTCCGTCAGGATCTGCTGGGCAGCGAACCCGAACGCCAGCGCCCCGGCGGCGAGGACGCCGACGCCCGCCAGGAGCCGGCCGACGGCCCGCTTCAACAGGGATTCGTCCTCCTGTTCGCCGGCGACGAGTACGAGCGCCTCGCTGGTTGGCGCGTAGACGTTCATCTCGTTGCCCTTCGCCGAGTAGTCCGTCCCGACCGATTCGATCAAGTCAGCTGATTCGAGTTTCTCGATGTGGTAGTGGACGTTCTGGAGCGACGTTCCGATCTCATCGCGGACCTCGACCGGCGTCCGAGGATCGTCGTAGATCAATGAGAGCACTCGTCGGGCCGTCTCCGACGAAAGGGCGGCAAACGCCTCGTCAGCAGCACCCTCGTTGAGCCCGAGCACCCGCGGCTCCTCGGCGGTGTCGGCCCGCTCACCACGGCGTGGCAGTAACTTCCCCATGATCGATCGATAAAACGGCCACTGTAAAGGGTGTGCCGATGGGTCAAATGCGAGTTTTATCGAATACACTCCCTGCCCAGTCAGTCGATTCCGCGACTGTCGGCGGGTCGCGGCGGCAGCCGGAGGTCGGCGATCGACGGCAAGTGCTTGACGTTGTACACAACTGCGAGATCGTCCGTGATCGGTTTGCCGACACAGGAGAGTCGAATGCCCCGGTCGATGGCGTCCGCCGGCAGGATGTGATTGACGGGTTGGGAGAGTTCGCCGCGACACACGGCAACGGCACAGTTGGCGCAGGCACCGCCGCGACAGGAGTATGGCCACTCGTGGCCGGTCGATTCGGCGGATTCCAGCAAGGTCCGTTCGGGAGTTACCGAAAACGTCCCGTAGTCGGTTGCATCCAGTCCAGCATCGGCTGCCTTCCCGAAGAGGCTGCCGTCATCAAGCGTCCAGCCCTGGTCGTCCAGGACATCGTAGTCGAGGTATTCGACGGAGACGGGACCGGCAGACCGATCCAAGCGCGCCCCGTCGTCCGAACCCTCGTGGAACTCCGATAGCAGCGCCTCGTAAGCGGTTTGGACAGCCTGGAATTCGGCAGCCGAGCCACCCTGGTCCGGATGGGCTTCCTTGACGCGCCGACGGTACGCACGGTGGATGGCATCTTCGCTCGCAGCCCGGTCGATTTCCAGGATCTGGTACGGCGACGGCACGGCCGCAGTTAGTCAAAATTCGCGGTTAAACGTTCGCTTGGCGGTAATGTCGACCCCAGACCGTCAGACCAGCAGTGTCTTGGGTGCTTTCGGGACCACGAGGACGTCACTCCCCGGTTCGATCGCGTTTTCGACGGACTCCTCGGCGTGCATCAGACACTCCTCGACGAGTTCCGGGTCCTCGCTGTTGGTGATGTAGGCGTCCGCGTGACGCAGCGACCGCACCGTGACGAACCCACGCTGGGCACCCGGCTCGTAGCCCTGTAGCATCGCCTGGTAGGCCGACTCGGCGTCCTCGGCACCCGAGAGCCACTCGTAGAAGCGCTCTTCGCCCCGACCCGCACCGTAGCCCTCGTCGAGCACGGCGGGCACGACCACGCGACCGCCCTCCCTGACCGGTGCGCCATCGGAGAGCACGACGTAGGTGATCCCGCGTGTCGTCTGGTAGAGCTGGGCGTCCTTGGGCGCGCCGACGCCCGAGACGACGGCGTCGTACTCGCCGTCGACCTCGAAGGCCAGTGACTCGCGAGCAGTCTCGGCCAGGTCCCGGACCACAGCGCCCGAGTCACCCGCGGAAGCATCCAGAAACCCGTCAGGGCCGGGCGTGACGTTCAGACAGAAGTCCAGGCCGACCAGTTCGCCCGCTTCCTCGACGGCCTCCCGGAACGGGTTGCCGTCGATCTTGCCCAGCTTGACCGACTCCTGGCCCAGCATGTCCGGGCCGTGGGTGTACTTGATGAAGGACTCGCCGCCCGCGCCGATGATGACTGTCTTCGCGCCGCCCGAAAAGCCTGCGTACTGGTGGGGTTCGCTCTGGCCCGTGGTGAGCACGAGATCGGCCTCGGCGACAGGGCGATAGATCTCGATCGGGACGTCGTTGACCTCGCCGAGCGTGACGACATCGTCAGGATCGTGATTCTCCGCGAGGTCGGCGTATTCCCCGAGTTCGGTCTCGATCTCCGCCTCGTCCATCGGTCGGTGGAGGCCGAGGCCGAGGACGATGGTGACCTGGTCGCGGTCGACGCCCGCGGCTTCGAGTTCGTCGAAGAGCACGTCGACAAGGATACCATCCGGCGCGTCCCGCGTGACGTCCGTGACGACGATGGCGACGTCGTCGTCGGCGTTCGCGCGCTCGGCGAGTGGCGGGCCGTGTGGATCAGCCACCGCCGCCTCGGCTGCCTCGCGAACGTCGACCGGTTCGCCGCCGGGGAGTTCCGCGATCGTCACGTCACAGTCGGGGAGATCGACCTCGACGTAGCCGTCTCCGCGTGGGACTTCGAATGTCATCTGTTCGGGTGTCGAGACGGACGCGGGCCACAAATGGATTGCCCACCGCGATCCGAGCAGGCATGACGAGCGTTTGCAGTACTCGATATGTCCCCTGTCAAGCCGCTCTAGCACTCATTGAAACGGAAGCAGATGAGTTCTGCGCCGATGGCTACCCAGATGACTTCGGCCACGGAGACACGGAGCCGGCGGTGCTTTACTTCATTCCGAAGGAAGCAGTGCCGACCGGGCCATCGTTCGCAACCGACACCGGTTTCAAGCCTAACTACCGGTTCCAGACACTCTACGAGAAAGAGAAAAGCTACAGCGGCTCGGTATTCGATCCACACGACTACTTACCCTACAAGTTTGGAAACTTTCTTGACTGGCAGGTCTACAACGATGGAACGGTTTCAAACCATAGAGAAGCGTGGATAGTCGGAAACGCCTCGGCAAGCAACTCGAACATAACTTCGTCAGCCCTTGTAGACGAGGACAACGTGGACTACAAATCCTCAGATGTGTTCAGCGGGGGCTTCGCAGGAAAATGCGCCAAGAAATCATCCTGGTTCTACAACTCGAGTTCAGGAATCTGGGAATGCAGCGACTACATCAAAGACAAAGAAGTCACCATCAACACCAACTTCTACCAGGTACCACCCAACGGAACATACACACCAGACACAATCTACGCAGGCTTCCAAATCAACGCCTCAGAAATACAGAAATACAACACCGTATACGAAAACGCACCAATCAAAGGCGACACAGCCGACTCCACCATAGACTACACCGTCAACCAACTCAGGATGCAGGTACAATGCGCCCAAGGCGATCCATACGGAGATGCAATTGACCAACTACCAAGTAAAGAACAACCAGACGGCGAAGACTATGTAAACGCTTCTATCCCGGTCAACCCATCTGAAACCACACAAGTAATCATGAAATCACCGGTGTGGGACTCAAACTCAGGAGAATACAACTGCTTCTACGGTTTCCAGCAGTACGTCCAGGGAGTGCATCCATCGGCTGGCTCACCGGTAGATGAAGCACCGATCCCGGAGAAAACCTATCAAACCTGGCAAAAACGCGGCAACTTCAACTACGGCAACTGGCCAAGCTACTACGACGTCACAGAAAACGGGGCATACATAATCGAAGGCGTCAACAACCACGGAAGCATTGAGTCATATCAGGAAACCGGAGTAATACTAAACCCTACCAGCCTCGAATACCGGTCAAGCAACTTTGGAGACATCCGAGACGAACTCGCCGACATGGAAATCCAAAACAGCTACTACACCAGCGGAGACCCATTCACCAACTTCCCAGAACCCTCGATTGAACCAGGGGGTTCAGATGTTAAGAGAAGAAAGCCGATTCCTTGAGTCTTGGTTTACTTCATGGCTGACTCAAGGAAATCTCTCTGGCGTTTCTTTACAATCTCGTCAAATCCATCTTCTTCAACGTAGTTGAATTCAAAGTCGTCGAATGAATACTGGCTTGGGTCTGCATCTATGTCTCCGTCAAAGCCAACTGCAAGGTATCTATCATCCTGTGGCTGTACCTCATTGTAGAAGTCCAGAGTAGTTTTACTCACTAAATCGTGAGCGACCTGTCCTACAGTATTCGGGTTTGCGTTAATATTATTGAAGTCAAGTACCTCGCTCTTAACCTGCGAAGCCTCAGGAGTAAAGACAATACCTCCATTGACATCTTTGTCATTGGCTCCAACAACGATATTGTCGGTCTTTGCGACCAACGATCTCTGTATATCTTCAATAGACCGGTCAATACTCCCTCCTTGCTCTTCTATAGTGTACTCCATTCGAGAACGGAAGCTCTCATCATCCAACCAGGAGACAGTAAGAGGGCGGTCGGGGTTCCACATGTCTGTGAAGGCTTCTTCGGCTGTGTTGAATGGGTCTTCGCTGGGGCTGAGGACGAGGCTGTTGTCTGGGTTGTCTTGAGCCATTTCTTCGTTGCTTCTGTGTTGGTATAGTGTTTTGGTGTAGCCGTTGTTTTCGCTTTCTGTTTGGGCGAGGATTGAGGTGATGGGTGTGGGGTGTCCTTGGTCGTTTCTGGTTCTTGCGGCTACGAGTACTTCTTCCGGACTAACTTCGAGTTTGTTGTAGAGTATATGCGCATAGGCCTGGGCGCCGGTGTTTTGGTCTTGGTTGAATGGTGCGTGGACTGCGCCGTGTGTAGCGATGTCTTCGATGAATTCTTCTGTGATTTCCGGGTCGGAGAGGTTGTGGCCCTGTTCTTCAAGTTCACTGCGGATTATGTCCCAGTTTTCGTCAATTTGGTGGGTGAGGTAGTCATCCTGGATTACCTCGTTCCTGTAAACTTCTTCCAGAGAGTCGTAGTTCGGACCGGGATTCTTCTCTTCCGTAGTATTGTCTTCCTCCGGTGTTTCCTCCGGTTCTTCAGTCGTTTTTTCCGGTGTTTCTTGAGAGGTTGTATTATCTGGCGTTTCTGTATCGTTTTCCGGTGTCTGTGTCGTATCTTTTTCTGGCGTAGGTTCTTCCTCCGGTGTTGGATCTGATCCTTGTGTACTACAGCCTGCTACAGCGGCTGCTCCTGTTGCTCCCAGTGTTTCGAGAAATCGTCTTCGTGACGTCGTCTGTGATGTATCAGCCATGTATACCCCCGGGACGGATCTGTTGGTAGGATTGAAATGCCGTTGGGCCTTGAAATTATTGTTGTCTGAACGAAGACTCCGATCCTCGGCACTCAGACTGACGACTGGCGCACATGCGTGTCCCGCTCGCGAGCAACGCCGTGGTATTCGAACGTTGGTATCGTGATGAGGGAACCAATTCAGTCCGCCCAGTAGTCCTCGAACACCGCCAGCGCGTCGGCCTGGGTGTCCTGGCTGACCTCGAGGACGATCGGGCCGTCGAAGGCCGACTCGCGGATCGCTGCCACCGTCGCCGCCAGGTCGATCTCGCCGTCGCCGAACGGGATGCCGTCGTTTCGACGGGTGCCGTCCGTGAGGTGGATCAGGCCGATCTGGTCGGGATACGTCGAGAGCAGGTACTCGAGAGCATCCTGATACTCGCGCTCGGCCGTGTAGAGGTGGGCCGTATCGAGCACCAGATCGTTCTCGCGGGCGAGGATCATCTCCTCTAGGTGCATGACGCTCGCGCCGGTGTTGTTCTCGTGGCCGTGGGCCGCATCGAAGCCGATCGCCTCCACGTCCGGCGCGAAGACGTGCATGACGTACTTCGAGTGGAGCACGAGGTAGGCATCGAGTTCGACCGCGAGGCGGTCGGTCAGTTCGTAGTACTCGTGCTCTTCCGGTGTGACGTGGGGCGTGTGGACCGAGGCAGCCGAGACGGCCGCGCCCCCGACGACCTCAACAGTCTCCTCGAGCGCGTCGAGGTGATCACGTTCGAGATAGAGTTCGACGGCGTCGAACCCCCGATCGGCGGCGGCCGCGAGCGCCGCTGGTTCGGGTGCACACTTCCCGGCGACCGTCGGTCCGTCCGTGGCAGGTGACACGCCGACCGATTGCGTCGGATGGCCCTTTTCGGTATCGGTCTTTCTCAACGCGCCCACTCGACCATCCGCCGATACCGCTCGTCCGTCGAGAGCGCCTCGGCGTCGCCGATCAAGACAAGTGCACGCTTCGCCCGCGTCAGCGCGACGTTGATCCGCCGGTAGTCCTCGAAGATCGGCCCGTCGAGGCTCCCTGTGGCGACGAAAGAGACGAAGACGACCTCCTTACTGGACCCCTGGAAGCGATCGACGGTGTCGACGGTCACCCCCTCGGGGACATGCTGGCCGATCTCGGCGACCTGCGCGCGATACGGCGCAATCACGCCCACGTCTCCCGGATCGACGCCGGCATCGAGGTACGAGTCGACCGTCTGCGCCACGGCCGCAGCCTCGTCGGGATTGGTGTTCCCCACCGCCTGCCCGTCGGGATCGAGAAACGTCACCCGGCCTCCGAGATGGTCGGGCAGTGCGGCCGGATCGACGCCATCGAGATCGGCCAGCGTCTGTCCGGCGATCTCGCCGGTCGCGGGCCGCAACTGCCCGTCGTAGAACTCCCGGGAGGAGTAGGCCTGGATTCGCTGGGCCATCCGGTACTGCCGATCGAGCAACACGCCTGCCTCGGGATGGGCGTCGATCAGGCGCTCGAACAGCGATTGGGAAAGGTCGGCGGTCGACTCCCGGTCGGCGATATCGTCCTCCGCGCGCACGACGGGCGGGAGTTGCTGGTGGTCGCCGACGAGGACGAACCGCTCGGCACGGGCGACCGCTGCCAGCGCGCCCGGTTCGGTCAACTGTCCCGCCTCGTCGATGACTGCCACGTCGAAGTCCTGCTCGCGCATGATCCGCGAGCCACAGGTCGCGGTCGTCGCCGCGACGACGGGTGCGTCCGTCAATTCTTCCGCTCGTTCGTCGGGATCACCCGCCGGATCGAGCCGGACGTGCTGGAGATCCTCGCGGACGCCCGTCTCGGTCCCCATCCGGACGACGCCCTCGACGCCCTGCTCCAGCAACGCCTCGACGGCGTTGTCCACCGCTCGATTGGTAAAGGCCGAGAGGAGAACGCGCTCGCCGCGCTCGACCAGCGCGTCGACCAGCGTCGCGAGCGTGTAGGTCTTGCCAGTGCCAGGCGGGCCGTGGATCAGTGCGAAATCCTCGGCACCGACGGCCCGCCTGACTGCCCGGTCCTGGGCGGGGTTGTTCTCGACGAACGTCTCCGCGACGTCCTCGAACGCGGGCGCTTGGCCGCCGAACAGGACTGCTTTCTCGTCGGGTGACTGTTGCAACAGGGCGTCGTGGATCGCCGTCAGCATCCGGTCGGTCGAGAGTTCCGAGGGATAGACGTCGAGCCGCCGGAGTTCGACGGGTTCGTCGGCAGTGACGACGATTTCCGCTGAAAGTCGCTGCACGCGGGCCAGTTCCGCCTCACCCTCGATCGGGTCGCCGTCGTTCGCCAGCACGACGTCACCTTCGCGGATCTTCGAGGTCGCGCCCGTCGCTTTGGCTCGCAGTTCCCAGCTGCCGTCGTCGAGTTCGCGTTGGCCGGTGGGTTCGAGGTCGATCAGCGCGCGGTCGTCCTCGGCGCGTTCCTCTTTGTCCTGTCGCCAGAGCTTGGCGTACTCCCGGTGAGCGGCCCGGCGCTCGGCCTCGATTGCGCGGTAGTTGGCCTCGAAGTACTCGCGTTCGTCTTCCGGGATCGGCGTCCCGACCTGGCCGGCCTTCGACTCCTGGTCGAGTCGCCCCGAGACGGCCATGCAGGTGTCCTGTTCGAAGCAGTACTCGCACTTGGCGTCGGCCTCGTAGCCGGTCGGGACATCCATTCCATGCTCCATCGCGGCGATCTCGTTTCTCGTCCGGAGGACGAACTCGAGCAGGCCCGACCCGATCGAGAACTCCTTGGCCGGCGAGAGGTCACCGCCCTCCTCGGTCCGCTCGACGGCGGCGTTCTTGGTGTAGAGGAGCGTCCCGGTGTTCGGCGGTTCGTCGCCGTGTTCACCCAAAATGAGGGCGTAGGCGGCGGCCTGGATCTTGTCCTGAAAGCGTGGCTCGCGGTTCGTGTTCTTGCCCGTCTTGAGTTCGACGGGCATCCCGCGCCGGACGGCGTCGGCCCGTCCCTTCAGCCCGTAGCGCTGGCTGATGAGCGTCTGTTCGGAGCGCCACTCGCCCTCGGTCGGGCCGAAAGTCGTCTGCCCACCGTCGGTCAGGTGGCCCTGCTGGAGCCAGCCCTCGATCGCGCTCGCGTGATCCAGGGCGTCCTCGCGGACTGTCTCGGCGTCCCGGCCCAGCAGGCCGAGTTCGAGGCCAACCTCCTCGACGCGTTCGGCGACGGCGTCCTCGACGTCCCGACCGCGAAGCAGATCGCCGAAGACTTCGTGGACGATGGTCCCTTTGACGACGGGATACGCGAGCGGCGTCCCGGAAAGTTTGTTCAAGTAGTACATTCTGGGACATTGCACCCACGAGCGGACATCTGTCACGTCGACAATGAAATCGGGTTCGACGACGACCATCGTGCCCTCGCCGGTCGTGAATTGGGTCTCGCCGCGATACTCGCGCTCCTCGGCGTCGTAGACGGCGACGTCCATCCCGACTTCGAGGTCGTCTGCTGTCTCGGTCCACTTACCCCACAGCGTGACGGTGACTGGGTCCGCGCGGCCGTCCTCGGGGCGGATCGTGACCTCGGCGAGGTCGCGTTCGCCGTACTGCGTGCTGACGGTTTTGGTCTCGCTCACGTCGAGGACTGGCCCACGGAGATGCACATCAGGTGACTGGGTTGGGGTGGGAAAAACGCTGTCGGTGAGCGGCAGCGACGGTGGATTGGGCGAGGTGACCGACGACCACAATCTACAGGACACGGCCGCCCGTCCCGGAGGATATGGCGAAAACTGTCGACGAACTCCGCAACGAGATCCGACTGGCAGTCGACCGCTTCGAGCGCCGGGGATCGGTCGGGTTCACCAAGGAGAGTCTCGCCGCGATCAGCGAGGCCGTCGGTGGGGACGTCGCTCCGGGACAGCTCCCCGCCAAAGCCGAGATGCGCAAAGCGATCGCCCACCGGATCGACGGCCTTGATGATGATCGCGATCACGAACGACCGTTCCGGAAAGCGGAACTCGAAATCGTCGCCGCCGTGCTCGACGAGGCAAAGTGAGAGAAAACGCCGCCGTCACTCAACGACAGTGAACGTCCCTGTCTGTTCGATCGTCTCGTCGACGTAGCCGTCGGTCACTTCGAGCGTGATCGTATAGGTTCCGGGATCCCACTCCTCGGCCGGGGAGAGCGAGTCGGCGATATACAGCCTCGATGGGTCTGTGTCCGCCGAGAATTCGTTGTTGACCGGGATCTCGTTTTCGGCCCAGACGCTTCCCGCAGGACCGGTCAGAGTCTCGAATATCGAGACATTCGTCCGTATCGCGTCTTCAGTCTCCCGGTAGTGCATCCCCTGGATCTCGTAATAGTACCAGACCGTGTCCGTCGGTCCATACTCGGCGTTGGGCTGGGGCGTGTACTCGTCGTATCCAGTGGCCTCCCCGGCTGTGAAGAGAATCTCAGGAACCTCGAAGGGTTCTGAAGCCTGTTTCAGCTCGGGTTCGACGTCGAAGGTCGCCGTCTGGGACGCCTCGTTTCCGGCGATCGTGTCCCGAACATCGATCTCGACGCGGTGGGAACCCGGCTCGAACGCCATCGACGGCGAGAAATTGAGCACCAGAAATACGGTGGTGAAGTCAGTCGACTCGACGACGGTCCGCTCGAAAGTCCGAGTAATCGTATCTAGTGCTTCTCCGTCCGGCGTGTATATTGTCCAGGACACTTCGTAAGCGAACCGACGCTCACCGTCGCCTGCCGGTTCCGTTCCGACAGTTGACGGTTCGAGATATATCCAGACGACATCGTCCGGTGTGTAGGTCTGGTCTGGCTGTTCGGTATATTGTCGATAGCCCGTGGGTTGTTCCGCACAGAAGCGGACGTGGTCGATCGAAAGCGACGACGGCATCGTCGGGGTCGGCTCCGGCGTCTGTGTCGGCGTCGGCTCAGACGTCGCGGTCGGTTCCGGGGTCGGCGTGGCTGACGCCTGCGTTTCCGTCGTCGTATCCGCCGACGAACCGTCGTCCTCACCACAGCCTGCAAATCCAGCTACCGTAACGACACTGAGGCCCAGGACAGTCCGGCGCGTATACGAGGCCATACTTACCTGTAAGTGTTTCCGGTACATACTAACTATGGCAATAGAACATTATATTTGAGGGCAAGCTTCACCCGGACGGAGAAGCGGAATGTGACATCTCGCTACTCTCGATCGGCCCGACGCTGTAAGTCGGCCAGCGTGTTCAACGCCTGAATGGGCGTCATCTCAGCGACGGAAAGCGATCGGAGTTCGGCGACGACATCGTCTCGGTCGGGTTCCTCGAGCGTTTCACTTCCACGTTCCGTCGCGGTTCGATCGGGCTCTTGACCCGGTTCCCGTCCGTCGGGGGTACTGTCACCGAGCAGTTCTCGCGAGCGGTCGACGACCGGGTCCGGCACGCCGGCCACACCGGCCACCTCGACGCCGTAAGACGTTGCGGCCGCACCGGGAGCGATATCGTAGGGAAACGACACCTCTTCGCCCGCCTGTTCGGTCCGGAAGTGGAGATTCCGTGCGCTATCCAGTGCTGCTGCCACGTCAGTCAATTCGTGGTGATGCGTCGCAAACAACGTCGTCGCGCCGACCTCGTCGTGGATGAACTCCGTCACTGCCTGGGCGATCGCCAAGCCGTCGGTCGTGCTGGTCCCGCGGCCCACTTCGTCCAGCAGCACCAGTGATTCGTCGGTCGCTTGCTCCAGAATCGTCGCGAGTTCGCTCATCTCGACCATGAACGTCGAGCGCCCGCCGGCGATGTCGTCACTCGCGCCGACGCGGGTGAACACGCGGTCGACGATCCGCAGGTCCGCTGATTCGGCGGGCACGAAGCTCCCGACCTGGGCGAGAATCGAGATCAGCGCGACCTGTCTCATGTAGGTCGACTTCCCGCTCATGTTCGGACCAGTGATCACCGCGAGACAGGCGTCGTCGTCAAGATGGGTGTCGTTCGGAACGAACGCGTCCTCGGTGCGCTCGACGACCGGGTGGCGACCACCCTCGATGTCGATTCCGTCCCCACCGACCGAAGGGCGGCAATAATCCCGCTCGGCCGCGACGGTGGCAAAGCCAACCAGCACGTCGAGATTTGCCACAGCGTCGGCGACTGCCTGGACGCGCTCGGACTCGGCGGCGACGTCGTCACGCACTTCCACGAACAACTCGTACTCCAGATCGTCGGCCTGCCCTTCCGCCCGAAGGATCTCGTCTTCCCGCTCCTTGAGTTCGGGCGTGTAGTAACGTTCGGCGTTCTTCAGCGTCTGTCGCCGCTGGTAGTCCTCGGGAACCCGATCGACGTTCGCGTCGGTCACTTCGATGTAGTAGCCGTGGACGGCGTTGTGGCCGACCTTCAACGAGTCGATGCCGGTCCGCTCGCG
>ENA-ORCR01000424-ORCR01000424.1-marine-metagenome-genome-assembly--contig:-NODE-424-length-24690-cov-3.667980_pt1 | contig 24690 bp, 20 predicted proteins | sample MGYA00237782_ERZ508514 | MGnify/ENA primary metagenome ERZ508514 (study PRJEB26185, sample SAMN06268960) | marine metagenome | isolation source: Eden Landing Ponds, San Francisco, CA, USA | place...
GTCTTCGAGGGCGTCCATGAGACGGTCTCTCCCGAAGCGGTTGCTCGACCCGCGGCCGCGCCAGCGCTTGAGGGCGCCGAACTTCGTCGCGACCTGTGCGACCTTGAACTTCAGCGAGTCGGCGTTCTTCAGGCTCAACTCGACGAGGTGTGGGACGTGTTCGGGGTCGGTCTCCGCCAGAATCTCCCTGACGTCGCCGGCGGTCACGTTGCGCGGGACTTCCAGTTCGATCCGGTAGGGGTCTATCTCCATCGCGACCGAGGATCCAGTCCGCTGGCCGAGGAGCGCCGAGAGGAGGCGACCGAGCGTGTCGTTGACCTTGTGCCCGAAGGCTGCGTTGACGACGAGTTCGCGCCCGCGGAACTCGACGAGCAGCGAGTCTGCGGTCGGGACCGGTTGGTCGTCGTCGTGGTCCGCGAGTTGCTGGAGCCCGGTTTCGATGGTGGACTCGTCGCCGTCGTAGCGGTCGGTGAACTCGCGTGCAACCGCGTCGGTGCCGGCCCCGGACCGGAGTTGGCTCCCCGCAACTGCCCGCATATCGCCGACTTCCTGTGCGACTGCGTAGGGGACGGGAATCTCCTGGCCGGTCCAGGAGGGGACCTCTCCGCCCGGGTCTTCGACGGGGGAGACGGTCACGACCTCCTCTTCCTCGTCGATTTCTGTGATCCGCCACATCTCGCCGCGCTGGATGAATATTTCTCCAGGCGTGGCGAAGTTGACGACGAACTTCTCGTCGAGGGTTCCCACGTCGCGACCGCTGGCGACGTCTTCCACGCTGTAGGTGGCCTCGTCGGGGATCATCGACAGATTGTGGTAGAAGTACTGCCAGGTTCCGCGGCGCTTCTGGAGTTCGTCCACGTCTTCTTCCAGCCAGACGACCCTGTTTCCGGCGAGTGCGCGGACGACGGATTTGAACTCGCGCTCCGAGAGGTCGCGGAACGGGTAGGCCCGCGTCACGATTTCGTACGCGCGCATCGCCCGGATGTCACCGAAGTCCATGACGAGGCCAGCGATCTGGTTCGCGAGCGTGTCGAGACTGCCGTCGTGGATGTCCGCGGATTCGACCTCTCCCGCACGCGCCTTCCGGCCGATGGCGAGGGCTTCGAGCGTGTCGTCTGGATGGGCGGTGACGATGGTGCCCTTCGAGACGAGGTCGCGTCGGTGGCCCGCGCGACCGATCCGCTGGAGGAGTCGGGTCACCTGCCGAGGGCTGTTGTACTGGATGACGTGGTCGACGTGGCCGACGTCGATGCCCAGTTCCATCGAAGAGGTACAGAGGAGGCCGTCGAGTTCGCCCGCCTTGAACTGGTCTTCGACCTCGATGCGTGACTCCTTGGCCAGCGACCCGTGGTGGACGCCGATGTTCGCGTCGAGTTCCTTGAACCGCGAGCCCAGCGCCTCGGCGAGTTGCCTGGTGTTGACGAAAATGAGCGAGGAATCGTACTCCTCGACCAGGTCCCGGATGTAGCGGACGTGACTCGCGAAGTGGGGTTCGGACATCAACTCACCCGCCAGTCGCTCGTCCTCCTCCGTAATCTCTGGCGAGCGGACCCGGACGTCGAGTCGGCTTCCGACGTCGATTTCGACGACGGAACAGCCGCGATTGCCAGTCAGGAACTGCCCGACGGATTCGGGGTCACCGACCGTCGCCGAGAGGCCGATGCGCTGGAAGTCCTCGGCGAGTTCGAGGAGTCGTTCGAGCCCGACCGTCATCTGTGCGCCGCGCTTGGAGACGGCGAGTTCGTGGACTTCGTCGACGACGACGTGGTCGACGTCCGCGAGCGCGGTCCGCAACTTCGACCCGGTCAGCATCGCCTGGAGCGTTTCGGGCGTCGTGACGAGCACGTCCGGCGGGTCGTTGGCCTGCTGTGAGCGCTGGTAGTCCGTGGTGTCGCCGTGACGGACCTGCACGTCCAGGTCCAGGCGCTCGCCCCACCACTCCAGGCGCTCGCGCATGTCGCGGTTGAGCGCCCGCAGGGGCGTGATGTAGAGTGCGCCGATGCCGAAGCGGTCCTCGTCCTGAAGGGCGTCGAAGACGGGCAACATCGCCGTCTCGGTCTTGCCGGTGCCGGTCGGTGCGACGACGAGGACGTTGTCGCCGTCGACCAGCGGCGGGATGGCCTTGCGCTGTGGCTCGGTGGGCGTCGTGAACCCACGGTCCGAGAGCGCGGCCCTGACCTCGCTCCCCAGTGCCGCGAACGCCGCGGGGTCGCCCGATTCAGCCCCCGCTGAAGTGTCCGACCCAGCGTCCGCGCCACCGGCCTCGGCGTCCGCGTCACCGGCCGCTCCGGCGTCTGTCATCGCCCGTGCTATGGGTTTGAACTGATTAAGCGCGCTGGTTTTCTAGCGTGTGTTTCGAGAGAAGATTGGTTCACCATGGCGCGCGCTGTCGAGCGTGCCCGCCTCGTGGCGGGCCGCTCGAAATAGTCGTGCGAGGGATGAGGAGCGCAGCGTAGCGAGCACCGCAATCGGCTGGGGAGGGCTGTGGCCGTCTGCGGTGCTGTGCGGTTGCGGACCTGGTGGGCTGAAAGGGCGAGGTCCGGTGGCGGTCGCTGCGCGGCCCCTATCCGAGCGAAGCGAGGATATGTCGCGCAGCGTCCGCGAGCGGGCCGAGGGCTTTCATCGGTCCCTGTCGTCTACGGCCGATTCGACCCATAACGAGCGGGCCGAGGGCTTTCATCGCTCGCTGTCGTCACCAGTTGATTCAACTCATAGCATGTGGGCCGAGAGCTTTCATCGCCTGCTGTCACCTGTGCTCTGATCGGCACCTGTCAGAGCTCATGAGGCCTATCGGCGAAAGCCCTCGGCCCGCTCGCGGTCGCTGACCGAGATATTCTCGTTCACTGCGTTCACTCGAATAGTGCTCGCTCAGACGACTATATGAACGCGACCGGCCCTCGCCCTTTCAGTCCACCAGGAATACAACATCCCGCACAGCACCGCAGACGGCCACACACCTCCCCAGCCGACTCACTCATTCCATTCGCTCGTCCCTCGCACGGCTCCGTCGCGGCCGCTCGTCCGTCCTTGACTCGCGGCCGCGACAGCGCGCGCCAGCCTACCTGTCGGCCCTTTAAATACCACGGTGGTTGATTGAGTACTCAATCAAACAGAATCCTGATACAAGTGACCGATTCCTCAAATTCACACACTCACTCGAAAGACGACCACTCCGCTTGCTCCCACTCCTCGCGCAAGAGGCCGTACTGGACCATGTCGCGGTGCTGGCCGTCGATGAACATGAACTTGCGACGGCGGCCTTCCTCCACGAAGCCAAGCGACTCCAGTAACCCGCGGGACGCGTCGTTGTGGTCGAACGCCCCCGCACCGACGGCGGGCTTGTCGTAACTCCGGAAGAGGTAGTCGACGACAAGCCCGACCGCTTCTTTTCCATAGCCCTCGCCGTGGACCTCCGGGATCAGCCAGTATCCCAGTTCCGGGCGGCGATAGCTCATCTCCTCCGCAGTCACCGAGCCAATTCGCCGACTCTCGCCTTCCGCGGGAGCACCGGGCCCCGCGCCCTCCTCGTCGATGCAAACGAGGAAGTGATCCTTCCCGTCGTCTTCGCTGAGGTCGTACTGTTCGCTATTGCGCAACGGATTCCCGAGCGGATACCGAATCTCGGGGTTCGCACTGGCTCGCTGGAGGAAGGTAACGTCCTCGGATTCGGACGAGCGGAGCGTCACGCGCTCGCCGCTCGCGATTCGTGCGCCTGGCATGGGAAGAGGCTCACCACCAATCGGTAACAGTCTTGTCCCGAGGTGGGACGCTCTCTCACCCAATTCGGTCTGCCAGTCGACCGGCGACCACACCGACCGCGGTGAGCGAACAGATCACCGCCCCGAGGCCGACCAGTATCGCTTTCCCGAAGTTCCTGAGACCGAAGTGCGGGCGTTGCTGCCACCCGACGACGGTGTAGTTCGCACCTCGATAGCTGACCGCCGTGAAGCTATTACGGTAGCCCCCCTCGTCGGTGGCGCTGATGACGTGCGATCCGTTTACCGGGGAGGCGCGACGAACCGGCTCAGTCCGATTTCGTGCTGTGTCGAACAGCGTCTGTTCTGCCTGAGAGAGCTCGGCATACGGGACAGGCTCGACGTCCTCACTGCCAGGCGCCCCCTCTCTGATCCCCTGCTCGACGCTGTACTCCCACCGATACTCGGGGAGGACGACCGGCAGGAGGAGACCAGTCGCCACGAGGAGGAGGCCGAGCGTTCCGTAGATCGCGGCTGGACGCATTGACGAGCCTGCTCGACCGCCCGGTAAATGTTTTCTCGTCGCCACGACGCCTGGCGAGCGCGCCGAGAGAGAAATCCTTTTGCGTGATTCGGCCACAGATGGGGGTATGGACTGGCCGCACGACCCCGACGGCGACGAGGGGAGCGAGGGACGCCGCAAGTACGGACAGGCGATTCTCGCGAAGAAGATAGACGAGGAGGAAGACTTCCCGCTCACCCAGTCGGAGTTCGTCGACGAGTACGGCGACGACCCCGTCCGCATCGACTACGAGACGGTCGTCAGCGTGTCGGACATCTTCGAGCACGTCGACCAGGAGGAGTACGAAGACTTCCCCGATTTCCACAAGGCCGTCGGCCAGGCACTCCGCGAGGCCGATTACTGGCCCTACCGTCTGGAACACGCCTGAAACGGGCCAGGCGACCCGGACGCGCCAGCGACCGCGACGCACCCACCGACTCACTCGATTACTCTCGCCCGACAGCAGTTTTAGGGGTCTGCCACCCGACCGCCGATCAGAGAGCCGACAGTGGCAGACCCATCCAACGAACGCGACGGTTCGGTCGAGTCCTCCACAGCCACCAGCCGGGGCGACGCCTCCAGCGCCTCCAGTCACGACGACGCCTCGGGAGCGGATTCGCCCTCGATGTCCGCGGACAGACTTCGCGAACGCGCGGGGGAGAACCGACTGAAGCTCTGGGTCTACTACGAAGCCGACAGACGCGTGGTCGCGGGTGTCACCGGCCTCTTCGTCTTCTGCACGCTCGTCGCGGCCGGCGTCCTCCAGCCGAACGTGACAGCCGTCCTCCGCCAGGGTGACCCCATCGGGACCACCTTCCAGGCGTTCGTCGGCGCTATCATCACTGGCGTCACCCTCGTCGTGACGCTCAATCAACTCGTGCTCTCCCAGGAGTTCGGAACGATCGACGAGCAACACGACCGCTTCGAGGAGACGATGGCCGTCCGTGAGGACGTCGCCGAGCACGTCGACCCCGCAGTGGCGCCCGCAGATCCAGCCGCGTTTCTCCGCGCGCTCGTCGACGCCGCCGGGAGGGACGCCAGAACCGTCCGAGAGAGCCTCGACGACGATACCCCCGGCCCCGTCGCCGACGCGCTCTCCGCTCTCACCGAGAGCATCGAGTCCAACGCAACGACCGTGTCGGACGAACTCGACGATGCCGGATTCGGGACCTTCGACGTCGTCTCGGCCGCGCTGGATTTCAACTACTCCCAGAACGTGTACGACGCGCGACGCATCCGCGCCGAGCACGAAACGGACCTCTCCGAAGCCACCCAGCGCGCCATCGAGGAACTTCTCGCGACGCTGGAGTTGTTCGCACCCGCTCGCGAGCACGTCAAGACGCTGTACCTCCAGTGGGAACTCATCAATCTCTCGCGGTACGTCCTCGCGAGCGCCATCCCCGCGTTGCTCGTCACCTGCTACATGCTGCTGTTTTTCGAACTCGGGACGCCAGGAGGTGCCATCGCCGGGATTCCGACTGCAATTTTCGTCGTCAGCGCGGCCGTCACGATAGCGGTGAGTCCCTTCCTCGTCTTGCTCTCGTACGTCCTCCGGGTGGCGACGGTCACGAAACGCACGCTCGCTATCGGACCGTTCACGACCCGTGACACGGCCGACCGGAGTACGTGACTCACGAGCGGTGTTTTCAGACCGAGAGAACGCACGGTACGTATTAAGTCGTGTGACAGTTCATTCAACGATATGGACGCAGTGAAACGAACAGTCGGTGAACGCGTCGCCGAAGTCGTGGCGACACGCACAGACCGAGACGTGCTCGAGTTACCGCCGCTCTACGATAGCATCGACCCGGACGCGCTCGATACCGTCTGTTCGGGCCTCGAATCCGGTTCGATCACGTTTCAGTACGCCGGCCACGACGTGACTGTCCACGCCGACCGATCGATCGAACTCTCGACGTCGACCAGCCCCACCCCACAGCCGCCCGAGCGCCTCACGACTGACTGACGGCCGGATCTGTGCTGATCTGTTACGAGCGACTACACAGCGTGAGCTGCTGCGTTGCATGCAGTGATCGGTAAATCCGTCTCCTGAGAGGCGCTCGACTGTCAATCGGCCGCGTGGCTCTCGAATGAATCCGTCGAAGAATGCTCCGTCTGGGATTTGAACCCAGGTCATCGGCTCGAAAGGCCGAAATGATTGGCCGGACTACACCAACGGAGCCCACGACGCGTGAACGTCGTATTTTGGAGATTGAACTCGGGGTATAAAAACTCGTCTCTCTCGGGCCGGTGTGTGTGGCGTTATCGTACGCACGCGACTCGACCGACGGTCGTGCGCGTCCCGAACACGTTCGAACCCGTTCTGGCGGGTCGGGAACGCACTTGGCGGTATATGCGTATGACGTGTTCACTCCCGGATGTCGATGACCAGCTACGACCCATCCAGACGGCAGGTGTTACGGCTCGCGGGAGCGGCCGTCGCCGGCGGCGCAATCGCCGGCTGTTCGGCCGCCCCGGGGGCGTCCTCGGATTCGGGCGGCAGTTCGAACGGTGACGGCAGCGGCGGCGAACAGACGCCGACGCCCGCCAGCGACGGCGGCAGCGAGTCCTCCGGTGACGAGTGGACGAAGACGGACACCGTCGAGATGACGGACGAACTCACCTACGAGCCCAAACAGATCGAAGTCGAGGCCGGGACGACGGTCACCTTCGAGAACGTCGGCGCCGTCGGCCACACCGTCACGGCCTACGAGGACGAGATTCCCGACGACGCCGAGTACTTCGCGTCTGGCGACTTCGACTCACAGCAGGCCGCCAAAGACGGCTACAGTAGCGGCCAGGATGGCAACGTCCCCGGCGGCGAGTCCTGGGAACACACGTTCGAGACGACTGGCACGTACGAGTACTACTGCATTCCTCACGAGATGAACGGGATGGTCGGCTCGGTCAAGGTGGTCTAACATGTCCGACGATACCAACGACAGCGAGAACGATCCGGACGCACTGGTCGAAGAACACGAACGACAGATCAACGAACTCCTCCAGGAGGTCGAAGACCCGGCAGAGATGGACGACGAGAGCGACGGCTTCTCGATGCAACTTGCCGGCCTCGAACTCGACCGCCGAAACTTCATGAAGGCCGGCGCCGCGGCCGGCGTCGCGAGCGCCGCAGGCGCCTTCGCGGGCTGTCAGACGGCGCTCCCGGACAGCGAGACGCCCGAGAATAGCGGCGGTGACGGCGGTTCACAGGGTTCCGGTGCCAGTCACAGCCACGTCGTCGCTCCGGGCGAAAAGGACGAGTACTATGGCTTCTGGTCGGGCGGCCACTCCGGCGAGATTCGCGTCATCGGCATCCCGTCGATGCGCGAACTCCAGCGCATTCCCGTGTTCAACACGGAGTGTGCGCGCGGGTACGGCTACGACGACCAGTCGACCACCATGCTCGAAGACGACGGCGGCGGCTACACCTGGGGTGACAACCACCACCCGAATCTCTCGGAGACCGACGGCGAGTACGACGGCGAGTACCTCTACGTCAACGACAAGGCCAACGGCCGCATCGCGCGTGTCAGCCTCAAGTACTTCGAGACCGACGCCATCGTCGACGTCCCGAACGTCCAGTCGATCCACGGCTGTTGTGTCCTCTCGCCCGACACGAAGTACATCCTCGGGAACGGCGAGTTCCGGACGCCGCTGCCCAACGACGGGCGCCACGTCAACGAACCGGAGAAGTACACGGCGCTGTTCTCCGCGGTCGACCCCGACTCGATGGAGACGGCCTGGCAGGTGAAAGTCGACGGCAACCTCGACATCGTCGACTCCGGCAAGAACGGTCGCTGGGCCGTCGCCTCGTGTTACAACAGCGAGGAAGCGACCGAAATCCAGGGGATGACCCACGACGACCGCGACTACGCGAAAGTCTTCGACATCCCCGCCATCGAAGATGCGGTCGAGAACGGCGACTACGAGGAAGTCAACGGCGTCCCGGTCGTCGACGGCACGAAAGAGAGCGACCTCAACAGCGGCTCCGACCCGCTCGTCCGCTACGTCTCGACGCCGAAGTCGCCCCACTGCGTCGAGGTCGGCCCCGACGGCAAGTACGCCTTCATCGCCGGCAAACTCTCGCCGACGGTGACGATGCTCGACCTCGAGAAGATCGGTGAGGTCGACGACCCGACCGACGCGGTTGCCGGTCGACCGAAGGTCGGCCTCGGGCCGCTGCACACCACCTTCGACGGGAACGGCCACGCCTACACGAGCCTGTACATCGACTCGCAGGTCGCAAAGTGGGACATCGAGGAAGCGGCCAACGCCGAACTCGGCTCCTCGGACCCGGTGATCGAGAAACTCGACGTCCACTACAACCCCGGCCACATCCAGGCGCTGGAGGCGATGTCGAACGACCCGGACGGCGAGTGGCTCGTCTCGCTCAACAAGCTCTCGAAAGACCGGTTCCTCCCGGTCGGCCCGATCCATCCCGACAACGACCAGTTGATCCACATCGGCCAGGGCGAGAAGGAGATGGAACTGGTCGCCGACCACCCCGCCTACCCCGAACCGCACGACTGCGTCTTCGCCCACAAGGACAAGATCAACCCCGCGACGGTGTGGGACAAGGAAGACTACGCGGGCGAGAAGCCGTTCGTCACCGAGGAAGACTCCGGCGTCGAGCGCATCGACGAGGAGACGGTCCACGTCAAGGCCTCCTCGAAGCGCTCCGAGTACGGGATGTACGACTTCACCGTCAAGGAAGGCGACGAAGTGCGCCTGACGATGACGAACATCGAAGGCGTCCGCGACATCATCCACGGCGTCGCCATCCCCGAACACGACGTCAACCTCGCCATCGCGCCCCAGGACACCCGCGAGGTGACCTTCACGGCTGACGATCCGGGCGTCTACTGGATCTACTGTACGTACTTCTGTAGCGCGCTCCACCTGGAGATGCGCTCGCGGATGATCGTCGAACCGCGCGAGTAACCACCGGAAATACGAGTCTCGCGGGTTTCACCGCCCCGAGACTTCTTGCGACGCACGCATCGACCACCCACCACCAGACCGGACACAAAACGACCCACAGTATCGCGGTGACACTCATGGAATACGAACCACCCGACCTCGGCACGTTCGCGGAGCTCAGACGCGGGCTCCCCGTTGTAGCTGCCGGACTGCTCGTGCTCGCGCCGCTGTTGCCGATGTGGCACATCGCCGTCGACGCCGTGCAGTACCCAGACACGACCCTGTATCTCCACCTGCACGCCTACCCCTACATCGGCGGCGATTTCGAGGAGATGGCCAGGCTCAACCACTACATCGGCTTTTACTACCCGGACCCGGTGCTCTGGCCCCCCAACTACGACCCCCACCCGAACGCCATCGCGGTTCCCGAGTGGTCGCTCGGCCCGTTCGCGTTCGTCGCCATCGCGGCCGCGGGCCTGTTCGTCGCGTTCGCACCGGACACCCAGCGGCTCAAACGCGGGCTGACCTACCAGCTCGTCGGCTCGATTACGGTGTTGACGGTCATGCTCGTCGACATCCAGTACCGGCTCTACCAGGCCGGCCACACCCTCGACCCGGACGCCCCGGTTATGGGCGTCGATGGCTTCACCCCGCCGCTGTGGGGAAGCTACGAGGTGGCGAACATCACCAGCTACTCCAGGCTCGGCCTCGGCGCCTACGTCACCGGCCTCGCAATCGGCCTGCTCGTCGTCGCCTTCTACTACCGCGATTCCGTAGCGACCGTCGGCGACCTGCCCGACCGCATCGCCGGTCGGATCGACGGTGCCAGCGAGTGGTTCGAAGACAACACCGTCGGCGACGACGAGTGGGACGAGAGTGAGGAGCCACCCGACCCAGACCCGAGCGGAGGTGACTGACCTGTGAGGGGCCCGTCCGTCGAACGACTGCTCGCCGCCGTGGCCGCAGTCATCCTGGTCGTGTCAGCCGGAACCGTCGCCGCGATGCCGACCGACGCGACTCCGACTGGTGACGAGGTCACCTTCGACGCCGGCGTCCCGAACTCGTTCGACTTCACGGCGACCGACGACCCCGGTGTCGCCACCGTCGACGGCGAACGATACGAGGCACTCGGACCGGCACTGGCGGCCGCAGAACCCGGTGACACGGTCCAGCTTCGCGGTCGCTTCGACCCCGAGGCCGCAGTCGTCGTTACGACGCCGGACGTGACTATCAGCGGGGCTGGGGACCCAGCGAATGCCGAGACAGCCTATCCCGTCATCGACGGCTCTGGCGAGGGCGACGTGCTCGTCATCAACGCCTCCGGCGTGACGGTCGACGGGCTCTGGATCCGGAACTCTGGCTACGAAACCGCCGGCAACGACGCCGCCGTCTGGGTCGCCAGCGACGGCGTCACGGTCCGGGATAGCAGGGTCACGGAGATGACCTTCGGCATCTGGGTCGACGGGGCCAGCGACGTGCGACTGGTCGGGAACACCATCGTCGGCCGCGAGGCTGTCCACCCCCTCACGGACCGCGGGAACGGCATCCAGCTCTGGGAAGCGACCGACAGCTACGTCGCCGACAACCGGATCACCGACGCCCGGGACGGCATCTACTACTCCTGGGCAGCGACCGTCGAAGCCCGGAACAACACGCTCTGGGACCTCAGATACGGCGTCCACTACATGTACTCGAACGACAACACGCTGGTGGGCAACACCGCGTTCGACAACGACGTCGGCTACGCGCTGATGGTCTCGAAGGACCTCACCATCGTCGACAACGTCGCCCTCAACAACCGCGGCCAGAGCGGTCACGGCATCCTGCTCAAGAGCATCGACGACACGAACGTCAGCGGCAACCACCTCGTCGGCAACGAGAACGGGTTGTTCCTCTACAACTCGCTCGACAACGAGATCAGTTACAACCTCGTCGCCGGGAACGGCGCCGGCGTCCACCTCTCGGCCGGCAGCGTCCGCGAGCGCGTCCACCACAACACGTTCGCCCGGAATCGAGTCCAGGTCCGGGCCGACGTCGGCGAGCAGGTCGTCTGGAACGCGTCCGTCGGGAACTACTGGGCCGGCGCAGGCGCCCGCGACGTCGACGGCGACGGGATCAGCGAGACGCGCTACCGCCCCGCCGGCATGGTCCAGCACCTCACCGGCGACCACCCGAAAGCGAGCGTCTTCACCGGCAGCCCCGCCTACGAAGTCGTCAGACTCGCCGAACGTACCCTGCCCGTCGTCGAAGCGCCCGGCGTGGTCGACCACAGACCGCTCGTCGACCCACCACACGACTGGAGACACTACTATGATCGAAGCTACTGACGTCACGAAACGGTACGGGAGCGTCGTCGCCCTCGACGGCGTCTCGCTGTCCGTCCCGGACGGTGCATCGCTCGGCCTCGTCGGCACGAACGGCGCTGGCAAGACCACGCTGTTCCGCCTCCTCGTCGGCCACGAGACGCCCGACTCCGGGACCGTACGCGTCGCCGGCGTCGACCCTACCGCGGGCACCCGCGTCCGCGAACGCGTCGGCTACCTCCCCGAGGACGCCGGCTTCCAGCCCTCCCTGACCGGCGAGGAGGTCCTGGGCTACTACGCCACCATGCGCGGCGTCGACAGCGCACGGATCGACACGCTCCTGTCTGTGGTCGGCCTCGCCGACGCCGGCGACCGGCCGGTCGGCGGGTACTCCAACGGCATGAACCGACGGCTGGGCCTGGCAGTCGCGCTTCTCGGTGACCCCGACGTGCTCTTGCTCGACGAACCGACTGCGGGCCTCGACCCTGCGGGCGTCGACGACTTCAACCGCGTCGTCGAGCGCGTCCGCGACCAGCGCGACGTGACCGTCGTCCTCAGCACGCACGTTCTCAGCGAGGTCGAAGCGCTCTGTGACCGCGTCGCAGTGCTCGACGACGGATCCATCCAGACCGTCGGCTCGGTCCAGGACGTGGTCCGCGACGCCAGTCAGGACATCACGATAACCGCCCGCTACGAGCGCGACGCCGGCCTCGCGAGTGCGACTGAGCGTCTGGAATCCGTCACTGCAGTCGCTGATCGCTCCGTCGGACCCAGCGAACTCGAACTCGTCGTCGCCAGCGACGACGTCACAGACGTACTGGAATCAGTGCTCGAGACGGACCCTGTCTCGGTGCGCGTCGACGAACCGACGCTCGAATCGGCCGTTCGAGAGACCATCGCCCCCGGCGGTGAGGGCGCATGACCGAGCGAACAGGGGACGAGCGTGACGAGCCGGCGGCGCGGCCCGACGGCGGCGCGACTGCACACGCGACGATGACCAGACACGAATCCGACTACGCTGGCACTGCGCGGCAGGTACTCGGCGTCGCACAGCGGGAGTATCGCGTGCTGTCCCGTGCCCGCTGGACCGTCGGACTTGCCGTCCTGTTCGGCGCGTTCTCACTCTCCGTCGTCGGCCTGACCGGGACGGCGACCGGACCCACCAGCGTCGGCGCGCTGCTCGTGACCCTCGCAGAGCTTTCGGTATACCTCGTCCCGCTCGCTGCGCTCGCGCTCGGCTACGGGACCGTCGTCGGCGCCGACGAGCGCGGCACGCTCGAACTGCTCCTGTCGGTGCCGCTCGACCGCACCGCGCTCCTGGTCGGCAAATTTGTGGGCCGTGCGGCGACGTTCGCTGTCGGCACCGCAGTCGGCCTCGGTGCAGGTGCGGTCCTCGTCGCCATCCGGTTTGGCCCGGCGGTCATGCCCGCGTACCTCCACTCCCTCCTGACCGCCGTGAGCGTCGGCGTCGCCTTCCTCTCGCTGGGGGTCTGCATCTCCGCGGCCGCCACCGAGAAGGCCCGCGCGCTCGGTGGCGTGCTCCTCGCGTGGGTCCTGTTCGTCCTCGTCTACGACCTCGTCGCGCTCGGCGTCGTCGTCACGTTCGACCCACCGGGCTGGCTCCTGAGCCTGCTCGTACTCGGGAACCCCGCCGACGTACTCAGACTGGTCGTCCTCTCGCTCGTGCCGACGGCCGGCGGCGGTGCCGGTGCGGTGTTGGCGACGACCAGCGTCTCGACCGGCGCGGTCCTCGGTGGCCTCGCGCTCTGGGTCGTCGCGCCACTCGTAGTCGGTGGCCGACTGCTCGGTCGGCGAGCGTGAGTCGTCGGTTCAGTACGTGGGCTGAATCGCGAACCGGTCGGTACGGACGACACGCGCTTTCTCCAGCCTCGATGCAGACAGATGCGTGTGTTCCCGCCGAGCAGTAGCCCATGACTGGCTGTGTCTACGAGGCGGCCGGATCAGTAGCTACCGAACGCCGGAGCACGAGTGCACTGCGCCCGACGAGGTAGCCGATGGCGCTCACGGCGAGGGCGCCCCCAATCGCTTCGAGCGTGGCGACCGGCACTGGAATCGGGCGACACATGACAGCAGCGCCCGGCGGGCTGTCGCCACAGCCACGAGTAGCAAATCGCAAGAGTGCGATCGGGATCCCAACCGCGATCAGGCTCGGAACGTAGCCCCGATCGAATACTGCGAAGCCGGCCGCCGCGACCGCGAGCAATCCGCCGGTCGCTGGCACGTTCACGGAGACTGGAAGTCCGTGGAGCAGGAGCGCCGCCGGGAGTAGGAGTGCGAGACCGGCAACGAGTCCGCCAACGAGCGGATAGCGCTCCTGGCCAAGCAAGGCGGTTCGGAAGCGGGTCCGCGATTTCGAGACGACGAGCCAGCCCAGAACACCGACTGCCACCACGACTGCCAGCGTCCATACGACCCTGTGACTCATCGTCCAGAGGTGTTCAGTCTGGCGAATAAGTGTTTGGCCGTGACGCTACCCTGGAACCGAAGTGTCTGGGATTCTTGTTCACCTGACTCGCTCGAACTGCTCCGCTCGGTGCCGCTCAAGCGTACCGCGTCCCTGGTCCGGTAATTTGTGGGTTCTGGTGCAATCTTTCCGGTCGGGACCACAGTCGGCTTCGGCACAGGTGCAGTCGTCGGTCCCGCGCCGTCTCTCGCATGTGAAACTCGCGTCACTGTGCTCTATCGAGCAGTGTCGACGTCGCCAGCGGATGAATGGCCCGCCGCAGTAGCGAGAGATTGATTTTAGTAGACTTCGTGTTCGACGAGCGTCCTGCTGTCGTCACCGGAGTCGCTCACCCAGACGACTCGAATCACGTCGCCTTTTTCGAGGTCTGATGGGCCGCTATCGACGTCGACCTCGGTGGATCCGTCGTACACCTGCGGTTCACCGCCGAAGAGCGACTGGTCTGCGTCCTCGATAGGGTTGGACTCCGTCCCATCCGGAAGTGCGTAGTGGTAATCGTGTGATGCGATTGGGCCGAGATTCGTCTTGGAGGCATAGACTGTGACAGATGACCCGGCGGAAATCTCACCTGTGCCGTCCCAGAGGCCGACCAGGTCGAGCGAGTACTCGCCAGTTGGCGAAACGTGATCCGAGGAACTCGACCGACTGGCACCGTACGCGCGCTCACCGTTGACGGTCACGACGACGTTCGATTTCGAGAAGGCATCTCCCGAGACGTGGGTTATCGTCACCTCTTCGCTCTCCCACCACTCTCCCCAGTCGTCTTCGTAGGTCGTGTTCGTCTGTGACACGTCGAGCGTCACCGACGGTGCATCGGTCGATACCTCGTCACCCATTCCGAGTACGAATGTCCCCAACACTGCGGAGAGGACGACGGTGATCGCAACCATCAGGATGACACTGATTACGGGACTCACCCCACTCTCGTCCCGCTGGAGCCGCGATAGGACTCTGAAATGCATGCGTACTATCTCCACTTCCCGTATAAATACTGAGTGGGTTCGGAAATTAGAATTGAGAATTAGGACGGACGGGGGAGGCCACTGGCGGAATCACTCCGTTCCTGAGCGGGGAAAGATCACGGACGTATTTCGTCGCGGAGTGTCGCTGAGTACCGGACGACAGAATTCGAGGGCGAGAGAGCTGTGTCTGAACAGCTTTTCGTGATCGACTGAACGGATCGGACGACCGCGGACTGGCACGGAAGAGCGAGTCCGAGAGACGCCGGGTCAGGTTCGCATCGCTGGGGCTCGCTCCTCCGAGAGGCCCGCTTCGTCGACGAACTCCTTGACGACTTTCTCCTCGGCACGGTGGAGCGTCTCGCTACAGGTCGACTTCGCGATGTCGGCTTCGTCGGCGAGTTCCGTCAGCGTACACTCCCGGGGGGTGTCGTAGTATCCTTCCGCGACCGCGGTCTCGATGAGCCGGAGCTGTTTCGGCGTGAGCAGTTGCTCGGTTTCCATCTCCTGTCGAACCGAGATGACGTCGAACTCGATGCCGAACTGGCGCAGCTGGTCACCGAGGTTCGAAAGACGGTCTCGCGGTGCCGTCACCTCCCACTCGACGGAGCCGTCGAGGACAGTGAACGGGAGTTCGAGCGGCGTCCCGGCGTTTTTGACCGGCAGGAGTAACACAGGGTTCGACGTTTCGAACTGCACGAGGGCCGTGTCGTCGCTGCGCTGGAGATAGTCCGTACTCGTTACCGCGTCGTACGAATCCATCTCCAGCACGACGGACTCGACGTCGGGTGCCGTGATCTCTGCCAGTGCGACACCCCCTTGTTCCTGTGGAAATACGGTGAGAATCTCGAACTGTGCGTCCGGATGATTGCGAGAGAGTTCGCCGATCCACACGGCGTCCGGAACAGTTATCTCTAGAGTGGCCCGCGGCATATTCCATACTTACGGCCCCGCGGGACTATCAATGTTCCCGAACATGTTCGAGTTTTCGCCCCGATCTGGCCACTTCGACCCCGAACATAGTTCTGAGGGACGGGACCCTCGACTTCCACGAGCGACTGGAGACCCACGTTGGCTTCGAGAGTGACGATTCGACCCTGCACGAACATCTCGACGGCCCTGAGAGAGTCGAACGGGGGTGGAGCACGTCCGGCCAGTTGCCAACGCGGTCGGTTGCATCATTCGAGCGACTGACCGACGCGAGTTCACCGAGTCATCGTCGCCCACTGCTCCCGGGGGATTCGACAGTCGAGCGGGTCACCCGACTGCAGTCGTTCGATGTCGTCGAGGACGGCCGCCGTGAGCGGGGGCCTGATCTCCGAGCCACCCACGTGGGGCGTCAGAACGACGTTGTCCAGCCCACGGAGTTCGTGGTCCGCCGGGAGCGGTTCCGCGTGGAAGACGTCGAAAGCGCCCCCGATTCGGCCAGCACGGAGCTCCGCGAGCAACGCATCCTCGACGACGAGTTCGGCACGGGCGGTGTTGACCAGGAGTCCACCGTCAGGGATCTCGGCGAGTTCCTCGGCCCCGAGCATCCCGATCGTCTCCTCGGTCCGGGCGGCGTGAATCGAGACGACGGTCGAATCGAGGGCGGTGGCGAGGTCCGCCGTCCTGGCGAAGGGCCACTCGGCCAGATCGGCGGCATCCACGTAGGGATCGTACACCGAAACCGACGGCTCGAACGGGGCGAGGTGGTCCAGCAGTGTTCGGCCGATGGTTCCCAGGCCAACCAGGCCGATCTCGGCCCCGTAGAGCGTCCGAATTGCCGCGTCTCGACCACTCCACTCACCCGCTCGCATCGCCCGGTCGAGTTCCGGAACGGCCCGCATCCCCGAGAGCAGGAGGGCGAGAGCGTGCTCGGCGGTGTGATCGGCCATGACGTCGTTGGCGCTGACGACCGGAATCCCTTCCTCGTAGACGGCCTCGGAGACCAGACCAGCGACGCTCCCGCCGGTGTGGGCGATCAGGTCCAGGTCCTTGGCCGCCGAGACGACCGCCGGCGTGACGCTCGGACTGCCCCATCCGGTCACGAGCACGTCCACACCGTCGATGCGCTCGGCGAGTTCGGCCTCTGTGAAATCGTCCTGGGTCGGATTCCACGTGACTGTCCCCAGCGATTCGAGTCGGTCTCGCAAGCGAGCGGGGAAGAACGAGCGGCGAAACTCGCCCTCGGGAAGCGTGACCAGGATGTCCATGGAGGCCGATACCGAACGGCGGGCTCATAAAATCGCCTCACCGGCAGGCACTCGCGGAACGTTCGACCGACTCCCCAACGGTTACCCTGGGACCGCGTGACACCCGGCCATGGCCGACAGACCGCTCTCCGATGCCGAGCGCACCGAACTGCTGGACGCCTTCGAGGGACTCCGCGTCCCCGACGTGACCGACGGGATGGACTTCCTGGGCTTTCACGACGTCAACCGCCTGGATTCGAGCATTCAACCGCTCCACCGCGACTTCGAGTCGTTCGCCCACCGCTTCGTCGGCTTCGCGAACACGATTAGATTCCTGCCCGCTCGCCGCGCACGGGACCTTCCCGCCCAGGACGAGCGAACCTTCGAGACGACGACGGCGTGGCGCGACGAGTGGTACGAGGAGATTTCCGGCGAACCCGACGACGTCCGCGAGGGCGACGTGATCGTGGTCGAATCGCACGAGATGGACGTGGGGATCATCGGGTCGGCGAACTCGCTGGCCTGGGACGGGAAGGGCGCCTTCGGCGTCGTCACCAACGGTGGGCCCCGCGACACGGATGAGATAATCAAACAGGGCACGCCGGTCTACGCGAAGGACCGAAACAAGACGATCATCCCCGGTCGCGCCGAACTCGACGACACGCACGTGCCGGTCAACGTCGGCGGCGCCCAGATCCGGACCGACGACGTCGTTGTTGCCGACGGGGATGGCGTCGTGGTCGTCCCGCGCGAACACGCTCACGAGGTTGCCGAGGCCGCACGCCGCGAACAGGCCGACGACCAGGCGTTTCGCCGCGAACTCTACGAGAAGGCCGGACTCGACCCGGATTTCACGCTCGACGACGGACCCGACTGACGGACTCGACGACGGACCCGACTGACGGACGCGACTGGCGGACTCGACGACGGACCCGACTGACGGACTCGACTGACGGACTCGACGACGGACGCAGATGCCGTCACCGCTCGCCGTCTGCCGGCTGAAACTCCCGGTTTGCGGCGTCGTTCAGCAGTTCCCAGTACCGCAGGAGCGTCGCTGCGTGGCCCTCCTCCGGGCCCGCACGGCGGACGGTCGCTTTGTAGGCCTCGTGGACCGCCGCGATGATCGGCAGGGCGGTGCCGGTCTCACGGGCCACCTCGCGAGCGTAGCCGACGTCCTTGTGCCAGATGGCGAGGCCGCCGAGGCCTTCGATGGCCTGGGCGAACTCGCGGTCGAGATACTGCTCCCAGACGTCCATGCCAAAGAAGTCTCGCAAGTGCGCGGGGTCGACCCCGTTGTCCCGGGTGAACTCGACGATTTCCGCGTCGAGCGCGTTCCGCCCGGCGTAGCGCATCTGGAGTGCGAGTTTGAGAACTGTCGCCTGTCCGACCGGGCCGACGTGGAGGTGGTCGTCACTGAGCGATTCGATCAGGTCGCGGGTCGCCTCGTAGGCAGCGCCGGTCCCACCGACCATCATGTGTGCACCGTCCCGCGGCGCCGCTCGGGTGATCGGTGCCTCGACGAACGCGGCGTCTCGCTGCTCGCACCAGGCCGCACACTGTCGCGACGTGTCGGGACGAGTGGTCGTCACGTCGACGACGGGCTGACCGGCTGACAGCGCGTCGAGAATCCCGTCTGCGCTCTCCATCACGGCCTCGACCTCGGGCGAACCCGGGAGCGCCAGCACGACGCTGTCGGAGCGGCGAGTTACGTCCGCCGGACTCTCGCCTCGCTCGGCCCCGCGGTCGAGGGCCGCCGCTACTTGGGACTCGTCGACGTCGTAGGCGACCGTCTCGTACGCTGTATCGGCCAGGCGGTCGAGAAACGTCTTCCCGATGTACCCGACCCCGATCACTCCGACAGTAGCCATGGCCGACCGGTCGGCGCGGGGGTCAATAAACGTTCGAGTCGGCGAGGCATGGACCGGTTTTACCGCTCTCTCGCCGGCAGGGACGCTCCCGAACTCACCCGCTCTCGGGTCGTTGTGCGTCGATGGTCGCGACGGCGGCCAGGTTGACGATGTCTTTGACCCCGTCGTCGCGCTGGAGGACGTGAACCGGTTCGGCCATGCCGGAGAGCATCGGGCCGACCGCGTCCGCGCCGCCGAGTCGCTGGAGCAGTTTGTAGACGATGTTCCCCGCTTCGAGGTTCGGGAGGACCAGCACGTTCGCCGGTTCGTCAAGGGCGGCGAACTCGTAATTGCCCTGGAGCAGGTCCTCGACGACGGCCGTGTCGGCCTGCATCTCGCCGTCGACCGGGAACGCGACCCCATCGTCCTCGTGCAGCAGTTCCGCCGCGCGACGCGGTTTTCGGGTCCCCTCGTTGTCGACGCTCCCGAAGTCGGAATATGAGAGCAGCGCCGCTCGCGGTTCGACGTCGAATCGTCTGGCGACGCCCGCCGCGTGCCGGGTGACTTCGGCCAGCGTTTCGGCGTCCGGGTCCTGATTCACAGTCGCGTCCGCGATGAAGACGACCCTGTTCTTGAACGTGAGCATGTACACGCCGGCGGCGTGGTCGACACCCTCCTCGGTCCCGATAACCTGCAACGGCGGGCGGAGTGCAGACGGGTAGTGGTGGGTCAATCCGGTCAGCATCGCGTCCGCGTCGCCCCGTTCGACCATCACCGACGCGAAGTAGTCCCCGTCGCGGATCGTCTCCTCCGCTTCCGTCCGGGTGATGCCCTTGCGTTGGCGGAGTTCGTACAGGCGGTCGGTGTAGGCCTCGTACTTTCGGGCGGCCGGGTCGACGACCTCGGGGTCGAAGTCCAGGCCGAGCCCCTCTATCTTCCGGTCTATCGTCGTCCTTGTCCCGATCAGGACCGGGTCCGCGATGCCATCCTCCTCGAGCTGGTACGCAGCGCGGATGATCTTCTCGTTGGTTCCCTCTGCGAGGGCGATGCGCTTGGGGTCCGTCTGTGCCTTGTTGAGCACGATCCGCATCATCTCGCGAGACTTGCCCAGGCGCGCTTCCAGCCGTTCGACGTAGTCGTCGGGATCCAGTTGCTCCCGCGCAACGCCGGTCTCCATCGCGGCCTCGGCGACGGCCGGTGCGACCTCGAAGAGCACCCGCGTGTCGACGGGTTTCGGGATGATGTACTCGGGGCCGAACTGCAGCGGCTGGTCGCCGTAAGCCTTCACCACCGCGTCGGGCACGTCCTGCCTGGCGAGGTCCGCCAGCGCCTCCGCGGCGGCCACCTTCATCGCCTCGTTGATCTCCGTCGCCCGCACGTCGAGCGCCCCCCTGAAGAGGAAGGGGAAGCCGAGCACGTTGTTGACCTGGTTCGGGTAGTCCGAGCGGCCGGTCGCCATGATGACCGTGTCCTCGCGGGCGGATTTGGCCGCCTCGTAGCCGATTTCGGGCGTCGGATTCGCCATCGCGAAGATGATCGGGTCGTCGGCCATCGAGCGCACCATCTCCTGGTCGACGATGTCACCCGTCGAGAGGCCGACCAGCATATCCGCACCGTCCATCGCGTCCGCCAGATCGCCCGCCGGCAGGTCCCGAGCGAACTCGCGATTGTACTCGTTCAGATCCCCGGACTCGGCCCGGTCGGTCGTGAGAATGCCGTCGATGTCGACCATCGTGATGTGCTCCCGACGGACGCCCAGGGAGACGTAGAACTTCGCCGTCGCGATGGCCGCAGCGCCCGCACCCGCGAAGGTCACCTCGAGGGAGTCGAGGGATTTCCCGCTGATCTCCGTCGCGTTCAGTAGTCCGGCGCCGCTGATGATCGCAGTCCCGTGCTGGTCGTCGTGAAAGACCGGGATGTCCATCACCTCGCGGAGGCGCTCCTCGATGACGAAGCATTCGGGCGCGGCGATGTCCTCCAGGTTGATCCCGCCGAACGTCGACTCCATCCCGGCGACGGAGTCGACGAACCCGTCGACGTCGTCGTGATCGACCTCGATGTCGAAGACGTCGATGTCCGCGAAGCGCTTGAAGAGCACGCCTTTCCCCTCCATGACGGGCTTGGAGGCCTGCGGGCCGATGTCGCCGAGGCCGAGCACCGCACTGCCGTCCGAGACCACGCCGACGAGGTTGCCCTTGGCCGTGTACTGGTAGGCCTGGTCTGGGTCCTCGTCGATGGCGCGACACGGGCCGGCCACGCCCGGGGAGTACGCGAGGCTCAGATCCCGCTGGGTACTCGTCGCCTTCGTCGTCCGGATCTCGATTTTCCCCGGCGGGTCCGTCCCGTGATACTCCAGGGAATCCTCTTCGAGGGTCATACCACGAGTACTGGATCGAGGAGGTAAAACTGTGGGAACTAGGCCGATGAGTGTGTATTAGGGACATACACCGGCTCCGAACGATTCACTCGCTCCGAACGATTCACTCGCTCCGAACGACTCACTCGCTCCGAACGACTCACTCGCTCCAAACAACTGTCGACTGGGACTCCGTCAGCCCTCAGTCCACGAGGCTGTCGAAGGTCCGGTACGAGAGATACGAGAGGTCACGGGCCGAGAGGTAGTCGGCTTCTTCGGGCCAGGTCAGACACTCTTCCATCGTGGCCCAGTCGTCGAGCCACGGATAGTCGGACCCGAGCATGAGACGTTCCGGGCCGAACCACTCCAGCAGTCGGGTGACGTACGGCTCGACGTTCCCGTAGGGCCACGACGCTCCCGACGTCCGCGGAATCGAACTCACCTTGACGTACGCGTTGTCCTGTTCCGCGAGTGCCTGGAAGTCGGCCCACGGGGCTTCGGCGGGATCCGTGTCTTCGTCGGGCCAGGCCATGTGTTCCACGACGAACGGGACGTCGGGATTGTCCCCCGCCAGCGACGCGAGCATGCTCAACTGCTCGGGTTTCGCGAGGACGAAGACAGCCCCATCCTGTGCGGCGAGTTCGTCGTACAGCGGTGCGAGGTCCGCGGCGGCGACCCAGTCCCCGGATCGGTCCATGTCGCCGGGGGTCGGTCCGTACTCGAAGCAGGCGTGAAATCTGAGGCCGATCATCCGCTCGTGGCCGGTGACGCGACGGACGTGCTCGCGCAGTGCCGTCTCGTCGGCCTGATACTCCGCGACGCCGACGCCCCAGAAACGCTCGGGATGGGCCTCAATGGCGCGAAGCGTGTACTCATTCGCTCGCTCACCCCGTCCGTAGATGGACGTCGGCAACAGGACCGCCTCGTCGACGGCCGCATCGTCCATGTCGGCACGGAGGTCGGCGTGCGTGTACGGTCCAGACCACTCCGGCGGCAGATCAGCGCTATACCACGGCAATTCAGCCGTATCGTGTCCCCAGACGTGGGTGTGGGTATCGACGAGGCGCATTACTATAACTGCGTCTCGACCGGCAATAAACATGCGTGCCCATTGGCAGTGACAGCCGCGTCAGCCGCATCGATCGTGGCGAACAACGGATGGAGCGCGGTAGCGTCGACTACGCCGGGACCGCGTCGTCTGGAACCGTCCCGTCGTCGTTCCACCCGCGTTCGTCGTAGTACGAGTGGATAGCCTCGTCCAGACCAGGGAGTTCGTCCTCGTAGGGAAGCCTGTCGTCCGACTCGTCGAAGCCCCGCTGGTTGTTGAAGTGCCGTTCGAGTTCGACGATCCGGGCGCCGACCTCCTGGAGGGTGTCCCCGTCGGCGTCCAGGATCTGCTCCATCCCGTCCTCGGGGAGGTGGTTCATGCCGAAGGCACAGAGGATGCCGCTGTCCTGGACCGCGACGGTGTTCTCGCCCTCGATCACGACTGGCACCTTGTCGGCGGTACCCTCGGGGTCGACGAGGCCCTCGTACTCCAGGATGAACGTCGAGGAGTACAGGTGGTCGGCGCCGCGGTTGGCGACCGCATACGAGAGGCCCTGGCCGTTGACCGCCCGCCCGTCGTGGGCGGCGTGTTCGAGCCCCTTGACCGACCAGTTCTCGACGCCCAGTTCGTCGTGGATGCGGCCGACGCCCTCCGCGAGCAGGTCGCCCTCGTCCTCGCGGTGGGCGATCTTCTCGATGAGGTCGTGGACCAGGTCGGCGTTGCCGAACTCGTCGTTGGCGGCGAGGTAGGCCGACACCGTCACGCCACACGAGACGGTGTCCATGCCCAGGTCGTCACACAGCTCGTTCGACTTCATGATGTCGACGATGTCGTCGACGCCGGCGTTCGACCCGAACGAGAAGACCGTCTCGTACTCCGGGCCCTCCGTCTCGAAGCCCGTCTCCTCGTCGCGGGTCGGGAGCTTGCAGGCGAAGGCACACACCGAGCAGGCGCCCTTCTTGTACTTTTTCTCCTCGATCGTGGCGCCGTTGATCGACTCGACGCCCTCGAAGGACATCTCGGAGAAGTACCGCGTCGGCAGCGAGAACTGGGCGTTGGTCATGTCCGTCAGGCTGTTGGTGCCCTGCTCCCGCATGATGTCGTCGCTGGTGGCGGCCTCGCGGTGGACCTCGGACTGGAGGTCGGCGCCGGGGAACTCGATCTCCGGCGCGGAGTCGCCCTCGAAAGAGATCGTCTTGACGTTCTTGGCGCCGAGGGCGGCCCCCAGGCCGCCGCGGCCGAACGCCCGGTTGTCGTAGGTCATCACGGCGGCAAAGCGCACCCCGTTCTCGCCGGCCGGACCGACCGTCGCGAGGTTCTCGGCCTCCAGCCCGTGCCGGTCGTTCATCTCCTCGGTCACCTCCGAGACGCGAGCGCCGGCCAGTTCGGGGACCTCCTCGAACTCGACGCCCTCGTCGGTGACGTGGATGGCCAGCAGTTCGTCGCTCTGGCCTTTGATCTCGACCACGCTGTGTCCCGTCCCCGTGAAGTTCCGCGAGAGGTAACCGCCCGCGTTCGAGGAGAGTAGCCCGTCGGTCAGCGGCGACACCCCGGTCAGGTTCATCCGTCCCGTGAAACTCATCTGGGACTGCTGGAGCGGTCCCGAGGAGAAGAACAGCCGGTTCTCCGGTCCCATCGGATCGGCGTCGAACGGCGTCCGGTCGTGAGCCAGTTTCGTGGCGGCGCCCCGGCCGCCGATGAACTGTTCGAGTACGTCGTCCACGTCCGACGTCGACACGGACCGCTCGTCGACGTCGATCGTGAGCAGTGATCCCTTGGCGTGAAGCATCAGTGGAAGGTACGAAACGACAAAACATATTATTGTTCATTACGGAACTCTTGTGCTTGGGCTCCCGTCGCCGCCCCGGATGCCGTCGACGCGTCGACTGAACTGCGAGAATACGGTCCGCGTTCAAGGAGGGGAAGGTCCCCTCGGCCGCGGCGTCCCGGGCAGAGGCGCCGCGGCACGGTTGCCGGAATCGTTGTCAGAGGCACCCCGGCACTCGACTGGAGGGCGTACCGTCTCATTACGTCACTGCCTGAATAACCGTTCGATATTCGGTGAAGTAATATGAATCTTTCGTTTATTTATATACTGGACGCGTTCGAGCGACTACCCCCTGGCCACCAGTGGCCGTCGGCGGCGGTCGTCTGCCACAGTCGAGCGGGGCCGGGGCATCGCAGGCCGTCGGACCCCGCGGTACAGACGTCGCGGGACGACGGGGACGTGCGGCCGGGGAACGGGGCGCTGACGGGAGCACGCAGCCCGGGAGTCGCGGGGGGAGTCGACCGTCAGGCGAGTGCGGCGGCGACCTTCTCGACCGGGTGAGGCGGGTGG
>ENA-ORCR01000426-ORCR01000426.1-marine-metagenome-genome-assembly--contig:-NODE-426-length-24669-cov-23.864346_pt1 | contig 24669 bp, 17 predicted proteins | sample MGYA00237782_ERZ508514 | MGnify/ENA primary metagenome ERZ508514 (study PRJEB26185, sample SAMN06268960) | marine metagenome | isolation source: Eden Landing Ponds, San Francisco, CA, USA | place...
GGGTCGGCGCGGTGATACTCCCGTGATTCGTCGTCGAGTCCCATGTTCGGTGTACGTGGAACTGCCTGTTAAAGGTCACTACAGCTATCGACGAGCGCGAATCCGACAGGCGGTGCTCGCCGGAGCGCCGACGTCGACTCCGGCCGACTGCTCGTAGTGTCGGTCGGAACGTTTCACCGACACTATCAGTCCGACCCGTGCGGGGGCACGTACTCGCAGTGGGGACACGTGACGCTTCCGTGTGTTCGCTGCATCGACTCCTGGCAGCGTGGACAGCTGGTCTCCATCTATTCGGGACCTCACGTCGACGATACTAAAACCTGTCTACGACGACTGTCGAATTTTCGGTCCCACGAAGGCAACAGGCTGAAGACAGTGCCACGCCGTCACGTGGCATGGACTACGCGAATCCCGTGCTTCCGGGCTGCCACCCGGACCCGACCGTCTGTCGCGCCGGCGAGGACTACTACCTCGCGACGAGCACGTTCGAGTACTTCCCCGGCGTCCCGCTGTACCACAGCGAGAACCTCGCCGACTGGGAGCCGGTCGGCCACGCACTCACGCGGGACGAACAGCTCCCGCTAGACGACGTCGACGCCTCGGAGGGCATCTTCGCCCCGACGCTGCGCCACCACGAGGGTACCTTCTACCTGGTGACGACGAACGTCGCCGCGGGCGGTCACTTCGTCGTGAGGGCCGAGGACCCCCGCGGCGAGTGGTCCGACCCGGTCTGGATCGACGCGCCCGGCTACGACCCGGACCTGTTCTGGGACGACGGCCAGGTCTACGTCACGTACGCGAACGACGACACCATTCGACAGACGACGGTCGACCTCGAAACCGGCGAGACCGGTGAGACGGGCGACGCGGCGACGATCTGGGAGGGCCTGGACGACGCGTTCACCGAAGCTCCGCACCTCTACGAGGTCGAGGGGACCTACTACCTCCTCGCCGCGGAGGGCGGGACGCACGGGCAGCACATGGTCTCCGTGGCCCGGAGCGACGACCCGACCGGGCCGTTCGAGGACCACCCCGACAACCCGATATTCTCCCACCGCTCGCGCGTGATGCAACCCATCGCCGCGACGGGCCACGGCGACCTCGTGCAGGCCCACGACGGGTCGTGGTGGCTGACGTTCCTGGGCATCCGCCAGCAGGGCGAGCACGTCCCCTACCACCAGCTCGGCCGCGAGACGTTCCTGGCGCCCGTGACCTGGGAGACGGGCTGGCCCGTCGTCAACGGCGGCGACGTCGTCGAACTGGCGATGTCCGTCGACGACACCGACCTCGAAGCGACGGGTGATCGCGCGTGGACGCGGACGGTCGACCCGTTCGCGGACGCGACGGACACCGCCGACCTCGGCCCGGAGTGGAATTACCGGCGCAACCCCGACCGCGAGCGCTACCGTATCGAAGGGGACGCCCTCGTGCTTTCCGGCGGCCCGGACACACTCGAGGACCCCCACGCGACGTTCGTCGGCCGACGCCAGCAACACCACGACTCCCGCGCCACGTGCCGACTCTCTTTCGACCCGGACCCGGGCGAGGAGGCCGGCCTGACGGCGCTGATGAACGAGGACCACCACTACGACGTCGTCGTCGTCGAACGCGAGGGCGAACGCCGCGCCCTCGCCCGTCTTCGCATCGGCCCGTCGACGGAGGAAGTGGCCGAAGTGTCGCTTCCGGACGGTCCCGTGACTCTCTCTATCGAGGCCTCGCCCCGGTCCTACGACCTGTTCGCCGGACCGACAGACGGCGCGCCCGCGAGTACCACGACGCTCGCGACGGCCGACGCCCGCTACCTCTCGACGGAGGTGGCGACTGGCTTTACGGGCGTCTACTTCGGCCTCTACGCGACGGGCGACGGCAACGACTGCGAATCGGCCGCCCGATTCACCGACTTCGAGTACGGGCCGATGGAGTCGTAGCTCCCCCGCGACGAACGCGAGTTGAGATCGTCATATCACGAATCGTATAGTGTCACAAAATCTGAGACGATCGATTTTGGAAGAATATATTTACTCAGAATTGAATCAATATAGTGATCGGCCGGGCGGAGTATCCGACGAAACCGGGCGATTTCCGCGGTCTGCCCCTCGATCGTTCGTATCTGCCGTGATAACTGGATCCGACAGTCCGGGAGAACGAACCCGTGAATGTTAGATGAATGAGGTACCTTCGTTCCCGACCCGTCGGACGTGCACCGACGACGAGGGATGCGGGCCGAGGCACTCGACGGGGAGAACCTCCCGGTCACCGTTGTCGGGGACCCTGGGACAACCTTCGGCGTCGATGTCGACGTCGATGCCGCCTCTGCCAGACTCGCCGCCGCGGAAACAGCGTCCCGCTCCGGCAGGGATCCGGCGGACTCGGCCGTCCTGACCTGATCTGTGGGTACAGAGAAGTAGCGCGACTGTCGTCGCGGTCGCCGCCGCATAGTGGTGGTTGTAACTTTGACCGTCGTTCGACGGAATCGGCTACGTCGAACGCCGGTAAGCGCTTACAACCACCACTATCAGACGACAGTGACGTCGTTCTCGAGGGTTCCGATCTTCTCGAGGTCGATGCTGACGTGGTCGTCTTCCTGGAGCGTGAACGACTCGTCGGGGACGATGGCGGTGCCGGTCAGCAGGACGGCCAGTTCGGGGACGGCGTTGTGGCGGTTGTAGTAGGAGACCAGGTCCTCGCAGGTCTGGGCCATGTTCGCCGTCGTGGTCGAGCCCTCGAACACCTGCTCGCCGTCGCGCTCGATGGTCATCGACATCTCCAGGTCGTGGGGGTCGCCGACGCCCGCCGCGGAGGTGACGCAGGGGCCGATGGAGCAACAGCGGTCGTAGATCTTCGCCTGCGGGAGGTAGAGCGGGTTCTCGCCCTCGATGGAGCGACTGGACATGTCGTTCCCGATGGTGTAGCCCACGACGTCGCCGCGGTAGAGAACGACGGCGAGTTCCGGCTCCGGAACGTCCCACTCGGAGTCTTCGCGGATCCCCACGCGGTCGTTCGGCCCGACGGTGCGGTTCGGCGTCGCCTTGAAGAAGATTTCCGGGCGCTCGCTGTTGTACACCTCGCGGTACATGTCGGGCATCGCGCTCTCGGCCTCGCGGGCCTCCTCGCTGATCTGGTAGGTGACGCCCGCGGCCCAGACCTCACTGGGCGCGACAGGTGCGGCGATATCGCTCTCCAGGGTGTCGACGTCGATCTCGTCGGCGTTCTCGACGAGCTGGTCGGTCACCTCGTCGATAGTCCGGTCGGTGATACTCGCGGCGCGAACGAGGTCGAGAAAGGAAGTGAGTTCGGCCTTCGCACTGGTCAGATCGTAGGCGGTGTCGGCCGTTCGGACCGCGAGACGCGGGGAGCCGTCGGCCGCGACGCGATAGTATTTCATGCACCTTGGAAAATCCCCTCCGTGTAAATAGTGTTATCGCATCTCAGGGACGGCGAGCCGGTCAGTTTCGACGTTCGTCCAATGACGGTTCGTCGGCCGCCTGTTCCACGAGCCCCTTCATGTACCCCACGGCGAACAACCGACCCATGTCGGTGTAGCCGGCGTGGGCCTCGTCGCGGTCGTCCTCGCCGACCATCTTGGGGACGTGGTCGGGACGGATGGGTCCGTCGAAGCCCGCCGCCTCGTAGGCCCGCATCGTCGCCAGCATGTCCGTCGGCCCGTCGTCCTGCCACGTCTCGACGAAGGAGTCGGGGGTCCCCTCGACGTCGCGGAAGTGGACGAAGTGGATGTCGTCGGCCAGCCGGTCGATGGCTGCCGGGACGTCCTCGCCCATCGCCGCGAAGTTCCCCTGGCAGAAGGTGACGCCGTGGTTCGGGCTCGGGTGCATGTCGAGGATGCGCTCGAAGTTCTCGAGTGACGTCACGAGCCGCGGCACGCCGCGGACCGGCGAAATCGGTGGGTCGTCGGGATGCAGCGCGAGTTTGACTCCGGCCTCCTCGGCGACGGGGACGACCTCGTCGAGGAAGTACTGGAGATTCTCCCACAGTTCTTCCTCGGTGATGCCGGCCTCGGGATGGGGGCCCGCGCCCTCCATGTCCGCGTGGTCGTATCCCGTCGTCAGCGACTCGCCGCGCAGGGGGATGGAGTCCGACGTTCTGGGGACACCCACCGGCAACTCCGTCCACACCCAGCAGTACACCTCGATGCCGAGTTCGCCCATGTTCCGCAGGAGCTGCTTCACCGTCTCGATCTCCTCGTCGCGGCCCTCCTTACCCAGCACCGTCTGCTCCATCGGCGGCCGGTCCTCGACGACGTCCAGCGAGAGGCCGTGGTCCTCGAACCGGTTCTTCGTGCGCACGAGGGAGTCGTACTCCCACCACTCCTCTTCGCCCCAGAACCGGACCACCGCCGTGTCGATTCCCAGTTGCTTCGCCAGCGTCCAGCGCCTGTCCGGCCGCGGCGGCAGCATGACCGTCGTGTTCATGGAGCGGGGTTGGGTCTAGCTCGGCAATATACCTTCGGCATGCATTGTGATGATTGGGATGGAGGGGCTGGAAACCGCTACGGGACTGCTTGGACCAACAACAAGGGAAAGCCCCGACCGGTTCGCCCACCGAAAGACTCGCTCCGCTCGTCTTTCGAGGTCTCGTTCGCTTCGCTCACGAGACTCCCGCGGCTCGTTGCGCGCTTCCTTCGCTCACTCCGTTCGCTCAGTGCAGTGCTTACGTCGCCGGGGTTCGGCGAACCGGTCGCCCCTTTCAGTCCCGCCCTGTGGAACATTCGATAGGGCGGGACTGAAAGGGGCCGAGCGCTCGTCGAGCGAGAACCCCCAAGCACGGCCGGAGGCCGCGCGCAGGGGGTTCGCAGCCGACGAGCGCGAGGGGGCTTTCGGGCTGTTGTTGGTTTCAGTTTTCTTCGCGAGCACGCTTCTGTTCCACGTTCCAGAGACTCCGAGGGAAACTTTGATGCCCAGATCAGCCAATTCCACTGATATGAGCTTCCTCGACGACGACTATCTCCTCGAATCCGACGCAGCACGGGACCTCTACCAGTCCATCGCCGACCTCCCCGTGGTCGACCCGCACAACCACATCGACCTGGCGGAAGTCGTCGAGAACGAGCACTGGAGCGACGTCTGGGAGGTCGAGGGCGCGACCGACCACTACGTCTGGCAGCTGATGCGCAAGCGCGGCGTACTCGAGGAGAAAATCACTGGCGACGCGAGCAACCGGAAGAAGTGGCACGCCCTCGCCGAGGTCTTTCCCGACCTGGCGGGCAACCCGACCTACGAGTGGGTCCACCTCGACCTGAAGCGCCGCTTCGGCATTGAGAAGACGATCAACGCCGAGACGGCCGACGAGATCTGGGCGGAGACGAAGGAACAGCTCCAGTCCGACGCGATGCGGCCCCAGCAGGTGCTCCGTGACATGGACGTCGAAGTACTCTGTAGCAGCGACGACCCGACAGATCAGCTCGAATACCACGAGCGCGCCGAAGACGAGGTCGACGGCGTGGATGTCCGTCCGACCTGGCGGCCGGACCGGGCGCTGAAGATCGAGACCGACGCGTGGGACGCCTTCGTCGCCGAACTCGACGACGCGACCGAGCCCGACGTCTCCGACTTGGTCGGCTTCCGCGCCGCGCTCCGGGAGACCCACCAGTACTTCGCCGACCACGGCTGCGTCGCCTGCGACGTCGGCACCGGGACGGACCCCATCTCGCGGCCCGTCAGCGACGACCGGGCGGCTGGCATCTACGAACGTGCGCGCCGCGGGGAGAACATTTCAGATCGCGAGGTCCGCGACTGGAAGGCCTACGTCCTGGAGTTCGTCGGCGAACTGAACGCCGAGCGGGAGTGGGTCACCCAGCTCCACGTCGGCGCCGTGCGGAGCTATCGCCGGTCGCTGTACGACGAACTCGGGCCGAACGCCGGCGGCGACGTCTCGACGCAGGACGTCGACGTCGTCGAAGGACTGGACTACTTCCTCGACCGCTTCGACGGCGAGTTCGAGGTGGTCCTCTACGTGCTCGACCCGAGTCACTACTACGGCGTCGGCACGGTCGCCCGCGCGTACCCGAACGTGAGCATCGGTCCGGCCTGGTGGTTCAACGACAGCCCCTACGGGATGGAGGACCAGCTGGAGTACGCCGCCTCCGTCGACCTGCTGGCCAACCACGCCGGGATGGTGAGCGACTCGCGGAAGCTGGTCTCCTACGGCTCGCGCTTCGAGATGTTCCGGCGGACGCTCGCCAACGTCGTCGGCCGGATGGTCGAGCGCGGCCAGATTCCGGAGGGCAACGCCGAGCGACTGGTCAGGCACGTCGCCTACGACCGACCCCGGGAGCTGTACGGGTTCTGATACTGGTGGTTGTAAGCCCGTATCGGCGTTCGACGTGGCCGGTGCCGTCGAACGCCGGTGCAAAGTTACAACCACCAGTATGAGCCGGCCAGCGGCCGATTCACTCGCCCGGGCGCTGGCGCTCTCCACCGCCCGTCGCGGGCAGATGGCTACACTTTTTGCGGTCCACAGGAACTCCAGAATATGGCAATCGAGGACTACCTCGCGGCGTTCACCGAACGGGACTGGCAGGAACTGGACTCGGGGACGCTCCGCGTCGCAATGGTCGGACTGGGCTGGTGGACGATGGAGGAGGCGATGCCGGCGGTGGAAGACTCCGAGTTCTGCGAGACGACGGCCGTCGTCAGCGGGAGCGAGGACAAGGCCGCTCGCGTGCGCGACGAGAACGAGACGGTGGAGGTCGCGCTGACCTACGACGAGCTGATCGACGGCGAGGCCGTCGACGCCTACGACGCCCTCTACGTCTGCACGCCCAACGCCTACCACAAGGAGTACGTCGAGGCCGCCGCCGAACACGACAAGGCCGTCCTCTGCGAGAAGCCCCTGGAGGCGACCGTCGAGCGCGCCGAGGATCTCGTCGCCGCGGCCGAGGACATCCCGCTGATGACCGCCTACCGGATGCAGACCGACCCCGACGTCCGGCGGATGCGCGAACTGATCCGCGAGGGGGCCATCGGCGAGCCTGTCGCCGTCGAGGGGCACATGACCCAGACGATGCTGGACGTCGTCTCGGACGACGTGGACCAGTGGCGCGTGAACCCCGACAAGGCGGGCTACGGCGCGACGGTCATGGACCTGGGAATCTACCCGCTCAACACCGCGCGGTTCGTCCTCGACGCCGAACCCGTCGCGGCCACGGCGATGATGCGCAGCGAGCACCAGGCGTTCTCGAAGGTTCCGGACGAGCACGCCAGCTTCACCGTCGAGTACGCCGACGGGACGACTGCGGCGTATACCGCGAGCCAGAACGCACAGCTCTCGGGCCGCTTCAGCGTCATCGGCACCGAGGGCGAACTGACCATCGAGCCCATCTTCCTCGGCCAGACGCCCCAGACGCTGACGCTCCGGCGCGGTGACCGAACGGTGGAGATCGACTCCGGTCGTCGCGACATGATGGGTAGCGAGATGACCGAGGAGTTCGACTACTTCGCCGACCGCGTCCTCCGCGAGGAACCCATCGGCCCCGACGGCGAGCACGGACTGGACGATATGTACGCGCTGAAGGCGATTTACGACGCTGCAGAGACCGGCGAACGCGTGACGGTCGAGTAGCGACCGCCCGACCCCGAATCTCCCCGTTCGCGCTCCGCGTCGTACCGCCGTTCAGGTGGCGTAACCATCGCCGGAGACGCGGAATCCGGCCGCTACTTCAGAACCTTTACTATACTCGCTCGGCATCGTCGGAGTAGGATGGTAGACCACGCCAAGCTCCGTGATCCGAACGCGGAGTACACGATGCGCGACCTCTCCTCGGAGACGATGGGACTCACGAACAGCCGCGGCGACGCGCGTGACGTCGAGATCACCGACGTCCAGACGACGATGGTCGACGGGAACTACCCGTGGATTCTCGTCCGCGTCTACACCGACGCCGGCGTCGTGGGCACCGGTGAGTCCTACTGGGGCGGCGGTGACACGGCTATCATCGAGCGGATGAAGCCCTTCGTCGTCGGCGAGAACCCGCTGGACATCGACCGGCTCTACGAGCACCTCATTCAGAAGATGTCCGGTGAGGGCTCCATCTCCGGCAAGACGATCTCCGCCATCTCCGGCATCGAGATCGCACTCCACGACGTCGCTGGCAAACTCCTCGACGTGCCGGCCTACCAGCTCGTCGGCGGCAAGTACCGCGACGAGGTCCGCGTCTACTGTGACCTCCACACCGAAGACGAGGCCAACCCGGTGGCCTGTGCCGACGAAGGTGAGCGCGTCGTCGAGGACCTGGGCTACGACGCAATCAAGTTCGACCTCGACGTTCCCTCCGGTCACGAGAAGGACCGGGCCAACCGCCACCTCCGCAACCCCGAGATCGACCACAAGGTCGAGATCGTGAAGGAGGTCACGGAGCGCGTCGGCGACCGCGCCGACGTCGCCTTCGACTGCCACTGGTCGTTCACTGGCGGCTCGGCCAAGCGACTCGCCGAGGCCCTCGAACCGTACGACGTCTGGTGGCTCGAGGACCCCGTCCCGCCGGAGAACCACGACGTCCAGGAGAACGTCACGAAGTCCACGACGACGCCCATCGCCGTCGGGGAGAACGTCTACCGCAAGTACGGCCAGCGCACGCTGCTCGAACCGCAGGCCGTCGACATCATCGCGCCCGACCTGCCCCGCGTCGGTGGCATGCGCGAGACCCGCAAGATCGCCGACCTCGCGGAGATGTACTACATCCCCGTCGCCATGCACAACGTCTCTTCCCCCATCGGGACGATGGCCTCGGCCCAGGTCGCCACGGCCATCCCGAACTCGCTCGCGCTCGAGTACCACTCCTACCAGCTCGGCTGGTGGGAGGACCTGGTCGAGGAGGACAACCTCATCGAGAACGGTCGCATGGAGATCCCCGAAGAGCCCGGTCTCGGCCTGACGCTCAATCTCGACGCCGTCGAGGAGCACATGGTCGAGGGCGAGACGCTGTTCGACGAGGCGTAGCGGAGCTTCTTCGAGACAGAATTTTTTCGATTTTAGGCGTTCGACGAGGTGTAGGCTGGTCGCTCACAGAGCGACCAGCTATACAGCGAACGGTGAACGGAGTGACCCGTGAGCCAGTCTGGCGCGGCCGAAGGCCGGGCCAGCTTGTGGCCGAGCGGGGAACGCGAGGCGCCACGCGCCTCGGTCTGCTCGAACGGAGTGGGTGGCCCGTGCGAGCACGAGCGACCCGGGAAGATAAGCCGCCGTTTCGTACCGTTTCTCTGGCGGTCCGGTCTCCGACAGAACGACGGTGAGTTCTCGTCCCGATCGACGCCTGACGTCGGACCAGACCGGGAGGACGCCGTCGAGGGCGCTCACTCGTCGCGCATCCACGAACGTGTCGGCCGAAGCTATCGGTCGAGGAACAGCATGTCGCGCGAACCGGCGGCTGGATCTATACGACTCGATCAGGGAGGATCGGCACAAGATTTCGGCGCCAACGTGGGGAAAACAACGGCGAGAGTAGCACGGTCCACGAACCGGGTACCAGGGAGTCGTCAAATTGAGGGGGCGTCGTTCGCCGAGTAACTGGCGTCTAACGGTGGACTATCTCTGCTGATAAAGCCCTGCTGTAAGGTACGATGGCCATTTTCGCTTTCAGTAGTTTTATTATGACTCCTGTAGGCCATTACAGTGGATCATGGCAGCTGATAACACAAAATATCGTTCCTTAGTAGACCGCAGACGGTTTGTGGAGCTAGTTGGCGTTTCAGGCGCCGCGGCCCTCGCGGGCTGTGACAGTGGTGGCGACGGTGGCGACGGTGGCGACGGAAACGAGACGAGCGGCGACGGCGACGATGGCGGTGCGAGTGGTGTCGTCGACAAGACCCACGTCAGCGCACTGCAGACGAACCCCACCGAAGACACGATCAACCGACACCACACGCAGAACGCCTCCGAGCCTGCCTCGCGACTGGCGTTCGACCGGTACGCAGCGTACTCCTTCGAAAGCGGCGAGTTCCAGCTCGAGGCGCTCGACGACTGGGAGTTCGACGGGAAGACGGTCACCCTGACGTTCCGCGACGACCTCACCTGGTCCGACGGGAGCCAGGTCACCACCACGGACATCGACACCCAGTTCCAGCTTCAGAAGAAGACCGGTAGCGCCATCTGGGGCTACGTCGAGAGCACCGAGGTCGTCGACGACCTGACCTACCAGCTGAACCTCTCGGGCGAGACGAACCCGCAGATGGTCAAGTTCCAGCTGTCGAACATGTGGGTCTCCACGCCGGCCTCCGTGTTCGAGCAGTTCCTCGACCAGGACGCCTCCGAAGTCCAGACCTGGGTGTGGGAGGACAGCGACGAGGACGTCCTCGTGAGCGGTCCGTTCAAGTACGTCGACCGGAGCCAGCAGGAGTGGAACTTCGAGCGCAACCCCGAGTTCCGCGACGCGGACAACATCAACTTCAGCGACTGGCAGTTCGACGCCTACCAGGAAGCGAGCGTCCCCCAGCAGGACTTCACTGCGGGCGGCGGCCGCTTCGACAGTTCCTGGAGCGCGTTCGCGCCGCCGGAGACGGTCGAAGGGTATCAGGACCACGTCGTCGAGATCCGGTCCATCCTGGCCAAGTGGGGCTACGGGACCGTCTTCAACCACGACAGCGATATCTTCGGCGACCGCGCGGTCCGACAGGCAATCGCCTACGTCATCAACCGCGAGGAGCTCGTCGAGAACGCGGGCCCGCGAACGAAGTTCCCGGCGAGCGTCCCCTGTGGCATCGCGCCGAAGAACATCGACCAGTGGCTCGGTGATCAGAAGAGCAACTTCAACGACTACGGCGTCGGCGAGAGCGACACCGAGTCGGCGACGCAGGTTCTCGAGGACGCGGGCTACTCGAAGTCCGGCGACACCTGGCAGACCCCCGACGGCGAGGCCCTCAGCGCCGAGTACCTCACGCCGGCGGGCTGGTCCGACTTCACGACGATGACCAACACCATCGTCGACCGGCTCAGCGACTTCGGTATCGACCTGACGGTCGCGACTGCACCGACGAGCGACTGGCAGGGTCGGATCATCGACTCCAACTTCGACATCGCCGCGTTCTACTGGCTGCCGGGCCAGGCGCGTTCGACGTTCCCCTACTTCCCGCTGCGCCACCAGCTGGCGTTCGACGCGATGGACGGCGGGCACAACTACCCGGCCGAGGAAGAGCAGACCATCCCCGCGATGAGCGGCGACGGCGAGACGACGATCAACCCCCTCCAGAAGGTCGAGGAGATCGCGACGGTCCCGACCAACGAGGAGGCGATGCCGATCGTTCAGGAAGCGGCCTGGCACAACAACGTCGACCTGCCGTTCCTCTCGCTGGTCTCCAAGTTCGAGCAGTCCTGGCTGACCAACGACGAGTGGGACATCGTCGAGGAAGGCGACCCGGACCGTGCCGTCAAGTGGCCGCCGTTCTGGCTGCCCCGGAAGGGCAAGCTGACGGCCCAGGAGTAATCGGGTAACCGGACCCGTATTCGAATCGCTCCACATCTTTCGATACAATCCGTCACACCTTAGAGAGAGCACGTTAAAAATCAATACCAGACGCATGGTCAACTACTACGTCCGACGAACTGCCCGGGTGTTCGCCACCGTCTTCGCCGTGATGTCGGTGACGTTCGGGTTGATCCGTCTCCTGCCGGGAGGCCCGTACTCGCAGCTGCGCGCGCAGTTGCTCCGATCGGGGGTCCCTGCGGAACAGGTCAACCAGCAGATCGAGAACCTGCAGAACATCCGCCCTGACGCACCGCTGTGGGAACAGTACATCAACTATATGGTCTCGGTCCTCCAGCTGAACCTCGGACAGTCCATCAGCAAGGGGGATCCGGTCGTCGAGATCCTCGCCCAGGCCGCGCCCTGGACGATCTTCATCGTGGTCGTCTCCACCGTCCTGATGTTCGCCTTCGGGATCGTCCTCGGGGCGCTCCAGGCGTACAAGGAGGGCTCGAAGTTCGACGGGATCGTCTCGACGTTCTCTATGGCGGGGATGTCTATCCCGTTCTACGTCATCGCGATCCTGGCTCTGCTGGTCTTCTCCTACCGGCTCGGCTGGTTCCCGCCGTCGGGGACCGCCGATTCGAGCATCGACAACTACTGGAGCCTGGCGTTCTTCGTGAGCGTCCTCAAACACGCGGCCTTACCGGTCTTCGCGTACACGATCACCGGGATCGGTTCCCAGGCGCTGGCGATGCGCGGGAACAGCATCCAGGTGCTCGGGCAGGACTTCGTCGAGGTGGCGCGACTCCGCGGCCTCTCCGACACTCGCATCTCGACTCGCTACGTCGCCCGGAACGCCATCCTGCCGATGTACACCGGCTTCCTGCTCCTGCTCGGCTTCCGGCTGGGCGGGACCATCATCCTGGAGTACATCTTCAACTACCCCGGGCTCGGCTACTACATGCTCGAGGGTCTCAACGGCAACGACTACCCGCTGATGATGGGCACGTTCCTGGTCATCACCGTCGCACTCGTCGTCGGCGTCTACATCGCAGACCTGACCTACAGCAAGATCGACCCACGTATCAGCGCAGGTGATTCCCGTGAAGCATACTGAAACAGACGCACCGGCGGACGGATTCGACTGGCACGCAGAGAGCTCCGACGTCGAACTGACTCGCGGCGAGCGGTTCTGGGAGTTCTACGAGCACCGGGTCTACCAGCCCATGCTCATCGCGTGGTCCGACCTCCGGACGCGCATCGGGCTGGTGGTCATCGCGTTCTACTTGCTGCTCGCGCTGATCGGCGAACTCGGGCTCTGGCGGGCACCGTCGACGAGCCAGGCGCCGCGTCTGCTCGGTATGTTCGAGAACATGGCGTACCCGCTGGGAACGACCTCCGCGGGCGTCGACCTGACCGCGGCCATCATCCACTCGACGTCGGACATCCTGCTGATGGTCCTGGCGGGCGGCGTCTGGGCGACCGGCGTCGCGCTCCTGGTCGGGGTGTTCGCGGGCTACAAGGGCGGCATGATCGACAACATCCTGATGTCGGTCTCCGACTTCTTCATGGCCATCCCCGGCCTCCCGCTCGTGATCATCCTCGCGATCACGTTCAGCCCGGAGAACCCCATCTTCGTCGGGGTTATCCTGACGATCAACTACTGGGCCGGACTCGGCCGTTCGCTTCGCTCGCAGGTCCTGACGATCCGCGAGGACAGCTACGTCGAGGCCTCCCGGACGATGGGCGTCAGCACCTGGCAGATCATGGTGAAGGACATCATCCCGAACCTGATGCCGTACGTGACCGTGAACTTCGTGTTCGCGGCCCGGTACACCATCTTCGCTTCGGTCGGGCTGTACTTCCTCGGCGTGTTGCCCTACTCGACGCAGACGTGGGGTGTCACGCTCGCACGAGCGCAGGCCAACGGCGCGCTGTTCGTTCCCGACGCGGCCCACTGGCTCATCGCACCGATGATCGCCATCGTCGGCCTCGCACTGGGTCTCATCCTGCTCGGGCAGGGGATGGACAAGGTGTTCAACCCCCGCGTCCGGACCCGCCTCGCCGGCGAGTCCGAGACGACCGAGGAGGGCGAAGACGACTCGATCACCGGCGGCACGCTCTAACTGTCGGGAACGCAACTGCGGCCATCTTTTCTCTCCTCTCTCGATTCGCGAGTGACTACAGCACCGTGAGCGCCACGTCTCTGCGAGGGGGACCCCAGGTCAGTACCAGGGGGGACGGGGCGAACCGGGAAGTTCAATAGTGACGGCCGAAACCTCCGAACGTGCCGAACGGATCGAAGTTCGTCGAGCTCGTCTGTCAACAGCGAGAGCAGATCCCGCTCGCGATGACCGTCATCATCACGATGGCGCTGTTGCTCTTGCTGTCGGCGCTGTTCGTCTCGCCGGGAGACGAGGCCTTTCCGATACTCGTCCTCGACTTCGCGCTGATCGGCTTCTCGTTGCTGTTCTTCGGTGGGACCTACTGGTACTGTATCAAGCGTGGGATGGAGGAGTGAGGGCTCGAATCGCGTTGCGAGGGGGCCTTCCGTGCGGACTCGCCGGGTACTGTCGCGGCTACTGGTTCCCGAGGAACGTCGCCGTGTCTTCGACCAGCTCGCTGACGTCCTCGTCGTCCGTCGAATCGGCCAGGTCGCGGAGCGGTTCGACGGCGCGGTCGTCGCCGAGCACGCCGAGCGCGCGGACGGCGCGGACGTACACTCGCTGGTCGTCGTGGTCGAGCGCGTCGACGAACTGGTCGTAGGCCGGCGCGATGGCGTCGGGGTGAGCCTCGCCGACTTCGGTCAGCGTCTCGACGGCCAGCCCGGCGATCGACGGGTCGTCGTGGTCGACGAGGGCGACCAGTTCGTCCACGTGGTCCGTGAACGCAGCGGGCTCGACTTCGGCGGCGGCGACGAGGACGTTCGCGACGGTTCCCTGTGCCTGGAGTTGCATGCCGTGTTCCTGTTGCTCGTGAGCGACGATGCTCTGGCGGGTGTCCGGGTTGTCGACCATGTCGACGCCGTCGCTCGGTTCGAAGGATCCCGGGTGTTCGCGGAGAAGGGGGAGGAGCCGGTCGACTTCCGAGGCCGCCGCGGCCGGCTGTTCGACGACGACCTTGGACAGGAGCTGGGCGCCGATCAGCGTGACTGCGTTGACCTCGTGGGTGGCCAGCGTGACGATCTCGGAGACGCTGTCGGTGAGCTCGCCCGGGTGTTCCGTGGCGAAGCTGAGCAGCACCGTTCCGGCCTGCTGGGCGACCGAGACGCTGTCGTCTTCGAGCAGGGCGACCAGATCGTCCAGGAGTGGCTGGAGGGCGCCGGGATCCTCCTGGACGACCAGTTTACAGGTCCGCGTTCCATCCTGGCGGGTGGTCGGTTTCTCGGCCCGGAGTGCCTCGCGGATCTGGGCGACGTCTCGCTCACTCAGTTCGCCTGACTCCGGATCGACGTCCCCGACCGGGACGGACGTGTCGTTACTCATTGCGAGTGGGATCGGTTTCGAGCGGCATATACGTGTGGATACGAGCGGCGGCCGGCGCCAGCAGGACGCGGCCGTGTCCATAGCTTTACGTCGGCCCACGGGCATCTCAACGTCATGCTCGACGCTGATTACGACGAGTGCTGGCTCCGGTATCCGCGGGTCGACGACGCCGACCGCCGCGAGTCCTACGCCAGACGTTGTCTGCACGTCTACGCCGGGGAGACCTCACCCCAGCACGGGGCGATCCGCGACGAACTGCGGGAGGGACTCGAGGGGATGCTCGGCAGCGAGCCCCACCTCTGGCAGCACCCGCCGCGGTCGGCCGACGGCTTCCTGGTCGTCGGTCAACCCGACCTGATGGAGGTCGTCGCCGACTCCGTCGACGCGGGCATGGTCCGCTCGCTCGACGACGACGGCTACCACCTCCGCTCGACGACGTGGGAGGGCGCCGAGGTCACGGTGGTCACGGCGCCGACCGACGGGGGGCTCGTCTACGGGACCTTCCACCTCCTCCGCCTGATGGCGACGGGCGAACCCATCGACGACCTGGACGTCGTCGAGGAGCCCCGTAACGCGGAGCGGCTGATCAACCAGTGGGACGAACCGTTCCGCGGCACGGTCGAGCGGGGTTACGGCGGCGAGTCCATCTTCAAGTGGGAACACCTGCCGGACCTGCGCGAACGGTACTTCGACTACGCGCGCCTGCTCGCCTCCGTCGGTATCAACGGCGTCGTCCTGAACGACGTCAACACGACGCGGCCCGAGCGGCCCGGGGACCTGGCGGGCACCGGCGAGTTCGAGGGCGTCGACCTGCTCGACGAGCAACACCTCCCGAAGGTGGCGGCGCTGGCCGCGGTGTTCCGGCGGTACGGCATCCGGACGTACCTCTCGGTGAACTACGCCTCACCGATGTTCGTGGGCGGCCTCGACACCGCCGACCCGCTGGACGACGCGGTCGAGGCCTGGTGGGCCGAGAAGGTCGCGGAGGTGTACGACCTGATCCCCGACTTCGGCGGCTTCCTCGTCAAGGCCGACTCCGAGGGTCAGCCCGGCCCATACGACTACGACCGGAGTCACGCCGAGGGGGCCAACGTCCTCGGCCGGGCGTTCGAACCGTACGACGGGCGCGTCTTCTGGCGGGCGTTCGTCTACTCGGACCACGACGACCGCGCGGTCCAGGCCCACGCCATCTTCGAACCCCAGGACGGCGACTTCCACGAGAAGGTCACCGTCCAGGTGAAGAACGGTCCCATCGACTTCCAGCCCAGAGAGCCCGTCTCGACGCTGTTCGGCGACATGCCCGACACCCACCTCGCCTGCGAACTCCAGATCACCCAGGAGTACACCGGCCAGGGGGTCCACGTCTGCTCGCACGTCCCGCTCTGGGAGGAGTTCTTCGCGTTCGACACCCACGCAGACGGCGAGGGAACGCCAGTCACGGAGACGTTCGCCGGCACCGAGGGCGAGGGCATCGCCGGCGTCGGCAACGTCGGTGAAGACGACAACTGGTTCGGGAACTATCTCTCGGGGGTCAACCTCTATGGCTTCGGCCGACTGGCCTGGGACCCCACGCTCGACGGCGAGTCGGTCACCGAGGAGTGGGTCCGGCTGACGTTCGGCGACGATCCCGAGGTGGTCGAGACGGTGACCGACATCCTCCAGGATTCCTGGGAGGCCACCATCGACTACGAGACGGGCGGCCTCGGCCTCATCCACATGATGTACAACGGCGAGGCGCGCCTGGAGAACCACTACGATCCGGCCCCGGCGGAGTGGCCCGGCTACACCGGCGCGACGGAGGAGGGGATCGGCTACGACCGGAGTTCCAGCGGCAGTGACTACGTCGACCAGTTCGCCGACCCTGTGGCCGAGCGGTACGACGACCCCGGGACCTGTCCGCGGGAACTCTTGCTGTTCTTCCACCACCTCCCCTGGGACCACGAACTCGACGACGGGCGGACGGTCGTCCAGACGCTGTACGACAACTGCTTCGCCGGCGTCGAGGAGGTAAAACGACTCCGCGAGCAGTGGCGGTCGCTGGAGGGGAGCATCGACGAGCAGCGCTATCGACACGTCGCCGAACGCTTCGACGAACAGGTGGTACAGGCCGAGCGCTGGCGCGACACGCTCGTCGAGTACTTCTACGACTACTCGGGAGTCGCGGACGAACGCGGCCGCGTCCCGCTGGTGAACTGATTCGGGTGAGACGGGCGGGGCCCGCCCGTCGGCGCAGGCGGCGGTCGTTCGATTCGGCTGGGGTCTCCTGATTTCCACTGTGTCCGACAGACGGGGGCAATTTTAACTCCCGTTCCAGTATGTATTAGGTGGTTACTTACCGGAGGGCAACTACTTTATAATCCGCAATTAACGATCTTACCGGGTGCTTAAGATGGAAAGAGAATTTGACGATGTGGGAAGTCATCGACGGACATTTTTGCAATCACTCGCGGCGCTCGGCGTACTCGGCGGCACCGGGACGGTGGGCAGCGCTGTCGCACAGGTCGAGGGCGCGGACGAATACCACAACACGCTCCTGGGCGATTTACAAGAGAACCACGAACTCCCGCAGGGGGAGTTCGTTTACGGACTGACAGAGCAGGACGTCGTCGACGCCTTCTCGTTCTCCGGCGCGGGGAGCGGGTCGACGTCGACGTTCGAGGTCAGCGATTCGGACGTCCCGATCACGCAGGCCGTCCGCGTCGACGTCAACGAGGAACCGAGCAACAACTGGGATTACTCCTACCAGGGGTACGTCACCGACCGGTCGTTCAGCGCCGGTGACGTTCTCCTGGGCGTCGCGTACGTCCGGAGCGACACGGACGGCGCCGAGACCCAGGCGGGCTTCAAGTATCGGTACCAGGACTCCGAGGGAAGCACGTCCTACAGCAGTACGTTCGTCCAGGACGGCGCGTCGATCCAGCCGGACGGGGAGTGGACGCGGTACTACTTCCCGGTCGAAATCGGCGAGCAACCCGACGGCTCGGAGTTCGAACCGTACCTCGAGTTCTGGGCGGGGTTCCAGGAACAGAGCCTCGAGTTCGGCGGTATCTCCCTGATCGACTACAGCGGGACCGACGTCTCGGTCGGCGACCTGCCCTCGGGCGCGAGCGACGGGGGACCGAACCCGCTGCTCAGCTACGAGGGGCGGGAGGAGGGCGCCCAGTGGCGCCAGGACGCCCGGGACCGCATCGAGGAGATCCGGAAGACGGATCTGGAAGTCGAAGTCGTCGACGGTGACGGGAACGCGGTCCCCGGCGCGACCGTCGACCTGGCGATGCAGGAACACGCCTTCGACTTTGGGAGCGCCGTCTCGGCGGAACACATCAACGGCGACAGCGAAGACGACGAGATCTACCGGGAGACGTTCCTGGAGAACTTCAACAAGGCCGTCATCGAGAACGGCCTGAAGTACCCCGCGTTCCTCGGCGAGTGGGGTGACAGCAAGGAGGGCGCCAAGGCGGCCCTCGACTGGCTCAACCAGCGCAACGTCCCCACGCGTGGTCACTACCTCGTCTGGGAGGAGTACAGCACCGAGGGCGGCGGTGGGATGGGGATCGTGGACCCCGACTCGCTCACGGACGCGGAAGTCCAGCAGCAGATGCTCGACCGGATCACGGACCACGCCACCGACATCGGTGACGAGGTGACCGAGTGGGACATGCACAACCACCCCATCTGGCAGCCCAACATCAGGGACCGCCTGGGCTGGGACGCGGTTCTCGAGTGGTGGGAGGCTGGCAACGAGGCCACCGACGCGGAACTGTACACCAACGAGATGGGCAACGTCGCGGGCGACTTCTTCCGACAGCAGCACTACGACCTCGTCGAGCGCCTGCTGGAAGACGGCGCGCCGGTCGACGGCGTCGGCTTCATGGGCCACGTCCAGTTCCCCAACGGCAACGTGACGCCGCCGAAGGAACTGGTCGAGACCTACGACCAGTTCGCCGAACTCGGACTCCCGATCCTCATCGCGGAGTTCGACATCCAGATCGCCAGCCGCGACAACGAGGACCAGGTCGCGTGGCAGGCTGACTTCCTCAGGGACTTCCTGTACGCATCCTTCAGCCACGAGGCCGTCGAGGGCGTCATGTCCTGGGGCTTCTGGGCGGAGGACCACTGGCGACCGACCGGCGCCTACTACGACTCCGACTGGACGATCCGGCCCCACGGCCAGCAGTTCATGGACCTGGTCTTCGACGAGTGGTGGACCGAGGAGCGCGGCGAGACCGGCGACGACGGCGTCTACACCACGCGCGGATTCAAGGGCGAGTACGAGGTCGTCGCCTCCGACGGAACCCGGACCGGGAGCACGACGGCGACGGTCGACGAGACCGGTACCGTCACCGTCCAGATAACGCCGGCCTCCATCGCCGAGGTGGACCTGGCGGTCGACGCCAACACGCTGTGGGGCGACGAGACGGCCACGCTCGACGTCACCGTGCGGAACGAGGGCGGCGCGGAGCTTCCGCTGCCGGCCGACAACGTCACCTACCAGACAGACAACCCCGACGCCGTGATGGTCGACGAGTCCGGCACCGTCTCCGTCGTCGGCACCGGCGCCGCGACGGTGACCGCGACGGTCTCGGCCTACGGCGACACCGCCGCGGCGAGCGCGCGCTTTGCCGCCTACGGCGAGCCGACGGTCGACGACCAGGCGGCGGATCTCTCGAAGACCGCCTCGGTCGACGGCGTCGAGGTGACGAACTACCAGGAGCGCCACGGCGACGACGCCCGCTTCCGGCTGGTCGACCCCTCCCAGAGCGGGTCGATCACCTACGCGGTCGATGACGGCCTCTCCGCGTTCCGTACCGACGTCTACGTGAACTACGGCGAGTTCGACGGCGACGGCGACGTCTACGACGGCCTCACGTTCGAGGTGTCGGCCGACGGCGAGAGCTTCGAGACGGTCGACGTCGAACCGACGACGGTGGAGGCTTCCGCCGAGTCGAACGACTACTTCGACCACCGGCGCTACCTCGTCACCTCGGGGCTCCCCGGGGACGCGACCTACCTCCGGGTGACGATCTCCGAATCCCAGAACAACTGGGCCGTCAACGTCGGCTCCGTCGAGATCTGGGGGGACACCGCAGACCTCGACGGCGTGGACGCGACCGGCCCGACGGTCCTGGTCGACGGCGTCCAGGACGGCGACACCTACGAGGCGCCACACCCCGCCAGCGTTGCCATCGCCGACGACGACAGCGACGTGACCGACGAGACGGTCACGCTCAACGGCGAGGCGTTCTCGGACGGCCAGCTCACCGCCCGCGGCCGGAACCTGCTCTCGGCGAGCGCGACCAGCGAGGGCGGCGTCACGACCGACCTCGAACTCGACTTCGAGGTCGTCGACGACGAGATCGGCGAGGACGACGACCTGAACGCCCGGCTCGTGCCGAGTGCGACCGAGGGCGTCGTCGGCGACCGGTTCACCTTCGACGTCCGGGACACGACCGGCAGCGGTCACTGGATCGAAACCATCGAGTGGGAGTTCGGCGACGGGACGGAGGCCTCCGGCTGGTGGAACGAACATCGCTTCGACTCGCCCGGCGCCTACACGGTGTCGCTGCACGTCACCGACAACGAGGGCACGACCACGACCGACCAGGTCGTCGTCTGGATCGCTGACCTCCAGAGCGAACTGGCGGTCGCCCGGCCGAGCACCACCGAGGCGTCGGTCGGCGAGCGCGTCGAGTTCCGCGTCGAGGACACCTCCGGCCAGGGCCGGTGGATCGACACGCTCGAGTGGGATCTGGGCGACGGGTCGACCGAGTCCGGCTGGTTCGCCGCCACCGAGTACGAGTCGTCGGGCACCTACACGGTGACCCTGACGGCCACCGACAACCTCGGCTACTCGACCACGAACGAAGTGGAGATCACCGTCTCCTGACGGACCGACTCCCGTCGGTTTCGACCGACTGAACCGACCGCCGCGCTCTCGCGGAACCGGCGCTCTTCTTTGCTGTGCCGCCAGTTCGTCGGAACGACGGCCGCAACCAGTACGTCCGAGTGACGGCGGTGGGCTGCCCGTACACCCGAACCGTCAACGAGACCGACAGTGACGCCTCTCGCTGGCCGGTGCTGATCCCGACGCTGCTCGGTACGACCACGGTGCCTCGAAAAAAGAGCGTGTACTGCCCCCGGTCGGGTGCCCGCCTGCGGGATCAGGAGATGTCGACGGTCACCTCGTCGGTGGACGAGGCGCCCTCGTTGTTCGCCGCGGTGAGGGTGACGGTGTAGCTGCCGGCGGACTGGTAGCGTTCGTCGGTGTACCAACCGGTCGCCGTGGTGCCGTTGCCCAGGTCCCACTCGAGGGAGGAGATGTAGGTGCCGGAGTCGGTCGTGTCGTTGACGTGGAACTGGACCAGATCGCCGACGCTGGCGGCGGTGGTATTGGGCGAGATCTCCGCGACGAGGTCGCCGGTTCCACCGCCCGTTCCGCCGGTGGTGCCGCCGGTCCCACCGGAGTCGCCGCCAGTAGTGCCGCCGGAGTCGCCGCCAGTAGTGCCGCCGGAGTCGCCGCCGGTGGTGCCGCCGCTACCGAGCGAGAGGTCGATGTAGTTCAGGTCCCACCAGCTCTCGTCCATGGCGACGCGGATGACCTGCTGGCCGGCGTCGAGGGAGACGCCGGCGGTGGAGACGGTCTCCCAGGAGTCCCAGCCACCAGTGGCGCCGAAGCTGACGTTCCCGCTGACGTTCTGGCCGTTCACTTCGAGGTGGAACGACCCACCGCCCGAATCCGACGCGACGAGCGCTTCGAGGGTGTACTCGCCGGCTTGCTGGACGTCGACGGTGTACTCGACCCACTCGCCGGACTCGATGTACCCGACGGAGTAGCCGGTCCCGCCGGAGTTCGAGGAGATGTCGACGCCCTCGCCCGTGCGCATCGCACCGCCCTCGTTCTCGGACGTGTTGTCGCTGTAGGCCACCCCGGAGCCACCCTGGTCGTACTCCTCGGCCGGGATCTGGCCGGGTACCGCGTGGGGCGTCCCGTTGTAGGGCTGCTGGCTGCCGCCGCCACCGGACCCGCCGCCGGTGTCCCCGCCCGAACCGCCGCTGCCACCACCGGTGGTGCCGCCAGTGCCACCAGTGCCGCCAGTGCCGCCGGAACTGCCGACGGTGACGCTGGAACTGCCGCTGCTCTGGTAGCCCTCGGTGGCCAGGATCTGGTAGTCGTGGCTGCCCATGTTCAGGCCGGCGCTCTGCCAGGCGTCGAAGTGGTTGCCCGTCGTGATGGTCCCGCTCGTCCGGGAGTTCTGTCGAATGCTCCAGTACTGGGTGAACGTCGCCGTCCCCTCGATAGAGGGCTTCTCGACACGTTCGGAGGTGTAAATTTCGTAGGTGGAGCCGTCGGTGGTGTGGGTCCCGTGGGACTGGTCGCCGGGCTTGTAGCTGCCGTAGTCCTCGATGATGTAGTACTCGACGAGGGGATTCGTCGTCCACCCGTAGAGGCAGAGGTACGAGTTCCCCTGTGGGTTGTACTGGGCGTTGTAGTCGATGTTCCGGCGTGAACCGGTGGACCAGCCCTTGCCGAGGACGAAGTTACCCGTGTTGTTCCACTCGCAGCTGTAGTTGCCGCCGGATCCCAGCGTCATGGAGACCGATCCCTCGTCGTTGGTCCAGAACGAGTAGAAGTACCCGTTGTGGGTGCCCGTCTGGTTCGAGGTGATCGTCTGCTGCTGGCCAGCGGCGGCGCCGGCGCCGATGCCGACCGCCGCGGTTGCGGCCGCGGATTTCATGTAAGCGCGCCGATCCATCGAGTCGAGCACGCCGTCGCCCCCGTCGGCGCCCGTCTCCCGAGGCTCGTTGCTTTCGTTCGCGTTCTCCGGTACGTCTCGTGTCGCTCGCTCTGTGTCGTCTGTCATGCTGTCAAACACCAGCAACGATCGTGTAGGTTGGCGACTTGATAAAACCCAGAGATACTTTAATTATTATCGCTTACAATAGTTAATTATTACGCGGTCGAGACGGAACGACGGTACGTCTCGACGCCTCTCCGGCAACAGAAACACCGCTTTCGACCTCTCGGAGCGCTATCGTGGGCTCGTTCCCCCGGACGAGCGGTCCCCCTGTTACGGACGCCCGGGAAGGAAAGACGACGCATCGGCGAAACGCGGTGGCGCCGCTACCACCGGCTTCCGGTGGCGCGGCGTCACGTCGTTCAACCGCTACTTACACAGTCGTCGAAAGCCGATTACGAGATCTGGACCGTGACCTCGTCGGTGGACGAGGCGCCCTCGTTGTTCGTCGCGGTGAGGGTGACGGTGTAGCTGCCGGCGGACTGGTAGCGTTCGTCGGTGTACCAGCCGGTGCCGGTCGAGCCGTTACCCAGGTCCCACTCGAGGGACGTGATCCAGTTTCCGGACCCCGAGGTGTCGTTGATGTGGAACTGGACGAGGTCTCCCGTGCTCGCCGAGGTCGTGCTTGGGTCGATCTCTGCGACCAGGTCGCCGCCGGTGCCACCGGTGCTGCCCCCGCTGGACCCACCAGTACTGCCACCGGTACTGCCGCCGGTGGATCCGCCGGTGCTACCACCGGTCGTTCCGCCGGACGAGCCACCGCTGGTCCCGCCGGACGACCCGCCGGTACTGCCGACGGTGACGCTCGAACTGCCGCTGCTCTGGTAGCCCTCGGTGGCCAGGATCTGGTAGTCGTGGCTGCCCATGTCGAGGCCGGCGCTCTGCCAGGCGTCGAAGTGGTTGCTCGTCGTGATGGTCCCGCTGGTCCGCGAATTCGTTCGAATGGACCAGTACTGCGGGAACGTCGCCGTCCCCTCGATGGAGGGCTGCTCGACACGTTCGGAGGTGTAGAGTTCGTACGTCGATCCGTCGGTCGTGTGGGTGCCCTGGGACTGGTCGCCGGGCTTGTAGCTGCCGTAGTCCTCGATGATGTAGTACTCGACGAGCGGGTCGGTCGTCCACCCGTAGAGACAGAGGTACGAGTTACCCTGTGGGTTGTAGTCGGCCGAGTAATCGATGGTCCTGTCCGAACCGGTACTCCAGCCCTTGCCGAGGACGAAGTTACCCGTGTTGTTCCACTCGCAACTGTAGCTGCCGCCGGACTCCAGCGTCATGGAGACCGAGCCTTCGTCGTTGGTCCAGAACGAGTAGAAGTACCCGTCGTGGGTACCCGTCTGGTTCGAGGTGATCGTCTGTTGCTGGGCGGTGGCGGCCCCGACGCCGAGGCCGACGGCCGCGGTGGCGGCGGCCGACTTCATGTAGGCCCGCCGGCCCATCGAGTCGAGGACGCCGCCGTCGGCGTCCCCGGTCGCTTCGATGTCGCTCAGTTCGTCCGTCGATGCTCCCGTGTCGCTAGTGCCGTCGTCTGTCATGGTGTCAATTCACCGGCACGTATTCCGTTGGCTGGAACGTTGATAAAGCCTGACGACATTTTAATTATTTATCTATACAGTAATTAATTACTGTAGACAAATTATCGAAGGATTACACTCTCGCGAGCGATCCTGAACTGTCCGACCGGCGGACATTGACACTCCGAAGGAATCGCGGTTGGGACGGTGGTTCGACCGTCCGGGCTGTTCGTCAGGCTACCGGCGCCGTGGTGGTGGTGGCCGTCGGGACCGTCGCCGGCCGTCCGCGACCACCCGACACTCGATCAGGAGATGGTCACAGTCACCTCGTCGGTGGTCGAGGTTCCCTCGTTGTCCGTCACGGTGAGCGTGACGGTGTAGCTACCGGCGGACTGGTAGCGTTCGTCGGTGTACCAGCCGGTGCCGGTCGAGCCGTTACCCAGGTCCCACTCGAGGGACGT
>ENA-ORCR01000427-ORCR01000427.1-marine-metagenome-genome-assembly--contig:-NODE-427-length-24610-cov-3.880202_pt1 | contig 24610 bp, 24 predicted proteins | sample MGYA00237782_ERZ508514 | MGnify/ENA primary metagenome ERZ508514 (study PRJEB26185, sample SAMN06268960) | marine metagenome | isolation source: Eden Landing Ponds, San Francisco, CA, USA | place...
AGCGACCGTCTCGCCATCGAGTTCAAATCTCGGCCGTCGCACTTCTTCAACTCAAATCCACAAGCGACGCGTTTCATCGCGTCGCGACTCCTGATGTTGTGTAGTGCGTGAAGCGAGATTTGAGCACGCCAGTAGAATCAGTCAGCATGATCCCTACATGACAATGATACAGTATACATATTAAAATAACATTACTTCCGCAAAGGCGGACTAACAGTTATGTTATGTCAGTGGGTTGCTAGACAAGATGGCTGAGACAATTACGATCACCCCGGACGAGAGAAAGCAGCTCACTACTGGAGACCCAAAGAAAGCTCCAAAATATACGTTTTTCGCCCTTAACAATGCGGTGAAATATTCATCTGCCAACCAGCGACCCACTGTCGGGAAAATCACTGAAATCTACGAAGAGTTTGAACAGGAACACCCAAACGGTGACTTCCAAGACTGGCGGAACTACTATTATAACCAGTATAACGGACGGCAACGGATTGATGATGCCACTGACAAGGCCTACAATATGTTCCTCACAATCCGGGCCGCGATTGATGATATAGACCGTGAGGACATACGTGACTTCATCGAAGGATTAGTACTCAACGGTACGTACTCTAATCAGAACGCGCGAGAGGCTGTAATTCAGAAGCTTCTTGAAAGCCGATCAGAAACCGAGCGGCTTTCACCAGATGAGGGCCCCGATGGATGCGAGCTTCAATGGGGAGATAGGTACGTCTCCATTCAACCGGAGGAGATACGGTCAGAAACTTTGTTTGACCGCGAGGACGTGATCGTGTTTTACTTCTCGGAAAATGCGAGTGATAACGGCTTGAAGATAGACGTTAGTAAGTCGAATATGACGCTTGACGAGTTCTAGTGTTTATTTTAGGTTTAGCTCATATTCCTCACCGTCTCGGACTTTACGGAGCAATTCTACTGCGGCATCCGAATATCTATGATTCGGTTCTTGTCGGTTGAAGGCAATATCCATGTGGTACTGGTTATCACTTTCTTTTATATTTATGCCTCGTTCTTCCTCGATCTCGTTAATTAACTGGTTAGCATTGTGCCACGTGTCCCATCCAAGTTCATTCGCAACATCGGACAGTCTGTATCGATACAAGATATTGAAATCCATTGGATTATCAAGCGTGCTAACCCCGAATAAGGTCCCGAAGGATTCACCAGAGTTCGCAGCACGTTCAAGTGATTCGTAATTAATTTCAATTTCCTCACGAGGTGCTTTGGTTTTTATTATATCGTAGGTATTGGCCATCACTGTGCGAAGGAGTTTCAAATTGACTCCCTCGATATTCCCACCTTGGCCAAAGGCGTTGAATACCCAGTCGAATCGCTGAGACTGGATGTAATTCACGCGCATAGAATTACCGTCAATAGTCGGGATGCGTTTCTCCCGCTCAAAAGTATCGACGCCGGAGATATCCGGTTCCCAGTCAAGGAAGTAGATATTATCAATAAGGCCATCTTCTGGCGACAGTATTTCGTCAATATCAGACAACAATCGGCGTACATTTTTGTCCCCAACGCTGTATCCAGCGATTAACACCGGATGCTCGGCAAAGTATGTGAGCAGTTTTGCTGAGAGGTATTTCTTTGTTTCAGTCCATTCATTGTAGTCGTCATTGGTCAAAATTAGACTCTCTGGTTCTGAAATACATCCGTGGATTTTCAATATTTCGCCGATGCTCTGGTAGTCTGATCGTAGGATTTCTTCGCCAATGACGGGTTGGTAGTCCGGGAAGAGAACTTCGAGAAACGGATCATAGTTTGTGGTAATAATGGCATGTGGTTGGATTTGTTGAAGGAGTTTGATTTCTTCGCGGAGGTTATCGTCCTTGATCTCGTCGATTGATTCAGGAGTGAGTTCTTGGAAGTACTTGGAAATTTTATATTTAAGGTATATATCGCTGGGGTACTCACGGGAGCGAAGTTCATCTGGGAACTCATCTTTACCGTCTCCCCATGCCCAATCGTAGTAGTACTCTGAAAGAGTAGTACCAATCTCAGGGTAAGTATCGCCGCGTTGTAGGTAATAATCGATAGAGTGAGGGACTTCAGGGCAGTCTTCAGCTGCGGTTTCAAGGAGTGATTCCCAACTGGGACCGTCAAAGTAGCGAATGGAAAGACCAGTCCCGACGAAAAGAATAGGTTGACATTTTAGCTCTTCAACCCGCTCCAAGACGTCTGTTTTCCGGTCTTCAATGTATTCCCCAAACTCCTTCATGAGGTTAAAGACATCTACCAGATATTATAATTCTTCGCACGACTTTTTGAGCGGTGTTCAGATACGCACCGAGCAAAGAGTTTGTTTCTGCTGGCTATCCAGTCGGACCCTGGCGGAATGAAAGGGCGAGCCAGTTTCGGGAACCCCGACGAAGTAAGCACTGCAGGGCGTGAAGCGCCCGAAGCGCGCAGCGAGGCGCGGGACCGAAACTGGCGAGGGCTTTCAGAGAAGACTCAAATATTTTCTAGTCTGAAAGCAACCAAAGACCAACCACGTCGTCTATTCAGAGTCCGTATCCGCAAGCATCCGTGCGGCAGTCCGTCGCAGACGGTCCGGATCGCCACCGGTGATATCGGCGACTTCCTCGGGCGTCTCTGGCATCTCGTCAGTCATGATCGTGTCATTCTAGTGTGCCTTGTGGTATAAGTTTCTAGGGACCGATCCCGAAAGAGAGAACTCTTCAATCCACAAGCGACGCGTTTCATCGCGTCGCAGCAGCCGACATCACTCGATCAGAAGCCGACGCCATATGCTTCGAAGGATCACCATGCCACCAGTGAGGAGGGAAAGCGCAGCGCCAATGAAGACAGCAGCCATTCCGACCAACACCAGCGGGAAGCCCCACGAAGTACCGTCGAAAGCGAGCAGGTCGGCCGTGTAGCGGTCACCCTCGTATCGAACCACATTCGCAGTCAGGTTTTCCACCGGATCGGACCCACTACAGAGCTTCTGCCTGTTGCCTGTGAGTGCCTCCCGAAAGTGCTCCTGCTCGGCAGTCGAGAGGTTCTCGAAGGCCACTACTTCGAGAGGCGGATGCAACGGTTCGTCCGCGGCCATCTGATCCACCGTCATCCAATAGCCCGACGTACAGGCACTGGATTCCTGATACATGCCCACACCATAGGCGAGACCACCGCTGAGCAGGAGACCGAGACCGAGCAGCAGACCCAACCGCGAACTCGAACCCATGCGTCGCCCGTCAATTGGGTATCATATGTGTTTTCTGGTCAACACACCCCCGTTCAGCCAGTCGATTCTCCCGCCAGAAGACAAGATCCAGTTGGAGACGGCTGTTGCGAAGTGACCCCAATGTTCATTCCCGAGCCACCGGAATATCCCATATGAAACGACGACTCGCCATCGGGATCCTCACCGGCGCGTTCCTCGGCATCTTCTGCATCGTCGGCGTCGGCCTCCGGATCGGCTTCGCGGGCAACGAACTGTTCCTGTTCTCGATGTGGTACAATCGCGTTGTGATGGGGCTCGTGATCGGGCTGGCAGGCGGGCTCCAGGTCGTCGATTCGAAGTACAACGTCTACGTCAGGGGCTTGCTGTTGGGACTCGTGGTGTCCGCGGCGGTCACGTTCACCAGCGAGTTCCGCGACCTCCCGAGTTTCGCCGCCGGCGTTGCCTACGGCGTGATCATCGACTGGGTCGCAACTCGGTATAGCTGATCGGGTGGTGGAGTGAGCGCGTCCTCTATTTCAGTCAACACGGTCTTGTTTGGAAGCAATATTTCTGACGTTAGAGTGCTTCTCTCTTCGGATTAGTAGAAAGCCCTCGGTCCGCTCGCGGCCTGCAACTCGTTGCGCTCCTCACTCCCTCGCTGGGCTCGCGGTTCCACCGCTCGCCATTCGAGGTTCGTCACTCCGTTCGAACCTCGCCACGCTCGGTCGCTCCGGTGCTTACGTCGTTTCGGCTCGCGACCTGGGCGGTCGGCTTCGCCGACCGCCTTATAACGTGGCGGCGAAGCCGCCACGCGGCCCTCGCCCTTTCAGTCCACCAGGAATTCGGTTGTATAGTCGGTTTAAGCACACTATTCGCCTGGTGGATCGAAAGGGCGAACCCGTCTCGCGTGTCGCTACGTGACCTCTATCCGAGCAGAGCGAGGATATGTCACGTAGCGTCCGCGAGCGGGTGAGGGCTTTCTTCCGCTTCTCGATAGTGGTCCTGAACACAGTGAAATCAAGCGTCAAACCAAGGCCGCCAACACAGAAAGCCCCCGTCGAATCCAGCCACACAGCAGATCATCCCCATAGCGCCACGTGCCGCGATGCAAGGACGTATCCCCGTGTCGCACCTCTATCACCCATGACGATAGCTACAGGCGATTCTGTCAGCATCGAGTATACAGGGCGACTCGAAGACGGGACCGTCTTCGACACCTCTCGGGAGTCAGTCGCCGAGGAGACCGAACTGGCCGACGAACAGCCAGACCGTGAGTTCACGCCGCTGACGGTCGAGGTCGGCGCTGGGCAGGTCATCGACGGGCTGGAGGACGCACTCATCGGCATGGAGCCGGGCGATACGCCGACTGTCAGGATCCCGCCGGAGAAAGGCTACGGCGAGTGGTCCGAGGAGCGCGTCCGGACGTTCGATCCGGCCGAACTCAGCCAGCAACTCGGTGACGAGCAGCCCGAGGAGGGGATGTTCCTCCAGACCCAGGATGGCAATCTCGCCGAAATTACCGAAGTAACGGACGAGGTCATCCGCGTCGACTTCAATCCGCAACTCGCGGGCGAGACCCTGGAGTTCGACATCGAAGTCGTCTCCGTCGCCAACTGAAGCGGTCGTACTCTGTTACATAGGACCGCTCAGTAGAAAACTCTCCAATTTCGAAGCCAGTCTTCTTTCGATTGGTGAGTTAGCGTGGCAGTTGTTCAAAGCCGAGCGTACTGAAGTCGCCATCATAGGCGAAAACGTAATCAATGTCTCGTTCTCGCATCTGGATGCTACTGAGTTGGTCGGTAAACGAGATTTGGTGGTCGTCGTATCGCTCGAACGCTTTCCTGGCGGCGGCAAATTCGTCCGCATCCTCGGGGAGGACGGTCACGTGCTCAGAATCAAGCGTTCGGTCGAGTGCGACCATCGCGAGTTCGTGCGTCCCTTTCGAAAGAAGCAATGTCGCAAGTTCGTCGACGACGTACGTGCTGGTATACAACGGACGATATGGGATTTCGTTCTCCCCGACCGCTTGGAGAAACGCAGTGGCCTGTTCATGTTCGTCTGCTTCTGGATGAAAATATGCGAACAGCGCGCTCGTATCGAGGAAAACTGCAGTCGGTCCGCTGGTCGCCGGCCGAAAGCGGTCCAGACTGTTCATTCGTAAAGGTACTCGTCAGTTTTCGTTGCAGTAAGCGACTCTTCGTCGTCGGGTGACTCCGGAACCGACCCGGAGAAGAATGGATCTTCAGGGTCGTGTTTTTCTTGTCGTTTCGAAAACTCTATCGCGGCTTTCCGAAGTACTTCCTTCAAAGGAAGTTCTTCCTGTTCCGCCACTCGTCGGAGCTGTTCGTACTCTTGCTCCGTGAGCCGCGTCTGCACGACTTTCGACTCAGTATCCGAAGACATGTATTTTCACATGTTCATGTACATTCGGAGCTCATATAATTCCCTCGGGTCGTTATCATGATTGACTTGATCGAAACAAAATAGCGGAGTTCGCCGAACATGTAGATCGAACACCGACAGACTGACTCGAGTCACCTGTCGAGTCTGAGAACCTACACCTCGTCGAACGAGCCGAATCGTAGATTCGCCGGCACGATCCGGCTTACGCCGGATCGAACGCCGACAGACTCACTTCGCTCGTCTGTCGAGCCCGACGAAGCTACGCTTCGTCGAAGACAGTCTCGCCCTCGACCTTGTGTGCCTCGACCGCGTCGAGGTCGAGCGTCAGGCCAAGCCCCGGCTTCTCCGGGATCTCCATCGAGCCGTCCTCGATAAGGCCGCCCTCTTCGACCAGGTCCTCCCACCAGCCGAGTTCGTAGGAGTGGTACTCGACGGCGAGCGCGTTGGGGATCGCCGCGCCGACCTGCGCCGAGGCCATGGTCGCGATCGGCGAGCCGACGTTGTGCATCGCGACGGGGATGTAGTAGGTGTCGGCCAGGTCGGCGATCTTCCGGGTCTCGCGCATCCCGCCCACTCGCGGCACGTCAGGTGCGATGATGTCGACGGCCTGCTCCTCCAGCAGGCGGCGTTGGCCATGCTTGCGGTAGACGTTCTCGCCGACGGCGATCGGCGTCGTCGTGGACTGTGTGACCTCCCGCTGGACGTCGTGGTTCTCCGGCGGGACAGGGTCTTCCAGCCACCAGACGTCGTAGTCCTCGATCTCCTCGGCGAGGCGCTTGGCGCTGCCGCCGGTGTATGTCCAGTGGCAGTCGAAGGCGACCTCGGCGTCCGCGCCGACGCGTTCGGTCGTTGCGCGGACGATCTCGGCCTTGTGTTCGATTTCGGGCTGGCTGAGATGGCGGTTGGCCGAGTCTTTCTCGTGGCCGCTCGGGACATCCAGGTCGAACTTGATCGCGTCGTAGCCCAGATTCTCGACGACGCGTTCGGCCTCGTCGGCGCAGGCCTGCGGGTCGGCCTCGTCCTCAGTGTGGAGGTCGCAGTAGACCCGGACGTCGTCGCGGTATTTCCCCCCGAGGAGTTGATAGGCGGGGACGTCCAGAATCTTCCCGGCGAGGTCGTGCAGCGCGATCTCGACACCGGAGATGGCGTGGAGCCACACGCCGGCGATCGAGCCCTCGCCGGAGGTCTTCTGGACCATGTGCTCGTAGAGGCGATCGATATCGAGCGGGTTCTCGCCGACGAGGAAGGGCTTCAGGCGCTCGACGAGTTCGGGGACGCCCGCGCCCCAGTAGGCCTCGCCCGTCCCGACGACGCCCGCGTCGGTGTAGACCCGCACGAGCGTCCAGGGGTAGTTGCCGTCGACCATCGTCGTCTGGACGTCGGTGATCTCGACATCGCGCGGGCCGCGGTCGGCGGTGACGCCCATCGTCTCCGAAGAAAGGTCCCGCATCGTGTACTCGGCGTTCGGGTCGCTGAGCTGCGTGTAATCGATCGGCATGGCGGATTTTCGACAGTCGGGCGGTTAATCCTTTTCAAGCCCGGACTGAGTGGCGCTTCGCCCGGGGGTCGCGGATAGCAAACCCGAGCGACAGCAACCCCCCGTTCGGGTTATCGTGTTTCGTGTATCAGGGATCGCCTGCAACAGCCAGAAAGCCCCCGTTCAGTCCCGCCCATGCCGGCTGGCCAACCGGTCTCGGGTGGGACTGAAAGGGGCGAGGCGTGCGCGGCGGTGCAACCGCCGCGACCATTCGAGGCCGGCTCGCCGGCCTCGCGCTCGGCGACGGCGCGCACGGGCAAGCACTGTCGTTCGAGAGAGCGAAGCTCTCTCGTGATCTCGGAAATCGGAGATTTCCGGTGACAGCGAGGGAGCGCGCGACCGAGCGAAGCGCGCAGCCGGCGCACCGAGCCGACCGCCTCGGGGCTTTCTGGCTGTTCCCGAACGCGACTCGCGTAACGACATACCACCGTTCGGTTGGACCGAACATTCACAAGCGAGTGAACCGTACACGTGAGCAGAGATGACCCCAGAGACATCTACACGGCGGCGGTTTCTGGCGCTCGGCGGAACGGCACTCGCGTCCGCGATCGCGGGGTGTTCGACGTCGCTGTCGGCACCCGAGTCGTCGCCAGGGGAGTCGCCGTCGCCCTCCGCAGCCGGAGAGTCTCCCGAGACGGACACAGCCGAGAGTCCCTACACCCGGGTGTACCGCGAGACCATCCCCTCGGTCACGACCGTCCAGACAGCCGCGGGCCAGGGGACCGGGTTCCAGTACGACGAGGGACACGTCGTCACGAACGCCCACGTCGTCGGGACGGCAAGCGAGGCCCAAATACGATTCCACGACGGGACGTGGGCGAGTGGCCCAGTGGTCGGGACGGACCCACACAGCGACCTCGCCGTGATCGAACCCGGGACAGTGCCCGATGCCTCGCAGCCACTCCCGTTCAGCGACGAGCCGCCGACGATCGGCCAAGAGGTCGTCGTCATCGGCAACCCCTACAACCTCGACGGGTCGGTCACGTCGGGGATCGTCAGCGGCACCGACCGGTTGATCCCCTCGCCGGGGGGCTATCAGATCCCGGACGCGATCCAGACCGACGCGGCGGTGAACCCAGGCAACAGCGGCGGTCCACTGATGAATCTCGACGGTTCCGTGGTGGGCGTCGTGAATTCGAAGCAGGGTGACAACATCGCCTTCGGGATCTCGGCGGCATTGACACAGTGCGTGGTCCCGGAACTCATCGAGTCGGGAACCTACGAGCACGCCTACATGGGCGTCTCACTCGACGTGGTCACGCCGCGGCTCGCAGAGGCGAACGACCTGGCGGAGCCACAGGGCCTGCTGGTCGTCCAGACCGTTCGTGGTGGCCCTGCTGACAGCGTCCTCCAGCCCAGTAGCATCGAGTACGTCAATGGACGCCAGGTCCCCGTCGGCGGTGACGTCATCCGCGCCATCGAGGGGACGCCGATGGAGACCTTCGAGGACCTGGCGAGCTATCTGGCGCTGGAAACCCGGCCCGGCGATACCATCGAGGTCGCGATCCTGCGGGACGGTGACGAGCGAACCGTCGAGGTGACGCTCGATGCCCGCCCGGACCGCTCGACGTCACCGCTCCGTTGAGAAAACGACTGCCACGGGCGGTTCGCTCACCGCGAGATTTCCTCGACGTCACCGTCGAGGATCGATTCGACCATCTCGGGCCGGATCGTCGCGGCGTCGCCGCCGATCGTCCGCTTGAGCGCCGCGGTCGCCGCCGCCTGTTCGAGCGCGACCGGGATGGACTCCTCAGTCAGCCACGCCGCGAGGAACCCACCGACGAAGGCGTCGCCGGTCCCGATCGCGTCGACTGTCTCGGTCTCGAAGACCGGCTGGTGTGCGCTCCGTTCGCCGTCGAAGGCGAGCGCCCCTTCCTCGCCCGTCGTCACGACGACGAGGTCGAGATCGGAGTCGGCGTGCAGGTCGGCGGCGACGGTCTCGGCGTCGCCGTCGTACCCGAGCACTGTCTCGGCGTCGCGCTGGGCGACGAACAGCACGTCGACATCGGGGAGGAGATCAGTGAGCGTCTCCCGGGCCGATTCTGGGTCCCAAAGGTTCGACCGGTAGTTGACGTCGAAGACTGTCGTCGCCCCGGAATCCTGGGCCGTCGACAGGACCTCCTTTGTGGTCTCGACCAGCGTCTCCGAGAGTGCAGGCGTGATCCCGGAGACGTGGACGGCGTCGGCCTCGGTGAAGGGGGCCGTGGGAAGTTCCTCGAAGGTCGCCGTCGTGATCGACGAGCCGGCCCGGTCGTAGATGACCTGCGAGCCGCGGGGGGCCGCGCCCGCTTCGAGGTAGTAGGTCCCGAGTCGGGCGTCGTCACTCTCGTCCCAGACGACGGCCGGGTCGACGTCGTGGGTCCGGTAGGCAGTGGTTACTTTCTCGCCGACGGGGGTCGCCGGGAGTTTCGAGACCCACGTCGCGTCGAGGCCCAGCCGCTGGGCGGCGACGGCAACGTTGCCCTCCGCGCCGCCGACGTGGACGTCGAGCGTGTCGGTGGTCTCGATCGGCTCGGCGGTGGGCGTCGCCAGTCGCAGGAGTGATTCCCCGAATGCGGTGAGTCGCGGCGGAGTCATGGTCCTCGATGGGCGTGACGCGGGCTTAAAATGGATGGATTCGATCAGTCGAAGCGTGGAAACGAGGGCAGTCGTGGCATATATACTCCCCGGGCAGGTCAGTCACTGTAGGGAGTATCTACGATGGAACGTCACGACACGAAACTCGAAGACGAGACGCTGTTGATCGAGTGGGACGACGAGTGGGTCGAGATCGGCACACTCGACGCACTGCTCGACCTCTTCGGCGGGGAGACCTACGAGATCGAGTACGACGACGCCCAGTCGAAGGTCCCGTGGCTCGAAAACAGCCTGGAGGACAACACGCTGTCCTTCGACGTCGTCGAGACCGTGACGGACATGGATTTCGACGACGAGTTCACCGAGGAGGTCGTCGAAGCACCACTCGATTCTGCGGGCAACCAGGGCCACCCGCTCCGGACCGAGACCTTCGTCGCGAAGATGATCGAGATCTGGGAGGCCCAGGGTGCGACCGGCGAGGAAGAGGCGCTGGGTTCCGGGACGTAGCTCCAGCATCGCGACACCGAGCCGTCAGTTTTCTACCGACCAGTATGAAGGAGCGTGCGATCAGACCGAATCGGGTTCGATCGCCGCCGTCGCGTCGAGGTCCTCGACGCCGTCTTCGAGCGTCCAGGTCTCGACGTGGGTGACGGTCTCGCCGGGTTCGACAGTCTGGATCGGCGCGAGGGATTCGAGTTCCGTCACGTAGTCGTCGGTGTAGACCTCGGTGTCGCTGCCCAGATCGGGGTAGGTCGCGTCGGGATCGTGGGCGAAATCCTTCCGGAAGGCGTGGCCGTCGTTGAGGTAGGCGAGCCAGCCGTCGCCGGCCGCGGTCCCGATCTTGGTCTCGCCAGCGCCGTCGGGATCCTGCTCGAGATAGAGGTGCTCCTCGCCGAAGGACAAACGGTCGTCGGCCAGGTTCGCGTAGGGCCACAGCTGAATCGAGCGATCGGGCAACAGCGATTCGGGGTCGGCCTGGGGGGTGAAGGGAATGACAGCCGTTCCGTTGCCCTTCATGACGGTCAGTGCCCAGGGGGCGAACTCGACCGGCCATTGCCCGGCGTTGGTGAGTTCGTGGGTCACCTCGACGGACGCGCCCGTCTCGGCCATCCGGACGGTGATCGCCTTCGCGACGTTGTCCTCGCCAGGCGACTTTTCGAGTCGGACCCCATCGTCGAGGAGGTCGGCCGCGACCGGTTCCAGATCCGGGGTGTAGGTTCGCTCGCGGTCTTCGGGGGCATGCCAGAGGCGATGACCGCCCAGTAGCGGCCACTCGTCGCGGACCTCCTCGAAGAGATGGAACTCGTTGGGGCCGTCGACGAACCCGAACTCGGTGATCCGCGGGCCGATAGTTGTCGGCGCGAGCAACTCGATCGTGCCGTTGTCGACGGCGATGGCGTCGTCCCAGCGGTCGTGCGTGACGCGTTCGACGGTTACCTGACTCATGTGATCTCGACGTGTAACCTCCAGCGTCGGCGGCATAATTGTTCCCATAGAGTCCGACACGGCGGGGGTCATCCGGACCCGCAGAACGGGGCGATTTCGACCTCTTACAGCAACCCGATCGACGCCAGATCCTCGAGGAACGCCGCGGTTTCCCCATCGTCCATCGTCCGCAGGGGATCCCGGAGCGGCCCGGGGTCGAAACCGACATCGCGTTCGGCCAGCGCCGTCTTGACGCCGGCCATGTACGGCCCGCGATCGAACGCGTTCACGACGTCGCGGACGGTCTCCTGAAGCGCCTGGGCACGGGCCGCGTCGCCGTCGTCGAACGCCTCGTAGAGATCGACGACCAGTCCCGGGAACGCGTTCGAGACCGAGCTCACGACCCCGGAACACCCGAGCTCGAGACCAGCATACAGGAGTGCATTGTGCCCCGCGAGTACTGTCAGGTCGGGGTTGTCCGCCAGCACCTGTCCGAGCCACGGGACGTCGCCGCTGGTATCCTTCAATCCAGCCACGCCGTCGATATCGGCGATGTCGGCCATCGCATCGGTCGAGAGGTGATTGCCAGTCAACGGCGGGATGTGATAGACGTACACCGGGCGATCGTCCGCGTCGGCGACTCGCCGGTAGTGATCGACGGCCGCCTCGGCCGCAAGCGGGAAATAGAAGGGCGTGACGACGACGAGGCCGTCCGCACCGGCCGCTACCGCACGTTCGGCGTGGCGGACCGTCTCCCGGGTGCCCGGCGCACCGACGCCGGCGATGACGGGCACCTCGTCGCCGACAGCGTCGACGACGACCTCGACGACTCGCTCTCGTTCAGTCGCCGAAAGCAGCGGAAACTCGCCGTTGGTTCCCAGCGGGAAGACCGCGTGGGCACCGTGCTCGACGACGAACTCGGCGTGGGCCGCCGTCGCCGCCTCGTTGACGGTCTCGTCGTCGTGAAACGCCGTGATCGTCGGCGGGATGACGCCGTGGAGATCGAGTGGGTCCGCCGGTCCCGAGGATGGAGCGTGGTTCGGCATGTACGCGGGTTCCGGAGGTCCAGTATTAAGCGCTGGGATGCCGGCGCGGCCCCGAGAGACACGGAGACGTGACTGTGCAGAGATCCAGTCGCCAAAGGGAAACGGGGGTGATCCCCGCGTGTGACACTACGGAGCCGTATGGCTCCGGTCGGTCATTGAATCTACATCACTATAAGCACTGAGATGGTTATCAGGATTCGAAACAGCCGGTGCCGTTCGAGTCGCCGGAACGCGTATCGACCGCTCAGTCGTCGTTATCGATGAGCGAGTCGACGTCGGCGTGATCGTCGAGTAAGGTCTGCATCCGGTCGACGGTGTCCGCACTGCGGGTCGGGCCGGTCTGGAGCAGGTCCTCGGTCCGATCGATCACCATGCGGGTGTCCGACTGGAGCAGCAGGATCGGGACGCCCTCCTCCTCGGCGCGGCCGATGATGGCGCTGGAGGGCCGGAAGCCACCGCCGAGGATGATTGCCTTGATCCCCGAGGCGTCGAGCGCGGCGGTCACGATTTCCGGGCGGTCGCCGCTGGTGATCATCACCGCGTTCTGCATGCGGCGGAACTGCGTGAGCGCGCTCTCGGCGGACATCGCGCCGACGGTGAAGCGCTCGACGAAGAGGTCCGTGCCGGCGTCGCTTGTCAGCACTTCAGCACCGAGCCGTTCGGCCAGGTCGTCGACAGTGAGTCCGGCGAGTTCCTGGACTCGCGGGACGACGCCGAGCACCGAAATGCCACGGTTTTCGAGGTACGGAACGACGTCGGTCGTCAACTGGTCGAACACCGCGTCGGGGACGGCGTTGAACAGCACACCGGCCAGGGAGTCGCCGAGCGTCTCGGCGGCCGCGAGGATGTCGTCGACGTCCTCGGGTTCGTCGTACCGCGAGAGCAAGACGACGTTGGCGTCGATCATCTCGGCGATGTCGGCGTCCGTCAGATCGACGATCCCGCCGGTCACGAGCCGGTCGGTCCCTTCGATGACCATCGCGTCGCGTTCGCCGGCCATCTTCTCGTAGTTCTCGAGGACGCGATCGCGGAGTTCATCGGGTTGCTCGCGGCCCTGGATGGCCTCCTGGACGAAGGTAGGGGTGTAGACGATCGGTTCGAGTTCGTGCATCTCCGAGTCGAGCCCGAGGAGCTCGCGAGCGAGCATTGGATCCTCGTCGCGGGTCTTGCCCGTCGCACTCTGGAGACGGGTCCCCTTGGGCTTCATGTATCCCACGCTGTAGCCGGCTGCATCGGCCAGTTTCGCGATCGCGAGGGTGACTGCTGTCTTGCCGGTCGCTTCTTCGGTCGAGGTAACGAGTATGGGTTTCATGTTTGTAGTCCTCCGGTGGGTAATGGTTTTAAAGTTCCTCCTGGTCGACGGTCGCCCGGATGTCGACGGCTGCGACGCCATCCGGCGTCGCGACGAGCGGGTTGATGTCGAGTTCGAGGATCGCTGGGAAGTCAGTAACGAGCTTCGAGATGCGCTGGATCGTCTCGACGACGCCGGCTTCGTCCACCGGCTCGCGACCACGCGCCCCACGGAGTAGCGGCGCGGAATCGATCTCGTCGATCATCTCCTCGGCCTCGGGTTCGCTGACGGGGGCGACCCGGAAGGTGGCGTCTTCGAGCACTTCCACGAAGATGCCACCCAGCCCGAACATCACCAGCGGTCCGAACTGCGGGTCGCGGTTGATCCCGACGATGGTCTCGGTCCCCGCGTCGAGGTCGGCCATCTCCTGGACCTGAACGCCGAGGATCGTCGCGTCGGGCTGGTAGTTGCGCGCACGAGCGATCAGATCGTCGTAGGTGCTAGCGACCTCGTCGTCGGGGACGCTGACCTCGACGCCACCGATGTCCGATTTGTGGAGGATGTCCGGACTGACGATCTTCATCACGACGTTGCCCGGGATATCTTTGGCGGCTTCGACCGCCGCGTTCTTGTCAGAGACGATGGCTCCCTGCGGGGTCGGGATCCCGTAGGCTTCGAGCAGTTCCATGGCCTCGACTCCGAGCTTGTTAGTATCACGTTCCTTCGTCCGTTCGAGGATCTCGCGAGCACGCTCGCGATCGACGTCGAAGTCCCGGGGCTCGGCGTACTCGTGTTCGCGAATCTCGGCGTACTCCCGGAGCGCGTCGAGACCGTTGACGCCGCGTGCGGGATCGAAGTACGACGGGATGCCAGCCTCGCCGAGGATCTCGTTGGCTTGCTGGGCCGAGTCCCCGCCCATGAGACTCGCTGCCATGGGAACGCCGTATTCCTCGAACTTGTCGGTGACCGTTTCGGCCAGCTTCTCGAAGGAGAGCACGGCCGTGGGGCAGGCCACGACGACCACCGAGCCGACGTTGGGGTCCTGCAACACCACGTCGAGCGCTTGCTCGTAGCGCTCGCTGGGTGCGTCCCCGAGGACGTCGACGGGATTGTAGATGTTGGCTCCGTCCGGCATGTCCGCTTCGAGTGCCTCGAGGGTTTCGTCGGTCAGTGTCGCCATCTCGAGCCCGGAGTCACCGATCGCGTCGGTCGACATCACGCCGGGGCCGCCGGCGTTCGTGACGATCGCGATCTGGTCGTTCTCGGGCATCGGCTGATCTTCGAGGATCGTCGCGTAGTCGAACAGTTCCTGGACGCTGGTCGCCCGGAGTACCCCCGCCTGCTCCAGACCGGCCTCGTAGGCCCGTTCGCTGCCGGCGATCGCGCCGGTGTGAGAGGCCGCGGCCGACGCGCCGGCTTCCGTCCGTCCGGATTTGACGGCGACGATCGGCGTGTCCTTGGTGACCTCGCGTGCCGTGTCGATGAAATCCCGGCCGTTCTCGATGTCTTCGAGGTAGCCGAGGATGACGTCCGTCTCGGGGTCCTCGCCCCAGTAGTCGATGAAGTCCCCCTCGTCGAGAACGGCCTTGTTACCCAGTGAGACAACGTCGTTGAAGCCGACGTTGTGATCGCTCGCCCAGTCGAGGACGGCCGTGATGAACGCCCCCGACTGGCTCATGAAGGAGATGTTGCCCTCGATGGCCGATTTCGGGCTGAACGTCGCGTTCATGTTCCGGCGCGTCGAGAGGACGCCCAGACAGTTCGGACCGACGAGATTGAGATCGTGGTCCTCGGCGATCGCTTTCATGTCCCGTTCCCGGGCGGCCCCCTCGCTGCCGGCCTCCCCGAACCCGGCAGTGATCACGGCAACGTCGCGGACCCCGGCCTCGCCAGCCTCTTCGAGGACCCCGTTGACGATCTGTGGCGGCACGACGACGATCGCCAGATCGACGCCCCCGACGTCGGCGATACTGTCATGACAGTCGAGACCGAACACCGTCTCCGAGCTCGGATTGACCGCCACGACGTCCCCCTCATAGCCGTCAAGGAGATTCTCCATGACTGCGCGCCCGACGGAGCCCTCACTCTCGGTCGCTCCGACGACAGCTACCCGTTCCGGCGCAAATAACGTATCTAACTGGCCCATCGTATCTTCTCAGAGTTGGGCATCACACGGGAAATATTTACCTGTATCATCGCTGTCTGTGAGTGAGTGACGTGGGAAGACATCGCCAAGATGGGGCCGGACGCCACGGAATAGCGATTCACGCGTATATAATGAACAATGGTAACAGTCGTGATAGTTGTGCGGAAGTGATCCAGGTGTCGGCCCCGCCCCCGGGAGCCCACTCGCATGCTCACCGTCCCCGGTCAGCGCGAAGCCGGGGTCGGCGGCTCGCACATTTATGTGGCTCACTGCCCAACCGAGCGGTATGTCCAGCCAGCCCGATCGAGCGGACCTCCCGCAGCTCCTCAGGGAGCTCACGACGTCGCTATCCGCCCTCCAGCGCGATCTCAAGGCCGAACAGCGTGGGCGTGGTCGTAGTCTGGACCGACTGCTCCAGTTCACGACGGACGTGACGATTCCCGCGACCATCCTGGTGCTCGAAACCAACATCAGGGCGCTCCGGCTCTTACAGCGAACGCTCCGGATGGTCGGCGATTCCGAGACGGAGGGCCAGTCGACGACCGCAAGCGAGGACGTTGCGGCTGTCGGCCGATCGGTCGTCGACCGCCTCGACGATGCCCTCGACGACGTCCAGGCGGCCGTCGACAGCTCCGATCTCGACGACCGGACGCGGGAGAACCTCTCGGAGGTCCGGACGCTGAGTCAGCAACTCGACCAGCGGCTCGAAGCACTCTCCGCGAACGACGACAGCCGGGACGTGAACGTGGACGTCGAGGCCGAACTCCAGTCGATCAAAGACCGACATAGTGACGAGGGCGACGGAGCCGATTCCGAGGCGTCCTGACGACGCGGGCGGTTCCAGCACCGCTGGTCCCGGACCGTTTAAGTGCTCGGGTCCGAACCCCCCTACCGATGAAGTCACTGGACGACCTCGTCGACAGTGCGGCAAAGTTGACCGATCTCGGCCTCTCGAAGGGCGAAATCGCCGACGAACTCAACGTCTCCCGAGAGACCGCAAGCTGGCTCGTCGATCAGACCGACGCCGGCAGCGACCAGTCGGATCGTGAAAAGCCCCACGACATCCACATCGACTGGAGTGCGATCGGCCGCGACAGCCAGCGACTGACTTACGTCGGCCGGGCGATGGCCGATCTGCTCGAAAAGGAGGGCGAAGACGTCGACCTGACGATCGGGATCGGCAAATCCGGCGGGCCGCTGGCGACGACCGTCTCGCGGGAACTCGAGACCGACCTCAGCGTCTACACGCCGAGCAAGGAGCGCTGGGACGACACCGAAGCCGACACGAGCGGGTCGTTCTCCCGGAACTTCGCCTCGATCCGCGGCCGGGACTGTTACATCGTCGACGACAACATCGACACGGGCAAGACGATGACCGAGGCCATCGAGGAAGTTCGCGAGCGGGGCGGCAATCCGGTCGGTGGCGTCGTCCTGACCGACAAACACGGCGAGGACTCGGTCCTGGGCGTGCCGGTGTATTCGCTGATCAACGTCGTCCGGATGGATCACTGAGCAGCGATCGCGACGGCCCCGGACCAGCCGGGACCGAAAGTGGGAAAGTGACGAGCGGGGTAGGCAGTGACATGCTCTCGCTCGCACTTGCCGGCAAGCCAAACGCCGGCAAGTCGACGTTTTACACCGCAGCGACGATGGCCGACGTGGACGTCGCCAACTACCCGTTCACGACGATCGACGCCAACCGCGGCGTGAGTCACGCCCGGACACAGTGTCCGTGTCTCGATCTCGAATCGCGGTGTGGCAACGATCGCTGTCACGACGGCAAGCGATACGTCCCCGTCGAACTGCTCGACGTCGCGGGCCTGGTCCCTGGTGCTCACGAGGGTCGTGGCCTCGGCAATCAGTTCCTCGACGAGCTGACCGACGCCGACGCGATCCTCCACGTCGTCGACGCCTCCGGGGCGACCGACGAGGAGGGCGAACCGGTCGAGATCGGCGAGCACGACCCGGTCGAGGATCTGGATTTCATCGAGGAAGAGATGGATCTCTGGCTTGCCAGCATTATCGAGCGCAACTGGGAGACCGTCGAGCGTCGCTCCCGGTCGCCGGATTTCGACATTGACGAGGCGCTCTCGGAGTTTCTGACTGGGGTCGGCGCGACGGAACTCGACGTCGCGCGGACGCTCCGCGAACTGGAGTACCCTGAAGATCCCCTGGCCTGGACCGACGAGCATCGCGAATCGCTGGCGAGTGACATCCGAGCGCGAACCAAGCCCATCATCGTCATCGCGAACAAGGCCGACGTCGCCCCGCCGGAGAACATTCAGGCGCTCAAAGAGCGCAACGAGGCGACGCTCCCGGTCACCGCCGACGGCGAACTCGCCCTCCGGCGGGCCGTCGAGGCGGACATCGTCGAATACGACCCTGGCGATCCTGACTTCGAGATCACCGGCGATATCAGCGACGACCAGGAAGCCGGCCTCGAACGGATCCGCGACGTGATGGACGACCACGGCGGGACGGGCGTCCAGAAGGCGCTGGACACGGCCGTCTACGAAGTGCTCGATCAACTAACGGCCTATCCCGTTCAAGACGAAACCCACTGGACCGACGGCCAGGGCAACGTCCTGCCCGACGCACACCTCCTGCCCGATGGATCGACGCCGCGGGACCTGGCCTATGCAGTCCACTCGGACATCGGCGAGGGATACCTCCACGCCGTCGACGCCCGCGAGAAACGCCGGATCAGCGACGAGACCGAACTCGATGAGGGCGACGTGATCAAGATCGTATCGACGGCGAAGTGAACGGAGAAGCCGGAAAGCGCGTGACCACAGTTCCATTGGTATCGATGCTGGATTGGCACAGCGAGGAGACACCACGCCCGAGTGGGTCACTGACTGTCAACGACGCGGACTGTCAACGTCGAAGCTACGCGACCGAGCGTGAGTAGCGGCCGTTTTGATATTACTCGCCATCAGCGTTATCGGAGTCCTCGACGGTGTTGTCCGGAGTCAAGCGGTCAATCGATCGATCAAACAGGCCGGGGCCCTCACTGTCCGCAGCCGCTGTCGCCTCTTCGCCAGCAGAGTGCTCCCCGTCCGTCTCGACGGCATCGTTTCTTCCCTGATCAGAACGGTGTTCAGTTGCTGTCCCGGCATTGTCAGCTTCCGGCAGTGGGTCGTCCGGTTTCGGCGCTGTATACTGATAGACCAGGTCGTCCACGAACACGACGTACTGGTTACCGTCTTCCAGCACACGCCGGTCGCTGTCGATCGCAATGTCGACGAGGTCAGCCAGAGAGTCCACCGGAACCGTCGTGCGATCAGGACGATCCGGAATCGTCACTGTGGAGATCCACTCAACCGCATCCGATCGTTCGGCCTCGTACGCCCTGCGTTCTCGTTCGGGGTCGGAAACGACCAGCAGGTCCCGGCGGTTGGCTATCCAGACCGCAAGCGTACAAGCGGCCCCGAGAACGAACACGAGGGGGCCGCCGAACAGTGCAAGTCGGGACTGGGGGATGGTCCGGCGTACCTGATCAGTCGCTTCGTAGGATTGCTGATCCTGTTCGTCCGCGGAGACACGGTAAACAGCCTCATTTGGGGTCACTTGCAAACGGTCGGTGCGGGTCGCTTTGAACCGCTCACCGGCAACTGTCGACTCGATCTCAGTGTCAGCCACAACGAGCACCTCGATTTCCCCGGGTGATGCACCGAGTTCTTCCTCGATAGATTCGATGCGGGTGGAGATTTTGGCGATGTCGATACTGACTGTCGTTGTATGTTCGGCCCCATCGGCGAGACGAAGCGGCTGGATTGTCTCCAGCGGTTCGCGGGATTGCCAGTGGACGACCTCGCCATCACCGGTCTCCTCGACCGAGCGGATGACCAGCGAGAGATTGCCCGAGACCATCGCTGCGTTGCCATCAGTGTTGTCGTGGGTGAGGGTGTAGGTCCCATCGAGTGTCGGCATTGCATTCGTGAAATACAACGGCCGGTTCTCAAGCTCGTCTCCGGGTTCGAAGACTGTTGTCGCTCGCTCGACCGTGGCACGGTGATCGAAGCCACTCTCGACGGTCCAGGTTCCACTCGTCTGCTCGTCGAGCACCGTCTGGGCCCCATTCACGTGAGCGTCGTACGTGATGTAGCCACCAACAGCAGTGATTGCGAGCAAAGCGACGAGAACAGGGACAAGCCACTTGCTGAGAACAGCACGAACGGACACGGGAATGTCATCTGGTGTCATGTTCCACTCAGGTTGAAGCATCGTACAGAGAGCCGACAGTTACGTGTACGCAAGCGACCAGGATATTTACAATCTTCTGTGCGTCAACACGGCCGTGCTGCGGTGGAGGACAATGCACCGTCATCGACATGAGTGCGTTGACGTGGTGGCAACGTCCCATCAGATATTTTCGATCACAAACCGCGCACCGCCACCTGGGGCGTCGGCCTTTTCGCGCTCGACGGTAATCGTCACGTCTTCGCCGCTCATGTCCACGGGATCATTGTCATCGAAGAAGCCAGTATCGGCATCTTCGAACCCACGAATATTCCACCGTGAATCATCGCCCTCGGCGAGGTCTGGATCTCCCGGCAGCGAGATACGCTCGCCGATACTGAAGCCATCGAATCCCCCATCCTCGACATAGTCCGCGTCGGTTCCACTGATCGCAGCCAGGAGGTCCAAATTGTCGTCATCGAAACGAATGGCATCCGCACTGGTCGTATTCTCGACGACGAGAGAGTCGAATCCGATCCCCGCAGACCCGAAGTTCGGGCCGGCAGCGTCGTTCAGCAAGTTGAACGCGAGACCATCATTGGTCCCTTCGATGTCAAACAGTTCTGCGGAGCCGGTGATGTATTCCAGATCACCGGCGACGCCCTCGATGGTCGTCGACACACTGGTCTCGTTACCGCCGACTGGGTTATAAAACAGCGTCACGTCGACAGTTGTCGCGCCGATATTGGTCTGTGAGCCAATTTTGATGTCACTGACTTCTGTCCCACCCATTGTGATCGGGCCGTCGCTGTCTTTGAACTCGATCAACTCGATCGTCGCAGTGGCTCCAGGATCCACTGGCACCGTGGTTCCAGTGGGACCCAGATCGATGCGATTGCTATCTGCAGAGCCGATATTGGGGGCCGTGGGCGCACTGCCTGCGTAATCGTGGGTTCTGTTGGTCGGATCGTAGGCATCCTCGACCCAGACGTACGCTTCGTCAGTACTGCCGGCATCGAGTCGGGTGGTGGCTGTATTCGTGTCTTCGACCTGTATACCAGTGATTTCGATCGCATCGTCGAGTGTATTATCGAACTCGAAGACGAGGTCCTGTTCGTAGTATGCTCTGGTTCCAGTCCGTGCATTGGTGGCGCTGAACGTCAGGGACTCGACGGTGAGTGCATCTGTGCGTTCATCGCTCGTGCTGTCACTCGCCACACGGAGATCGTACGTCCCTGTGGCGACCTGTGTCGTATCCCATGTGAGTTGTACCTGCGTACTCTCGCCACTATCGAGTGCGACAGTCCGGCTATCGACTTCGCCGATACTGGGAATCGTCAGACTGACTGCTTGGGAGCCACTGCCCCCGCCAATGTTTGTGACAGTCGTGGTGACTGTGGCTTGCTTGCCTTTCGAGACCGTCGTCGACCAACTGGTGGCCGTCACGTCGAACACCGCCGGGTCCGCTTCGAATCTGAGCCAGGATATCTTCGGATTCCACGTTCCCTGTGGCGGCGTGATTCGCAGATTCTCCCCTTGGGCCACTTCGACGCTGAACTGGTATGTTTCAGCATTATTGTTCCGATTGCCGTTGGAAAACTCCGGATCGCGAATTTCGACGACGCTGGCTCCGCCGTCCACATCGAAGGAATACTCCTGATCGACATACTGTGGATCGTGACATCGCATGGTGACATCATACCAGCCATCGGGAAGGTCGATACTCCAGGATCCATCCGAGGCAGCGTCATAGGCGTTTGGGATACGATCGTCCCGATTGAAGTGAATCAGGGTGTCCTCTTCAGTGGCCGAAACAACGTCGCGTTCCCTGGTCGTCGGCGTCTGGTCCTGATTCCAGCCGTACTGAAGCGTCGACTGAGCATCGAACTCGTCGCGGATGTTGAACGGCTTGCCGGCATCAGGTACGAACCCGGATGGCAACGCCGTCGTCTGGGTCGGCGGCTGGAAGTTAAGACAGTTGACGCAGGAGAGAGTTACTCGACGGGTCGCTTGAATAACGGGAACAGCCGCCGCTGAACTCGATGCGATCATCGACAGTTCGATGTCGCCCGTTTGTGCTTGACAATTGCTTCCCGATCCTGTAATGGTCGCACGCACCACCCCCGTCTCACCGGGTGAAAGTGGCATTGGATCCGATTCGATGGTCACATCGAAATCCAGGGCAAGACGGTTCTGGACGGTGACGGACAGCGAATCGATGGTGGCCTCGGTATTATTTGTCACCTCGATTAGATTCCGGGTTTCCGATTCAAACACGAGCTGCCCATCGAGTGTATTGATGCCGAGCAGTGCCATACTACCGACACCGTCGGCTGATGTATCGAGGTTCGTCCGGCGGTCCAGTTTCGTCTGTGTGTATCCGCCAGTCCCCCAGATCAGTAACCCGCCACCACTGGCAATGAGTGCGAGGGCACTACGACGGGTTCGCTTCCTGCTCATGTACTGATTTCCGGTGGATCGTGATCGGTTCCGAGACGGAACCGTCTGCTTTGCCAGACGTGATACGCCGCTGAGAGGGCAAACACGACCACGATAAGTGCACCCCATGCGAGGTCAGGGATACTCGACGGGAAGATACCTAGCCGGACAGCCGCGATCACTGCTCCGGAGAGCCCCGCCAACCCAAGGTAATACTCTCCCCAGGGAATCGAGTTTCCCGGTACGACATCCAAGTAGATATCCAGGTCTTCAGCCTGTCCAGTCAACTGAACAGTGCCGTTGTCGTACTCGATTACACCCGCCCGGTCCATCGTCGGCAGGTGTGTCTGCTGTAAGGACGTGTAGACGCGGTGGCGTTCGGTTGTCGTGATGTCCGTCAGTGATTTGCCGTTTTCCCAGGCGGCGACCTGTTCGGCAATCTCCGAGAGTTCGAGTGACCCCTCGGTCTGTTTGACTGCATGCAACGCGTATCGTCGGCGATGATTACTCAATATATCGAAGGCCTCATCCCGAGAGAGGGAAGTATCAGTAGCTTCTGGAGTAGCTGCTGCCTCCGAAGACATTGCGCCTAACTAGGCGGTGAAGATATAAACACTCCCGGAGCGATTTCGTAAATTGAAAGAGGGGCACGACAGTCCGCAGGACCAAAGCCGAGGGTGGTCAAAAGCGGATATCGGGCAGAACAGGTTACTTCGGGACTAAGCTTGAGGCGCGGAATCCGCCAAAGCCCCGTGTGAGCGACCTCGGCCCGCAAGCAGACGGCGAGAGCGCGGCGTTCTGTTGAAGCAGCTGGGCCCGAACGTTCAAGCAGCAACCGATCCCACCGGTGTTTTTCGCTGGGGTCGGTGATCGACCGTGAAACCATATCGCAAGCGAATCAATCGGCGTATATCCCCTGGCCGCCTGAGATATCGGCATCGGAGGCGACGATCGACCCGTGAATCGGTGTCCCGCCACCGAGGACGACTTCCGACGCCGAAAGGATAATCCCATAGAAGGGGTTTGCCGAGATATTGGTGGCTTGTGTCGTCTCCGCGCTATGGAGCCAGAATTGGTCGCCTCGGTCCCCCGCATTCTCAAAGCTCCCGTTAGATATGTCGATGGCATTTTTGACGTACATGTTGACACGGTTGGTGCCGTTGATCTGCATTGTCAGATTGGAAGCATCGAACGTGCCGTCGACGACGAGATTGATCTCCCCGTTCGTGGTCTCGAATGTCAGGGACGGATCACCGTCGTAGGTGAGATCACCGGCATAATAATAGTCCCCGGCAGGGAGGGTGTCGTCAGCATTTTGCCCCCCGGTGAAGTTGGTGAACGCGGCGGTATTGTTGTCGTTGGCGTCGTCGTAGCGGTCGATGGCGTCGGCCACCTCACTCGCGGGATCGGGGACACTCTCAAGTCCCGGCACTGTTGGTGAACTCGCACCGGCTTCGATATAGCCGTCTGCAGTGTCACCGGTAATGTCGACAGTACCACTTGCGACGACCGAAGCACTCGATTCGAGCGTCGTCCACCTGCTCGTCATATCCACATTACCGCCGACGTGAATATCAGCACCATATTCGTTACTTTCAGTGTCGATCAGGTTCCCGTTTGCTCGCATCCGGACCCCTGCTCCTGGATCAACTCCACCTCTGTCCACAAGGATATCTTGGCCTGCAAAGACATCGGTCTCAAAACTGCTCTTCAGCGTGATCGTGCCGGCCGTATAGATATTCCCGTCGATTGTGATACTACCAGAAATTTTGAAATCACCGTCGATGTAGATATTGCCCGTGATATCCGTTCCACCGTTCCAGACACCCGGGTCGGCACACTGTATGCTAACCGCTCGATTGGCGGTGATCCGATGGTTACCCGCCTCAGCTTCGATTTCGAGTGGAACCGAATCCGTGACGTCTGAATCACACGAGACCGCAGCCGTAAGGCTGCCAGTTTCGCCAGGTGAAAGCGTGTCCGGAGTATCCTCGATGGTAACGTCAAAGTCCAGGTCAGCGGTCGGGTCGATACTCGCAGCCACGGAGGTGATCGTCGAGCCGAGATTGTTTTGTAGATCGACGATATCGAGACTTCCCGAGCCAGAGACCTGCTGTCCATCTTTGGTGTCGATGCCAAGAAGCGCAGCGCTTGCCGGGCCATCTCCAGTACTGTCAAGATCCGTCTGGCGATCCAATGCCGTCTGTGTATAGCCGCCCGTGCCGATCGTGAGTAAGCCAGCACCGCAGGCGATCAATCCAAGCGCGCTTCGACGGGTTCGCTTCCTGCTCATCGATCGATCTCCGGCGGTCGCGCACCGGCCCCCACCCGAAATCGTCTACTTTGCCAGACGTGATACGCCGCTGAGAGGGCA
>ENA-ORCR01000428-ORCR01000428.1-marine-metagenome-genome-assembly--contig:-NODE-428-length-24602-cov-3.764526_pt1 | contig 24602 bp, 23 predicted proteins | sample MGYA00237782_ERZ508514 | MGnify/ENA primary metagenome ERZ508514 (study PRJEB26185, sample SAMN06268960) | marine metagenome | isolation source: Eden Landing Ponds, San Francisco, CA, USA | place...
GAGAACAGCAGTTGGAGTTTGCCCTCCTTGAACCACTGCTCGACGAGGTCCTTGTCGCCTTTCGAGAGGCCGGCGTGGTGGAACCCGACGCCGTCGAGCACCGACTGGCGCAGGGTGTCGTTCGAGAGTTCCGAGGCGTCAGTGTGGAAATCGTAGTCGCCGCGGGCGCCCATCGGGACGTCGCGTTCGACGAGTTCGTCACGGGCTTTCTTGGCGGCCTGGACGGTGTCCTGCCGGGAGGAGACGAACACGAGCGCCTGGCCCTCGTCGCGGATGTGCGGTTCGGCCAGATCCAGCGCGCGGTAGAGCCGGCGGTACTTGTCGGCGAAGGCGTTCTCGCCGTGGCTGTAGGTGCGCACGTCGGCGTGGAGCGGGACGGGGCGGTAGTCCTCGCCGAACTGGAAGGTGTTGTCGGCGGGGGCGTCCAGCCACGCCGCCACGTCCTCGACGTTGGGCATCGTCGCCGAGAGCGCCACGACTCTGGGGTCACAGAGCCGGCGCAGTCGCGAGACCGTCACTTCGAGGACGGAGCCGCGCTTCTCGGAGTCGAGCAGGTGGACCTCGTCGATGACACAGCAGTCGACGTCCGTGATGAAGGAGTAGCGCGGCGAGTCGTGCTTTCGGGTGGCGGAGTCGGCCTTCTCGGGAGTCATCACGAGGATGTCCGCCCGCTCGGCGCGGCGGGGGTTCAGGTCGCGCTCGCCGGTGACGACGTAGACGGAGTAGCCCAGGTCCTCGAAGCGTTCCCACTCCGACTCTTTCTCGTTGGTGAGCGCGCGCAGGGGGGCGAGAAAGAGGGCGGTCCCGCCCGCGTCGATGGCCTCGCAGATAGCGACCTCGGCGAGGGCGGTCTTGCCGCTGGCGGTGGGCGCGCTGACGACGACGTTCTCCCGACTGTCGAGCAAGGCGGGCAGCACCGCACACTGCATGGCGTTGAACCGCTCGAAGGGGAAGGCGTCGGCGTAGTCGGGAAGCACGTCCGCGACCGCCAGTTCCGTCTCGCCGTCGGCGTGCCGTGACACGACAGAAGGCGGGGGCTCCGGTGCCATATGCGTTTCTATGGCGGAGCGAAAGTGAACGCGAGCGTCGGGCAGGCCGGGACGACCGACCACTCAGTCAGACGCGGCTGCGTCATCCGCGGCCCGGTCTAACATCCCGCGGTCCGCTGAGAGGTGGAAGTACCCCGCCAGCCACAGCGCTGCCGCGACGTTCGAGAGCGTCACCCCCCAGAACACCGCAGCGACCCCCAGGTCGAGAACGTAGGCCCCGACCAGCGCGACCGGGATTCTGACCGCCCAGTACTGCGTGAGCGTCGAGTACATGCTCACGTCGGTGTTCCCGGCACCGTTGAAGCCGGCCTCGACGGTGTATATCGCGCCTAACGCCCAGTACCCGTAGGCGAGGATCTGGAGGTACAGAACCGTGTACTCCAGTGCGGTGCCCGAGAGGTCGGGGACGAACACCTGGGCGATGGGCGCCGGCACCAGCCACTGGATCACGCCGAACACCGAGAGCCCGACCACCGCGATGGCGACCCCGATCCAGGTGGCCCGGCGAGCGCGCGAAGGCTGGTCCGCACCGAGGTTCTGGCCGATGATGCTCGTGGCCGCCTGGGCGACGCCCGAGGCGGGGACGAACGCGACTGTCGCAACCTGCGCCCCGATGTGGTAGGCGGCCAGGCCGGCAGGGCCGCCGACTGCAGAGACGATGCCGATCATTCCGAGGCGAGCGAACTGCCGGCCGGCGTTCTGGCCCGCGATAGGGAGGCCCACGTCGACGACCTCACGGGCTGCTTCGAGCCGTGGCCGCACCGCCTCGCGTGTGAGTTTGAACCCCTGGCGGCCGCGGGCAGCGAGCGCGAGGGCGAACAGCGCGCCGACGCCGTAGCCGATGGCAGTCGCCAGCGCCGCACCGAACAGTTCCAGGCGGGGGAAGACCCACCAGCCGAGGATGAGCAGCGGGTCGAAGATCAGGTTGACGACGATAGCGGTGAGGTTGACGTACAGCGCCGCCTGCGTATCGCCCCAGCCTGTGAACCCACTCTCCAGAGTGTCGCTGGCGGCGATGGTGACGAGCGCGAACGCGTAGGCAGTGAGATAGTTGGCGGCGAGGAACTGGACCTCGTCGTCGCCAGTGAACAGCCCTGCGACGACGTCGGCACTCGCAACGAGTGCGACGCCCAGCACCGCTGCGACCCCGATCGCACAGGCCGCCGTCGTGAACGGGACGCGTCGCGCCGCTGCCGTCTCGTCGGCCCCCACGCGCTGTGACGTGACGACCTGCCCACCGGTGAAAAACGCCTGGAGCGGGACGACCAGGAGCGCGACGATGACCGACGCGAGACCGACCGCCGCCACGGCCGTCCCGCCGAGGCGACCGACCCAGAACAGGTCGATGACCGACTGGGCGACCAGCGCGAAGTTCTGGGCGACCAGCGGCCCCGCCAGGACGAGCACCGCCCGGACGAGCGACCCGCCCACGATGTCCTCGCGCGACACGTCGAACATGATCTATCGTCCACGGCCGATACATGTTAAGTATTTGTATCTATATTTTTAAGTGAGTACAGGATCGATCACTGACATGTGTCGTCAGCGACCGCTAGCAGGGCGATTCTCGGCCGAATTCGAGCGTCTATCTCAGCGTTTCGACAACCCCTACCTGCCGGGCCACCACTTCGACAACCCCCACCCCGCCGGGCCATCAGTTTGACACCCCCCACCCCGCCGGCCTCGCGGTCGAGCGCATCGTCGGACTGGAAGGGCTGGCCACGGTTTACGGGGCTGGAGCGCTCGGTGACCCCGACGCCGACCTCGACGACGCGCAACTCGTGGGGTGGGCCGACTGGTCGCCGCCCAGCGAACGGACCGCACCGTCGCCGACTGCCCGGCGCACATGCTCGCAGTCTGTCGCGCGGTCGAGTGAGGCGCCGATTCACCCGCTGGCCCGCGTGAGAGTGCCACCACAGCACCCCACCGCCGCACGAGTCGGATCGGTGGACACATGGGCGACGGCGGAGTGACACCGGGATATGGCACTCGACTGGCGAGCGCGTGCGAGCGAGGTGTGGACGGTGCCGAACCTGATCTCACTCGCGCGCCTCCCGCTGGTCGCCGGGGTGCTCCTCACGCTGCACTCCCCGATTCGGTACGTCCTGTTCGCACTCGTCGTCGCCTCGGACGGCATCGACGGGTGGGTGGCCCGTCGCCTCGACCAGAAGACGGAACTCGGCGCCCTGCTCGATCCGGCACTGGACAAACTAACGGCGCTGATCCTGGTCGTCGCACTCTTCCCACGGACGGATCTCGACCTGGCGTATCTCGTCCTCTTCTTCGCGCGGGACGCGTTCGTGCTCTCACTGACACCGCTGGTGCCCCTCTACGACTTCGACACGAGCAAGGTCCAGGCGCGATTGGCTGGCAAGGTCGTGACCAACCTCCAGTTCTGGACGATGGTCGCGCTGCTGGTCCCCCACGTCCCTTCGACCGAGGCGCTGCTGTGGGCGCTCGGTCTCGCCTCGGCAGTAGCGATCACCGACTACGTCGTCTTCGTCGCGCGGGAACTCACCGGTCGCGAGTGGGTCCACGACCGACGCGGCGTCGTCGTCGCGGCCGTCGCGGTGTGGGGCGCGCTGGCGCTGGTCGTGCGACTCCTGCTGTTCGAACAGTTGCGGGACGCGCTCGCCACCGTTGGAGCGGTCGTGTAGGTCCCGTTTGGGGACGTTCCGGGCGACCCTCAGCGATAGGCGTTCATGTCGGCGAATCTCGGGGGGTAGTCACCGTCCGGATGGGTCGGTTCGTCGCCTTTCACGACGACGCGGTCGAACTTGTCCCAGGAGTTCTCCCAGCCCAGGTGCGCGAACTCCAGGCGGCGCTTGAGGACGTGAGAGAGGCCGTCGCGGTGGTACATCCGTCGGGGTGCCGCCGACTGGAGGGCGTCCACGAGGTCGGCCGCCGAGTCGATTGGCCGGTCGAACTCGACCCAGGCCTCGCCGATGGTGGTCGTGAGGTGGGCGTACGAGGAGAGGTAGGTGGGCAGGCCGGACTCCCGGGCGATTTCGCGGGCCCGGCGGTCGTCCCAGGGCCAGTGTTTCGGGTTGTACACCTCGATGGCGTCGATGTCCTCGGCGTAGGCCGCGATGTCCGATTCGGTCATACTGAGCGTGAGGAATTCGGGGTGAGGCACGAGAATACCGGCGTCGTGGGCCGAAATCTCCGCCATCGTGTCCTCGAAGGAGATGAAGTCTGGTACCGGTTCGTCCGGGTCGACGGCGAGGACGTGCTTGCGTCTGGACCACTTGTCGGTGAAGTACTCGCGGCCGGGGACCACGAGCAGGTCGTCGTCGGAGAAGCGGTCGGCCCGCTCACGGATCGTCGAGAGATGTTCGAAGTGGGGCGCGTAGACGATGGCGTCGAGACCGACGGCTTTGGCCCGCTGGACGACCCCCTCGTCGAGAATTTTGACGTGGAGGTCGACGCGGGACTCACCGTCCGTCGCGACACCACCCGAAGCCATGCCTTGGACTACGCAAGCCGGCCTTTATTTGTTACGAAGGCGACGGGCGCGCTGTCTGGCGACTGGCTACCGGAACTTCCCGACGAGGTCACGCAGGCCGGCGGCCTTGCGCCCGGCGGCGAGGAACGAGCCCACGACGACCATGAACACGTAGAGACCGAGCGAGGAGAGCCAAATGACCACCATGGCGGCGATGGCGACGAGGCCACCGAGGTAGTAGAAGGCGCCGATGGTCATGGCGGTGCCGTAGAGGAGCACGAGATAGGGGCCCCAGCCGGTGGCGTGGCCGCGACGCTGGCGCTTGCGAACGTAGCGACGGAGTTCCGAGCGGATGTCGTCGCGATGGACGGTCTTCTCGTCGAGGCGGGTCTGGAGGGCGTCCAGTTCCTCGCGTAACTCGGCGACGTCGTCGGCGTCCGCGTCCGCCCCGGTGGACGCGTCGTCGGCTGCACCAGTGTCGGCAGTCATGTGCGCGTGTCGTCCGAACTGTCAGCGGGCACCCTCTTGGTGTTGGTGGTCTCGCCGTCGCCCGCGGCCAACACCGCGTTCAGCGACGCCCCGACGAGCACGACGATGCTCCCGGCGTAGTACCACGTGACCAGCAACAACACGACGCCCAAAACGCCGTAGACGTCGAACTGGCCGGCGACGCCGGCGTAGATGCGAAAGACCGTCCCGAGCAGCGTCCAGCCGACCGCCGCGACGACCGTCCCGGGGAGCGCCTCCCGATAGGTGCCGTCGTTGTCGGGGAAGATGTAAAACAGCGGGTAGAAGACCACTGCCAGGACGACGACGAGTGCGACCGTTCCGAGGACTCCGGCCAGCACGAGCCCCGAATAGCTGATGAGGACGCCGATACCGACGAGCGCGGCGAGACCGACGCCGACGGCCCCGAGCGCGACGGCCGCGTCCCGGACCCGGCCGACGAGCGAGGCCGCCGGTTCGGTGCCGTAGATCCGCGAGAACGCGACGTCCAGGCCGCGAAAGACCTTCAGCGTGCTCCAGGCGAGCAGGAGGATGCTGACGACCGTCGCCGGCCCACGCCCGGCGGCGCTGACCAGTGCCGAGCGAACGAGGTCCTGGCCCACCGGTGAGAGCGCCTCGCCCGTCACGACGAGGACCTCTGTGGCGAATTCCTCACCACCGACCGCAGACGCGACGACGAGGAGCAACATCAGCGACGGCAGGAGCGAGACGAACGCGTAGTAGGCGATGCCCGCCGCCAGGAAGGTCACCTCCCGTTCCTGGATCAGCGCGACGAGCCGTCTGCCGAGGGTGATCGCACCCCTGCCTGCCGCGAGGGCCCGCTGACTCGACGTGTCGTCCTGCACGTCCCTAATTCCGACCGTCCGACACAAATATCCGGCCCCAAACGGGCGGGCGCGAGCGGTCGACCCGTCCCGCTCGTCCGCGTTCGAACGCAGTGGCCGGGCTGACGAAAGGACCAAGGCGCGGCCGGTGTGACCTCACGGTATGGATCGGACGCTCGACGGGGCCGTGATGCGCGCGACTATCGTCCTGCTGGCAGGCGGCCTCTCGCTCGTGGCGGCCGGCACCGCCGGCATCGACGGGTCCATTGGACTCGTGTTCGCACTCGGGCTGGTGAGCGTCGGCGTCGGACTCGCCGCCACCGCACTGGACGACAGCGAGAGCGAGTTCGACGTCCGCCGGGTGCTGGCGGACCTCTGGATCGGTCCCGCGCTCGCCGCCGTCATCGTCGTCGTCTGGCTGGGCGCCACGCCCGGCGAGGTGCAGGCCCTGGGCGGGCTCGTTGGACTCCTCGGGATGCTCAACTACTTCCTGCGACCGTTCTACCACCTCGTCTACGGGCTCGGCCAGCGGTTCGCCACCCTCTGATCCGCGCGCGAACGACGGCTGGTACCGGGAGGCGTGTGGGCCTTCGGGTCGCCGGTGTCGCTCCCGGTCAGTCCTCGTCGAGTGCCGCCGACCGGATTTCGGTCACGTCCGCGTCCGTCTTGAACGTCGTGCCGCCGTAGTGGGTGCGCGAAGCCGCGTAGCCGGCCTCTCGTAGTCGGTCGATGAACTCGTCCATCGCGACGGCGCCGACGCCCCAGCGCTTGCAGAGGCGGTGCTGGTCGTAGTGGGTCGGCTGGTCGAGTTCGGCGGCCACCGTCGCACAGAGGTCCCGGGCCTCCTCGGCCGTGCCCATCCCGTCGTCGATTGCAGCCCGGACCTCGTCGGTGAACTCCCTCTCCGAAATCGGGCCCAGCCAGATCGGACCGGCGGTCTGGATGCCGTGGTCACAGTTCGGACAGGAATCCAGCGGGTCGGCGATCAGGTCGTACGTTAGCTCGCGGTAGAGGCAGTGTTCGCAGTGGTCGACGTAGCCAAGTTGGTCGACGAGCCCATCGGCGGCCTGCGCACCGGAATCCAGGCGGAGGTACGTCCGCGCGTAGTGTTTCGTGGCGTGACTGAACACCGGATGGGCGGCCAGGTCGTAGCGGGCGGCGGTGCGGACCAGCGCCGAGAGCAGGACGCGAAGGCCCATCTCGGCGTGATACTCGGTGTTCCGGGGGACCGTCGAGTAGTGGCGGACGCCGCTCTCGAAGTGAGCGCCACAGAGCGGCGCGGTGTCAGTCGCGGTGATACAGACCAGGCGACTCGCCCCGCGGAACGCCGCGTCGGCGAAGGGAATCGGCGTGCCGAAGGGGTCCACGTCGACCACGTCGAACGTTTCCTCGTGCATGAGAGCGTTCGCGTCCCGGTGGCAGACGCGCCCGTCGAGGTCGTTGCGCGCGAGGTTCTCGCGACACAACTCGATTGCGTCGGGGTCGACGTCACAGCACGTCGCGTCCCAGCCCTCGGCGGCGGCGCGGACCCCTCGGACGCCAGAGGCCGCGTTCGCGTCGAGATACGCGGGCGTCCGGTCGGCGTCGTCCGTCCGCTGGCGCTCCAGCGCTCGGAGCACCGCGACGGTCAGGTCGCGGTTGAGTTCCTGCACGGGATTGAAAAAGACGTCCTCACCGACACCTGCCTCGGCCTGTTCGGGCACTTCGACCGTCACGTTGCCCTCGCTGACGCGCATACCCGCACCTGGCCGGCGAGTGCGAAAAGCCATGCGTTTGCTGGCCGGCGAGTGCGAAACGCCACGCGGTTGCTGGCCAGGGGAACCGACGTCAGAGGGCTGGCCCGTTCACCATGGCGTCTGATCACAACGTGATAGTCAGACGTGGTGTAGTTTCGAAGTACGCTTTTTCTCGTACAGTCCCAGGTGTTGATTATGTCGGCGGCACCAGCGACGGTCCGGTACACGGTCGACGAGGACGAGGACCTCAAGTTCGCGCTCGTCGACGCGCTTTCGGTCGCGAAAGAACGGGACATCACCGCGAACGGCACTCTCCTCTACCACGCCATCGATCCGGAGGCCCTCGAATCGATATTCAGCGGCCGTCAGGACGACGACCTCATCGAAGTGGAGTTCGCGACCCATGACGCCATCGTCGTCATCAGGTCGACCGATACCACCACCATCGAGGTCCAGGACTTCGGAGTTGACGGACGGCGGGGGTGAGCCGCCCCGGCGTGATCGGTCCCGGCCGGGACGGGCCGGACCCCGCAGTCCCGGTCCCGTCACGCGCCCAGGAACGGCCGACGACCCACCGCCTGCACCGAACGTGTTTAGTTTCGGTACATCCAATCCCTGGTATCGTGACCGCGGTCGACCGCTGGGAGGCCGCGCTCGCCGAGGCCGGGGGACTCGCCCCCGACGCCGTCGACCTGATCCTCGACACCCACGGCGAGCGCGGTGCCCGCGCCATCGAGGCCGTCTCCGAGCGGCGCGTCAAGGAGTACCGCGACTTCACCGTCGTCGTCGGCCACGACGACGAACACATCGTCGAATCCGATTCCTGTGACTGCAAGGACGCCGAGTACAACCTCGACGACGACGATCCAGAACAACTCTGCTGGCACGCCATCGCCGTCCGCATCGCCCGCGCCATCGACGCTCTCGACCACCACGACATGTGGTACTCAGACGTCCGAGAGTTTCTCTAGCACCCACTGTTTTTCGCCGAGGGGTATCCTCGCTCGCGTGGCTCGCTGCGGATACAGCGTGGCGGCGAAGCCGCCACGGGATAGGTGGCGGGCCGCTGGCCCGCCACCCAATCGGCGCAAAAACATGGGTGAAAACACCGTCAGCGCGGAGCTCTGACGAGCTGCTCAAAAATCGGAGGATTTTGGCATGACGAGAGAGCTTCGCTCTCTCGAACCACTTCGCTCGCTTCGCTCACGAAGATGTCCGAGCGCTCAGTTCGTTCGCGCTCGGGTGACCGGCTCGCGCCACCGGCGCTCGCCGGATGCTGGACGACGGCGCCCCGCTCCGAACCCCACCTCACCCCACCGCACCCCACCGCACCCCACCGCTCCGCCCCGCACCCCACCGCACCCCACCGCACCCCACCGCTCCGCCGGACTCCGAATAACCCCGCACCCCACCGCACCCCACCGCACCCCATTGCTCCGCCTCACTCCGCACCGCACCGTCCTGCTCGCCCCCGACACTCTTGTCGCGTCGGGCCCTCGCCCCTGGCATGCAGACGACCGCCGACTTCCTCGTTCGCCTCGCCACCGAGACGGTCGCCGAACTCGGGGCGGCCCTGCGGTCGGCGATCCCACGACTCGTGATGGCGATCGTCTTCGTCTCCGTCGCCTACCTGGCGATCAAGGTCGTGCTGGCGCTCCTGCGCCGGTTCCTCCAGGGCGTCTATCCGCGGGACCAGCAACTCATCGCCCAGTTGTGGGTCACCATCGTCGGCGTGTTCCTCTGGTTCGGCACCGGACTCGTCCTCCTGAACGTGCTCGGCATGAACCAGATAGCCGCCTCCCTCGGGACCGCGAGCGGCTTTCTCGCACTCGGCGTCTCCTACGCGCTCTCGGAGATGATCGAGGACGCCGTCTCCGGCGTGTACCTCCTCCGGGACCCCGATTTCAACCCCGGCGACCGCGTGACGACCCAATCCGTGACCGGGACCGTCACCGCCATCGAACTGCGAAAGAGCCGGTTCGAACTCGACGACGGCGACACGGTCGTCCTCGCCAATCGCGAGGTCGAAAAACGGTGGACGAAAGAAGCCGCGGGTGACGGTGAGAGTGAGCCGGAGGGCGCTTAGCTCGGGTCGAGCCGATACCGGACGGTCTGTTCGCCCTCGAATCGAGGGCCCGAGCCGACGTGGTCGAAGCCGGCGTCTTCGGCGGCTTCGCGCGTCTCCCCCTCGGTTTCCGTGACCAGGAGTTCGACGGTCATGTCCTCCGTATCGGCGAATCGGATCGGTTCTTCGAGCAGGCGGTCGCGAACGCCGTCGCCGCCTTCGAGTTGCGTGACGTGGACCGTGTCCTCGCGGGCGTCGTAGCTAACGAACCCCGCGAGTTCGTCGTCCTCGGTGGCGACGCGGACGGTCCGGTCGTGGACCAGGTTCCGCATCACGTCCTGCGGGGTGCCCGTGAGGTCCGCCAGCCGGTCCGCATCGTCCTCGACTGCGTCCCGGATTTCCATACCACGTACCACGCTCCCGGCGCAATTAAATCCACGCCCGCGTGCCGCCCCTCGCTCGCGTCACCAGCGCACATCCTCGCCCGAACCCGACCGCCCGGGACCGGACCCGCGAGCGAAACCCCTCGAAATCACGATAGAAATCGTCTTCGCCAAGCGCTGAAGTCCCCGCCGCTCCTCTGCTCGAATGATGCCCGGGTCCGACCCTGAATTCCCCTCCCCGAGCGGCAGACGCCCACGCAGAACAGTCCTCCGCGCACTCGCCGGTGTCGCGCTGACCGGCGGCCTCGCCGGCTGTAACGACGGCGGCGGCAGCGGTGCATCGACGCCATCGTCGACGCCCGCGGACGGACCAGCGACGGCCACACCCACCGGGACGCCGATGCCGATCGCACCGCCCACGGAAACGCCGACGCCGACGCCATCGCCGACACAGCCATCGTCGCCGACTGCGACGGCAACCCAGGGACCGACTGGGGCCCGGGTGGCGCGTGCGTTCGTCGGCCAGCTCCGCACTGGAGAGTTCGACCCCGCGTACGCGCGATTCACCGACGAGATGGCGACCAGTCTGAGCCGGGAACAACTCGAACGCTACTGGCTTGCGCGCCCAGCACGGCGACGTTCGGTCGGTCGATGGCGTCGAATCGGACGAGCGCGGCGGCACCGAAACGAACGTCGTCACGGTGGTCTGCCCCGAAGCCGACCAGGGAATCGAAGTCGTCGTCACCGGGGACGGGCAGATTTCCGGCCTCTGGTTCCCCGGCGAATACAGCCCGCCCGACTACGTCGACCAGTCGACGTTCACCGAGCGAACGACGACGCTCGAACCCGAGGGCTGTTCCCTGCCGGCGACGGTGACGGTTCCAGCGGACGCGAGCGGTGGCGGTGAGAGTGGGACTGCGACGCCGACCGACACGGCGGCCGGAACCGAGGCCAGCACCGGGGCCGCCACCGCGACGCCGGATACCGTCCCAGGCGTCGTCCTCGTGCACGGCAGCGGCCCGCACGACCGAGACGAGACCATCGGCCCGAACAAGCCCTTCCGGGATCTGGCCCACGGCCTCGCAACGCGCGGCGTGGCGGTCCTGCGCTACGAGAAGCGGACGTTTGCTTGCGACGTCCCCCGTGCCGAGTGGGCCATCGACGACATCATCGTCGACGACGCCGTCAACGCGCTGGGCGTCCTCCGCGACCAGCCCGAAGTGAACCCCGAGTGGACCGTCGTCGCCGGGCACAGCATCGGCGCGACCTGCGTCCCCCGCATCGCCGAGCGCGACGGACGCGTAGCCGGCGGGGCGCTCCTCTCCGGGAACGCCCGCCCGTTCACCGAGGTGTATCCCGAGCAGGTCGAACACATCTTCGCGGTCCAGGGTGGGCTCTCCGCCCAAGAGGAACGACAGCTCTCCGGGGTGAAGCAAATGATGGACGCCGTCGAGAACGGCGCCGTCGCCGACAGTCGGCCCATCGGGCCATTGCCCGGCATCTGGTGGAAGACCCTCTCCGAGTACGATCAGGTCGCGACGGCAAACCGCATCGACGCGCCGCTGTTTCTCGCCCACGGCGGGCGTGACTTCCAGATTCCCATCGACCCGGCGCTGTCGGGCTGGCGCGAGGGGCTGGACGACCCCGACACCCACCGCTTCGAGCGCTACCCCGACTGCTCGCACCTGTTCCAGACCGGCTTCGAGCCATCCACGACGACCGAGTACGTCTTCCCGGACAACGTGACCCGTGCCCTGGTGGCCGACCTGGCCGAGTGGGTGACCGGGCTGTAGGACGTCCGACGGATTTGTCCCCGTCGGATGCGAACCCTCCAGTATGCGACTGGGGCGTACAGAGGTGGGGGCGGCGTGACGTCGTCGAACGACGGGACAGGCGACTCGGGCGAGGGAAGCGGTGAATCGGGCGAGGGAATTGGTGAATCGGGCGAACAAGCCGCTGCGGCGGCCGTCGACCCCGCCGAAGCGTTCGCGGCCCTCTCCGATTCACTCCGGGTCGACATCCTCCGGACGCTGGCGACCGTCCACCGCGAACGCGGCGCCGAACCGGTCGGATTCGCCGACCTGCGCAAGCGTCTCGGCGTGCGCGATTCGGGACGCTTTCGCTATCACCTGAACGAACTCCGGGACCACTTCGTCGAGCGGACCGACGACGGCTATCGACTCACGAACACCGGGGTCGAAATCGTCGCGGCCATCCTGGCCGGCACCTACACCGAACGCGGATCGATGGGCCCGGAACCGCTCGACAGCGAGTGCCCCGCTTGCGGGACGAGCGCAGTCGCGCGATACGAGGACGGTCGCTGCTGGGTCACCTGCGAGCAGGACCATCCGCTGTTCGCGTGGTCGCTGCCGCCGGCCGCGACGGCCGACGCCGCGGTGGGCGAGGTGGTCTCGCTGGCGGAACTGACCGCCCGGCAGGCCATCGAGCGCGGCCTCGCTGGCGTCTGCCCGAAGTGCTTCGCACCGGTCGACCCCGAAATCGTGGTCGAGGACGAGGACGAGGACGACGCTGTCGCGGCGCCGACCCCGGGCCTCCGCGTCGGCTGTGCCACCTGCGGCGGCCACCTGGTCGGCCCCGTCGGTTTCTGCCTCCTGGTCGACCCGGCCGTGGCGGCCTTCTACCGCCGGCACGACCGCCCGCTGGACGAGTTGCACGTCTGGGAACCCGCCTTCGTCGCCGACGAGTCGACGGTTTCGGTCGCAGAGACCGACCCGCTCCGGGTCACCGTCGAGGTGACTCTCGACGACGAGACACTCGCTGTGGTGGTCGACGAGTCCGGGCAGGTGGCCGTCACCGAGTCGGAACCGGTGTCCGTCGACGAGTCGGGGCAGGTGACCGTCACCGAGTCGGGCCCGGTGTCCGTCGACGAGACGTGACAGGATTCGAATAGAAATTACGTTCTCCCATCGCTGAAGTGGGTGCCAGTAATAGGATCTCGTATGACAGTGAACGGGTCCGACACCGATGGGATAGCGGCGTTGGTCGGTGATGCCAAGCGGATGACGGCCTCGCCGCTGCTGTATATCGGTGCTATCACCGTGGTCTTCGCGAACGAATTCGTCGAGTGGCTGGGCCTCACGGACACCGCCGCTGCCGCTGGCATCTTCGTGGCCGCGCTCGCCCTCCTGTACGGCCAATTGACCATCCTGGCCTGGGTCCGGCGCCGGCGTGACGGGGCCGCCCCGGGGTGTTGACGATGTCCGAACGTCCACGCCTGTCCGGCCTGGACGGTGGGCTGAAGCGTCCGGTGTGAGAATTTCTACGACCAATGTACGCCGATCCAGATCCATCGTGTGACGACGAGTGGGGCGCCGGTGCCGCCGTCGGCGTCCCAGTCACCGTGACGGCGGCCGTCTTCGGCGGCTATCTGGTCAGCTACGGCCTCGACAGCTACCTCGGCTACGTGACGATGCTGGGCCCAGGCGGCGAGTGGCTCCAGTTCCTCGTGATGGCCGGGTTGGTCGTCCTCCACGGCGTTGTGCACGCCGTCGCCTACGCGGTGCTGGGCGATGGGTCCTGGCGCTCCGTTCGGCTGGACTTCTCGACAGAGCCTGGCGGTATCGACCCGGTTCGCGTGGCTGTGTTGCCTGGTGGACGGATCAGGCGGACTGCCTACCTCGTGGGCGTCGCCGCGCCGGGCGTGGTACTTGGACTGGTGCCCGCAGGATGGGCGCTCGTGACCGGGAATCCGCTGGCCATGTTCGTCGGTGCGTTCGGACTGTTGCTGACTGGCTCGGACGTGTCGGAGTTGCTCGCCGTGCTCGCCGCTCCGGACAGCACTGTCGAGCGCGAGTTCGTCTCCTCCTGAGTCGTTCGTTGGTGGTCCCCGATTAGTTTTGGTTCGTGGATCTGGGTCTGCAATCGACACCGTGGGGTTGTGTCGGGAATGTACTGAGTGAGCGCTCACTCAGTGGTTGTGTTTTGCGGCCAGCAATCCTCTACTCTGGGGAGTACTTCAGTCGCCCCGACCCGCACGCTAGGGGTTGTTTCGACGGCAACGATCAGCCACTGCCGAAAGCCCTCGGCCCGCTCGCGGGTGCTGTGCGGGATATTCTCGCTCCCGACGGTCGCTCGAATAGTGCCCGCGCACCACCCGCGACCGGACCTCGCCCTTTCAGTCCGCCAGGAGCACCATTACAGCGCAACACCGCAGACGGCCACACACCTCCCCAGCCGATTCGCTCGTTCGCGTCGCTCACTCGCTCATCCACCGGAAGACTCACTCCGTTCGACTTCCGAGCAGTCGGTCGCTTCGCTCCCCACAACCTCGCACGATGCTGTCGCGAGACGAGACTCGCGACAGCGCGCGCCACGAAGAATTGATGTCAGCAGAAATCAACGCAAACCGAGCCGAACTACCGATTCAGGGAGTGAACGGCCTTGCCGAGCGCGTTGGCGCAGGCCTCGCGGGTGGCCTCCGATAGGGTGGGATGGGTGTGAATCGTCGCGGCGACGTCTTCGAGTTGTGCACCCATCTCCACTGCGAGCGCGAGTTCGCCGATGAGTTCCGAGGCTTCGGGCGAGACGACCTGTGCGCCGAGGACGAATTCGCTCTCGGCGTCGCCGACGACGCGGACGAACCCGTCTTCCTCACCGAGAGTGAGCGCGCGCCCGTTGGCCTGAATCGGGAACTGGCCGACGATCGGGTCGAAGCCGGCCTCCTCGGCTTCGGCTTCGGTCATCCCCACGGTGCCGATTTCGGGGTCGGTGAACACCGCGGCCGGCACGGCCTGGTGGTCCAGGGCAGCGGGTTCGCCGGCGATGACCTCCGCGGCGACTTCGCCTTCGGCCATGGCCTTGTGGGCGAGCATCGGTTCGCCGGCCACGTCGCCGACGGCGAATAGCTGCTCGGCGTCCGTGCGTGCTTCGTGGTCGGTCTGGAGGAACCCGTTCTCGTCCGTCTCGACCCCGACTGCGTCGAGGTTGAGCGTGTCCGTGACCGGGCGCCGGCCGACGGCGACGAGGCACTTCTCGGCGCCAAACTCCTCGATGTCCCCGTCGTCGTTCTCGGTCCGGACCGTGATGCCGTCGCCAGCTTCCTCCCAGTCCTGGGCGGCCTGGCCGAAGTAGAAATCGACGCCCAGGTCCTCGGCGCGGTCGCGGACCACGCGGCTCACGTCGTCCTCGTAGCCCGGGAGGACGTCCTCAAGCATCTCGACGACGGTCACGTCAAAGCCGAGTTTCTGATAGACCGTCGAGAGCTCCATGCCGATGTAGCCCGCGCCGACGACGACCATGCTCTGGGGGACGGCGTCGAGCGCGAGCGCGTCCCGCGAGGAGAGGACGTGCTCGCCGTCGAACTCGAATCCGGGAACTTCGATGGGCCGTGAGCCAGTCGAGACGATGGCGTGTTCGAACTCGATGGTCTCCGAGCCCTGGCCCTCGCCGCCGTGGACGATGCGGGCCTTGTCTTCGCCGGCGAACTCCGCGCGGCCCTCGATGAGGTTGACGCCGGCGGCCTTGCAGAGTTTCTCGACGCCGCCGGTGAGGCGGTCGACGACGCCGTCTTTCCACTCGACCATGCCCTGCAAATCGACTGCGGGGTCGGCGTAGATACCCATCGCCTCGGCGTGGCCCGCCTCGTGGGCCACGTCCGTCGCCGAAATCATCGCTTTCGACGGGATGCAACCGTGGTTCAGACAGGTCCCCCCGTAGGCGTCTTTCTCGACGAGGGTGACGTCGAGGTCGAGCTGCCCGGCGCGGATGGCGGCGACGTAGCCGCCCGGTCCGGCGCCGATGACCAGTACGTCGGTTCCAGTGGTGACGTCTCCGACGACCATTGTCGGAGCCTCGAACGCCTGGCGTATAAAGCCGGAGGAGTGGGCGCGGTGGCGGCGCGGCCTGAACGGGTCGCGGCCGCGACGCGCCCGACCATGGTCGGCCGTCTGCACCCGATCAGGTCGGCCCACGGGCCGAACGAGTGCGTGGTGCAACCACCGATAGCGTGGGGCGCGGCCGTCCGCGGAGTAAGGGACGTCCGTGGAGTGGGGCGCGGCCGCCGAGCGAGTGGGGCGCGGCCGCCGATGGGACCGAGCGCAACCCTCCCTCATGGTCGGTCTGGGAGTCGACTATCACAAGCGATGCTCACAACGCAACAATCTTATACTGGGATCGGAGACCGAGCAATGAGAGCGCGAGTCCTCATGAATCGAACGCAAACTGACGACCAACCCGACGGCGTGGACGATCCGATTCTCCGGCGCGTGCTGAGCGAGTCGGCCTACGACCGCGTCCGAATCGAGCGATTCTCGCATTTCAAACAGCCCATCCACCAGAAACTCCTGGTGCAGTGCGTGTTGCTGGCCGCACTGACACTCGTGCTCCCGCTGTATGCCCTCTTTCCGAGCGACGCGGCCGCGTACGTTCCGACGATGGACCCCGGGGTCGCCTCGCCCATCGCGCTCGTCGTCGGCCTCTTCGCCCTCGTCCTCGAACTCGGGACCGCGCTGCTGTTGATCGGCGTCGCGCTCTACCGCGTCCGCGAGGCACCGCTCACCGAGGACCAGGCGATCAGCCTCTTCACCACGGAGACCTTCGCCACCTATCTCGGCTTCGGCACCGGCGGGCTGACAACCGCCATCACGCTCGGTCTGCTCGGCCTCGGTCTCGGCGGTGAGGCCACGCTCGGGACGTTCGTCGAGACGCTCGGCGGTGGGAACCCGTTCGAACCGAGCCACCTCGGCGTCTCCATCGCTGCCTTCGCGACGGCCGCGCTGACCTGCGCGCTGTTCGTCACCCTCGCGCGGGCCTACGTCGAACGACGCGTCGCGACGCTCGAGTGAAGGGATCTCAGAATCGCGAGAATCGTGGAGCCGGTTACTCCAGCAGGAGCAGGGCCGGGTCTTTCAGGTACTCTTTGAGCGTGTTGACGAATCGCGCGGCGTCCGCGCCGTCGATGACGCGGTGGTCGATCGAGAGCGAAAGCGTCAGCACGTCACGTGCGACGACCTCCCCGTCGACGACCATCGGTCGCTCCTCGATGGCACCGAGTCCCAGGATGGCGGTCTCGGGGTAGTTGATGATCGGCGTGGCGTACTCGCCGCCGACGACGCCGAAGTTGGTGATCGTGAAGGTGCCGCCCTGCATCTCCTCGCGGGCGATGGTGCGCTCGCGTGCCTTCGAGACGAGTTCGTTCCCCTCCGAGGCCAACTGCAGGAGACCCTTGCTATCGACGTCTTTGACGACGGGGACCATCAGTCCGGCATCCGTCGCGGCCGCGACGCCGATGTTGTGGGCGTCTCGGAAGACGATTTCCTCGTTCTCCTCGTCGAGTTGCGTGTTGAGCACCGGATGCTCGTCCAGTGCGGCCGCGACCGCCTTCATCACGAACGGCATGTAGGTCAGTTTCACGCCGCGTTCCTCGGCGCGAGCCTTGAGCTTCTCGCGGGTCTCGACGAGTGCGGTCGCATCGACCTTGTCGTGGTGGGTGACGTGGGGCGCGGTGAACTTCGAGCGCTCCATCGCCTGGCCGATGGTCTTGCGGACGCCGCGATACGGTTCACGTCGCTCGCCCGCGTCCGCCGAGACCGACGCGTCGGCGCTCGCGGCCCCCGCGCCACCGCCAGACTCCGCCGCAGCGGCCGAGCCAGCACCTTCGGCGCTCGCGAGTGCCTCGGCGTCGGCGGCCTGGGCCTGCTGCTGGAGGTCCGCGTACTCACGGACGGCGGCCTCGTCGACGAACGGTTCGCCGTCGCGCATCTCGTCGGTCGGCACGTCGTCGATGTTCACGTCCAGTTCGTCGGCGACCTTCCGCGTGGCCGGTGCGGCCAGCGTGTGGTCGCGCTCGGCCGCTTCGACGGACTGCGGTGCTGGCGCAGTCGCTGACGCCTGGCCGCTGTCGCCGTCGTCGACGCGCGAGACGGCGGATTTCAGGCCGCCGCCGTCGCTCCCGTCGCCACTGCTGGCACTGGCGCCGTCACCGGCACTCTCACCGTCGTCCTCGATGCGGCTGACGGCGGATTTCAGCTGTGTTTCGTCGCCTGACTGCTCAGACTCGCCGGTGTCCGACGCTGCGGCGGTGCGAACGTCCGCCTCGGAGACGCGACCACCGGGACCGGAGCCGTCGATGGCGGCGATGTCGACGCCGAGTTCCCGTGCGAGGCGACGGGCGCTCGGTGCCGCGAACACGCGGCCGCCCTGGCCGTTGACGGACGAGGTCTCTGCGTCATCGGCCGCCGGGTCGGCAGTTTCGCCGCCCGCGGCCGCCTCGGCGCTCTCGGTCTCCGCAGGGGCGGCGGACTCCGCGTCGGCGTCCGCCTCGCTGGCGCCCGCGTCTTCCGGTTCAGGTTCCTCCCCTTCCACGTCGAAGGTGATGATCACGTTCCCAACCGGAACGACTTCGCCGGGTTCGGCGAGGAGTTCGCGGACGGTGCCATTCACGGGGGAGGGCACGTCGACGACGGCCTTGTCCGTCTCGACGTCTGCGACGACCTGGTCTTCGGTGACTGTGTCGCCGGGTTCGACGTGCCACTCCAGCAGTTCCCCCTCTGCGACGCCTTCTCCCACGTCGGGCAGTTTGAACTCGCGGACCATGGGTCAGAACTCGACGGCGTCCCTGATGCCGTCTTCGATGCGTTCGGGCTCTGGCAGGTAGTAGTCCTCCAGCGCGTACAGCGGATAGGGGACGTCGAAGCCGGTGATCCGCTCGATGGGCGCCTCCTGGTAGAGGAGCGCCTCCTCCTGGATGGTCGCCGTAATCTCGCCCGCGAGCCCACCCGTCTTGGGCGCTTCGTGGACGACTGCGGCGCGACCGGTCTTCTTGAAGGACTCGACGATAGTCGCCTCGTCCAGCGGGGAGAGCGTCCGCAGGTCGACGACTTCGACGTCGATGTCGCCGGCGAGGTTGTCCGCGGCCTCCATCGTCGGCCGGGTCATCGCACCCCAGGTGAACACGGAGATGTCAGACCCTTCCTTGCGGACGGCGGCCTCACCGAGCGGGACGGTGTGTTCGCCCTCGGGGACCTCCTCGCGGAAGGCACGGTAGATGAGTTTGGGTTCGAGGAAGAGCACGGGGTCCGGGTCCCGAATCGCGGAGGCGAGCAGTCCCTTCGTGTCCGCGGGCGTGCTCGGGATCACGACTTTGAGGCCGGGTTCGTGAACGAAAAAGGCCTCTTTGGACTCGGAGTGGTGTTCCGGCGCGCGGATGCCGCCGCCGTAGGGCGCCCGGACGACGAGCGGGCAGGTGAACTCCCCGCGCGAGCGCGTGCGGAGGCGCGCCGCGTGCGAAACGATCTGGTCGAACGCGGGGTAGATGAACCCCATGAACTGGATTTCGGGGACGGGGCGCATCCCGTAGGCGGCCATGCCGATGGCGGTGCCGACGATGCCGGACTCGGCGAGCGGGGTGTCGACGACGCGGTCGTCGCCGAACTCGTCGAGCAGGCCCTCCGTCGCGCGGAAGACGCCGCCGTTCTGGCCCACGTCTTCGCCCATGACGATGACGCGGTCGTCGCGTGCCATCTCCGTCTGGAGGCCGTCGCGGACGGCCTGTACCAGGGTCAAACTCTGCGTCTCGCCGCTCGCTTCTTCGGTGTCAGTGTCGGTAGTCTGGCTCATGGTTACTCCAGGAGTGCCTCGTCGCCGTGTCGGTCACGCAGCCGATGCAGGTAATCGAGTTGCTCGTCCAGTCGGTCGGGCATCCCCGCGTAGACGTGTTCGAACATCTCCGAGGGATCGGGGCGCTTGACGCCCTCGGCGGCGGTGATCGCTTCGGCCACCGCGTCCTCGACGTCGGACTGGATGGCGTCGACGCGCTCGTCGTCGAGCACGCCGCGCTCGCGGAGGAACGTCTCCATCCGCGGAATCGGGTCCTTGTTCCGCCACTCCTTGACCTCTTCCTCGTCGCGGTAGACCGAGGGGTCGTCGGCGGTCGTGTGCGCCCCGAACCGGTACTGGACGGCCTCGATCATCGTCGGTCGCAACTCGTCGGGGTTGGGGTGTTTGGCCTTCTCGACGGCGGCTTTGGTCACCTGGTAGACCGCCAGGGGGTCCATCCCATCGACCTGGACGCCCTCGAAGCCGTAGGCCTCCGCCTTCTGTGCCAGCGTCTCGCTCGCGGTCTGGCGCTCGCGCGGGACCGAGATGGCCCACTGGTTGTTGTTACAGAAGAAGACCGCGGGGACGTCGAACACGCCGGCGAAGTTCAGTCCCTCGTGGAAGTCGCCCTCGCTCGTGGCGCCGTCGCCGAAGTAACAGAGGAACGCCTTGTTCTCCTCGCGGAGTTTCGAGGCCCACGCCGCCCCCGTCGCGTGGGGAATCTGCGTGGCGATGGGGACCGCGACGGAGAAGATGTTCTCGTCCGTGCGGACGTTGCCTTCTTCGTGGCCCATCCAGTACAGCAGCGTCTGCTGGAGCGAGAGGCCCTTGTGGAGCATCGCGGCGTGCTCTCGATAGCTCGGGAACAACCAGTCGTCGTCGGCCAGGGCGTGGACGCTGCCTATCTGGGCGCCCTCCTGTCCAGAGAGGGGTGGGTAGGTGCCCATTCGACCCTGGCGCTGGAGGCTCACCGCCCGCTGGTCGAAGTGACGAGCCAGTTTCATCTCCCTGTACATCTCGACGAACGTCTCGTCGGGCAGATCCGGGACGGTCGCACCCTCGCGTACCTGTCCGTCCTCCGTCAGGACCTGGACCCGGTCTTCCGGGTCGCGCTGTAAAGTGCTCATAGAATCCTCCTGCGAAGCATACCCCAACCAAACAGCGGCGACGGCTTAAGGATTTTCGTAAATACCTTTCGCTGGACCCCAATCTTGCCACACTGAGTGTGTGAACGGGTGACAATAGGCCGAAAATGCAGCGATTTCGAGTCGAATCGGTGCCGTAAACTGGGCAGTCGTCCACTTTCGATCCTCGTACCCTCGTGGGAAAGAGGTCGATCTCCGGCTTCGTCGAGGGCGGGTCTCTGTCCGATTGGCCGGAATCACTCGCTACAGGTGGCCCGGGCCACTCGAAGTATCCGAATCGGGTACCAAGACTTACGTGTCAGCCGGAAATTGCGATCCGAACGATGGATGGAGGCGAGTCGTCTGAACGCACGCGGCGGACGTTCATGAGGAGTGCACTCGCCGGTGCGCTCGGTGTCGCTACAGCAGGGTGTCGACTGCCGGGAGACGACGGAGAGCCACCATCCCCGGACGACCTGACGTCTTCGCCTTCGCCCACGGTCACCGGTGGGGACACCCCGAGCGAATGGGACGAGCCACTGGAAGTGGTCCACGGCTGGTATTCCGAGCGGCTCCAGCCCGGCCCGACGGCACTCGCGTCGGCGTTCGAAGCCGCACATCCGGAGGTAGCCTTCAGCGTCGACGTCGCCGCCGATACGGCGTCCGAGCGGTACGGAAACTACGTCGAGCGACGACTCGGGGAGGAGAATCCGCCCGGTTCGTTCGCGACGACGCCTGGCGCGACGCTCGAACGGTTCGGCTACGCGCTCGACGACTGCGAGGCCTCGGTCTGGACGGAATCGAATCTCCAGACCCACGTCGAACCCGAGATTCGACGGACCTGCGTCGTCGAGAACCAGTGGGCCGCCGTCCCGATCAGTGCCCACCGGGTGAATACCCTGTTTTACAATCCCTCCGTGCTCGAGGCGGCCGACGTGGACGTCAGCGCACTCGCGAGCGTCGAGGACCTGCTCGACGCACTCCAGCGCGTCCGCGACGAGACCGACGCCACGCCGCTCGCACACGGGGGGAGCCACCCCTGGACGACTTTTCAGCTACTCGAAACGCTCCTCGTGAATCAGTCCGACCACGACGACGTGCGACTGGGAGCGGGGTCCGTCGCGAACGTTCGGACCGCCCTGGAAACTGCGAAGTCGATGCTAACTGACTTTACGGGCACCGACGCCACTTCCCAGGGCTACCGAATCGCCGCGGACCGCCTGGCCGCGGGCCGCGCCGCGTTCGCCCAACAAGGGTCCTGGCTCGCCGGCTATCTCGAATCCAGCGGGCACACGTTCGGCGAGGACTGGGACGCAATCGCGTTTCCCGGCGACAGGCATTCGTTCCTGGCGTCGCTCTCGGCCTTTGCGTATCCGGCCTGGAACCCGACGCCGACGAAGACCGAACAGTGGCTCAGATTCGTCGGCAGCGAGGCCGGACAGGTAGCATTCAACGAACCACTCTGGTCGGTCCCAGTCAGAGAAGACTGTTCGACGCTGGGCCTGGGGTCGTTCCAGACTGAACGGTACGAGGAGTTGCGGGACGAACGGACCGGGGTCGCGCTCTCGATGACTCACGGCGTTGGCCTGGGTCGCGACCGGCGAACCGACATCTACGAGATACTCCAGGAGCAGTTCAGCGAGTCCACCTACGACGTGGCGCAAGCGGCCACCGAGATACACGCTGTACTCAGGTGAACGCCGTCGCCTCGGGTAAGTCCCGTCCGTCGCGTCGCCTCAGGCACGCCGCGCCTCGGCGCGAGCGTCCGCGACGGACTTGCCCTCACGCATCACGGCGTCGACGAACAGTTCGCCCGCCCGATAGGACGACCGGACCATCGGTCCCGAGGCGCAGTACAGAAAGTCCAGTTCCTCCTCAGCGACACGCTGCCAGGTGTCGAAGGCGTCGGGGTGGACGTAGTCGGAGACCTCCAGGTGCGAGCGCGAGGGCTGGAGGTACTGGCCGAGGGTCACGACGTCGACGCCGACGCTCCGGAGGTCAGCGAGTGTCTGGTACACCTCGTGGTCGTACTCGCCGACGCCGAGCATGATGCTCGTCTTGACGTACGACTCAGACGTCTCGGCGGCCTGCCGGAGTACCGATAGCGACTGTTCGTACCCCGCTCGGCGGTCACGCACCGGCCACTGGAGGCGGTCGACGGTCTCGATGTTGTGCGCGAATACGTCGGGTTCGGCGTCGAGGACCGTCTGGACGAGGTGCTCCTCGCCCTGGAAGTCCGGGACGAGCGCCTCGACGAGGATGCCCGGGTGGCGCTCCTTGATCGCTTCGATGGTGCGGGCGAAGTGGCCCGCGCCCTGGTCGGGCAGGTCGTCGCGGTCCACTGACGTCAGGACGACGTAATCGAGGCCGATTTCGGCGACGGCGTCGGCGACCTGTTCGGGTTCGTCCTCGTCCAGCGGGTCCATCCCGCCGGTTTCGACGTCACAGAAGTTACAGCCACGCGAGCAGGTGTCGCCCATCAGCATAAACGTCGCCGTGCCTGGGCCGTCGCGCCCCGACCAGCACTCGCCCATGTTGGGGCAGTTGGCCTCCTCGCAGACGGTGTTGAGGTCGCGCTCGCGTAACGTCTCCTTGATGTCGGCGAAGCGTTCGCCGGAGGGCGGGCGAGTCTTGAGCCACTCGGGCTTGCGGGCGCGACTCATTGCCGATGCTTGTGGGCGGTCCGGCAAAAGATGTGTGATCGGCCGAATCCAGGTCCGGCAATCGGTGTGTGATCGGCCCAATCCCGGTCCGCCAATCGGTGTGTTATCGGCCGAATCGGCTCGCGGACTTACGGAGTGAACTCCAGCACGACCGGCCGGTGGTCCGACACCTGCACGTCGATGACGTCACAGCGGGAGACCGCGATTTCCGGTGACGCGAGGAAGAAATCGAGCGTCCGCGTCTCCGAGACGAGCGAGTCCAGCGGCCGTTTCGGGACCGTCTCGCCGGGGTTGTGGAGAACGAGCCCAGTGTCTTTGAGCGCGTCCTGCACCGCGTCGAGGCCGTCGTAGGCGTTGAAGTCGCCGCAGACCACGACACGGTCGCGTTCGGCGACGATGGCCGCGATTTCGTCGAGTTGCTTGCGCCGCCCCCGGCCGCTCATCGCGAGGTGGACGCCGAAAATCGAGAGGTCGCCGAGGCGGACCTCCGTGACCAGGCGCTTCGGACCGGTATCGAGGTAGTGGGCCTCGATGGTGGCGTCGAGGTCGTCGCTGACGAGCAGCCCGTTCGAGAGATGAGAGAGGAGCGGTAACTGGCCGAGAACGTTGCCGTCGCCGTACTTGGCGTCCGCCCGGGCGTGATAGGCCAGGCCGCGCTCGGTGAGCATCTCCGCCAGGCGGGTCACCTGCCCCTCGGTCATCGTCCGCATCGACCCCTGGTCGACTTCGAGGAGACAGACCACGTCTGGGTGCTCCTCGGCGATAACGTCCGCGAGTCGTTCGGTGGCGCGCTCCTCGGCGGCGTCGTCACCGAGCAGGCCCCGGTGTGGCCTGAGCGCGTACTCACGGAGCGATCCGTCGTAGTCGAGTAGGTAGCCGGCGTTACACGAGAGTATCTTCACACGTTCTCCGTCGCCTGAGGCGGCGACTGACCGTCGGTGCGGGGATAGAGCCGGTAGGGACGTATAAAGCCGACGGTGATCTGTCGGCTGGGCCGACCGTCGTGTCGTGCGAGCATGGCCACTGTCGACGTGTGACGTGGTGGTCGACCGGGAAATCAAAGCAGAAGCGAAAAACGCGGCCGGGCGGCGTCCGCGTCGGGCGGGCGTCAGGACCGGGAGGCGGACGACAGGCCCGGCGGATCGAACGATTGGGCGCGACGCGACCGGGTGACCTCAGAAGGTTTCGAGGTAGCGGTCGAGTTCCCAGTCGGAGACGTCGACGCGGTAGTCGTCGTACTCCTGGGTCTTC
>ENA-ORCR01000429-ORCR01000429.1-marine-metagenome-genome-assembly--contig:-NODE-429-length-24460-cov-4.360046_pt1 | contig 24460 bp, 28 predicted proteins | sample MGYA00237782_ERZ508514 | MGnify/ENA primary metagenome ERZ508514 (study PRJEB26185, sample SAMN06268960) | marine metagenome | isolation source: Eden Landing Ponds, San Francisco, CA, USA | place...
GCCGTACTGCGTGACGAGCCAGTTGACCAGCCAGACGCCGAGGCCACTGCCGTGATCGATCGACGTCTCTTCGAGCTGGTTGGTCAACAGCGCTTCCTCGACCATCGGAATTCCGGGACCATTGTCCGCGATATCGATCCGGACCTCCGTGTTCGCCCCCACGGCGGCACGCGCAGGGTCTTGACGGCAGACGGAAACCGTGACCTGTTGCTCCGATTCGGGCAAGTCGTTGTGGATGAGTGCATTCCGGACGATCTCCTCGATCACGATCGGAAGCGTCGCCGAGTCGAGCGCCAGGGCCGTCGCCGGCAGGTTGGTTTCGATGGTCGCTTCGGGGAACTGCGACGCCAGTTCATCGGTCCGTTCCTCGACAATCGAGACGACGTCAACCGGCCCGACAGCTTGTTTGGGCTTTGCCAGCAAGTCGTCGTAGAGCGTTCGAGCGTGTTCGCTCGTATTTATTAGTCTCAGAGCTGTCGAATGGATCTTTTCCAGATCGGATTCGACAGTGTCGGGGACGTCCTCGTCGGCGAGAATCCGCTCGGTGTGAGAGGTAACGACGTTCATATCGTTGCGGAGGTTGTGTCGCAGGACGCGATTCAGGACCCTTAGCTGTGAGTCACGCTGTTTGAGCATCTCCGAGACGGTGTTGAACCGCCCGCTGATGCGTCGCCATTCGTCGATCGAACCCAGGTCGAGGTCCGTCCGATACTCGCCGGATTCAAGCGTCTTGAGTGCGGTACTGAGTTCCTGAATCTGCGCGAACGTCGTCCGGGACACCCAGAGGCCGACGACCGCGATCGAGAGCAACGCCACGGCGACGCCACCGATCTGCATCATCGTCGCAACCCGCAACTGGCCGGCGATTGTCGCGGTCGGTCGGGCGACGCTGACGATCCAGCCGGTTCGCGTTACCGTCGCGTTCGCCGTGATCGGGTCGCGAACAGTCCCGGCGTCGCTGAACAGCGTCTGGTCGTCGGCTGTAACCGTGACGGACTCTCTCGAGCGGCTGACGTCAGTCACGTTGCCAAACAGTGACGTCGGTCCGATCTCGATGTTCCCGCTGAAGACGCCAGTAACGCTCTCGTTCGCGCCCCAGATCGGGGCTGCGATCCGAATGACGTAGTCCCCGTCGAGCGTCTGATCGACGTCGCTGACGTACGTCTCCCCGGCGAGCGGGCGCTGCATGAATGCCCGTGAGGAATAATTGTTTCCGACGAGGGCGGCCCGTTCCGCCGAGGTGAGATCCGAGCCGGCGATCGAAACCAGCGCGCCCTCGGCACTGTAGATGCTGGTACTGTCGAAATCGGTTCGATCGATAAACGTCTCGAGCAGTCGATGCTGACTGGGTGTCCCGGTGACGTCGATCGTCGTCGCCCAGAGCTCGACGGACGTCGCCGTCGTTTCGACCCAGGTGTCGATCCGATCCGCGACGACAGTGGCCGTCTGTTCGACTGCCTGTCGCTCCTGAGCACGCACGTCAGTCTTATGTAATGTAAATCCAACAAAAATCGTCCCGGACAGAACGAGCGCGATGAGGACCAAGACACTAAACAGCGTTGTCCGGAGGCGCATTTGTAGCGACGTGGCTCAAAATGAGTGTGTGGCGATGTAAATGTAGCGAGACAGGGCGGACAACGTGGCAGATGCTCGGCAGACGGGGAAATGAGGCGTCGAGCGTCTGCTAGCGCTCAAACCGACTCGAGTTGCATCGATAGTCCAGGTCGGTCCGGGCTTCGTCAATAGTCCAGGTCGGTTTTGAACTGTACCGTCATTCGGGGGACAATGATACTCGACGGAAGTGCAGGTCGCTGTTGCTCTTCGGGGGCTCGCATCGCTCTTTCGGTTCGACGGGTTTAAGTGTCGCTTCGGCGTCGTTTCAGAGGAGACAGGCTAGTGCCTGTTTCACTGACCCGTAGAAGCCCATCGGGCGCACTACGGAGGTGGACAATGGCAGATCAGGACATAGAGAACGCAGTAACTCGTGCACTCAGTGAGTCTCCAGAGCGGAACTTCCGCGAGACGGTGGACCTCGCTGTCAATCTGCGCGACATCGACCTTGACGATCCGTCGAACCGTGTTGATGAGAGTATCGTACTACCGGCCGGGACCGGCCAGGAAACGACGATCGTGGTCTTCGCCGACGGCGAGACCGGGATCCGTGCCGAGGAGGTCGCCGACGACGTCCTCGACGGTGACGATCTCGAAGACCTGGGCGACGACGAGGATGCGGCGAAGGATCTTGCCGAGGAGACCGACTTCTTCGTGGCGGAAGCCGCGCTGATGCAGGACATCGGTCGCTACCTCGGGACGATCCTCGGTCCGCGTGGGAAGATGCCCGAACCGCTCCAGCCCGACGACGATGTCGTCGAAGTCGTCGAACGGATGAAAAACACCGTGCAAGTGCGGAGTGGCGACCGGCGGACATTCCACACGCGGGTCGGCGCTGAGGACATGCCGACGGAGGAGATCGCCGACAACGTCGACGTGATCCTTCGACGGCTGCACGCCGACCTCGAGAAGGGGCCGCTCAACCTGGATTCGGTGTACGTCAAAACGACCATGGGGCCGGCCGTGGAGGTGGCCTGATGAGCGCCGAATCCGAACGCAAGACAGAGCACATCCCCGAGTGGAAACGTGAGGAGATCGACGACGTCGTCGAGATGATCGACGCCTACGATAGCGTCGGCGTCGTCGACCTGGCGGGTATTCCCAGCCAGCAGCTCCAGGACATGCGCCGGAACCTCTACGGTACCGCGGAGATCCGCGTCAGCCGGAACACGCTCGTCGAGCGTGCACTGAACGAAGTCGACGAGGGTCTCGATACGCTCGTCGACTTCGTTTCGGGCCACGTCGGGCTCATCGGGACGGACGACAACCCATTCAGCCTCTATCAGCAACTCGAGGCCTCGAAGACGTCGGCCCCGATCAACGCCGGCGAGGTCGCGCCGAACGACATCGAGATCCCCGAGGGCGACACCGGGATCGACCCCGGGCCGTTCGTGGGCGAACTCCAGAGCGTCGGCGCGAACGCACGCATCCAGGAGGGTTCGATCCAGGTGCTCGAGGACTCGACGGTGCTCGAGGCCGGCGGTGAAGTCTCGGCCGACCTGGCGAACGTGCTTGGGGAACTGGGGATCGAGCCAAAGGAAGTGGGGCTCGATCTGCGCGCCGTCTACGCCGAGGGCGTGCTCTTCGAACCAGAGGATCTGGAACTCGACGTCGAGGAGTACCGCAGCGACATCCAGGCTGCGGCCTCGCGTGCTCGGAACCTCTCGGTCAACGCCGTCTACCCGACGGCCCAGACCGGGCCGGCACTGCTCCAGAAGGCCCGCGGCGAGGCGAAGAGTCTCGGCGTCCAGGCATCCATCGAGAGCCCGGACCTCGCGGACGACCTCGTGAGCAAGGCCGATGCGCAGGTACGCGCACTCGTGAGCCAGATCGACGACGACGAGGCCCTGCCCGAAGAACTACAGGGCGTCGAGGTCGACACTGCATCTGAGACAGCCACAGCGGAACAGGCAGACGAAGAAGCTGAAGACGACACCGAGGACGCCACTGACGAAGCCGAGGACGCAGCCGACGATGACGATGATGACGGCGACGACGGTGGCGACGCACTCGGTGCGATGTTCGGATAACAACGGAGGACAACAATGGAATACGTTTACGCAGCACTCATCCTGAACGAAACGGGCGAAGAGATCAACGAAGACAACCTGACGAACGTACTCGACGCGGCCGGCGTCGACGTCGAGGAGTCCCGCGTGAAGGCCCTGGTGGCCGCACTCGAGGATGTCGACATCGACGAGGCCGTCGAAGAGGCCGCCGCCGTCCCCGCAGCGACGGGCGGCGCGGCCGGCGGCGAAGTCGAAGCTGACGACGAAGGCGGCGACGACGCTGAGGAAGCCGACGAGGAAGAAGCGGCCGACGAAGCGGAAGGCGGCGACGACGAAGACGAAGACGCCAGCGGTGAAGGCCTCGGCGAACTCTTCGGGTAAGACCGACCACCGCAGTTTCGGCCCTTTTTGTGCGAACTGTTTTCCCGTCGAGTTACAGCATTCCGTTCGGCTGAGCGGCGACAGCAATATTGCTAAGATCTTGCAATACTATTTGATCCGATATAGTCCGGCCAAGACTGAGATTGTATAAAAACCCAAATATATGGGATTGCCTGCTTACGAATATCCGAAATGGAGCGTTGATGGACAGATATAGAATATCGAATACCGGTTAAAATTGTGGATTATAAGCAATACTATGGGAACGCTTATGTAGATTCGGGTGATACACGGAATCGATACATGGCTGACGTCGACTTCCCGACACCAGCGGAAACAGCGGAGACGATCACCCCGGAGACCCTCAAATCCCGGATCGACGCCGGGGAGACAGTCACACTCCTCGACGTTCGAATGGGCAGCGAGTACGAGAAGTGGCATATCGACGGGGACTCAGTCGAGACAATCAACGTGCCGTACTACGAATTCCTCGACGACGATATCAGTGGAGACGTCTTTGACTCGATCCCCGACGATCGAACGATCACGGTCATTTGTGCGAAGGGAGAAGCCAGCGAGTACATTGCCGGTGTGCTCAAAGCGCGTGGCTACGACGCCCAAAGCGTTGCCGAGGGGATGAACGGCTGGGCGGAGATCTACGAGGCCGTCGAAGTCGAGGGCTACGACGGCCCTGGCACGGTCTTGCAGTATCAACGACCCTCTAGCGGCTGTCTGGGATACCTCGTCGTCGACGGCGACGAGGCCGCAGTCATCGATCCGCTCCGTGCGTTCACTGATCGGTATCTCGACGACGCCGAGGACCACGATGCGGATCTCGTCTACGCACTGGATACTCACGTCCACGCAGACCACGTCTCCGGGATCCGTGCACTCGCAGACGCGGGGGTCGAGGCAGTCCTGCCAGCGGCGGCGATCGACCGCGGCGTCGAAGACGCAGACGACCTGACTGCCGCCGAGGACGGCGACGTCTTCACCATCGGCGACGTCGAGATTGAAGCGATCCACACACCCGGGCACACGACCGGCATGACCTCTTATCTCGTGGGCGACGCGCTGCTCGCGACCGGCGACGGCCTCTTCGTCGAAAGCGTCGCCCGACCGGACCTGGAAGCCGGCGACGATGGGGCCGAGGACGCCGCTCGGCAACTCTACGAGACCCTACAAGATCGGATCTTGACGCTAGCGGACGACGTGCTCATCGCCGGCGGGCACACCAGCGACGCGGCCGAGCCAGCTGCCGACGGCACCTACACCGCGCCACTTGGGGATCTCCGTGCGAAGATGGAGGCCCTCTCGATGGACGAAAACGATTTCGTCGAGTTGATCCTGGCGGACATGCCGCCCCGGCCGGCCAACTTTGAGGACATCATCGCGACCAACCTCGGCCAGCACCGGATTGACGACGAGGAAGCGTTCACGCTGGAGCTCGGTCCGAACAACTGCGCGGCCAGCCAGGATTCACTCGCCGGGGACTGATCGACGCATATGTTCCCGGACCCGATCGTCCTGTCGCTGTTCGAGCAGTTCTTTCCCGAGGGGATCGCCCGCTACGCCATCGGCGGGCTGTTCGTCGGTCTCGGGACAGCCGTCATCTACGCAGCCACGGCCATCGCCCCCGGCGCGAGCACGTTCCTCGAATCGACGCTGACGTTCGTCTCGGATCGATCGCGCTTCCAGCAGTACCGCGCCACGCGTGACTGGCGGATCGTCTTCACCGTGGGGATCGTCCTCGGGGCAGCCGTCTACGCCCTCATCTGGCAGGGCGAGGTCTGGACGACCGACGTCCAGCCCTGGCGGCTCCTGGCCGGGGGGATCCTCGTCGGGATCGGCACCCGAATCGGGAAAGGTTGCACCTCCGGCCACGGCGTCTGCGGGATCGGCTCGCGCTCGAAGACATCGCTGGTCGGCGTGATCACCTTCCTCGGCGTTGCGATCGCGACGGCCCAGGTCGTCATGGCACTGGGGGTGAGTCCCTGATGGCGGGCGCGAACGGGCCCGACGACGGTCGGCATCCGCTGTTCATGCCCGTGATTCTGGTCGGTGGCCTCCTCTTCGGATTCGGCCTCGCTGCGAGTCAGATGGCCAAGCCGGAGGTCGTGCTGGACTTCCTACAACTCACCGACCTCGGCTTGCTGTTCGTGATGTTCGGCGCGGCTATCGTTTCCGGACTCGCCTTCGCGGTGATTCCACGCCTTCGCGACCGTGCGCCGCTGACCGGCGACACCTACGGCCGTCGACTGAAGTCCTTCGATCGGAACGTCCTGTTCGGCGGGGCGATCTTCGGCGTCGGCTGGGGGATCTCCGGGGTCTGTCCGGGGTCTGGCTACGCCAGCCTGGGTATCGGCAACTGGCCGATCCTGATCGCCATCGCCGGGATGTTCATCGGCGCGTACCTCCAGGGCGTCTGGCGGTCACGAACCAGCTGAGCGCGTTCTCCATTTGCTGCACTCTATGGATCCAGCTACGATTGCACTGTTCGTCGTGGCGAGTCTCGCGAGCCTGTTCATGGCGTGGGTCATCGGGGCGGGCTCCAGCGGCGCGACACCGTTTGCCCCTGCCGTCGGGGCCAACGCTATCTCGACGCTCCGGGCGGCCCTGGTCGTCGGCGTCCTTGGGTTTCTTGGCGCGGTGACCCAGGGTGGAAACGTCTCGGAAGCCGTCGGAACCGGACTCGTCGGGGGTGTGACGCTCCCGGCGACGGGCGTCATCGCCGTCCTGTTGATCGGCGCGGGGCTGATGGCGATCGGGATCAAGACCGGCTACCCGATCGCGACCGCCTTCACCGTGACCGGCGCGGTGATCGGCGTCGGACTGGCACTGGGCGGCGATCCGGCGTGGGCGAAGTATCAGGAAGTCGGCGCGCTGTGGGTCCTGACGCCGATCGGCGGCGGTGCGGTCGCCTTCGCCATCGCTCGAACGCTCCCGCGACCCGACGTGCCCGAGGACGTGAGCGTCCCCATGCTCGCTGCCCTCGTCGGTGCCGTGGTCGTGAACCTGGAGTTCGCCTTCCTCGGCAGTGTCGGCGGGACGATCGCGACTGCGGGCGGGCGCGTGGTGCCGGCCGGTCGCAGCCTCTCTGTCCCGCTCGTCACGGCGCTCGCCGCCGTCGCGAGTGCACTCGGCGTCCGATGGGATATTGCCCGCGACCTGACCGGCGGACTCCGGCGATTCCTGCTCGCGCTCGGCTCGCTCGTGGCGTTCTCGGCCGGTGCGAGCCAGGTGGGTCTGGCCGTCGGCCCGTTGCTCCCGCTCTTCGAGGGGCAGTCGGTGGTCCCGACGTTCGCTATCCTGCTGGGCGGCGGGCTTGGCATCCTGGTCGGGTCCTGGACCGGCGCACCGCGGATGATCACGGCCCTCTCCCAGGAGTACGCCTCGCTGGGCCCGCGGCGGTCGATCGCGACGCTGGTCCCCTCGTTTCTGATCGCTCAACTCGCAGTCTTGCTCGGCGTCCCGGTCTCGTTCAACGAGATCATCGTCAGCGGGATCGTCGGCAGCGGGATGGCGGTCGGCGGAGCCGACGTCAGTCGCCGGAAACTCGGCATGACCGTCCTCGCGTGGATCGGCTCGCTCGCGCTGTCGCTCGGGCTCGGCTATGGCGCTGTCACCGTCCTGAGAATCGGGTAAGAAGAAGTCACGCCACGCGCTTCGGTGGGACGAGCATCACGTTGCCGTCAGCTTTTGCGACGACGTCTTCGGAAACGCTCCCCAGCAGAAGCCGGCGGAGTCGGCTGTGCCCTCGCGAACCGACCAGCGTCGTCGTCGGGTCGTGGTCACCCTCGGCGGCGAGGATCTCCTCGACGGGATCGCCTTCTCGGACGTCTAGGCGCGTCTCGATGTCCCAGTCCTCGAGTTGCCCGGCCAGTTCGTCGAGCCGGTCGCGAGGGTCGTCGCCCGGCTCCGGATCGGCGGGCGTCTGGACGTGGACGAGCGTGGCTTCCTCGGCCGCGTGGCGGAGATAGGAAAACGCCTCGAAGGCCTCCCTGGCGTTCTCCGAGAAGTCAGTCGCGTACAGCATCCGCTGGAAGAGATGCTCCTGGAGAACGGCAGGGTCGTCCGTCGCCCGCTGGATCCGGTTGACGAGCAGCGGCGTCACCGACGTACGTGCAAGGTTTCTTGCCGTCGAGCCGATGAACCGGTTTTCCAGCGGGCTCGATCCCCGTGACCCGACGATCGTGAGACTTGCGCCGACCGACTCCGCGATCCCGTTGATGCGACGATGTGGCGTTCCGCGAACGACATGTGTTTCGACGCCGAAACCAGCATCCTCGAAGGTCTGTCGATACCGATCGAGGGCGTTCTGTCGGCGCTCCTCGAAGTTCATTCCGGGCATCCCAGAGTGGACGTTCGATGGGACGACCGTAACGAGGTGGAACTCCTCGACGCCGATCCGCCCTAAACATTCGAGACACGTCTCGTTGGCGATCGTGGCCTCGCTCGCTTCCGAGAGGTCTGTCGCGTAGACGGCTTTCATATCGCCTGCTTGGTAACGGAGCTATAATATTGCTTCGATTGTCCAATACTAATTGTCCCCTCACGTTCGGACGCCACTCCTGGAACGATACTGAACTGCCAACTGGAGACGCCGATTTACAACAGATCGAACACCGGAAAGGCGGCGTAAATCGCCGGATTTTCAGGATTCTGCTCGTTTTCTGTGGAACGACAACCGCCGAATCGGTGACGGCGCCGTTATATTTGAATAAGTTATGAGAATATTTTGATCGGTTATGTGGCAGATACGTGTTTGTAATATTGTGTCGGCTGTTCAAAAGCGTTTTACCCACTGGTCGAATAGAGAGTATTGAACGACGAATCATGATCCGTACACAACTGTCGGCGGTCACGAGGGGAGACGCATGATCGGACTCGGATCGCAGGCCCAGATTCTCGGAGCGGCCACACTCGTGGGCGCTGTGTTACTCGAGGCGGTCGTCCTCTATATTGGGTATGGGGCACTGTCGAGTGTCGTCGCGGAACCGCTCGTCGAACGCATTCGTACACGCTAACCCATGGAACTGTTCGGACTCGCCGCGAGCATGCTCGTGCTGTTCGTCGGTTTCGGTTTCATGGTCGGCGTCCTGTTCGGCTTCTTCGGAATGGGCGGCTCCTTCCTCGTGACGCCCGCGCTGATGATCATGGGCTTCGAGACGACCACGGCCGTCGGGAGCGGGATGGCCTTCGTCTTCGGGACGGCCGTCATCGCGACGCTCAAGCACCGTGATCTCGGCCAGGTCGACTACAAACTCGGCGGGCTCATGATCGTCGGGACGACCGCGGGGATCGAAGTTGGACGGATCGGGCTCTATTTCCTCCAGGACCGGGGGCTGGCCGGTCTGATCGTCGGCGTGACCTACGTGGTCCTGCTGGGCGGGGTCGGGCTGTTCGTCACCCGGAACGCGCTCCGTGACGACGGCGACGATAGCGACGTCGACCACCACGACGCCGAGGCGGAGATCGACCCGGACGAGATTCCGGCTATCGCGAAGAAGATTCAGTCCTACACCATTCCGCCGATGATGACCATCGGAGGCGGGATCAAGGTCTCACTGTGGATGGTACTCGGCGTCGCCTTCGCGACCGGGCTCCTCTCCGGATTCCTCGGCGTCGGCGGTGGCTTCATCCGGATGCCCGCGATGTTCTACCTGATCGGCGTGCCCGTCCCGATCGCAGTGGGCACAGATCTCTTCGAGATCGTATTCTCCGGTGGCCTCGGTTCGTTCCTCTACGGGCTGGAAGGTGCTGTCGACCTCTCGATCGTCGCACCGCTTTTGGCCGGCAGCGCGCTCGGCGCGCGGATCGGCTCGACGGCCACCAGCCTGGTCGATGAGAGCGAAATCAAGATCTACTTCGGGCTGATGTTGCTCGGGGGAGCGGTGGCCGTTGCCCTCCGCCAACTGGGCAACGCCTACGGAATCGGCGAGCTCAAGCTGGTCAGTTTCGCCCTGATCATGCTCTCGGCCCTGGCAGTCGGCGGTGCCGTCATCTACAGTGCCGTCAGTGCGATCCGGGCGGACGCGGAGTCGACTGAAGCCGCCCCGGCGGATTGATCATCGGGTCGCCAACCGCTCACAGGTCTCCATCACGCGCCGCCTGTCGAATCGCCGCCGCTCGGTCGCTGATCGCATCGCGCTCCTCCTCGTCCTTGTCATCCCAGTGGCTATAGACCAGTCCCATCCGGTGATTCGACCGGAGCCGGTCCTCGTTGCGTCCCAGAAAGTCCCAGTAGAGTGCGTTCAGCGGACAGGCGTTCTCGCCGGTCGTCTTTGTCTTGTAATACCGACAGTCACCGCAGTAGTCGCTCATTCGATCGACGTAGTTGCTGGTGGCCGCATACGGTTTGGTCGAGAGGACATCGCTGGCAAACGTTCCCATCCCGACGACGTTCGGCGTCGTCACCCAGTGAAACGCATCGACGTAGGCGGCGTAAAACCAGCGATTGAGTGCCCGTAGCTCGATCCCGAACGTCGTGCCGAAGTTCGAGAGGACCATCAGGCGCTCGATGTGATGGGAATACCCGCGACGGCGGACACCCTCGATCACGTCAGCCAAACACACCATGTCAGTCTCCCCGGTCCAGAAAAAGTCGGGGAGCGGTTCGGTCGCATTCAGTTGATTGGCCCCGGCGAAGGTGTCCTGCTCTCGCCGATAGACGTGGCGCATGAACTCCCGCCAGCCAAGCACCTGCCGGACGAATCCCTCGACGCTGTTGAGCGGTGCGTCGCCGCGCTCGAAGGTATCGATCGCCCGCTCGATTACCTCGCGAGGGTCCAACAGCCCCAGATTCAGGCTACTCGACAGCAGCGAGTGACTCATCGCCCACGAGTCGCGCTGCATGGCATCCTGATACGAACCGAACGTCGCGAGACGATCCGTACAGAAGTCCTCGAGTGCTGAGAGGGCCTGCTGCCGCGTCACCGGCCACCGAAACGCCTCCGGATCGGCCCACGACCCGCCGTAGGGCGCTTCATCGTAGCTGCCGTCGAAGCGGTCGGCCACCCACGAATCCACGTCGCGAGTTATCGCGTCGGGATCGAATGCGGGTGCCGTGGGTGGCGTCCAGTCGTCGGGCGGCGTCTCGCGGTTGTCCTCGTCGTAGTTCCACTCGCCACCCACGGGTTCGTTGTCGTCCATCAAATACCCGGTCTCCCGGCGCATGTGTCGGTAGAAGTCCTCGTGGCGGTAGTTGTCGCCTGTACGATCGGCTGCCCAGTCGTCGAACAGTCTCCGCGAACAGCAAAACAGGGAGTTCTCGACGATTTCGAGGGATCCCCCGCGTTCCTCGACGAGAGACCGGAGCCTGTCTGCGTCGCCGCCTGCCGGACACATCATCGTCAGGTCGTCGCCCGGGGTGTCGTCGAAGTGGGCGTCAAGGCCGTCGCCAAACGTCTCGACCTGGTGGTAGTGGACATCTCGACCCGCGTCCCGGAGCGCGTCACGGAAATGACGCATCGCGCTAAACACGAGCGTCAGCTTCTGGGGGTGGTACGGGAGGCGCTCGGCGAAGGCGTGGGCTTCGATCAGCAAGACTGGCTCGGCCGGCCGTTCGGCGACGGGGCCGTGTTCGCGGGTGAGTTGATCGCCAAGCACCCAGACGGTCACGGGATCGACCTCCCAAAGTGCATGGATGCACTGTTCGTATCGATGATGTGTAAACCCACGTTTCGGTCAGGCCGGCCCGGGCTCATTATCGCTCACCGGAGAACGGTCGCGGCGGGAGTGAGCAAACGCGAAGCGTTTGCGATCTACGCCGCGGCCGCTTCGTTCCTCCCTTCGGTCGTTACTCAGCGGCTGCGGCGGGAGTTCGCCGAGTGAAACGAGGCGAACGTCGATAGACGAGCGAAGCGAGTCTATCGGAGATTCGAACCCGATGGCGAGACTCGCTGTGCTCGCGGTTTCACCGCTCGCCTTACGAGACGCTCCTTCCAGTCACGTCTCGCACCGCTCGTCTCGCGTGATTCGAATCCCTTGGTCCTTCGCTCCTCACTCCGTTCGTCGCTACGGACGCGGCGGGAGTGAGCAAACGCGGAGCGTTTGCGAACTACGCCGCGTCCGTCGTGTGTGACGAGCGGACGCGAGGAACCGCGACGGACGCGGCGGGATTCGAACCCGCGATCGAGAGGTTAGGAACCTCTCGCCCTGTCCACTAGGCCACGCGTCCCGCCAGGGAATGGGAGGTGACTGAAGAAAAACGGTTGGGTTTACTGGCGTGGGATCTGGCTGACGCCGGATCGTTCAGTTGGTTTCCGTGCTCGTTTCGGTGTCCGAACTCGCTTCGGTGTCCGAAACGCCGAATTCGTCGTCGGATTCCTCGTCCAGGGAACTGCCACTCTGGATCTCTTCGAGTTCTTGCTCGACCTGTTCACGCCCTTTCTGGAACTCGCCGATTGCCTGACCACTCGACCGGGCAAGCTTCGGAATTTTGTTCGCCCCGAACAGGAGGACTGCGAGGAGCAGGAGGAGGAGTACCTCCGGCCCGCCGGGGATGCCCAGTTGCAAGATTGTTGTTTCGAACATCGCTACTGAAACCTTACCTACTGTCTATTATAGTCTTTTTGCTAAGCGGTGCACCGGCGCGTGAGTCGACCAGCGGTCAGAGTTGTCGAAAGCGGTACACCTTTGCGGGACTCACCCGTACTGGCGGATGCAATGGTAACCGAAGGCGACTCCGCACCGGACTTCACCGCACCACTCGCAAACGGCGACGTCGACTCGTTCACCCTCTCGGAGCATCTCGATGAAGCACCGATCGTCCTTGCGTTCTTCCCTGGCGCGTTCACGAGCGTCTGCAGCCACGAGATGACTGCGTTCCGCGATCGGATCGAGGAGGTCAGCGAAGCCGGCGCGACGCTGTACGGGATCAGCGTCGACTCGCCGTTCGTGCTCAACGAGTTCCGCGACAAACTCGAACTCCCCTTCGACCTGATCAGCGACGCCGAGAAGGAGATCGTCGAGGCCTACGACCTCGCGATGGACTTCGACGACCTCGGCGTCTACGACGTGGCCAAGCGTTCGGTGTTCGTCGTCAACGGTGACGGCGAAATCACCTATGCGTGGGTCAGCGACGACCCCGGCGTCGAACCGGACTACGACGAAGTGATCGAAGCCGCAACCGACGCAGCCTGACGTCGCGAAGCCGACTGATTTTTCCGGACCGCGCCGCTGTAGCCGGTATGACAGATGCGACAGATGCAGGCGGGAACGAAGGCAGCGCGGGCCGGATATACGATCCTGAGGGAGTACACGCGTTTCCCGACGAGCGACTCAATGTGGTCCTGGAGTACGTGCGTGAAGATGCCGAAATCCAGGCGTATCTCTCGGCTCAGAACGTCAATCCCGTCACGCGAAAGCAGTACAACGATCACGGCGAAAAGCACATCACCATCGTCCGCAATCGAGCGCTGTGCCTGTACGACTTATTAAAAGAGGGAGGGGTGACATTCAACGGCGCACGCGAGCAGGGCCTCGATGAATCTGACGAACCCGTCATCGTCGCGCTGGCGGCAACCCTCCACGACATCGGTCACGTGGTCCACCGGGACGATCACCCCTACTATTCGATTCCGCTTGCAGCGGACTTACTGGATCGGATCCTTGCAGATCTACCCTTCTACGACGTCGCCGCGGCAGTCCGCGTCAAAGCCGAAGTCCTCCACGCGATTCTCTGTCACGACACGGCAGAGAAGCCGCTGACGGTCGAAGCCGGCGTCGTGCGGGTCGCTGACGCGCTGGATATGGAGAGTGGCCGCTCACGCATCCCATACGAACACGGTGGCCGGGGGATCAACACGGTCTCCAGTCAGGCGATCGAAGCAGTCCACCTCCGGACTGGCGATGGAGTCCCTGTCCTCGTCGAAATCGAGATGACCAATGCGGCCGGCGTCTACCAGGTCGACAACCTCCTGAAGGCCAAGTTGCACAACTCGGGGCTCGAAGAGCGTCTCCGCATCGTCGCCATCAACACCCGCGAGGACACCGATCGGATCGTCGAGCGTATCGAATTATAGTCAAGGGCGCTCCGGAAAATCGGACACACGCCTTGAAACGGTCTGATAACAATATTTAATATTTTCACCACCCTGAGTTAGTATATGAGTGTTGTCAGTGTCTCGATGCCCGAGGAGTTGCTCGAACGGATCGATCAGTTCGCGGAAGATCATGGCTATACCGGTCGGAGCGAAGTGTTCCGGGAAGCGAGTCGGAATCTCCTCAATGAGTTCGAAGATCAATCCCTCGAGGGACGAGCGTTGATGGGCGTCGTGACTGTGGTCTTCGAATACGAGACGACGAACGTCGAAGAGAAGATGATGCGACTCCGCCACGACCACGAAGAACTGGTCGCCTCGAATTTCCACAGCCACGTGGGTGGCCGTCACTGTATGGAGCTGTTCGTCCTCGAAGGCACGCTAGAAGCTATTTCGACGTTCGTCGGGAAGATCCGTGCCACGAAGGATACGCTCACGATCGATTACTCGGTCCACCCCGTCGACGATTTCGGGGCGCTGGCCGACATCTCATGAGGGCGTTCAGTGTATGCTATCGCAGGTGACCACTGACAAACAGATGGTGCATGTCAAATCGAAGGATGCGATGGGTGAGATATGGCAATCACTGCATCGGTTGCCGAAAATCTAACACCGGACGGTTTTAGGGCTAGGAGCGCCTCCATTTTGTTGTTATGGGCTTTGGTAGCTACGATGAATCCGAGCAGGAGAATCAGGCCAGTGGATCGGACATCGACGACAGCGAGAGCGTCGACGTCGATGCGACCGACCACGACGGGGACGTCAACTTCGAAACCAACGCCTCACAGGACGAACTCCTGGACAAGCTCCAGGACATGAAAGACTAAGACGGCGATCTCTCTCTGTTCGCTACTCGGTCTCCTCGTATTCCGCAGCCAACGCGTCGAGTGTTTCGTGGTGCTCCGTCGTATGTGGGGCCGTCAGCGGCGAGACGCTGATCCGATCCTCGACGACGGCTCGTCGGTCGGTCCCGTCCGGGTCGGGAATGGTCCCCTCGGCCATCCACTCCCAGATCCGGTCGTGGAGTTCGATCTCCTCCCCATTTTCGACGGCACCCATCTCGTAGACGCGTGATGGTGTCGTGATCTCCATCGGTGCCGTCGCGTTCCCCTCGACAGCAAGCGGCGCGTTGACGTTCAGATAGTCAGCCTGCTCGAAGACACCGGATTCGAGCCCTCGATCGACGAGATACCACGCCGCTCGCGTCGCGTTCGCGTACGAGCCCGGCTCCTCCGTGAGCGGATCCCATTTGTCGTCGTCGCGAACCGGAACGTACATCGAGACGGCGATCGCCGGCACGTCGAAGAAGGTGGCTTCGACGGCGGCACTAACTGTCCCGGACCGGCCGAGGACGTACGCACCGAGGTTCGCGCCGTCGTTACACCCGGCGACGACAATGTCGACATCGTCGAGCAGGACTTCCATCCCGGCGACGACGCAGTCCGCCGGTGTGCCGTCGATGGCGTACCCGAGTTCGTGGTCGCTCACGCCGACGTTCGTCGAGATGGATCGCCCGACTGCACTTCGATCGTCGGCGGGCGCGACAGCCGTCACGTCACCGACCGTCGAGAGCGCGTCGTACAGCGTACCCAGTCCGACGCTGTCGATCCCGTCGTCGTTCGTCAGCAAAATCGTCGGCTTCTCGTTCATGGGCGGACTCGGGGCGGCGGGCGCAAAAACCTTCCTCGCGCGACGACGACCACAGAGCCGTCCGCCGCTTCAGGGAACCGGCACGCTGTCGACGACGGTCTCGGCGTCGACGACGAGATTGTACGCACCCTCGTCGTCGTTCCACAGCGCGAGCGCGTTCTCGAAGGAAAGGAGGTCACCATACTGGCTCTCGACGAGGCCACGGTTCAGGGTGGACTCGCGGGTCAGTACGGCGAAGTGATCGATAGCTTCGCTGCCATCGCCCACCAGGAACAGCGGGTTCGCGTCGGGGCCGGAACTGAGGTCCGGACTGAGCTTGATCCCGACGACGTCAACCCGATCAGTGACGTACGAGTCCGCGTCGGCCATTGTGGTGACGCGAGATTCATCCGGCCTGTACTCGATCGCGGTCGCATCGTCTCGCCTGAGGATCGAGTAGGCGTACTGGACGTCCGTGTTGCGGAACTCGCCGTCGTCGTGATCGGTATCGTCACAGGCATCGTCAAGCCGCTGTTGGAACGGGGGGGCCGCCAGATCGGGCTTGCGATCGAACGACCAGCACTCCCCGGCGGGCGTCTCGCCGGGCCAGAGGCGCACGGTGGGTGCGTAGATCGTGTAGGTGTCTTCGACGGCCCGCTCGGTGGTCCGCAGGCCGGTTGCCGTCCGCTTGTCGGCCGGCGACAGCGCCAGTATCGACCCATCGGGTTCGAGGGCGTCGCCATAGTGTTCGAGGACGGTCGCCGGCGATTCGAGTTCGTCGAGCACGTTCGAGAAGACGATCAGGTCGAACGTCCCGTCCGGTTCGAAGTCCTCGGCACGCTCGCGATGGACGGTGGTGTGGGCGTTCCGGGCAGTTTCGTCCAGGAGTTCCGAGAGAACGTCGGCGGCGGCGCTCGGTTCGACCGCGTGGTAGTCGACGATGCCACCGGCGTCACAGACGAGATCAAGCATACCAAGCGCGGGACCGCCGACGCCGGCCCCGATGTCGAGCACCCGAAGCTGTGCCGGCAACCGATCGTCTGAAAGCAGTGGGTTCAGGGCGTACTGGCCGACGGCATAGTAATCCGGGAGGTGATAGATGGCGTACGCGAGGGCAGTCAGCCGATCGTAGGTGACCCCGTCTCCCTGGAGGTATGACTCCTTGACCGACCTGACCCGTGAGCGGAGTGTCGCACCCGACTCTCCCGTCGGCCAACCGGCACCGAACTCACCGACAAGTTGGTCTTCGACGATCCGGGTGTAGCGCTCCGGGAACGTTTCGACCCGGTCGACGCTCGCATCGAGCGGTCCTTCGGGAGCCGGAACGAAGGTTCCATCCGCGCGCTCGCTGAGACCGAGTTCGACGGCGGATTCCCGGATCGTCTGCGTGACGACGCCCGGGTGGGGCTGGTCCGGAACGTACTCCCTGATCTCGTCGGGATCGATCGGTCGGACGTTCCGAAGATACCTGACGCTGTCCAAAATGGCGTCACGCTGATCGGGATTCATCGGTTGTCCTGGGCCGGGCGAGCGGCCTGATACAGGGTCTCGAACCCATCGTCGTCGGCATTCGCGAGTCGGTCAGCCGCGGCGGCAACGTCGTCGACACCTTCGAACGCCGCCTGGATGTCGGCATAGACCCTGGGTTCGCCGTCAGTGACGGTCTCTAGTAGCTCGAACAGCCCCGCGGAGATGGGCGTCTGGAATCGCTCCGGCACGGGCTCGGCAGCGAGCCCGAACGCCAGGATGGCGGCGTGGGTCCGGGCCTGAACGGTCTCCATCGCCGCATCGTGTTCCGCCGGCGTCGTCTCGAAGAGCTCGTTGCCGGCGGCAGTGAGCGCGTTACGAACCCGATCCGTGACGGGGCCCGATTCGGCAGCAACAAGCGGCACGTTCCCGGGAGCGTTCGCCGGAGCGAACAGCGGGTGAAAACTCACCCGCTCGCAATCGGGGGCGTGTTCGGCCATCGCCTCGACGGGTTCGGCCATGATGCCCGCGAGATCACAGATAGCGTCCGCAGCGTTCGTGGCGTATGTTTCGATCGCTTCGGCGGTCACCGGCATCGGGACGGCGATACAGACCAGCTCGAAGCGCTCTGTCGTCTCCGAAGCGACGGCCCGGCCGCCGACAGCGTCGGCCGCCCGTTGGGCCGCAGTCGAATCGAGATCGGTGAAGGCAATATCCGGTGAATGAGTGGCGTCTGCCACCAGTGTCCGGGCAAACCACCGACCCATTTCCCCGGCCCCGACGACGAGTACGTTCATGCGAATTCGGTACTCCGGGACGACTCAAAAGCAGTTCGCCTCACCTGCCTTTGACGTCATCGAGATGGAACGATCGAGTCACCTTCGAAAGCGCTAACACGCCAGAACGGATACCCCGGGCCATGAAGCGCGTCCGCTTTCGTGACCCGGCAGGAACGATTCGGGGGGGACGGTGGGTCGTCGAGGACGGGGAGGCATACGTCACTACTGCACTCGGAGTATCCGACCCCGTCGCGGCGGACGACCGAACGTATCGGGCCAGCGAGGTCGACGTTCTCTCGCCGGCACAGCCGACGAAGATCGTCTGTATCGGGCGGAACTTCGTCGATCACGCCGACGAACAGGACGCCGATGTCCCCGATCGGCCACTGCTGTTCCTGAAACCGCCGAACACTGTCGCCAGTCACGGTTCGACCGTCTCGCTTTTGGCCGGCAAGGAACGCATCGACCACGAGGCCGAACTCGGGGTCGTGATCGGCGAGACCTGCCACGACGTGAGCGAAAGCGACGCCGAGGACGTCATCGCCGGGTACACCTGCTTCAACGACCTCTCGAACCGCGACGACCAGCGCGTCGAAACCAACTGGGTCCGCGGCAAAGCGTTCGACAACGCCGCGCCGATGGGGCCGGTGCTCGCGACGCCCGAGGAGGTCCCGGCGGACGCGAGCATCGAACTCCGGGTGAACGGTGAGACGCGACAGTCGGGGAGTCGCGAGGACATGGTGTTCTCGGTACCCGAACTGATCGCCGAGATCACCGACTACATGACCCTCGAACCCGGCGACGTGATCGCGACGGGCACGCCGGCCGGCGTCGGCCCACTCGAAAACGGCGACACGGTCGAGATCGAGATCGAAGGGATCGGGACGCTCGAACACGGCGTCCACATCCCCGAGTGACAGATCGACACAGATGGAAGAGCTCGACGTCGAGGACGGGTTCGACATCCACGACTACCGCCACGGACTCAAATTACTCAAGGAGGACCGGGAGACGATGCGCCTCGAGAATCGCGAGGGGTTCGCGTGCCCGGCCTGTAACCGTCCATTCGAGCGGTTACTGGTTTCAGAAAAGCGGGTGCACACGTTCAATTCGCCGCCCGGGCCGTTCTGTCTCGTCCGGACGGCCGAACAGTTGCTGGTGTTGACCCATTCGAAGTAACTCCAGCAGTCGGTTGTCTGTCTCCCCGGAAGGCAAACTGTTAGGGGCAGGGCTGTCGAGAGTAGTGGCATGGCAGCGGTAACCGACCTGGTCGAGCGACTCCGCAGTGGGGAGCTTCGGCTGTACGAACTCGAGGACATCGCCGATCCGGACGACGCGACGGCTGCGCGCCGTGAGTACGTCGAGACAGAGACCGACGCCGACCTGGAGACTGTCGGCGCGTACTCCATCGACGCCGCCGACGCCGAACCGAACATCGAGAACATGATCGGGACGATCCAGATCCCGATGGGCGTGACCGGGCCGCTCCCGGTCGACGGCGAGGCGGCCGACGGCGAATACCACGTCCCGCTGGCGACGACCGAGGGGGCGCTGGTCGCGAGTGTCAACCGCGGCGTCACCGCGATCCGGGACGCCGGCGGGTCGACCGCCCGCATCATGAAGTCGGGGATCACCCGCGCGCCGGTGTTCAGCGTCGGAGACGTCGGCGAGGCCAAGGCGGTCGCCGACTGGGTCCGTGAGAATGAAGCCGAACTCGCGGCAGTCGCCGAGGACACCGACCCCCACATCGCCTTCGAGGACGTGACGCCGTACGTCGTCGGTGACTCCGTCTTCCTCCGGTTCCGGTACGACACCGGCGACGCCATGGGCATGAACATGGTCACGATCGCTTCTCGGGCGGCCGCCGAACTGGTCGAGGCGGAGACGCCGGCGGAGCTGGTCGCGCTCTCGGGCAACCTGTGTTCGGACAAGAAACCGGCGGCGATCAATTCCATCGAGGGGCGGGGCTATACCGTCGCAGCCGATGTCTTCCTCCCCGACGACCTCGTCGAGGACACGTTCCACGCGACCAGCGAGGCGATCGCGACAGTCAACACCCGGAAGAACCTTGTGGGGAGTGCGAAAGCGGGCAGTCTCGGATTCAACGCCCACGTCGCCAACATTGTCGGTGCGGCCTTCCTCGCCCTGGGCCAGGACGAGGCCCAGGTCGTCGAGGGATCGAACGCGATCACGAGCCTCGAAGCCCGCGAGGACGGTCTCTACGCCAGCGTGACACTGGCCTCCCTGGAGGTCGGGACCGTCGGCGGTGGGACGGCCTTGCCGACCCAATCCGAAGCGCTGTCGGTGCTTGGCCTCGCTGGTGGTGGCGATCCCGTCGGATCGAACGCGGAAGCACTCGCGGAGATCATTGCGACGACGGCACTGGCTGGGGAACTCTCCTTGCTGGGTGCGTTAGCTTCCCGGCACCTCTCAAGCGCACACGAAGAACTCGGTCGGTGATTTTCAGGCGACGCTGGCGTCGGGTTCTGTGTTGACACCAGGGCAGACATCACTCGTCGCCATCAGTCGTGGTCTCCGGCGTTTTGTCGTCGCCATCAGCCGTGGTCGGCTGCGTATCGTCGACAACGACGGCGTACCCGAACCCCGTCGCGATCAGGAACAGACCGCTGAGAACCAGCGTCAGTCCGCCAACGACAGCAAACAGGAGGGCAGACCGTGCGAACGGGGCGAGAAAGACGAGCGTGAACCCGGCTGCGCCGGAGAGAGAACCGACGCCACTCCGATATCGGCCCTTCGTTGCCGCATACAGCCCGACCGTTCCCAGACCGATCGCGGCGACGCCTGCAACGATGCAGAGTAGCTCGTATCCCCCGATACGGACGCTCAGGTCCAGTGCGACGACGCCGGCGGAAGCAATGCCCCCGATGACGAGAGCGATCCCGCCGATCACCGGCTCTGCGGCCGTCCAATCGGTTGGCTCGCGTGTGGTCACATCTACCGGTACACACCCGATCCTCTTGAAACTGTGCGATACGTCGGTGATTCACACACCAGTGCCCAGGAGTCTCCCCTCACTTTCACCGCGGAGGACGGCTTTCAGTTTCACCGCGGATGGACGGCTGAGAGGTTTATGCGACCCAGGTCAACGGACACTCGGCGGCCGTCGGGGAGCACCGACGGGCGTCTCCAGGTGTGAGAACTATGTCGACTGACGACCCATCCATCCCCGCACGCATTCAGCCCTGGCTCGACGTCATCAAGCGCTCGTTGACGATTCTGTTGCTTGCCTACGGCGTGCTCCGGGCACTCGGCATCGCATAGCCCTATCAGACGAGACGATACGTGCCGCGGTTTTCGCTGACGTCACCGGCCCTGACGAGGGACGAAAGGGCTCGTCGCGTATACTTCTCGGGCACCCCGCGCTCGGCAGCGTATTCGACGATCGCCTCTTCGTCTGGATCATCGAGTTCGACGAGAGCGGCACGGACGATTTCCTCACGGCTGGTCGATCCGCCGGCCCCTTCCGTCGCGCGTCGACCCGCGTCGGCGGCCTCGTCACTATCGACGCCCTTCGATTCGAGGTATTCGTCGTCGTCGATCACGGCCTCGGACACCGCCGCCTCCATCTCCGCGTAGGAATCCAGTCCGTCAAACGCCTCGCCCAGATCCTGGCGTTCGGCGAGCATCGCGGCGCGGGCTTGCCGAGCGGCGTCGGCTGTTTCGGTCTGTGCGAACTTCCGCAGGAGGTCGAACTGCCGGCGCTTGCCACATCGTGGACACTGTGAGGTTTCGGGTCGCCCCTCGATCACCCACAGCGCGCTGCAATCCGTACAGCCGACCACCGAGTACATGGCCGTCATCTCCGACCGGACACGCTTGAATCCTCCGCTCGGTCTATCGACTTGGCCATCTTGACGTGCGTGATGCCGGCCTCCTCGAACTCGTCGCTGACCTGTTCGTAGCCCAGATGCTCGTAGAAATCGACGACGCGAAGCTGTCCATGGAGTATCAGCCGCGTTAGTCCCTGTCGTCGCGCCGCGGCCTCGACGGCGTCCATCAGTTCTCGGCCGAGTCCCTGGCCTCGGTGAGACCCGAGGACAGCCAAGCGTTCGACCTTGCCGAGACCGTCCTCGGGTTCACGCAACCGCGCGGCCCCGACCGGTTCGCCGTCGGCGTAGGCGACGAAGTGTGTCGCCGCCTCCTCGTGCTCGTCGATCTCGATGTCGGGGTCGACGCCCTGCTCCCGGACGAAGACGGCAAAGCGGACGTCGTAGGCGTCCTCGCGGTCGCCGTCGACCTCGATGCGGTAGTCGGTGGCGGTCATTCTCGTGGCTGAGCAGTGTAGGCGGTGACGGTCAAAGGGCGTTGCGTTCGTCGGTCGCGGACCGGGATCAAAGCCGATGATTTCTACGTTTGGGATGGCGGTCACTGGAGTCGATCCCGCTGTGTGGCCAGAAACTCACGGACGCGTTCGATTGTCCCTTCCGGCACCGTTTGCTGTTGGAATTCGCCCTTGAACGAATCGACGAACGACCCGTCCGTCAGTTGATCATCGATGGTACGCAGTTGCTCGGCGAGCGCGTCTGGATCCCCACGGTGAAGGTGCTTTTCGATCCGATCGAAGTCCGCGTCGTCAGCGACTGCGACAACGTCACGGGCATCCGTGAATCGCCCGCTGTGGAGTTTGATCGCGAGAAGTAGTTCCCGTTCGGGAATCCGCGTGTGCACCGATTGCGTTCGTCCGACCGTGACGGATTGGGCGTGCTGGTCGAGATACCGATACGACCACTCGGCTTCTGTCTGTCGACAGCGGAGCGCATTCACCATCAGTTCGATGCTCACTGGATTGCCGACATCCTTTGAATACTGGATGAATTGACCTTCGTAGATGCCATTCGTATCGTACTCACTCGCCCGGTTGTAGTCTTGGTCACTGAGAAACGACTCGTAGTCTTCGACCGCATCTTTGGGGACGACAAGGTCGACGTCAGTGGAAAAGCGCTGATTGAACGCGGTGATCGCCCAGCCACCGACGAGGACGTACGGCAGCGATGTATCGTTGATCGACTCAAGCGTCGTTAGCAATTCCTGCTCGCGATCGGGCAGACTCATTGTGTCGGGATATAGTCGGGGCGATCCACGTCGATGTCCACGTCGTACTCGTCGGCGACCATCTCCAACGCCGGCTCGAAGTTCCACTGGTACTCCTGCATGTACTCGATCGTTTCCGACAAGGGAACGACGGGATCCCCCTCGACCCACTCTGGATCGATCCGATCCGTCGTCGGATAGACGCTGTAATAGACGGATTTCTCGGCGCCCTCAACAACCGAGTCATCGCGTTCGCCAATCACACACGGGATGTCGTACCGCTCGAAGAACGATTGCCACTGCTTGACATCGGCGTCGTGGACCTGGATGAAGACCGGGTAGGCGTCGCCGCCGCGAGCGACCTGGTACCCGCCATGGGTCCAGACGTAGACGGCATCGATCTTTGTGAACGCGAAGTCCATCCCGGCGAAGTGTGGGATCACGTACGACTCCTCGACACCGGGCGACGTCTGTCGGGCGATCGAGGCCATCAATTCCGCATATCCGTCCCGGACCTCTGGCGCAGTCACTCGAATCCCATCGGCGCGCTCGACGACATCGATCTCTTCCAACCGTTCGACCCAGGTGTAGACCCACGAGTACGTGCCGTCGATCTTTTGAGCGATCCGGCGGATCGAATCACCCTCGCTCGCAGCCAAGACGATCTTCGCTGGGGCTGCATCGACGTAGTCCATCATTGGTTATCTCTATACAGATAACAAAGATAAATCTTCGCGTCCCGTGACGATCGTGTGTAGAGACAGATGGATCGAAGCGAACACCACTATGCCCCCTCCCACCGGTTGTATCAGAAGACTTCCTCTTCTAGTCACTCGTACCTCCCGATGTTCGCCGGCTACCAGGATTCGACTGATTAGCGGGTAGAAACAGGGGATCTGCGTCAGGCCAGTTTCTCGATGTTCTGGCGGCTACGCCGCCAGAGCCCGAGAGACTGGTTTACGCCAGTCTCTCGATGTTCGCGACGATCTCCTCGGCGTACTCCTCGGTGCCGAGTTTCTCTGCGTCTTCGAGCTGTCGTTCGAGGTCGTAGGTGACCTTGCCGGACGAAATCGTCTCCTCAACGGCGTCACGGACGAGATCAGCGGCCTCGTCCCAGCCCATGTAATCGAACATGAGGCGGCCGGAGAGGATCATCGCGGTCGGGTTGGCCATGTTCTGGCCGGCGCGCTTGGGGGCCGAGCCGTGGACCGGCGCGATGCCGAGCCCGCCGATCTGGGCCCCGGCGGCGTCGCTCAGGTAGTCGCCGTTGAGGTTCGGCATCGCGAGCACGTCGAACTCGTCGGTCCGGAGTTGCATCCACTGCAGCATGGCGTCGGCGAGGCGCTCCTCGACCATGACGGCGTCTTCGGGAATGTCGACCTCGTCCTGGGTCTCCCACAGCGAGTCCGGCGCGGCGAAGACCTCGTCGTCGGGGTACTCCTCCTCGGCGACTTCCATACCCCAGTCACCGAACTGCCCCTCGGTGAAC
>ENA-ORCR01000433-ORCR01000433.1-marine-metagenome-genome-assembly--contig:-NODE-433-length-23976-cov-6.877192_pt1 | contig 23976 bp, 35 predicted proteins | sample MGYA00237782_ERZ508514 | MGnify/ENA primary metagenome ERZ508514 (study PRJEB26185, sample SAMN06268960) | marine metagenome | isolation source: Eden Landing Ponds, San Francisco, CA, USA | place...
CCGCGAGGGCGCCAGCCACTACGCCTCGCCGAGAGACGAGCGAGTCTTCTTCGGTGTTGTCGGTTTCTGTCATCGTTTGAGTTCCTCACTGAGGTCAATCGATCGCACTATTCGCCGACCTCCATTCGCGCGGCTGCGAGTGGGTTCTCAGCATCTTGAGACTCGCCAGCCGCTTCGTCGCGCAGTTCGCGCAGGTCATCTCGGGTCATCGGACACCTCGGAACACGTCTCTCCGGATGGGACTCACGAGGTACCACGCTAGAGCGATAGCCCCGAAGAGTCCAGGACCGTATGAGTACGCTAGGTCTGCGAGCAGCTGCACGCCGCGGTCGAAGCCAGCCTCTGCGACGCGCTCTGATTCGAGTGCCATCGACACGATCGGATCCAGCATCTGCGGGAGCGCGTACGCCCAGATAACGAGCCCCAGCAAGATGATCAGCATCACGAGGGTCTCTGGCAGCAGCGCCCCGGACGATCTCGACAGTCGCGCCGCGATCAGGACCTCGAATCCCATCCGGAGCAGCACGATCAGGAGTGACCACTCCCAGACTTTCAGGATCTGATCTCTCAGGAACGCGGCGTAGACGCTGCCGTTTCCCCAGCCGTCCTGAGCGATGAGGAGTGAGACGAGGAACTCGTCGAAGACGTACCAGAACCCGCCCGCGGTCACGAGCGTGACGGCTCCGGTGACGACAACGAACGCCGTTGATCCTTGGGCGGCGCTCATCAGAAACCACCGAAAAGGTCACCCTGTCCGCCCTGGTCGGGCTCCCAGTTGTCAGCGTCCCACATGTCGGTTCCGCCGAAGCTGGCGCCGTCGAAGCTGACACCGTCGAAGTCGCCTCCGGTGAACTCGCCGCCCCCGGCCCATCCACCGAAGCTTCCGAACCCAGCGTCGGACGGCCACTCGTCTTCGAAGTCGTCCTCCGCTGGAATCGCGTCCGGTGAGCTGTCGGCCATCTCCATACCGGAGCCGACGCCCAACACGTCGGTCGCGGTCGCGACAGGGTTCGTAATCTGGATATTGACAGCCGACGATCCGGCTGGGTCCGGTTGTTCTGGTGCTGAGTCGAAGCCGGGGATGGTCGGACGGGACGGGGGGCGTCTCTGCTGCGTTCGCGAGGGCGGAGGCGTCGGGTTCGAGTACGCGTTTCCAGCCATCGGATCGTATCCGAATCCCTGCGGCGACGGTGTCGCGAAGGTCTGTGCCGGTGACGTCGAAAATACCACAGACATGGGCGCCGTCGCAGGGGCGTTCCCGACTGAAGTGTCGACTGCGACATCTGAGACTTCTTCGAGTCCAGATCGCTCTACCGGACCGGACCATGCGTCTGGTCCGACCCCGACGACGTCGTCACCGAGGCCGCCACTCTCAGTCGAGACCGACGTGTCGGTCGGGTCGTCGAGCTCGAAGCCAGCCTCAATCACTGGAGTGCCGACATCCTCACCCACATCCATTCCGACTGATTCATCTACGACAGCGTCTCCCCCGGTTGGGAAGTCGCGTTCCACCTGATCGTAAGTCGTATCCTCCCGAACGTACTCCTGTCGGCGTTCGTGTTCTTCACGGATCTGACGTTGCTGCTCTTCCTCGGGGATTTCGACTAGCGGGCCAGTATCTTCGAGGTCTTCCTCGCCGATCGTGATGGGTCCATCTCGGTAGGCATCTTCTCCCTGCTCGCCAGTCTCTTCGAGCAACTCCGAACCGGCCACGGCCTGCTGTGTCTCAACCGACGGGACATCTACCTCGCTAGCAGTTCCGGTTGGGTCGCCGACCTGTACCTCGGAAGTTTCTGGTGCGAACTCACCGATAGCGAGTTCTTCGACATCCGGATCGGCTACCTCGATCTCGTTCACCGTCTGCTCGCCGGCCTCTACTTCTGAGACATCCTGATTCGGCTGGCCGACATCGAGCTCTGAGCCCGCACTCGCGACGGCTGCGCCAGCCGCACCGATCAGTATGGCGGCGCCGGCAGTCGTCGTCGAGGGTTCGGGGACGATCACACCGAGGCCAGCCGCGACGAGGGCTCCCTCTTCACGCCCAGCGTTGCTAACGCGGTCGACAGCACTGTCTGCAGCCTCGCCGGGATCGATCGGATCGATATCGATTCCGAGGCGCTTCCGACGGGCTGAGATGATCGATTCGGAGACTTCCCGCTGGTTGGTCGGAGCGTCGGTATTGATGAGCTCGGCACCGTCGCCAGTGAGGAGATCCGCGCCGACACTGACTGCCTCACTGCGGTTGGTCGGCCACTCGTCTCCCGCTTCAACCCAGGTGAACCCGTCGCTGTCGGCGGTCGATTTACTCGTCTCCTCCTGCGACATGTCGACAGTCTCCGTTTGCGCTTCCGAAGAGATCGACACGTCGACTAACTCACCCTCCTCGAAGTCGAACTGCAGATCGCTCTCGTCAAAACGGCTATCGGGACCAACCTGATCAGACTCCTCGACGATGCGCTGCGTTGCGATCTCGCGTTGCGTGCTCTCGTCGAGCCGAAGCATACCGTCGGACGTGGAGTCCACGTCCGTCGTGGTAATGTCGGCTTCGGCGTAATCGTCATCCAAGCGACTGACCGCTTGCCTCTCCGATTCACGTTCTCGAAGCCCCTCGCGGACGACGTACCCATCCTCTGTCTCTCGAACGTCACCGAGTCCGACTATGACGTTCTGGTACTCGTCGTTGAGTTCTGCCGCTGCTTGTTGGCGCTCGATATCCTCTTGTGCACTCTCGGTGAGCACCCAGCGGTCGTCGGACCGCGTGACCTGGTCCTGTTCCACATAGAAATTCTCTAGGCGACGATCGAATTGGTCAGCCGCGTCCTCGCGGGAGGATACCGGCTGCATTTCGACGTCCTCATTGACTCCAACACGATCAGGCGTCTGAGGTCTAACCGAGTCTCGTGATCTGGTCCCTCTTGGCGTTTCACCGGTGGGGGTGTTGTCACCGCCAACGCCGCTCGCGGCACCGCCGCTCGAATAGTACTCATAACTGGACGTGCCATCCGACGAACTGGATGAATTATCTGACGAACTGCTCTGGTTATTCACATCAGATCGGTTAGCAGTCGCATATGGCGGTGCAGAGGGCTCCTCAGATGACTGTTGACCGGGGCGGTGCGGATCCTCTGGCGTATCTGAAGGTCTGTCTGTTGACTTGTCACCGTTATCACTACTCGCAGCACCACCGCTCGAATAGTACTCATAACTGGACGTACCATTCGACGAACCATCTGACGAATCACCGGTCGTGCTACCCGACGGATCGCTAGAAGACTGCACTGAGTCCGGACGGAGTGCATCATCTGGACCGTCTGATGAATTATCAGATATGCTGTCAGACGTGGTATCAGACGAATCACCGGTCGTGGGGGAACTGTCGTCACCCCCATCGCTACTCGCAGCACCGCCGCTCGAATAGTACTCATAACTGGACGTACCATCCGACGAATCATCTGACGAACCACCGGTCGCAGAGTCACTGTCGTTACCTCCATCACTACCCGCGGCACCGCCGCTCGAATAGTACTCATAGCTGGACTGGCCGCCATCAGACGAGCCACCGCTTGGATCGTCGCTTGACGGTTCGGAGGCCATCGGTTACATCACCCCCGTGACGCGGATGAACACCATCGCGAGGACGGCAATGATGAAGATGGTACCGAGGACACCGCCCGCACCGATGACGAGCGCACGGAGCCACTCCTGGCTGTTCCGCTGGCTCTGCTTTCCGCGCTCTTCGGAGTCCTTCAGGTCGGCTCCGGAGATGGAGTTGACCGCACGCTCGCCCATCGACTGTAGCGAGAACGCCCAGCCGACACAGCCGTCCGGCGGCTGCATGTTGTAGATCCGATCGTCCTCGTAGCCGTTCAGGCCGCCCTCAAACGGAATGTCGAGATCGGTGCCGTTCTGTTCGACACCGCCATCGGTCACCGCCTCCTGCGGGTTTGCTGCGTTTCGCTCAACCTGTGGATCGTCGTTCTCGTAGGTGTGGACGGTGTACTCGCTCTCCTCGTCGAGTTCCGCGTGGATGCACGAGGTCGCGTCGAACGGGCACGGAATCAACGCGTGCGTTCGGATCACCGGTACGCCGTGGTACGAGAGCGCGTTCCCGGCCCGCCCCTTCACCGAGAACTGGAGCCCGTTGTCCGCAACGAGCTTGTTGTCCTCCGGGCGGTAGTCGACCGGCAGGTCCGTGATGGTGCCGTCGGCCCACTCGATCTGTGCGATGTGGTCGTGTTCCCCCAACCGCTTTTGCAGGTACTTCTGGTGGTGTCGGCGGCTGTGCTCCAGCGTTCCGGGGATGATGGACTTGATACTCATGAGTCACCTAGCAGGAACGATTTTGCCTTCCCGATCGCGCCGCTCGACGAGGAGCCGGACGACCCAGAGGATCCCCCGCCACCTCCGCCACCGAACACCGCGGTCTGGATCTGCGTGACGGCGTCGAGCGCCTTCCCGTCGCGAGCGAGGGCCTGCTGGTTCGTCCGTACGCCCTCCTCGCCGACCGCACCGTCGATGCGTCGTTCCAGTTCGCCCGACAGCTGCGGTCTGTTCGCTTCCGCCCCGTCGCCCGTGACGATAGCGCGGTACTCGCCGACGCACTTCGAGCCCGGCCCAGTCGCCGGGACGAACTCGCTTTTGATGCGCATGGCGAGGTTCTGGTTCAGGATCGCCCGCGCGGCGACCTCCTCGTCGGTCAGCGACGAGAGCATGTTGAGTCGCGAGGTCTCCGTCGCGACGACCTGCTCGAGGTCGTCGTCGGGATCGTCCGTCGCGATGTCGGGCTCGCCCAGCAGCTCAAGGAACTCTGGATCGTTGCCGCGGAGCGTCCCGATGTTCTGACCGGCCTGTGCGGCAGCGATCTGCCGCCTCTGCCGCTCCGTCTGCGCTTCTTCCTGTGTTTTGAGTGCTTCTTCTTGATCCATAGGTTACGAGAGCTGTCGCTCCAGTTCGTCGAGGTCTAGTTGCGTATCCTGTGCCTCCTCTTGGGTGTAGTCGTGGATCGCGACGAAGATCGTCACGAGGTGTGCCACGGCGTTGAGGTAGCAGAGCCAGGTGACCGCACCGCTCCCGTAGAGGAACTCCTGGCCGCTACTCAGTACCTCAATCGCCGACGACGCGTCGCCGATCACGATCCAGACGAAGAACCCGACTATCGACGCGAGCCCGCGAGCGCGACCTGAGTACGCGCCGATCGACAGCAGCGTACCGGCCGCGAACACGAGCGCGTACTGTGTCACATACATGTTATCGACCCATTGTGTTGCTCGGCTTCGCCGCGTACGCCAACCCCATCACTGAGAGGATGACGACCGGGATCAGCAGCAGCGCAGCGTACGGGAGCAGTCCAGCGATGTCGCGGAAGATCGGGCGCGACTCTCGAACCGCCTGCGACCGGTCCTCGTACGCGTAGCTCACGAGTGCGAGCTCACCGTCGACTACTGCAGGAGATGACGCGTTGAACGTCACCTCTCCCGTGCTCGGATCCCACTCGTAGTCATCGCCGCGGACGAGCTGCTCGCCCTGGTGGTAGACCACGATCTCGTCCTGGAGCCCGCGGGCGTCCGCGTTCTCCACCGCGTTCGATTCGTTGACCTGTACGACCATCTCTTCGTCTCGGACGTCGATGACGCGGTCCGGCGTCTCCTGATAGCTCGCCTCCATCGCGAACGATCCCATGATCGCGGCGAGCAGGAAGAGGCAGAACACGGCGATCCCGAACACGTATCCTCGTAGTTGCATGGCTGATTGGGGTGGGTGGGGTGGTCAAAAATCGAGTCGTGGGAGGGGCCGACTTAGCGACCCATTCCGCCGCCGCCCATGAACCCACCAAGGCCACTTCGCATGAAGTAGCCGATGAGGGCGACGACCGGCACCGCGAGCAGCGTCACGGCGAAGATGACGAACCCGGTCCCACCGATGTCCACCGCCGTGTCGATGGACTCGTTGAAGGCGCCCTCGGACGGAACCTCCGTCGCGAAGTAACCCGTGACGAGAGCCATCAGCACGATGATCATCAGCGCCATCCCGAACGTGATGGCACCGCCGATCATGTTGTGCATGACCGACTTATCCCGGTTGACCGGGTTCAGCTCGTCAGCGTACTCGTAGCCAGCGCCAGCCTGGGAGATCTCCCAGTCCGCTCGCTGCTCGGTGCTTTCACGAACGCCGTCGAGTCGCTGAGCGGCACGATCGAGCCGCCCCATCTCACTGTGCTCCTGAGGTCCGGTCAGCCGGGCCGCGGGCGCCGCGCCTCGCGTGGCCGGGTTCATGGCAGTTGCCATGGACGAGCCGCCCCGTCTCCGACACGTTAACCCACCGAGCAGGGTCAGGAAAAGGTCAGTTCAGGAGAGAGCGAAACCCCATACAAACCCTGTGCAGGGAATTTAAGACGGGGGGACATTACGGCGGCAGATAGATGTCCTCAAGCGACGCAACACGAGCCGCAGACGACCTCGCGCGCGCTTCCGAAGCGGTACGCGAGATGGACGCCGTCGTCGGGCTCGACGACCTCTCGAAAAAGCACCGACCGCGGACTCTGAGCCCGCACAGCAACACGGCAGTTCGAGCCCACATCCCCCTCTCGATGGCGCTCGACGGCGGGATGGAGGTCTCGGGAAACTACCAGCCACTCGTCTACACGGGCGGCGCACCTCTCCTGATCGACGAACAGTGCGTGATCATCCGGAAATTCCCTGGCTCCGAGACCGATGAGTGAGAGCGAAAACCAACCCGTCGGACAGGTGACGATGTCTATCCACCGGGCGTACCGCGAGTGCCTTCAAGCGCGGAACCAGTGGGCCGGCGTCAACGGACGGGTGTACGACGACGAGGTCCGCGAGGAGTTGCACGCCGACCTGAACCAGGCCGTGATGGGGTGGTTCGAGGCGCTGTACCCGTATCTCTCCTCGCAAGACGGCGTCTCGGAGTACTGGGAAGACGTCGAACTCTGGCCGGTCGGAGTGAAGCAGACGAAGGCGCTCATCTGTCAGCAGTGCGAGACGCGTCACGACCCCGAAAATGCCGACCCCGATCTGGGGTGTAAGAACTGTGGAGCGGGGCTCGGGTGGGTTGCGCTTCCCGCCCGAAACGACAACGGAAACGTCGAGTACGAGTACGCAACCGGGCTGGAGACGCTGACTGAGTGGACCGACAAAACCGAGGTCGTCACGGAGAAGAAGGGCCGATACCGACCGACGACCATCCAAAAGGTGAAGCCGCTTCGACTACCGCCCGAGGCTCTTCTCAGGGCGGCGCGGCTGCTGGACCAAGCTGCTGAGGAGCTCGGACTACTCGCGAACGTCACGGCTGCGACGCCTCGGACCGAACTGACCGACGAGATGATCGAGGGGGTGGAAGAATGGAGACAGAAGAACCTGGAGTAGACCACATCGATCCGAGCGAGGCGAACTCGCCGGTCGACATCTGGAAGCAGTATCCCGGGATCTCGGACTCGAAGCTCTTCCACGAGTTCGTCTCAAGGCTCACCGCCGGGCGCGACATGCACGTCATCATCACTGCGGCATCCGAGACCGGCGTCGGGAAGACCACTCTCGCGTTCTGTCTCGCTCTACTGTGGGACATGTCGGGGTGGACCGCCGACAAGGCGACGCTCGACCCGCGGGAGTACGAGGTCATGTACGACGAGGTGCAGCCGGGGAGCGTACTGCTCCTCGACGAGGCCGAGCGCGCCGTCGACGCCCGACGCGGGAGCTCGAAGGACAACGTCAAACTGAGTCAGGCGTTCGCATCGAAGCGCTACCGACAGGTGTTCGGCATGATGACGGCGCCGTCGAAGGGTTGGGTCGACGGGCGGCTCGGCGAGGACTCAGCGGACTACTGGATACAGGCCCAAGAGACCGACACGGGGAAGCCGAAGGGAGAAGCGAAGGTCTATCGGCTGAAGAACAACGAACACTACGAATCGAGCTACACCCAGCGGACGGAGACGATCTCGTGGCCTATCCTTGACTGGCACCCGGAGTTCAAAGCGCTGGATAAGAAGAAGCGCGAGCGTCTCGAAGGCGACACGAAGTCCAGCTACGTCCACCGCGAAGAGTACGAGCGCCTCAAAGAGAACTACTGGAACAAGTCGATGCAGAAGACGCGCTTCGGATTGGCGCGAGCGATGTACGACCACGGACTATCGCAGGGAGATATCGCATCGATCCTCACAGCCGCCGACCACGTCGACGGATTGAGCCAACAACGAGTGTCGAACCTCGTGAACGCCGACAGTTTCGAGGAGGAGTACAGCGGATGATGCCCGCTAATCCGCTAGTAGGGGGGCGTCCCGAATCGCAACACGGCGTACAGGTACATACTACAAACAAACCGGGCTGGGCTACATATACACGTTATCGTACGCTAAGCCGAGAGACCGACGGTGGTGGTAGCCCGGGGGGTGGCCCGGGACGAGGTCGATCCGCTGATCTCGATCGAGATCTCGCCGATCGAGGTGATCGAAATGGAGTCTGAGCAGCTGGTCCGCCGCTCGTACTGGGGTGGCTTCGAACGCTTGGCGCTCATCATTGCTGGGCAGCTGCTACTGATGCTGCTCGCGGTGGTCGCGTCCGAAGTGTTCAGCGACGCCGACCCAGCCGTCGTCGAGAGTCTTCAGATCCTGTTTGGGCTCTGCACGTTGGTCTTTGCCTACCTCCTTCTGGTCGCCTTCGTCGATCTCCTTTCCCCGCTCTGGAACTCAATCAGTAGAATCCACTCGGGGCGGCTTGCGACCGGCATCGAACGCGTCTTCTGGACCATCTGCACGACCGTGATGGGATACGTGACGTACCGAAGTGCCGCGCCGAGTGAATACCAGATCGAAGGCGCTTGGATCTTTGAAGCTGTTGTCGGCGTCGGGTTCACCTGTATCTGTCTCAGCCACGCGATGCCAGGAGGCATCTTGGCGAGCGTGGTCGGGCGGCTTCGAGATGGGGGTGAACCGAATGCCTGACGTTTCAGAGCGAGTCAGCAGGCAAGCCTACTGGCTCGCCCAGCGGTTCGCGACGAGCGTCATCAACCAGTACGCGAGATCGAACGACAAGGACTTCCACCTCGTGAGCGACGAGCCTGGACGCTATCGCTACTACCCGCTGTCCACCGAGGCCGACGAGCGCGAGCTCGCCTCGCTCGAGGGGATGCTCCGGCTCGGCGTCCCATGGCTCTGGCTGGCGCCCGCGTGGTGGGGAACGGCCTTCTACTTCAACCGGAGCGTCGGGAGCCTCCAGTTCTTCGGCGGATCGATCCTGTTCTTCACCGGCGTGTTCGGGTGGTACTTCGCGAGTCAGTTCACCTCGAACACGTCGGTCGAGTACGGGATCGCGGCGCCGGGAGCATCCGGTGAGCAGCTGGGGAGGACCGGCGTCTACGACGTCGGCGAGGCCATCCGGCGGATCGAAGAGGTCGAAGACGAGCTCTGTCGGGTCGACGACGTCGAAGACATCCGGGAGCGGCTGACCGAGGCCCGCGCCGATCTCGTCGACGCGCTCCTGGAGCGCGAAGTGAAGCGATGAGCCGCGCGCACCGCGCCGCCAACATCATCGGCTTCTTGATCGGGCTGTTCGTCGCCGGGCTCGTTGGGTGGAGCGTGCTCGTCGCACAGCGGGCGGCGATCGAACAGTGCGCGCCCGGGTGTGACGTCCGCGGGCTCGTGGTCACACACGCCGCCAGCGTCGTGACCTTCACGATCGGTCCGGTGCCGGTCGGCGCCGGCGTGCTCGCGATCGTGGGACTGTGGATCGTGCAGGCCGTGCGCGCCGGGCGGTGGCGGGCGATGTCGGAGAGGGCCTGATCCTCGGACACTTCACGTTTCCACACAACCACGAACCCGGCGTGTATACTACTGAAGCCGCAACTGCGTGGTCATGCAGGCCTATTCAAGCGTTTCCGTGCCGGTCCGATCGGGTGCCTTTTTAGGTGATACCGCCCTATGGGTTATCACAGGAAAGCCGTCGTCTCCACCCGTAGGCAGGGTCTCGCCGGCTTTCCTGCGTCAGCCCGTCCGATGAGTGACGACAACGACCAGTCGGATTCGGAGTCCGACAACGACGATGACGAACCAGATCGCCTCGATCGACTTCGTGAACTAAAGGTGGTGTTGGAAACGATCAGGCTAGCCGCGAAGCTGGTCGAGATGTTGAGGTAGTGGAGTACGCCACGTAGCCGGCGTCTCCACCCGTAGGCGATTGAGTATACTAGTGGTATCGTATTAAAGAATGTGTCTCCGGTCAGAGCCAGTCGACCTTCTCCCGAGCGCGCCGCTGTGCCGCCGGGCTGTAGCTTCCTTTGTAGTGATCGAGGAACGTCTCCAAGTCCTCCCAGCCGCCCCAGTCGAGCACGAGCAGCGGGTCTACCTCCGCGTCCGCGAGCGCGGTCGCCCAGGTGCGACGAAGATCGTGCGTCGAGAGGTAGTGCCAGCCGCGCTCGTCCTCCTGGTCGGCGAGCTCCTCGCGAGCGTTTTGGAGCCACCGCCGCAGCGAGCGCGTCGACGAGATGGAGAGGACCGGCTCGTCGAGCGCGGCCTCGCGCGTGTCCCCGATCGTCTGGATGCGGATCGCGAGGTCGCTCGGGATCGGCGTCTCGCGGAACTTGTCGCCCTTCCCCTCCCAGACGCGGAGCATCCAGCCGGCGTCAGTGTCGACGACGTGCTGCGGGGCGACATCGAGGATCTCGGCCGAGCGCAGCCCGCAGCGCGCGCCGAGTCCGAACGCGATCTGCTGTTCGGTGTCGGTGGCAGTGGCCTCGAGCTTCTCGACGTCGTCCTCGGAGAGCCACACCTTCTTTCCGTCCTCCTCCTCGTGCGGTCGTAGGTTCATGCGTCCGGCTGGCGCGTCAACCGGACAAAAAGGTACGGGTCGGGTGGGGTTCCCGGCGTGATCGGGGCGGGTTCGAGGGCGATCGCGTCCGACTCTCCACTGGTTCCCGGACGCCCTCAGCCCGCTCCAATCCGACTCTTCAGTTCCTGCGCTTCTCTGGCTTCTTGGTTGATCCGCAATCCGTACAAACGAAGTTGAAATTCTCGTCCCGCTTTAACATCGACGAGCAATCTGGACAACTATAATCCGTATCGTCAAGATTTCTTGCGAAGGACACATGCAAACATGAAGATGAGAATACATAAGCGTGACTGTTTTTATAATCAACCTCACTAGTATACTGGCTTCACTTTCACTCCCCGCTGGGGCTTTCCTCGAACCATCCGGAACCATCCGGAACACTCGGGGTTCAGTTTATATCCCTTCGCGCGAGTCGTCGGTGATGTGATACGTAACGGAGAGGTCTTTGAAGACGATCACCTCCCTGACCCGATCGTGGGCCGGAACAGCCACATGAACGAGGTGACGGACGCTCTCTCGCCGATTGAAGAGGGATTCCGCGCCGAGAACTGTTTCCTCTTCGGCCCCTCCGGTGTCGGGAAGACCACCGTCGCCCGCGCCGCTGTTCGCGAACTCCGGCGCGAGGTCCTCGACGTGCCATACGCGTACGTGAACTGCTGGCAGGATTACACCAGAAACGCGGTGTTAGAAATCCTCGCCCGCGAACTCGTCGGTGAGGCCGTCCCGCGCTCGGCGTCGACCTCCGAGCTGATCAAGCGGGTCAAGCGCGGACTCAACGGTCCCGGCGTCGTTATCCTCGACGAGGTCGACCAACTGCGGGAGACGGGAGTCCTCTACGACCTTCACGAGATCCGCGGACTCTCGTGGATCGGCATCGCGAACGACGAGATCGACCTTCTCGCTGACCTCGACGAGCGCGTGCGCTCTCGGGTCTCGGTCGGCTACCGTGTCCGCTTCGATACGTACGGCGACGACACGATTGCCGAGATCCTCCGGCGCCGTGCTGTCGAAGGACTCGGCTCCGGTGTCGCCGACCAGCGCGTCTTCGAGAGGATCGCGCGCCTCTCCGACGGTGACGCACGCATGGGCCTCACCGTTCTCCGTGCCGCCGCCTCGAAGGCGGCGAGCGAGGGCCTGTCGACGATCCCTGAGCGACTCGTCGAGGACTCGGTCCCGGACGCGAAGCGGGAAATGGCACGGAAGACCTACTCGAAGTTGAACGACCACCAGCGCGTCGTCTATGAGGTTCTTCGCGACGACGGCGAGCAGATCCAGCGGGAGCTGTACGAGGAGTACACGAAGCGACACCCCGACCCGGTGAGCCTCCGATACCTGCGCGAGACGCACCTCTCGAAGCCCGAACACTACAACCTCGTGACCACCGAACACCGGAGCGGCAAGAAGATCTACAAGCTGTCCGCCGACCATCACGAACACCATCCCGAACAAACCTGATCGGATTTCCTTCTAGCGGTTTTCGACCATCCGGAACCATCCGGAACACTCCGGGGGAGCCTCAAGTAAGAGTTCGGCGCAGCGTCGGGTATGGCCTCGAAGCCACCCGCGGACGGCAGTAGCGCACAGACCGCAGAGATCGACGTCGACCTCGTCGCGGAGGGGATCAGCGGTCACGGCAGTCCCAGCCACGCGGAGGTGGTCGTCAGCGTCGACGCGAACTCCACGCTCCGCGTCGAGATCGAGGCGGCGAACGAGTGCGACTGGCAGCTCGACGCGCGGATCGTCGACGACTCGATCGACGTGGTCCGTGCCTTTGCAGACGGCGACAGCATCTTCGAGGATGACGTGCCGGACTGGGTCGAGCGCGTGGCCTCGGTGGTCGGTCAACGGCTGATCGGAGGTCGGGTGTGAGGTCAGTCGGACTCGGACTCTTCAATGAACTCGCGGCCCTCGTCGGTCAGCCACCAGACGATAGTTCGCCCTCCGTCCTTCGATTTCAGCAGATCACGGTCTGCGAGCCCATGAAGTCGTGGGAGCGTTCCCTGGTTAGAAAACCCGATCTCATCTGCTACTTCTCCAGTGAAAAGGACGGGATCCTCCGAGTCCAGAAAGATCTGGAGAATCTCACTATCTTCCACTGTTTCCTCCCGTCCACCTGGCATCACTCACGATTCTGTACCGAGGGTACATATTATCAGGTGTTAGATATCTTCTCACTTGAAACTATCCTATCTATAGAAAACAGTTTCACACTAACAACTAAGTACCCTCCCTCTAGAACATGTAGCTACGGAAGCACTCTCGCGGACCCGTCGCTCGTCGGTGGGTCCCTTCAGAAAGTTGCGGACCCCGATGCTGGTGACATCGGGTCCGCGTGGGCTTCCGTGAGCAGGCACGAAAGCCATGTCAGCAAACCCGTCGGGAGCTTATCAAACTCCCGGGACGGCCTACGGCGGCATCGACATCAACGGCGACAGCGACGCTTGTCCTGGTTGCGGTCGACCCCTCGCGAGCCACGCGCTCGCCGGCGGTCGCCGCGCCATGCTGTCCCCGTGCGGCCTCGACGTCAGCGGCGTCCCCACGGGCGACGTCGTCGACGCGCTGGGCCGAACCGATTCGCAGTTCCAGAAAATCGACTCATGAGTTCCGACTCCACCACTCCGACGACGACGGACCCCGAGACGCACCGCATCCATCACACCGACCTGACCGCGTTCCAGATCGACATGCTGGCCGTCTGCGCACGGTTGGAGTCGTCGCTGGACAACGTCCACGGCCTCGCGATCAAAGAGGGACTGGAAGACATCCACGGCGAGGAGATCAACCACGGGCGGCTGTACGAGAACCTCGACGAACTCGACGCGAAGGGGCTGATCGAGAAGCAGGCGCGGAAGATCGACGAGCGTACGAACAGCTACCGCGTGACCGAGTCCGGGTTCCGGCTGCTCGAGGAGCTTCGCGACCACCTCACGGCTGCGGTCGACGGGGGTGCGTGATGTCGGACAACGCGCACTCCGACCGTGTCAGTGACGAGGAGATCGACATAAACGACGAGATCATCGAGGCCGTCGAGAACAACCAACTCCCCGACCGCGCCGGGAGTCCTGTTGGCGACGTGGTCCAGGAGGTCATCGAGGAGACAAACCTTCACTTCTCGGATGTCTCCGAGGCTATGAGGGAGCTCTTCTTCAACGGAGTGCTCTACCAGCCCTCGCGGACCACCGTCGCGGACACCTGGATCGAACCGGAGGAGAGAGACGACGACCAGGTGATGTCGGATCTTGAGTCCGCGCCTGTACAGGTCGTTGACTCTGACCTCTACGAGGTCACTGCGCTCGACGACGCGAATCTGCTCGGTCATCTGGACGCGACCGAAGGAGAGCCGCTGGAGAAAGGCGAGATCGTCTCACCGTCGGTTTTGGCAGACCTCACGGAAGAGTTTCAGCGAGAGTTCGGGGACACCGACGCGAGGCTGAGCTTCGTCCGAGCCGAGGGGAAATCGATGACCCTCGTCTGTCTGCGCCCCTGGACGGGAGACGGGAACGAGGCCGTCGTGATGCCGGTGAAGGTGGAAGCATGACCGACAACGCACACTGCGGCATGGTCGCGCACCAGTTGGCGGTCGACGCCGCGGAAGACGACGAGCCGAACCTGATCGAGGCGCCGGTGTACCTGCACCTGAGCGACGAGGGGCTGTTCTGTGCGATCGACGAGGACGACGTCGGTCATGGCACGCAGACGATGATCTACGAGCACGCGATCGAGGAGATCGAGCGGCGGCTGTTCAACCGCTTCCCCGAGGTGCTGCTCCAGAACGCCGAGGAGAACCTGACGCCCGAGTCGCGGCGGATGACCGAGGATCCGATCCGCGTCGCGAGCGTCGAATGGTACCCGGACGTCGAGCGCATCGGCGGTGTCACGATCTCGATGGACCAGCGCGCGCAGTGGACGATGATCCCGCGGCCCGACGAGGAGGGGGAGTCGGCGTGACCGCAACCACACTCACGCACGACGGTTCGGAGACGCACACCTGCCCGATCGAGGGCGAGGTGACGAGGAACTACTACAACTGCCCCAGCTGCGGCTTCCCGATCTGCGAGTGGATGGACTGTCCGGACTGCGGCTGGTACGAGGAAGACGCGTGGGAAGCCACGCTGGAGGAGCAAGAATGAGCGATTCGGGCTCAACGACGGTGCGGACGGAGGTCCTCCGCGAGCGCTGTCGCTTCCTCCGCGGCTGCGTCCCCGGCGACGAACTCCGACTCGACTGTTCGGACGACCGGACGCGGACGCTCACCGTCGACCACCGGATCGAGCTTCAGAACGGCGGGGTGATTCTGAAGTGCTCCGGTCACGGTACGAGCTACCAGCTCAACGTCGCGCATGACGGCTACGACGCGCCGGTCGCCCCGCTGATCTGGCGGAGCGGCGACGCGATCGTCACCGGCGTCGAGCTCCTCGAGGAGAGCGACGAGTTCTGGAGCGACACCACAGCCGCGGACCTCGGGGTGTCGGAGCGATGAGCGAGACAGCGGAAGGCGACTCCCGGATCGATGTCGGTGGACACGAGGTCTACCCGGAGCAGCGGTCCGAGCTACCCTGTCCGGTCTGCGACGACGACTCCGAGGTCTACTACCTCGGTTCCCGGTCGTCGCTGACGGCTGGCGACCAGCCGCGTGAGACCGTCGTCTCCGGTTGGGTGTGCCCCGAGTGCGAGACCACGCTCGAAGTCCCGGACTACGTGCTGATGGACGACTCGGACGTCGAGCAGAGCGACATGATCGTCCGGGGTGATCAGCCGTGAACCACCCTGATGTCGAGCGCTACACCGTCGACGCTGATCGCGTGGGACTGGGGGTAACATACGGACCCGCGTACGACGCCGACGGCTACGTGCTCACGACGATCACCGACGAGGGCCGCGTCGAGATCGAGTTCCCGGAGCGCGCGATGTACACGCTCTGGACCGAGGTGCGTCACACGCCCTGGCCCGACTACAGCGCCGACGGCGCCCGTGATCCGCGCCTCGATCGCCTCGTGCAGCTCGCGATCGACGCCAGCGACGAGCGCCTCGACGAGGCGGTCGCCGTCCTGCGAGGTGAGCGGTGAGCGATCTGCAGCCGATCGCACCGCGCGAGGCTGTCCGCCTCTACCTCGCGGATCGGGAGATGGAGCTGCCGGAGAAGACCATGGAGAACCACCGCTACCGGCTGGACTCCTGGCTCGCGTTCTGCGACGAGAAGGGCATCGAGAACATGAACGAGGTGACCGGTCGGACGATCTACGAGTTCCGTATCTGGCGGAAGGACGGTGAGGGCGATGACTACGAGGAGATCGCGAAAGTCACGCTGAAGGGAATCCTCGCGACGCTGCGGGTGTTCCTGGAGTTCTGTGCGAGCATCGACGCCGTCGAAGACGGTCTCCGCGAGCGCGTCCGGATCCCGAAGCTGAGTTCGGAAGAGCTCTCTCGCGACGAGAAGTTGGAGGAGTCGAACGCCGAGGAGATGCTGGAGTACCTGGAGCAGTTCCGGTACGCGAGCCGCGAGCACGCGATCCTCTCGATCCTCTGGCACACGGGGATCCGACTCGGGACGCTACGCTCGTTCGACGTCGACGATCTCGATACCGCCGAGCGCTGTTTGGACATCCGCCACCGCCCGGAGCAGGGGACGCCGCTGAAGAACGGGAAGGTCGCAGAGCGCTCAATCGCGCTCGGCGAGTACGACGTCGGCGTCCTCGAGGACTACATCGAGCACCACCGACCGGACGTGACCGACGAGTACGGTCGTCGCCCGTTGTTCGCGAGCACTCACGGACGCCTCTCGGAGTCACCGATTCGGCAGACGACCTATCGGTGGACGCAGCCCTGTCGGTGGGGAGACTGCCCCCACGACGAGGACCCGAAGACGTGCGAGTACCGGACCCGCGAGTCGCTCCGTGACTGCCCGTCGTCGAGGTCGCCCCACGGCGTTCGCCGTGGGTCGATCACGAAGCACCTCCGCGACGGGACTCCCGAGGAGGTGGTCTCGGACCGGATGAACAGTTCGCGCGAGGTCATCGAGCAGCATTACGATGAGCGGTCTGAGCGCGAGAAGATGCGGCTCCGTCGCGACCTGATCCAAGATCTATGACACACTACACCCGACAACCCCTCGAACCGCAGGACCGCGTTGGGGACGACCTCCCCCCGCGAGTCCATTCCGATTCCTTCGTCGTGTCGATTGTTTTTAAAGTCGGAGTAGAATCCCTATACTCCGACTTATCGGCACACTCGGGTTCCGAACCTCTCCCCAGCGAATTGGTTTGCTTCGGGGTCCGAAAGCGGGGCGCTGCAGTCGTGCGATCGTCTCACTGCGAACGGTCTCCATTTATAAGCAGCCGTCACAACCTCCCGCTCGGCTTCCGCGTTCGAAGATGTCACTCCGACTCCGGCCCCGCCCCCTGAATCCGCCTCGCGGCAAGGGCGAATATCCCCAGCCCGATCAGGTAGAGCCGCCAGCCGCCGTTCGCGACCGGGAACCGGCGGTCCACCGGCTCCTCGGTGATGTCCGCCGGGTCGCGCGGTTGGATCGGGTTGTTGACGTGGACGGTCTCCGTCGATCCCGTCGTTCCGGCGTCGACGCTCCGCGCGCCCGTCTCGGGGTCGATCCGCACGTCGACGAACGTCTGCACGAAGCCGTCGGCGGTGGAGAGCAGGATCTCGCCGTCGAGCGCGAGGAACTCGTCTCGAAGCGGCCAGAGGAGGTTCACCCCGTCGAGGTGGGTCCAGTCGAGCGCAATGTGCGCGAAGACGTGGACGAAGACCGCCACCCACGCGATCGCGACCCATCGCTCGGAGAGCCGGTCGCGGACCAGCGATCCGTCCCGAATCCGGGTGTCGTAGTAGAGGAGGAGCGCGCCGACCGCGGGGAAGACGAGGTTGTGCCCGACCGTTCGGTGAGCGCCGGGCATGATCGGTCCGAGGAAGCTGTCGACCTCGGGGACCACCACGACGACGAGGAGGGCGGCGAGCGCTCGGCGGTCGTAGTGGTCACGGAGCAACGCGGCCGCGAGCAACAGCGCGAATCCGGCGTGGACGACGGTCGAGGGCACTACTCGGTCACCCCCCGTCGCCCGAACCGGACTCCGAGCGTCGCGGCTGCGGCCGCGACGACGACCAACTGCCACGCGCTCCGGACGAGCGACAGCTCCCGGTCGGCGCCGAGCGCGAGCCCGGGTCGCCCGTCGGGGTTCACGAACGTCGAAATCGCGTGCGAGTCGGTCGTCCCCGGACTCGCAAGCGGGAGGGTCCCGGGCCCCTCAGCGCCGAACGCGACGAACGTCTGCACGATCCCCTCCTGCGTCGAGAACACCAGCCGCCCGTCGATCCGGTAGTAGGCGTCGTGGAGGGGGTACAGGAGGTTCGCGCCCTCCGACCCGAACAGATCCGGACCGATACCGGCGACGAGGACCGCCGCGAGCGCCACCCACGCGACCCGCACGCCGCGCCACCCGAATCGGGCGCGGACTCGGGAGTCGCTTCCCACGGCGGTGTCCCAGTAGAGCGCGCTCAGCGCGAGCAGGGGGAGCCAGAGCGCGTGGAACAGCGCGTTCGTCGCGCCGGGAACGACGAGGCTCGCGACCGCATCGAGGTCGGGTGCGACCGCGGCGGCGACGACGGTCGCGACCGACCGACGGTCGAAGGCGGCGCCGAGCAGGGCCGCCGCCAGCAGCGCACCGACGGCGGCGGCGACGAGCGTCGGAGCCATACCGACCCTGACGGTCGCACGAGAATAAGCGCTCCGGGGGGACGGGTCGCCGCGATCCGGATCGGAATCAGTGGCCGTCTTCGTCTCGGTCCGGAGCGTCGTCCGATCCGGATTCGATCGCGTCCGCGGGAACGAACTCGTCGGATGCGGACTCGACAGACACCCCGTCCGCCGGCTCATCGTCAGTGACCCCCGGGCTGTCATCAGTAATCCCCGGGCCGTCGTCAATCGTCACCGGCTCGCCGTCGTCAGCCGTCGATACCGTGACCGCAGTTTCCCCGTCCGTCCTCGGCTCCCCGAGCAGCGCGGTCGCCATCTGCCGACAGACGTATGCGGTGAGGTTCGTGACGTGAAGCGCCGCGAGCACCGCGACGACTCCGACCGGGACCGCCAACAGCGCCTCGGGAAGCGTCTCGATCGCCCACGTCACCGGTTCTCCGTTGGACTCGCCGAAGGTGGCCACGTAGGGATACCGCAGCGGGGCGAACAGGAGCGGGAGCCCGTTCGCGAGCGCGACCAGGGGGACGAACGCGACGACGGTGACGAAGAACTTCAGCGAGAGGAAGCCGACGCCCCGCCACGTCGACGCCGCGTCGACGTACTTCCTGACGCCTGCGATCGCCCCGTCCGTGTCGCCGGGCACGTCGTCGTACCGGTCGAGGTCGGTTCCCAACAGCCCGTTGGCGAGCCAGCGCTCGAAGCCGGCGGCGATTCGAGCGCCAAGTATCGTCGCTAGCAGGATGATAAACCCGACGAGTACCACGGCGAACACGAGTCCGAACAGCACCCCGAACGAGAACAGGAAATAGTAGATGAACCCGAGCGGTATCGCGAGCAGGAGGTACAGCAGGTGTCGATACGTTCTGCCGTCGGCGAGGACGCCGACGACGGGGAGCGTGGAGGGTGATCGGAGGGAGACCATGCGCGGTCGAGAAACTCTACTCTGACGACATAAATCGGTCGCCATCGGCGGACTGCGGGTGGATTCGAAGGGCGGAGCCCGTCTCGGCGGCTTCGATCGGTGCAAACTCCGATCACCACACGGGGCCCAACCACTCAGGCGACGGCGACACCGTTCCGGGCGAGATAGTCGCTCGCGGCCTTGATCTCGACGGGACTTCCGACGATCCGGTAGTGTTCGCCTTCCTCGATCACCGTCACGGTGAAGCGCTCGCAGACCCCGTCTCGCAGTCCGTCGAGCGCGCGACGCGGGAGGACGATCTGCGTGCTGTCACGGAGGCTCGACGGATCGGGCATTCGTCGTGTCACCCCTCGCTCGAAACCGATATAATCGTGTCGAAACGTTGTCGGATCGTGCCGCACGTTCGGCACCGAACGCCCGTCGCGCGCCGATCCGTGGGTGGCTCCACCGAGGTCCGGACCCCGAAAAGCGGGTCGTCCGGTCGCGAGTAGGAGGTCGTCGGGTCGCGAGGCGGAAGGAACACCTTTAACGAAACGAGCAGCCGACTGTATGCTAATGGGATTGGAGGAAGAGATCGAGGACCTCCGCGAGGAGATCGCCGAAACGCCCTACAACAAGTCCACCGAGGCACACATCGGGCGGCTGAAGGCGAAGCTCGCGGAGAAAAAAGAGAAACTGGAAAATCAGTCCTCCGCGGGCGGCGGCCACGGCTACGCCGTCGAGAAACACGGCGACGCCACGGTCGCGCTGGTCGGGTTCCCGAGCGTGGGGAAGTCCACCCTGATAAACGCCCTCACCAACGCCGACAGCGAGGTCGGCTCCTACGAGTTCACGACCCTCGACGTCAACCCCGGCATGCTGAAATACCGCGGCGCGAACATCCAGATCCTCGACGTGCCGGGACTGATCGAAGGCGCCGCGGGCGGTCGCGGGGGCGGCAAGGAGGTGCTCTCCGTCGTCCGGACCGCGGATCTCGTGGTGTTCATGCTCTCCGTCTTCGAGATCGAGCAGTACGACCGCCTGCGCGAGGAACTGTACGCGACCAACATCCGCCTGGACGCCGAGCCGCCGAACATCAACATCCGGAAGACCCACAAGGACGGGCTCGGCGTGACGATGAGCGACGAGGTGAGCCTGGACGAGGAGACGATCAAACAGGTGCTCCGCGAGTACGGCTACGTCAACGCCAAGGTGACGATCCCCCACGACCTCACGATCGACGAGCTGGTCGACGCCGTGATGGACAACCGCGAGTACCTCCCCTCGATGGTCACCGTGAACAAGGCGGACCTCATCGACAAGAGCTACCTCCCGACCGTCAAGGAGAAACTCCGCGAGCGCGACCTCGACCCCGACGACGTGCTCTTCATCTCCGCCGAGAAGGAACTCGGGCTCGACGGGCTCAAAGAGCGGCTCTGGGAGGAGCTGGGGGTTATTCGCATTTACATGGACAAGCCGGGCCGCGGCGTCGACTACGAGGAGCCGCTCATCCTCTTCGAGGGCGACACCGTCGGCGACGCCTGCACGAAGATCGGCGGCGAGTTCGACGAGCGGTTCAAGTTCGCGCGAGTGTCCGGCGAGAGCGCGAAACACGACGACCAGCAGGTCGGCAAAGGACACGAACTGGCCGACGAGGACGTGCTTCGGATCGTCGCTCGGAAGTAATCGGTTGCTGTACGCGGTGCGGTGCGTGGAGGAGGCGGGCTGGCGGTCGTTGTGTTTCTCGGAGAATTCTTATAAATGGGTAACGGCGGACCGGCGGTGAAGGCCTCCAAATCCCCAGCCGTTCGTTTATAAATGGGTAGCGGTGGACCGACGGTGAACACCTCCAAAGCCCCAGCCGGCGAGGGCGCCGCACGCTCGCTGCGCTCCTCACTCGGTCGCTATCGCTCCCTCGTTGCGGTGCTTACGTCGCCTGCGGCGCCCTCGCCGGCTGCCCCTTTGAGTCCCACCCGACCGCAACCGCAGCCTCATGCCTCCCCAACCTCGCGGTTCGCGCTCTTCGAGCGCTCACCGCGTCCCTCGCACCGTCGGTGAGCGGCCCACTGGGCCGCTCACCGGGGCGCGCCACCGCAATCACATAACGGATCCGTTGTCGGTCACCTCCCCGAGTTCGACCGAAAGGCGCTTTTCGCGGGGCCGCGACGCACCACCATGATCACGGTCGCGCTGGCGGGCAAGCCGAACGCCGGCAAGTCCACCTTTTATACCGCCGCCACGATGGCCGACGTCGACGTGGCCAACTACCCGTTCACGACGATCGACGCCAATCGCGGGGTGACACACGTCCGCACGGAGTGCCCCTGTCTCGCCCGCGACGAGCGCTGCGGCAACGAGAACTGCCGTGACGGGAAACGGTACGTCCCGGTCGAACTCCTCGACGTGGCGGGGCTCGTTCCCGGTGCCCACGAGGGGAAGGGCCTCGGCAACCAGTTCCTCGACGAACTGACGAACGCGGACGTGGTGCTCAACGTCGTCGACGCCTCGGGCGCGACGAACGAGAAGGGCGAACCGGTCGAGGTCGGCGCGCACGACCCCCTCGACGACGTGGACTTCATCGAGGAGGAGATGGACCTGTGGCTCGCGGGGATCGTCGACCGCAACTGGGAGGGCGTCGAGCGACAGTCGCGCTCGCCCGACTTCGACCTGGAGGCGGCGGTCACCGATCTCCTGACCGGGTTCGGCGCGACGGAGCACGACGTGACCGCCGTCCTCCGCGGCCTGGAGTACCCCGACGACCCGAAGGCGTGGACCGACGACGACCGCGAGGCCCTCGCGCGATCGATCCGGCGTCGGACCAAACCGATCGTCGTCGTCGCCAACAAGGTCGACGCCGCGCCGGAGGGCGCGGTCGACCGGCTCCGCGAGGGAACTGACAAGCCGGTTATCCCGGCGACGGCGGACGGCGAACTCGCCCTGCGCCGCGCCGCGGAGGCGGGCGTCGTCGACTACGACCCGGGCGACGAGGGGTTCGACGTCGTCGGCGACGTCTCGGGCGGCCAGCGCGAGGGCTTGGAGGCGATCCGCGGGGCGATGGCCGAACACGGCGGGACGGGAGTACAGACCGCGCTGAACGCGGCGGTGTACGACCTGCTCGACCGGATCACGGTGTACCCGGTACAGGACGCCTCGAAGTGGACGGACGGGACCGGGACCGTCCTCCCGGACGCCTTTCTCCTCCCGTCGGGCGCGACGCCGCCCGATCTGGCGTACGCGGTCCACACTGACATCGGCGAGGGGTACCTCCACGCGGTCGACGCGCGCAGCTCGCGCCGGATCGGCGAGAGCCACGAGCTCTCGGAGGGCGACGTGGTGAAGATCGTCTCGACCGCGGGACCGTGAGGGCGGCGACCACAGGACGATGAGTATGGCGACCGCCGGGGAACGGCGGGAGACAAGCGTGAGACCGACAGGCACATGCGGATCGCCCGAGACGGGACGGTAGATGCTCGGGCTCGAACACGACTTCCGGATCGTCGACACCCGCGCGACCCTCGACCCCGACGAGTCGTCGGTCGCGACCCACGGGCGAGACATCTCTCCCGAGCGGTTGGAACGCGAGATGCTGCAGGCCGGCGTCGTCCGCGCCGTCGCGAGCCCGGGGCGGCGCGCGACCGGCCGGAGCTACCTCCGCGCGAACAACGCGGTCGCGCGGCTCTCGATCGACCGCCCGTTCGTCGCGTTCGCCCGGCTCAACGGTCCCCGAGACCCGGGGAACGGCCCGCTCTCCGCCGTCAAGAACCTCCGCGCCGAGCGCGACGACCACCACGCCCGCCCCGACGACGTCGAGCAGTACTCCTACGACGACCGGTTCCACGGGTTCACCCTCGTCCCGCACGCGGACGGGCTCCCGAACGAGGACGTGCTCACCCGGCTGGAGGACGCCGACCTCCCCGTGATCGTCCACGCCGGCAGGGAGTTCCCGCCCGAGGCGGTCGAGCGCGAACTGCTCGGCTACGACATGCCGGTCGTGCTCGCCAGTTTCGGCGGGTACCCCCTCGACGCCGACCTGATGAACGAGACGCTCGACCTGTTGGACGAGCACGACCGCCTGTACGTCGAGACGAGCGCCGTGCGGTACCGCGAGGTGCTCGAACGCGGCGTCTTAGAACACCCGGACCGCGTCCTCTTCGGCTCCGGCGCCCCCGACGTGCACCCGAACGTCGGCGTGATGGAGGTGCTCACCCTCGACGTCTCCGAGGATCTGATGGCCCGCGTGCTCGCGAAGAACCCCGCGCGACTGATCCCTGCACTTGCCGAGGGCGCGGACGTCTGAACCGGGTCGCCCCGACCCAAGACGGTAACCACTTGCCACGCCGTCTCTGACCCGAGACCATGAGCGACGCAGACTCGGAACCTGACCAGTTCGACGATGCAGACGGAGGGCCCGACGACGGGCCCCTCGTCGAGATCGTCCGCGCCGTCGGTCACGAGCACGTCACCGCCGAGCACGCGAGCACGGTCGAACTCACGACCGACGACTGGCTCACCCCCGCCGGCGACTGCATCGT
>ENA-ORCR01000434-ORCR01000434.1-marine-metagenome-genome-assembly--contig:-NODE-434-length-23843-cov-3.557687_pt1 | contig 23843 bp, 27 predicted proteins | sample MGYA00237782_ERZ508514 | MGnify/ENA primary metagenome ERZ508514 (study PRJEB26185, sample SAMN06268960) | marine metagenome | isolation source: Eden Landing Ponds, San Francisco, CA, USA | place...
GGATCGTCGGCGAAGAGCATCCCGTAGGTCGCCTGCGAGGAGGTCCAGACAACTTCGGCGTCACACCGTCCGGCCGCGACGAGCGTGTTGTACGTACTCATCGTGTTGTTCTCGAAGACGCGTGTGCCAGGGTCGTCGAGCGGACCGGAGATGGCCGCCGCGTGGACGACAGCGTCGGGGTCGGCCTCGTGGATGGTCTCCCATGTCTCGCCCTGGACCGATAGATCCACAGCACGGAACTCCGCGTTCGAACGGTTGCCGCTGGGGCGCTCCAGATCAACGCCGACAACGTGCACGCCGTCGTCGGCCAGTCGGTCGACGATCCACGCACCGACACCGCCGGTCGCACCCGTCACGACCGCCCGCTCGACGCCGTGCTCGAACTCGTTGCCGTCCACACGTGACATATGTGCACGTGGGGCACCCATCACCGAAACGGTTTGGTCGTCGGAGCGGCCGGCAGTCGTCAGTCCCCAGCGCTGTCCAGACCTGAGCCCGCGGAGCCGAGCGCTCCGGTCCGTGAGCGGCCGCCCTGCCGACGCCGTGCCAGTGATTCGTACAGTTCGTCCGGGACTCGCTCGCGTATCGACGCCGCCTCCGACACGTCGATGTCGAGTGCCTTCGCGTCGTCTCCGGTGATGCTCTGAGACCCGGCCGTATCGATCACGACCGTCGCGAGGTCCCGCCGTCGCTGGAAGATGGTCTCGTTCGTCACCACGGTCTGGACGCGGTGATACGGGACGACCTTCTGCTTGCGAACCCAGAAGCCGTTGCGCGTCACGACGTGGTCCGGACCAAGCGCGTACCCGATGTGTTTCCACTTCAGGTGTGCGGCGACGGGGACGAGCGGGAGTGCGACCAGCGGGACGTACCAGAATAGTCGGAAGTCGGTCAGGTTCGTCCCTGCGTAGAGGAGTGCGACGAGGATCAGGAGTGCCGCAGTGTAACGGATGCCGTAGCGGAGTCTGGCGCGCTTGGGTGGTCGTTCGAAGCCAGCAGCGTCGAACGCCTCGAGCGACCTGGCGAGCGAGACGACGCGGTTTCGCTCCGCGACTGGGATCGCAGACTGGGACCCCCCGGAGGAGCCCCCTGTCGGAGTGTAACCCGCCGTCTCGATGGTCAATGCAGCGTAGCCCAGCAGGCGTGCGAGCACGTTCTCCTGGATGGTGATCGTCTGCACTTTCGAGAGCGGGATGGTCCCACGGAACTTCTGGAGGAGTCCGCGCTCGTAGCGGAGTTCGTCTTCGCCCTGGTCGAGCGTGAATCCGTAGTAGCGGGCGGCATTCAGCGCACCAGAAACCAGCGCGAGCACGACGATGGCACTGAGGGCGGCGAGCGGTCCGAGGACCGCACCGACGACGTTCTCCAGCCCGAAGCCGTACTCCCAGACCGATTCCGGTTCGAACATCGAGACCGCCGAGGGTGCGAACACCGACGCGCCGAAAAAGAGGAACGACGCGATGCGGAGGTCGACCGAGATCAGGGCCAGGATCCCGAGTTCCCGTTCAGTCATCGAGAAAATCGTCTCGAATCGCTCTTCGTCCGTCGCGGTCGATTCGCCGGCGGCGGCGTCGGCCGCGCGACTCAAGCGACTGATCTCGGATTGCAGTGCCTCGGCGTGGTCCACACCGACGTAGCGAAGTTGGGCTTCGGTCTGCCCGCCGCCCGCGGTTTCCAGCCCCACTTCGGCGATGCCGAGGATCCGCTGGACCACGTTCTGAGAGATATCGACGTTCTGGATGCGCCGGAGTGGGATCTCCCGTTTGCGCCGGGAGAACACGCCCGATCGGATGTCGAAGGTGTCCGGGGTGAGTTCGTACTCGAAGCGCCGGTAGGCGGCGACGAAGTAGCCGAGGAGCGCCAGCGCGCCGAGGACGATTGCGAGGACGACACCGATGGCGAGCAGCGTCCGACCAGATTGGAACAGTGCACCGATCCCGCCCGAACCGAACACGACCAGGGCGACGAGGATGCTGAGTCCCTGCTGTGCGAGTTTGTAGGGGACAGAGGAGATGTGCAAGCGCTGCGGTCCCTCGATTCGAGGCGTGCGACGGGCGTTGCCGGTGGGTGAGCCGTCGGGCCCATCGACGGTAGAGTCGTCCCCTGCGACGGCGGGACCCTCGTCCGGGCCGACGGGTGCGGAGGTGTCCGATCCGGCGCCCGTCGAATCGTTCGCAGATGCTGGTTTCGACGAGTTCCCGTTCTCCGTTGAGGGTGTCTGGTCGTCGTCGGTCATGTGGGGCCTCCGGTCATACGGCGTCCTCGTCCTCGGATGCGTTCGCGAGTCGTTCGAGTCGCGACTGGAGTTCCTCGGCGTGGGCAGGTTCGAGTCCTGGAATCGACACGTCCGCACCCCGTGACCCCGCCGTGTAGACCACGAGACGAGAGAGGCCCAGGACGCGTTCGAACGCCGAGCGCCGAGTGTCGATGTGTTGAACCCTCACGTACGGAACGACTGTCTGGACCTTGGTGAAGACGCCACGCGTCAGATACAGCGATTCGTCGCGAACCACGTATCGCCACGACCGATAGAGATAGACCGTCCGAATCACCCCGTATGCCGCGACGAGGAGGAATACGACGCCACCGGCGGCGAGTGTGGCCACTTCGCGACGGAAGGGGAGAAACTCGAACCCGACTCCGTACGTCACTGCCATGGCGGCGAGCGCGGCGGCCACCGCACCGAACAGCGGCCCAACCATCCAGCTAATTCGGACGCGCGAGTCGAGCGTCCGCGGTTCCCCCGGGGTATCGACGTCCGCGGCGAAGACGGAGCGCTCGGCTGACTCACTCGTGGCTCCTGTCGTCGCAGCGTTCGCCTCGCCCGCGTGGTCAGCGGCGCCATCGGTGGTCCCCGGCGCCTCCCGCAGACCGTCCTCGGAGCCAGGTCCGTCGTCGGAACGGTCGTCGGCGACCGAGTCGACCTCCGTGGGCCCACCCTCGGTGGGAGGATCAGCGTCGTCGCCGTCGTCGCGAGGGTCTGTCATCGACTCATCCGTGGGTCGGCCGCGATTTAGTGGTATCGACGGACGGGGCAGCGCTCCTCGACGCTGCGGACGTGGTTACTCGTGGCCCGACACGCGAACTGGCTCGTACGGTGCTTCCAGGTACTCGGTGTCAGACTCCGAGAGCGAGATGTCGAGCGCCTCGACGGCCTGTTCGAGGTGTTCGATGCTGGTGGTCCCGACGATGGGCGCGTCGACCCACTCCTTGTCGAGGAGCCACGCGAGCCCGATCTGTGCCATCGTCACGCCGTACTCCTCGGCGAGTTCCCCACAGCGCTCGTTGATCTCGCGACCACCGCCCTCGAAGTAGGGATGTTCGCGTGCGTAGTCGTCGGTCTCACCGCGGGTCGTCGCGTCGTACTCCTCGTGGGGGCGGGTGAGATAGCCACGCGCCAGTGGCGACCACGGGATGACGCCGACGCCTTCCTGCTGGCAGTAGGGAAGCATCTCTCGCTCCTCCTCCCGATAGAGGAGGTTGTAGTGATTTTGCATCGTCGCGAACCGTTCTAGCCCGAGACTGTCGCTCGCGTGGAGGGCGTCGGCGAACTGGTGGGTCCACATCGAGGACGCGCCGAGGTACCGGATCTTCTCGCGGCGCACCGCGTCGTCGAGTGCGCGGAGCGTCTCCTCGATTGGCGTGTCGTAGTCCCAGCGATGGATCTGGTAGAGGTCGATGGTATCCATGCCGAGACGGTCGAGCGAGGCGTCGAGTTCCTGCTCGATGGCCTTCCGCGAGAGGCCGCCGGAGTTGGGGTCCTCGTCATCCATCTGGAAGAACCCCTTCGTGGCGACGACGCTCTCCTCCCGGTGGCCCTCCAGGGCGTTCCCGAGCACTCGCTCAGATTCGCCCATCGAATACATGTTGGCCGTGTCGAAGAAGTTGATCCCCAGGTCGCGAGCGCGTTCGACGAGTTCGATACCCGCCTCCTCGTCGAGGACCCACTCGCGCCAGTCCGAGGACCCGAAGCTCATGCAGCCGAGGCAGATGCGACTCACTTCGACGCCGGTCGAACCGAGTGTCGTGTACTCCATGACCGACAGGTTCGACCCACCGGCGCAAAAAAGTGCGCGCCGCGGGTGGGCTCTCCGGAACTGCGCCGTGACCAGTTGGACCCCTGACCGCCCGTCCCCGCTCAGAGTCCTTCGGGGTCGGTCCCCGCGACCAGGCGGCGACCGGCGAGCAAGAGGACGACCGCCGCGACGGCGTAGGCAGCCACGTGATACGTGGTGACCTGGGTCGTGCTGTCGACGGCCAGTTTCGCCACGGTGGTCGCCGGATGTTCCGGCATGAACGTCAGGACGCCGAACCCGAAGATGACCAGCACGGAGTAGAGTAGCTGTGCTTGCCGCCGTTTGGCCGTGATAACCCCGAGCACGAGGCCCAGCGTGACGACCAGCGTCGTGAGCGAGGTGACGACCAGCAGTAACTGGGGCACGTTCGCGATTCCGATCCCGTTCACGCCGAGCAGTCCGATCCACATCGCCGCCTGGAGCGGCGCTATCGAGATCATCGCGAGCGCCTTGCCGTCGACGATGTCGACCAGGGAGAGCGGCGCGACTCGAAGCAGTTCGAGCGTCCCGCGTTCTATCTCCTCGGTCAGCGCGTCGACCGCGATCGACCCGCTGATAAAGGGCGGCAGGAAGAGCAGCAGTGGAACGAGCACCGTGTAGGTGAACCCGAAGTACGGACTCGCGGAAATCTCGTCGGGGACCGGGACCGGCGACCGGTCGAGGTGGTCCCCACGAGTGAGTCGCTCAGTCCGTTCGACGCGTTCCAGGAGCGTCCGCACCTGATCGATGATCAACGTCGTCTCGATACTCTCGGTCGGTGCGATCACCTCGACGTCGATACGGTCACCCGATTCACCGGCCACCATCACTGCGTGGACGCTCCCGTCGTGGTACGCCTCGCGGGCAGATGTGGCAGTCGGATAGCTGATAGCGCGAATCCCGTCCTGTTCGTTCGCGGCGCGAACGAGCGCGTCGTCGTGCTCGCCGGCGACGCCCACGACCACTTCGCCCGCCGACACCGATCCGGGGCTGTAGAGGGACGTGAGCCCCACGACGAGGAACGACGAGAACGCGGCGACGAACAACTGGATGAGCAGGGCGAGAATGATCGTCTTCTCGCGACTGAGCGAGGAGAGGTCACGCTTCGCGATGGTCAGTCGCGGGTCGGAGAGCAGGGACCGACCGGTGGCGTCCTCGGACGCTTCGCCGGCCGACCTCGAGCCAGGTTCCGGAGCGGGCGCGGACTCACCCGGCAAGCGCGCTCACCACCGTTAGGTTGTACGCCAGGTGGACAGTGACTGCGATCACCAGTGCCACGACGTACGACCGTCGCCCGCGCCTCGCACCGAGCGTCGATATCGACGCCGTGACGACGTGGAGTGCGAGCGGCGCGAGCAAGAGCGCCGCCACGAGGACGGCAAGAGGGAGGCCGGTCTGCAAGAGCGCCTGTTCGCCGAGCGCGGCCTGTCCGATCTGGACCTCCTGGAGGTCGGCAAGCCGCGCGATGAGCGTCAGTTTCTCCGCCAGGAAGAACCCGAGGCCGCTGAACGCGCCGATGACGAGTGCCGACTTGAGACTGTCGTCGAAGCGCGAGTGGGCGTATCCCGCGTAGACGTGCAGGCTCTTGGCGAGTTCCTCCACGAGCGCGATGCCGACGAAAGCGACGACCACGATGACCGTGAACGGAATCTGGGCCTGCGTCAGGGGATACATGAACGCCACGAGCACCAGTTCCGCGACCAGCACGAACGGGAGCAACACGGCAGTCACCAGCCCGACGCTTCGTCGGCGCTTGATCGGGCCGGCCAGCGCGTCCAGCACCTTGTACGGAATCGGCCGCTGGGTGAACATGTCTTCCTCGCGGTAGAGGCCGGCACCGAGGCCGAAACAGACCAGCGCAGTCAGCGTCGGTGGCAGCGTCGAGAAGGCGAACTGGCCGAGACCGATGGCCTGGCCCTGGAGGTCCCTGACGACGAGCGTCAGCGGCGAGATGAGCGCGATCGGTGTCACGTCAGTGAAGATGGCCGGGACGAACGCGTAGGAGGTCAACGAGACGGTTATCGTGACCGTCACGAAGGTCAACTCCTTGAACGACCGGGCGAACATGGCGCCGAGGAACGTCGCCGCGAGAAAGAGCAAGGCGAGCGGGACGATGGCCAATACGGAGATAGCAGAACCTTGCAAGACGAGCGTGATGACAGTCGCGACGCTCAGCGCGGCCACGAAGTACGGGAGCGTCTTCCCGACGATGATGTCACCCCGCGAGACGGGCGAGACGAGGAGGAGTTCGCCCCGGCGCTTGATCCGCTCGCTGAGAATCGTCGACCCGTAGGCCTGGATGACGAAGTTCAGCGGGAGGACGAACACGAACGCGAGCACGAGCGACCGGAACGGGAACGGCGGCGTGATGTCGGAGGGGGCACCGCTCGTTGCGCCGCCGGTGAGTTGCGCACCGATAGTCGAACTCCCGACGTTACTCCCGCTGTCGGGCCGCGTGACGTCAGCGTCGCCGTCCCCCCCAGTGGCGGCCCCGCCGCCATCGCCACCACTGCCGCCATCGCCACCACTGCCGCCATCGCCACCACTGCCGCCATCGCCACCACTGCCGGCGGCGTCGTCGGACCCATCGCCTGCCTGGCTGTCGGACCCGTCACCGGTGCCGGCCGTCCCGTCATCGCTCCCTGCACCATCTCCGTCGTCTCCGGTGATAGTGAGCGACTGCTGACTCGGCACCACTACCTGCGATGCCTCTCGGTCGACGTACGAGAGGTTCACCATCACCGGAAACGCCGCTGACTGGTTGTCCTCTAACTCCATGATGCCGTCGTTGTAGCGCATCGTCGCGGATCGTAACTCCTCGTGGGCGGCCCGGCCTTTCGTCGTATTCGCGTACTCACGGACCTGCGGTCCGACGATCCGAACCTCCTGGAAGCCCGCCTCGACGGCCTCTGTACTGGGTTCCTGGACGCGGAACGTCGGGTCGAGAAAGACCGGGTCGTAGTAGGGGTCCTCCGGGACGACGCCGACTCGATAGATCCCTTTGTCTAGCTGGACGCCCTGGCTGACGGCCATCGGCGCCATCGCTCCGAGGCCGAGCACTGCGAGCATGGCGATAGCGACGGTCCGCTTGTCGACCCCGCCGGCGTTCTTCGTGACCTCCCAGCGGGCGATCCGTGTCACGTTCTCGACCCGGGTGCGGATCCAGGCACCGAGTCGCTGGGGCGAATCGCGGTTCACGGTCGCGCCCCCGAGGCCCGGTCGGACTCGGGGCCGGATTCGGCGACGTTGAGGAATACCTCCTCCAGACTGGACTCCTCGGTTCTGATGTCGACGACTTCGCCGCCCGCCGCCTCTGCGGCGTCCCGCGTTTCCTCCACCGCGTCCATACTTTCGACGATTCGCCGATAGTGCCCGTTCTGTCGGGCCGTCTCCGGCAGTTCGACCGTCGTGTAGACGTGATACTCCGTCCGGCCGTACTCGGCCTGGAGTTCGTCGATGTCGCCCTTGGCGACGATTTCGCCCTCGTTCATGATGGCGACGCGGTCGCAGATGCTCTCGACGTGATAGAGATTGTGGGCGCTGAAGACGATGGTCTTGCCCTGTTCACCGAGTTCGCGCGTGAAATCGATAATGTAGTTCGTCGTCAGCGGGTCGAGGCCGCTCCCGGGTTCGTCGTAGATCAACACGTCGGGATCGTTGATCAGCGACCGCGCGATGGCGACCTTCCGCTTCATCCCCTTGGACATGTCGCCCAGCGGGCGGTCTCTGTGATCGAGGTCCAGTCGTTCGAGCGTGTCGTGTATCCGGCGGTCCGCCACCCCGTCCGGGACGTCGTACAGATCCGCGAAGAAGTTCAGATACGAGATGGGGGTCATCTCCTCGTAGAGTGGCGATTCCTCCGGGAGAAAGCCCAGGCGCTGGCGCATGGCCGTCTCGCCGGCGTCGTAGCCGGCCACCGAGACGTCACCGGCCGACGGTTCGACGAGGCCGGCCAGCATCTTCAGCGTGGTCGTCTTGCCGGCGCCGTTCGGGCCGATGATGCCGAAGACCTCTCCCTCCTCGACGGTGAACGTGCTTCCCTCCACCGCGACGAAACCCCCGTACTCCTTGCGCAGGTCGCGGGCAGTAATCATTCGCCGTATGCTTACGGGTGGGGGGTTGTATAGGTTGGTCTCCCGTTATCGGATCTTGGTTTCGGCTATCGGCGAGTGACAACCGAGCGAATCTCCGCTGCAACAGCCAGCACTCCCCTTGCGACAGCCCCGACACCCAAGTCGGACTGGTTCGAACAGTGTGTATGGTCTCGCTCCCACACGTCGAGCAAACGCCAGACGGCCGACGCTTCGTCGTCGACCGGGTCGTCGACGCTGGCCCCGAGACCGTGTGGACGGTCCTGACGGATACCGAACGATGGCCAGAGTGGGGCCCAAGCGTCAGCGCTGTCAGATCGGCCGACCGGTACATCCACGACGGCGCGACCGGTGAAGTCCAGGTCGCTGGCGGCCCCTGGCTCCCGTTCGAAATCGACACCTGCGCCGACTATCGGTGGACCTGGCGGGTCGCGAAACTCCCTGCGACCGGCCACGCCGTCACGCCACTGGGAGAGGAGCAGGCGCGCGTCGCGTTCGAACTCCCCCTGCTGGCTGGTGGCTACGCAATCGTCTGTGACCGTGCGCTCGACCGGATCGAGGCACTCCTCGAGCACAACTCCGAAGAATCGCAGACGTGAGAACCAGTCCGGAAAATCACACGCCTGAGCACCACTCCGCCGGTCAAGTCGGTCGAAGCGAGACGTCCCACTCCCACGCACAAGTGCGCAAGAGGCTACTGGGCAGGAATCAGTTGTCGGCAGGCAATCCGTGCGTTGCTGTCGGTTAGACGGACTTCTCCAGTCGTACGTTACTTACTTTATGAATATCGTCCCCCATCCCCTCGCCGTCGCAGTCTTCGTTCGGACATCGATAGTGCCACCCGTCTGTTGTGGCCGTTCGCTCCGCGAACCGCTCGCCGCACTCGTCGCAGAATAACTCGCCCTGCGAACACGTATCCCGGTGCAGTTCGAGTTCAAGTTCCGTACTGAACGTACGTTTGCAGTTGCGGCAGACGTGTGTCATACTTCGGACTTCGTAATCGGACCATATATGCACACCGGAACGTTCACGTCCTTCAATTCGGGTTCTGAAAACCCTGAGATCGCAGTACCGCGTTCGATATTCAGAGTCGATATTTGCCGGCGTGCGAGATAATGCCAGACTACCGCGTGTCGATGTCGTCCTCTTCCTTGAGGATACGCGTCTCGGCCTCGCCACTCGACACTTCGTTGACGAGATCGTAGAAGTCGTTTTGCATGCCGGCGGGGAACTCGAGGACCCCCACCCACGAGCCGTCGGGTTGCCACTCCTCACGCTCCAGATCGCCGAATTCACGGATTTGCGCCTGGCCACTGCCAGCGTAGTCCGGCGGCAACTGCGCCGCGACTTTGACCGTGTCGAAGCGGATGGGGATGACCGGCCGGAGCGCGTCCAGGGCGTCGTCGACCTGCTGTTCGACCGGCTCCATCGGGTCGATCTTGAAGTCGGCCTCCTCGAGTGCGCTCTCGATACGGTCGGGCGGGTGCGGCGCGTCGTCCATCTGCGGGTTGACCGCGTTGCGCGTGATGCGATTGACCAGGTCCTTGTGCTTGCGCTCTTGCATCTCTTTGCGCTGCTCGGCGGTGATCTGGATCTCCCCGCGTTCGACGACTTCGGGAATAATCTCCATCGGATCGGTCGTCCCGAAGACGTCTTCGAGCGCGTTCTCCGCCGGTCGGTCGCCCCGAGAGGCGTTCTCGAAGACGTCCTCGGCGGCGATCACGTCTTCGAGTTCTCCGTCGAACTCGCCGCGTTTCATCGCGAGGGCAGCGTCGGGGTCGACCAGCACTTCGAAGCGTTCCCCGTGGGATTCGAGGCGAGCCGTCACAGCCTCGTCGAGTGATATCATATCCGGAGGTTACACGGGGCAGGTAAAAAGGTGTGTGCCCCCACGACGGTGTCGCCGTCCGGCGGACTGACGCGGCCCGATTACTCTTCGGTCTCTTCCTCGTCCTCGTCCTCCTTGCTCTCGAGGAGTCCGAGTTCGTCGAGGTGAGATTCCTTCTCCGCGTCGGCCATCTCGGTGAACTGCTCGTCGTCGACGCTGATGGTCGCGATACCGATACCTTCCGGCGCGAGTTCGTCGTCGTTGACCGAGGCGAGTGCCTCCAGCGCCAGTGCGACGCCGCCGTCGAGGTCCATCTCCTCGGTGTAGTTCTCTTCGAGGTACTCCCGGATGTCGCCGCGGTCGGCACCGACGGCGAGGGCCTTCCACTCGTAGGGCGTCCCCGAGGGGTCGGTCTCGTAGAGGCGCGGTTCGCCGTTGGCGATGCCGCCGATGATGAGGGCGACGCCGAACGGTCGGGCGCCGCCGACCTGGGTGTACTGCTGGATGTGGTCGGTGACGGCCTTGGTCAGCGTCTCGACGCCGATGGGCTCGCCGTAGCGGAGCTGGTTGACCTGCGCCTGGCGGCGGGCGAAGTCGATCAGCTGTCGCGCGTCGGCGACGTGCCCGGCGCTGGCGATGCCGATGTGGTCGTCGGCTGTGTGGATCTTTTCGACGCTGGAGCGCTCCATCAGCGGCGAGCGGATCCGCTTGTCCACCGCCAGCACGACGCCGTCACTCGTTCGAACCCCGATACTCGCCGTGCCGCGTTTGACGGCTTCACGGGCGTACTCGACCTGGTAGAGCCGGCCGTCCGGCGAGAAAATCGTCATCCCGCGGTCGTACGCCTGCTGTTGGGATTGTCCCTGCATATTTATAGATCGAGTTCAGTCGCCCCGAGAACGCCGAACGGTCGGCACGTCGACGCCATTCGCACGGCAGACGCCTCGCCGTTCGGTGGCTCCGGTGACGACGTTTCTCTGTTCCGAAGGTTCCGGCGGGCGTCGTATATACTTTTCTTGTCGCGGCCCCAGAGACCGGCCGAATCGACTCCCCGCGACCCGCTCGAACTCCGTTCGCAGACGCGTTCCATCAGCCACAATTCACAGTCGAGAACCCGGGTTCGAACGCCCGGATCGCTCGAGGGACAATCGAACGTGCTCCCGGTAGGTCAGTGGGCGATTCAGGCGTCGAGATGCTCGTCAGCACAGGCGCGGACCGTGCCGCTCGTTCCGCGAACGCGCACACCGAGGTCAGCGCCGTCGACAGCGTCGACACAGGCTAGTACCGCCCGGGCACGGTTCTCCTCGCCACGGCGCGCCCGAACGATTGCGTGTCCACGGTCGTCCTCGAACTCGAACCGGAGCACCGACAGATCGACGTTCGCGCTGCCGGCATCACCGATCAGATTCTGCGCAGCGAACCACACCTCCCGCTGGAAGGTTCCGCGATCGAACCCGCTCCCCTGTGGCCCCCGTAATTCGACGGCCAGATACCGCCAGCGCGGCCGCAGATGCTTCGGAAGGTGCTTCACGACCCCTCACCCGACGCCTCACCTGCTGTCACCCCGCCCGCTCGCTCCGCGACGAGCACGCCGACCTGATCGTGGACCATTTCGACCGCCGTGAGCGCGTATCCAGCGTCTGTAAACGCATCCGCGAGGACACCCACTGTCGCGGGGTCGTCGACGTCCGGACTGTAAAACGGTTCGTCCGGGTCTGGTTCGCCGAAGAACATCACGTCGCCGAGGACGATTCTGTCCGGTTCGAGGCGCGCGATGACCTCGATTGCGTCGCGCTTCTCGTCGTCGGCGAGGTGGTGCATCGCGAAGTTCGTCGTTACCACGTCCACGTCTACGTCGGCCGACACGTTCGGCTCCCGGAATCGGCCTTCCCCAAAGGTCACGGAATCCAGGTCACGCTCGGCTGCCTTCGCCCGGGCCTGTTCGAGCATGCCCTCGCTGATGTCTCGACCGATCACGCGCCCGGCGTCGTCGGCCATTCCGAGTGCGATGGCCCCCGTGCCGGTCCCGAGGTCCAGTACCGTGTCCGTCGCCGCTGGGGCGGCGTGGTCGATGACCAGGGACGAACAGGCGCGATACTCGTCGCTCATCGAATCGTCGTACGCATCCGCCTTCTCGTCGAAGCGGGCCGCGTGCTCTTCGAGGGGCCGTTTCATACGAATCGATCGGGAGCGAAGGACAAAGAACGACTCGTTCCCGCTCGCTGGTCCGTCGGCGGCTTTGTCGACTACTCGACTTCGCTGTCGTCGCTTGCTCCAGGTCCCTCGCGATAGACGCCTGGTTCGACGAACGAATCGCTCTGGCGGCGTCGATTGCGCTCGACGAGGCGTCCCCACTCGGCGAGACCGGATTCGATCTGTTCGGCCTCGAAGCCGATGGTCTCGCCGACAGCGATCAGATCTCGGGGTGCCCGGAGGTGGAGGTGACTTCGCGGGTCCGCACTCACAACGTACGGCGCATCGTACGTCTCGACGAGTTCTCTGAGCTTTCGAAGCCCTCTGAGCGCCTGCACGCGCTGGCCGCCATCAGTCCTGAGCACCCGACTGAGCGAAAACTCGAACCTGACGCCGTTCTTCGCGGCCGCTTTGGCGAGCACGTGGTTCACGTCGCCGTCGTCGGCCATCGGATGCGCGAGGACGTCGACGGCCGGTTGCTCGACGGCGAATCGATTGATCGAGTTGGTGCCACCGTGGACGGCGACGATGGTCTTGGTCTCGCGGTGATTGCCGACGAACCCACTCGCTCGTGAGGGGTCCTCGGCCCGTATCTCGACGCCCTGCACGACGTCGATACCGTGGGTCTCGGCGACCGTATCGGGATCAAACGACGGCAGTTCGTCACCGTGATTCCGGACGACGATGCCGTCGAAGCCGTACTCCGCGGCAGTGCGAGCGACCCGCTCGACGGACGAATCGCCGTCCGGGTCGACGTGAACTCCCTCAAACATCGCTCGAAAAATCGTCGGTCACAGTCTTCAGAGCGCCTCGAAGACCTCGCGGGCGTTCTCCACGGCCGCGGGTTTCTTCGCGGGGTACGCTTCGACTTTGCTCCGGAAGGTGATACCGTCGCCGCGTTCGACCTCGTCCGAGAAGGCCGCCTGCTTGTCGAGCGTCAGATAGAAGGCGCAGTTGTCGTCGACCCGTTCGTCGAGTTCGTCGACCACGGCGTCGACGTCCTCGAGGTCGCCCAGTCGGTCGAGGACGTGCCGGATTTCGTCCGCGCGTTCGACCCTGGCCGAGAGCACGACGATGCGGTCGCCGTGATGTCCTTCGGACTCGTTGCGGTCGAGTTCCACGTCTTCCGGGAGGAATGTACGGAGCGCAGTTTCGACCCGCTCTTCGTCCTCCGTGGCGTAGCAGAAGGCACGCAGGTCGACGTAGTGGAGCGGGACGGAGGCCATTGGCGCTTACTCCTCGACCGCTTCGAGCTGGTCCTCGGAGACGCCGGCTTCCTGGCCGTCCTCGAACGAGACGGTGTAGTTCTCGTCGCCGAACATCGTCTCGACGACCTGCTCGATGGTGCCCGCTTCGCCGTCGTAGTCGCTGTGCTCGTCGTGGAGAATGACGCTGTCGTCCTCTTCGAATGCCATGGACGGCGGTACTCGATGGCCCACCAAAAAGGGACTGATCCGACTTACAAGGCGTCGTGCGGTCACACGGTCGTCCTCTCGGACAGCGACTCGATTGGCCACGTCCGAGGTCGAAAACTTATGCCGATGACTCACGAACGAGGGGGCATGACCGAGCGAACGCGCGCAGAGCGGTGGCCGGACGGCTCGACGGACCGACTCCCATCGCCATCGCGCAGATGACTGCCGTCGACAACCTCTGGTATCTCGCGAGCGAGGCCCGCCAGCAGGCCGAACAGGTGTATCACGGCCTGGCCGACGAACACGCCGACTACGTAAACTACGAGACGACGCGGTCGGTGACGCGGGACCGCTTTCGAACCGTCGCCCAGCGCATCGAAGCCCAGGGGCTCCCCTTCGGCGCCCACACACTGGCCTATCGCCCCTCTGGCGAACTGCTACTGGTCAAACAGCGGTATCTCGACGCGTGGGTCCTCCCAGGCGGAGAGGTCGACGCCGGTGAGACCGTCCGTGAAGGGGCCCGTCGCGAACTCGGGGAGGAGGCCGGTATCGACGTCAGCTACGACGGCCTCGGCATCCTCGGCGAGGTACACTTTCACAGCGACGGTCACGAGACCTGGGGCGTCCTCCCGATTTTCGAAGGGGAAGCGAAATCGACAGATCTCACGGTCGAGGACCCCGACGGAGAAATCTCCGACGCCCGCTGGTTCGACCAACTCCCGGAGAACACACGTGACCGGCCCGTCTTGAAGGAGTGGCGCCAGAAACGGTTCAGGGATTAGGAACGGTGGCCCCGCAGAAACGCCACTCCTTTTGAACGGTCCAGGTGCCGCCCGCGCCGCCGGACCCGCCTTCTCATCGCCTGCCGCTCTGCCTGGACCACGAGTTACACTGAGACAGCCTGCTTTGAGACCAACTTCGAGCGCGATTAGCTGAATCGACCGTTTATTCGACCGATATTTTAATTTTCTCTAGACAGTTACGTGGTACCATGGACCAAGGAGAGGAGTTCATTCAGACTAGCGTGCTATCGGTAGTTTTCCTCGGCTTGCTCCTCGTGCTTGGAATATTCCAGCAGCAGTTCACGGCTGACGCATTCACCGATCCGACGTTGGTCGGGATTGCGCTAACGCCAATCATACTGTTTCTGGTGGTGACGGGCCGACTCCGGAAGTTCAGCGGCGGGGGATTCGAAATCGTGCTGCAGGAGCAGGCACGGAAGTTCGTCTCACCTGGCGCGTCCGAGAAGGTCGATGCCGACCCCGCGCGACTCGATGCCAAAGTCCGAGAGTCAGAGCTGGCAAAAATTAAAGCACGCGCACCAACCGGCCTTACCTTCGAACTCGGCCGGGGAGGGTTCTACGAGAGTGGCGCAATCGAGGAGTATCTGAGATCGATAGAGACCCTCGAATTTGTCGTGTTCACAGACAGCGAGGACCAGTTCGAGGGATATGCGCCGGTGCAAAGCTTCCGGCAGTTGCTGGAGAACGCCGATGTCGACGTGGTCGAGGCGATCGAAAGTGGCGAAATCGTCGACAGCGAAATCGTCCGCACGAATGCAATAGGTAGCCACGATACGAATCGGGAGTGCCTCCGCGAAATGAGTGACAAGGACGTCTCAGAGCTGGCAGTGGTCAATTCGAACGATCAGTTTGTCAACATTATCACGCAAGATGCCATTGTCCGAACGATCATGAGTTCGGCCTTGAGCGAAGTGTAACCGTACTTGGGACCGGGGAGAGACAGACCCGAACGGCACCGCTCGAATTGGTTCACAGTCAGTCACTCGGGGCCGAACTGCTTGCCGTCACGAGCGTCGGCGTTCATCCGTCGGATGGTCGCGCGGGCGTTGCTGGCGTCGTACCCGAACAACACCGCTTCGGCGTACGCCTCGGCCACCTCTGTCGCCTTGACGAGGTTGTCGATGTCCACGTCGACCGCGTAGAGTTCGATGCTGAAGGGCGCCTCGAGCGTGTCGACGAATCCGCGGGCGATGACTTCCAGCCAGTAGGTCGTCGAGTAGGCCATGTCGTAAATCGGGACGACGAACTCGTCGACGTACGCCGAGAGGGCGTCGACGTCCGTTCCCGCCCGTTCGTAGACGTGCCCCGGGTAGGGGTCAGGATAGAGGGTCAGATACAGTTTCCCGGGCACGCGCTCGCGCGCCTCGGCGACGAATTCGGTGATGACGTTCGCTCGCCAGGCGCGCCAGTCGTCGAACTCGCTCTCGGCGAACGCGGCCTGACAGCGGTCGCAGTGGCAGTACTCCTCGCGCGGGAAGCCGACGTCGTCGAGTCGGACGTCCTCGTTGACGGCGGCGGCGTCCTCGATAATCTCGAGCAGCCCCTCGCGGTACCGCTCGTGGGTCGGACAGACGTAGGCCCAGTCGAAGTATGGCCGCTCCCGCGTCGCGGCCTCGCCCTCGTCACTCTCCGGGACGAGGTTCGGGTTGTCGGCAGCGGCCTTGTTGTCGCCGAAACAGGAGACCATGTTGACGGCGTTCTCCACGGGTTCGGCCGCCCGGCCGGTGACGTCTTTGACCTCGAGGAACCCGCGGTCGAACTCCGCCCACTCCAGTTCAGGCTCGTTTCGGGTGACGACGCCGTACATACCAGGTGGTACTCGGCTGGCGGTGTAAGTCGTTCGAAAATGTAGTTGAATGCCGATTCCCTGTTCCCGGTCAGCGCTGCCCCGTTCGATCCGGTTCGAAGTGACGGTGGACCCCGTCGGCCGGCGCTATTCGGCCAGGGCCGTCTTGTAGACGACTGCGACGGCGACCAGGGCGACCAGCAGGAGGAGTGATTTCTTTGACATCACATACGTGTTCGTGGCAGGCAATTAAAGTGTTTCTGGTCACAGACCACCGGGGGAACCGACAGCAGGAACTGGGGAGCAGTCCTCGAATCAGGCGACGTCGATCTGTGCCGCGATGTCGTCGCGAACGATAGTCTCGCAGTACTGACAGCGGATCCCGTCGTCGAGCACGTCGAAGCGGGACTCGACTGGTTCGTCCTCGGTGGTGATACAGTGGCGGTTCGGACACGAGAGAACGCCGACGACTTCGGACGGGCGCTCGACGCGGTGTTTCTCGATCACGTCGAACTCGCGAACGATGTTGATAGTAGCCGCGGGGGCGATGAGCGACAGCACGTCGACCTCGTCCTGGCTCAATTCGCGGCCCTCGACCTTGACGATGTCTTTGGATCCGAGGCGGTCACTCGGGACGCGGATCCCGATGCTCACCGTCTCACCGCTCTCGGTCGTGACGCCGAGAATTGCGAGGACGTTCAGCGCTTGTCCCGCGTTGATGTGGTCGATGACTGTCCCGTTGCGGATCTTGCTGACGCGGAGTTCACGGTCGCTCATTCGTCGCCTCCGAGCATCAGGTCCAGCAACGCCATCCGAACTGGGACGCCGTTGTGGGCCTGCTGGAAGTAGTGTGCGTGGTCGGTCTCGTCGATGTCGTGGGCGATCTCGTCGACGCGCGGGAGCGGGTGCATGACCGTCAGGTCGTCCCGAGCGGGTTCGAGCGTCTCGGTGTCGATCTGATACTCGCCCGCGACTTCGCGGTACTCGCTCTCGTCGGGGAAGCGCTCGGCCTGAATTCGCGTGACGTACAGCACGTCGAGTTCCGGGAGCACCGGTTCCAGATCCGTGTGTTCCTTGATCGACGCTCCCTCCTCGTGGAGGTCGTAGCGCACGCTCCGGGGGAGTTGGAGGCTCTCGGGACTGATGAAGTGTTGTGTCGCGTCGACGGTCGTCAGCGCGTGGGCCAGCGAGTGGACCGTGCGACCGTATTTCAGGTCGCCCATGATCCCGATGGTGAGGTCGTCGAAGCCAGCGGATTCGCGAATCGTGTAGAGGTCGAGCAACGTCTGCGTGGGGTGTTGCCCGGCGCCGTCACCCGCGTTGATGAGCGGGACGTCGACGAACTCGCTCGCCATCTGTGCCGATCCCTCGCTGGGGTGGCGAAGCACCAGCGCGTCGGCGTATCCCTCGACCACTCGGACGGTGTCGGCGAGGCTCTCGCCTTTCTTGACGCTCGAGGACTCGACGGTCCCCATGTCGACGACGTCACCGCCCAGCCGCTGTATCGCCGCGGTGAAGCTCATCTTCGTCCGCGTGCTCGGCTCGAAGAAACAGAGCCCGAGCAGAGCGTTCTCGTGGCGAGCAGCGAAGGCCTCCGGGTCCGCCGCCATCTCGGCGGCCCGGTCGAGTACCTCCTCGATGTCCGCCCGCGAGAGTTGTTTCGCACTGATAATGTGGTCGTGACGCATCGAGTAGAATCGCGCCCTCGACTGTCTTGAATCCCCCGACACTCGGTCGCCCGACACGTCGATAGCTCCCCCACAGCGCCACCCGATGCAGCCAGCCACCCACCGGCGAGCCGACGAAGGTTCAAGTGCGAGAAGGCGACCACGCTCGTTCATGCTCGCGATCGCTGGCGGGAAAGGCGGCTGTGGAAAGACGACGACCACGCTCGGACTCGCGACAGCGTTGGCTCGGGACGGCACGCGACCGCTCGTGGTCGACGCCGACTGCGACATGCCGAACTTGCACACGATGGCCAAGTGTGACCGTCGGCCCGGACTCGACGCCGTCGCCGATGGAGACTCGATCGCCGTCGCGACCCACCGGAGTACCGTCGTCCCGGGCGTCGACGTGCTCCCGGCCGGCACCGTCTCTGGACCCATCCCCCCGGTAGCACTTCGCCGACTCCGCCGGACACGTCGGACCGTCCTTCTCGATTGCCCGGCGGGCGCCACGGACGCAGCAGCGACGCCGCTCCGACATGCCGACGGGGCACTCGTCGTTTCGACCCCGGACCGGGCCAGTCTCTCTGACGCCGACAAAACCGCCCAGATGGCCGAGACGCTCGACGCGACCGTGCTCGGTAGTGTGATCACAGAGTCTGCGTCGCAGTCACCCCTCGAACAGGGTCCCGACCTGGCGCGCTCGCTCGAACCGGTCCTTGGAACAGTGCCGCGAGTCGACGGCGACGTGCTCGCGAACTCCGTCGTACAGACGTCGTACGATGCGGTCGCTGAGGCGATCCAGAGGCGGAATATTTAATCTGGTGGGGGCGAAACATTTCGGTATCATGGTTAACCGGCTGCATACGGGGATCGACGTCCTCGACCGCAAGCTCGGGGGTGGCATCCCGGAGGGGAGCATCGTCGCTCTCTGTGCCCAGCCGGCGAGCCAGGCGGAGTTGTTCCTCTACGAACTCACTGCCACCCGCGGCACGCTCTATCTCTCGCTGGACCGCACCGCCCAGTCGGTCATCTCCAGCATCGAACAGTCACCGACCAACACCGGTGACCCGACCGTCCGACACATCTCTGGCGAAGCACCGCTGGACAACGCGAGCAAACTCGTGAGCGCACTTCCCGAAACGTCGAACCTCATCGTCGACCCACTCGACGTTCTCGAGTCCCAGGAGCCACCCTCGCGATACCGCTCGTTCATGAACGACCTCCAGAACCACATCGTCAACACGGGCAGTCTTGCCATCGTGCACTGTCTCAACGGCCGCTCCATCCCGCCGCTCCGAGACACCACCGAACACTTCGCGGACGTGGTGTTCCAGCTGGAAACGACGACGAGCAGTGACGAAGTCGAGAACCGCCTCGCGATTCCGAAGTTCCGCGGCGGCCGCGCGCCCACCGACATCATCAAACTCGACCTCGTCGAACAGGTCTCCATCGACACCTCCCGCGACATCGCCTGAGGCCACCATCGATTCTGCGCGAGGGTCCCTCGTAGCCAGCGACTGGTTCGACTCGCTCGGCGGCTTCGAGTCTCGAATTCGTCGCTCAACTGCTCCGTGGACGTCTCGCTCCCTCGCGCCCGGTGAACCTCCTCGCTTCGGTCGTAGGATGGTCGATACAGGCCGGGTAATCAGCAACAGCAGTGGCGCGCGCTGTCGCGCGTTTCATCGCGCGACCGTATTCGTGCGAGGGATGAGCGAGCGGAGCGAGCGAATCGGCTGGGGAGGGGTGTGGCTGTCTGCGGTGCTGTACGGTCGCAATGCTTTCCCTGGCGGACTGAAAGGGCGAGGGCTGGTCGCGCGGTCTGCGCGGGCCACTATCCGAGCGTAGCGAGGATATCCCACGCAGACCGTGCGAGCGGGTCGAGGGCTTTCGGCAGTTGTTCTGGTCTGCTGTGGAAGTAACTCAGAGCGAGCGAGTCGAGGGTTTTCGTCGCTTGTTGTCAACTGCTGTCGGTTCAACTCAGAGCGAGCGGGTCGAGGGCTTTCGTCGCTTGTTGACAACTGCTGTCGGTTCAACTCAGAACGAGCGGGTCGAGGGCGTTCGTCGCTTGTTGACAACTGCTGTCGATCCAGCTCAGAACGAGCGGGTCGAGGGCTTTCGTCGCTTGTTGACAACTGCTGTCGATCCAGCTCAGAGCGAGCGAGTCGAGGGCTTTCGTCGCTTGTTGACAACTGCTGTCGGTCCAGCTCAGAGCGAGCGGATGGAATGTGTCCGCTTTCCGATTGAGGGGGCGCCAACCGAATTTTAAAAACCACGTATATTGATTGAGTACTCAATCAAACAGATGAGTGATACAACGACCACCGACACCGCCACACGAACCAGCCCACTGAATCGGACAAGGCTTACCATCGAACTGGCCGAACGACCCCACCACGAGATGACGGACCCCGTGATCCGCGAAGCCACGACGAACGATACAGACCGACTCGCAGCGGTCTACCGGAGCGCCTACGCGGAGAGTCGAGAACTGGGATTTCCGATGAAAGCCGAGTCGGCGACCGAACAAACAGTCCGAGAATGGATCGAGACGTACTCACTAATCGCGGCCGAGGTCGAGGGAACGCTCGTCGGCGCAGTCCGCCTCGACACGTCCGACGACGAATGCGCCACGCTCAGTCGACTCGGAGTTCACGAGGACTGGAAGGGTGAAGGGGTCGGCAGCGCGCTCCTCGAGCACGCCGAACGGTACTCGCGCAACCACGACATCGACAGAATCGAACTCACGACGCCCGAAACCCATCCGTACCTCCCCGAGTACTACCGCAGTCGCGGCTACGAGTACACAGCCGACAAACCGCTCGAATATCGCGAGTACGACGAGATAGTCATGACGAAGGACCTCACGCCGACGGCCGAGGACTGACACCCACCCACAACTCAGGGCCGATATATTTCAGCGTGCTCGGGGCAGAACTCGGGGTCCCGAAGTTGGGCCTGAATCACCCCGGGCTGTCGGTGGGGATTCGCGAGCCGACAGGTCTCGTCTTCACAGAAGTCCTCGCCGGTCTCCAGATAGTGGACGGCCTGCAACACGTAGCCCTTGAGCGCGTCCGTCGTCCGCGGGTCCGATTCGACCAGGAACTCGCCCTCGACTTCGTTCTCCAGGACTTCCCGGGGTGGTGAATCACCGGACAGCAGTGCGTGTTTCTGCTGGGCTTTGTAGTACTGCTCCGGTTTCGCAGGCGCTTCGTAGAGGCCGGGAACGGACACTAGCCCTGGCTGACCGAGCACGTTCACACGCTTGTGCCAGCGGCCGTCGTGGTCGCCCCAGGTGCCGACGACCCGGTCCAGCAGGGGGACGTGCAGGTGGTCCAGGCCGCGCTCGTCCTCGGGGAGCAACCGCCGGAGAATCGACTGGACCTGCAGGCCGTCGTAGATGACCCCGCCGGCGCGCTCGGGATGCTCCAGGGCGCGTTCCTCGTAGCGGACGATGCCGACCATGGTGTTACCAGTCTCCTGTTCGTACGGCGAGAGCACTCTCGTTTTCGCGAAGGCTTCCGCGAGGCTGTCGCCGACGGGGCTGTCGCCAACGGGGCTATCGTCGGCGAGGTCGGCGTCGTCGTACACCGAGAGGAAGCGGGTCCGGACCGAGACGGTGGCGTCGACGCGGTCGGCCAGCCAGTCGGCGACGGCGTGGGCGTCGGCCTCTGTCGTCGGCGCGCGATAGAGCGTGACCTGCTCGACCATACAAGTTGGTTGTACCACCGGGTAAAACGGGTTTCGTGTTCGGGCCGTCCTCGGCCTATAGTTCGCTGCCGTCGAAGCGCTCGTGGCGCTGGTCGTCCATCTCGGCGAGGTGCTCTTTGATCACTCGTCGCCGTCCCTTTCGGTTGCACGCCGGCGCCGGACAGGCGACGTACTCCCGCTGTGATGCCGTATTCCCTGGCATGTGGTACCATATGTCGCCCACCACCAAAAGCTTCGCTCCAACGATAACTTCGCAGATACTTCGATCACTCGTCCGAAATTTATATACACTGATGTCCAGACTAGGTCATTAGAGAACAACTATGGGCAAGATGAAGTACGAAGTTGACGACGACTTCCTGACCATCGGTCGGACGTTCGCCGAGTACCGGCGGATGTTCGACCTGACCGTGGCAGACCTCACGGGAGCCACGCTGCTGGACTGCGGCGGTGGCGCCGGCGCGTTCACGGCGACGGCGGCCGAACTCGCTGCGGAGGCCATCGCGGTCGACCCGCTGTATGGCCCGTCGGCCGAGGCCCTCCGGCCACGGCTGGAGGCGGCCGTCGAGACGACCGAATCGCAACTGCAGGCCAAACGGGAGATGTTCGTCTGGGACTTCTACGGCGACCCGGCGACCCGCTGTCACTACCTCCGGGCGGCCGCGAATCGGTTTCTGGCCGACTACGCCACCCATCGCGACCGGTACGTGGAGGGCAAACTCCCGACCCTCCCGCTCGCCGAGGACAGCGTCGACCTCGCGCTGGTCGCGAACCTCCTCTTTACCTACGACGACCGCCTGGACCGGTCCTTCCACGAGGCCGCGCTCGCCGACCTCGCTCGCGTCGCCCGCGAATCGGTCCGCGTGTTCCCGCTCCACGGCCTCGACAGCGAGCGCTCAGCATACGTCGACCCGGTCGTCGAATCACTCCAGGACGACGGCCATTCGGTCGAACTCCGCGCGGTCCCCTACGAGTTTCAGCCGGGTGCCACGGAGATGCTGGTGGTCGAACCGGTCTGAGCCGAGCGGTGTACTCAGCCCGCTGACACGCATCCTTCCCACAGCGCTCAGGCCTGCGAGACCGGCTGCGACCTGGGCAACTCCCCCAGAAAGTCGTCGGCTGTCGAGCGCCCGCACTCGAAGAGGTCCCAGATCAGGTCCGGGTCGCGGTCGATGCGCGAGCGAAGCGGCAGGGTCTTCGATAGCTGGAGCGGTCGCACCGTCACCGACTTGTACTCGTCGCGGGGGAGATACCCCGCCTCGACCCACTCGCTGACGCGGTCGATGAAGTCGATCTGCTCTTTCAACGAGATGTCGCCAGAGAGTTCGCGCCGGCGGTCTGCGATCGCTCGCAGCGTGCGCGGTTCCGTCTCCCGTTCGTCGGGATTGACGCGAACCAGCCAGATCTCGTCGGGCTTGTCCGCGACGTCCGCTGGCTCGGTGAGCAACGGTTTCAGCGGCGGATTGAACGCGAACAGGCCGTCCCAGTGCGGTCGCCCGTCGAGGTCGACGGCGGGGAAGACGATCGGTGCCGCCGCCGACGCGAGCAGGACGTCCGTGGTCACTTCCGCTGGGCCGAAGGTCCGGAACTTCCCGGCCAGGACGTCGACGGTACTGACGTACAGGGCCGGGTCGTCGGGTTCGACAGCCCGGTCGAAGTCGACGTAGCGCTCGATGTCCTCGCGTAACTGCTCCTGTCCGGCCCACGCCGTGGGGCTGTCGTAGGGACTGATCGACGGGATCGGTGCCCCGGATATCTCCATGCCCGCCCACCAGACGTTGTAGTAATTCGCCAGTTGCTCGGTTGGAGTGGCCGTGGCGATGGCGTCCCAGAGCGAGTGAACGCGGTCGGGGACCGCATCGGGGCCCTCCCGACGGAGGGCGTCCCAGGCCGCGGCGGCCGTGATCGCTCCCCCCGACGTGCCGCTGAAGCCATCGATGCTGTACCCCTCGGGGACGTCCTCGAACACGCGCGCCAAGACCCCGGCCGCGAAGGCCGTGTGACTCCCCCCGCCCTGGCAGGCTATCGCGACGGATCGATTGTCGGTTCCCATAGATCGCGATACGTCCTGCCAGTCCATAGTGTTGGCGTACCGAACAGTCTCCCCCGACCGATCGGCCTGGGACCTCCCAGGGTGTCCCGGCACCGAGTGAGACGCTCGCCAGAATTCCTCCCACACCGCCCCAAGGGGTATGGCACGACCGGTCGAACCCCCGCCATGGTCGACGCCCGCGAGTATCACGAGGAGACGAACCACTCGCCTGCGAAACTCCAGGCCGAGTCGTTCCGACTCGACC